>Ga0307513_10000013_pt1 | contig 325682 bp, 307 predicted proteins | sample 15_EM_MG_FD_202174 | JGI IMG/M metagenome (GOLD analysis project Ga0307513, IMG submission 202174) | Populus trichocarpa ectomycorrhiza microbial communities from riparian zone in the Pacific Northwest, United States - 15_EM | ecosystem: Host-associated > Plants > Roots > Unclassified...
CCTTTACCGTTACCCATACGCACTTCAGCAGGCTTTTGGGAAATCGGCTTGTCCGGGAAGACACGGATCCAGATACGGCCGCCACGTTTGACGTGACGGGAAATCGCACGGCGTGCGGCTTCAATTTGACGAGCAGTGAGGCGACCGCGGTCGGTACACTTCAGACCGAAGTCACCGAATGCCACCGAGTTGCCTCGTGTGGCGATGCCGGTGTTACGGCCTTTTTGCTCTTTGCGGTATTTTCTGCGAGCGGGTTGCAGCATTTGTATTCTCCGTAGTTAGACCGATTACTCGGTCTTGGCACCGTCAGCTGCTGCAGCTGGCGCGGCTTTGCGGACGCGCTTAACGGTGGTTTTCGGGGCATCGCTACCAGGGGTAGCTTCAGCCGGTTTGTCGCTGCCATCTGCAGGGGCCGTGTTCACGCCACCGACGGCGCCACGCGCAGGGCGGGCGGCACCACGGGGGGCAGGACGGTCGGTGCGGTCGCCAGGACGCGCATCACGGCGGGGGCCGCGAGGCTTGCGTTCTTCGTCCGACGGAGCGGCATCCAGACGGGCGCCCGGCGAATCGCCGCGGCCCAGGGTGTCGCCCTTGTAGACCCAGACCTTGACGCCAATCACACCATAGGTGGTCTTGGCTTCAGAGGTGCCGTAGTCGATGTCGGCGCGCAGGGTGTGAAGAGGCACGCGACCTTCGCGGTACCACTCGCAGCGCGCGATTTCAATGCCGTTGAGGCGGCCGGACGACATGATCTTGATGCCCAGGGCACCCAGACGCATGGCGTTTTGCATGGCGCGCTTCATCGCACGGCGGAACATGATGCGTTTTTCAAGCTGCTGGGTGATGCTGTCAGCGATGAGCTTGGCATCAATTTCAGGCTTGCGAACTTCTTCGATGTTCACGGCGACCGGCACACCCAGCTGGCGGCTCAGTTCTTTCTTGAGGTTCTCGATGTCCTCGCCTTTTTTGCCGATCACAACGCCCGGACGTGCCGAGTAAATCGTGATGCGGGCATTCTTGGCAGGACGCTCGATGAGAACGCGCGACACCGCGGCGTTCTTCAGCTTGGCTTTCAGGTACTCGCGAACCTTGATGTCTTCCGCCAGCATGCCGGCGAAATCCTTGTTGCTCGCGTACCAACGGCTGGACCAGTTACGGCTGATGGCGAGGCGGAACCCGGTTGGGTTGATTTTTTGTCCCATATCCTGTCTGCCTTCTTAATTGCCAACCACAACGTACACATGGCACGTGGGCTTGCTGATACGGTTGCCGCGGCCCTTGGCGCGCGCCGAGAAACGCTTGAGCGTGGTGCCCTGTTCGACGTAGATGGTTTTCACCTTCAACTCATCGATATCGGCGCCATCGTTGTGTTCTGCGTTGGCAATAGCCGACTCGACCACCTTCTTGATGATCCCTGCAGCTTTTTTCTGCGTGAAATTCAGGATGTTGAGGGCTTGATCCACTTTTTTGCCGCGGATCAGATCAGCGACCAGACGGCCTTTGTCGACCGACAGACGAACGCCCCGGAGGGTTGCACGTGTTTCCATGGTCTTTCCTTACTTTCTCACAACTTTTTTGTCAGCCGGATGACCTTTGAAAGTCCGGGTGAGTGCGAACTCGCCCAGCTTGTGGCCAACCATTTGATCGGTGATGTAGACAGGGACGTGCTGCTTGCCGTTGTGCACGGCGATGGTCAGGCCGATGAACTCGGGCAGGATCATGGAGCGGCGCGACCAGGTCTTGATCGGCTTTTTGTCTTTGTTGGTAACGGCTTTATCAGCCTTGGCTACCAAATGCTGGTCGACAAAGGGACCTTTTTTGAGTGAACGTGTCATGGCTTAACCTTACTTCTTGCGACGCGAAACAATCATCACTTGCGTGCGTTTGTTGTTGCGGGTGCGGTAGCCTTTGGTCAGGTTACCCCATGGATCGACAGGATGGCGGCCTTCACCGGTCTTGCCTTCACCGCCACCGTGTGGGTGGTCGACCGGGTTCATCACCACACCGCGAACGGTTGGGCGAATACCCATCCAGCGCTTGACACCAGCTTTGCCCAGACGGCGCAGGCTGTGCTCTTCGTTGGCGACCTCGCCAATCGTGGCGCGGCATTCAACGTGGATCTTGCGCACTTCACCGGAGCGCATGCGCACCTGGGCGTAAATGCCTTCACGGGCCAGCAGCGTCGCCGATGTACCGGCCGAACGTGCAATCTGCGCGCCCTTGCCGATTTGCATCTCGATGCAGTGGATGGTCGAGCCCACCGGAATGTTGCGGATCGGCAGGGTGTTGCCGACGCGGATCGGGGCTTCAGCACCGCTGATCAGCGTGGCGCCGACTTCAAGGCCGCGCGGGGCGATGATGTAGGCGCGCTCGCCGTCGGCGTAGCAGATCAGTGCAATGTGGGCCGTGCGGTTGGGGTCGTACTCGATACGTTCGACCTTGGCCGGAATGGCGTCCTTGTTGCGCTTGAAGTCCACCACGCGGTAGTGATGCTTGTGACCGCCGCCTTTGTGGCGTGTCGTGATGTGCCCGTTGTTGTTACGGCCGGCCTTCTGGAATTGTGGCTCCAGCAGCGGCGCGTAAGGATCACCCTTGTGCAGGTGGTCCCGGGAAATTTTCACCATCCCGCGCATGCCGGGAGAGGTGGGTTTCATTTTGATGACAGCCATGATTACGCAGCCTCCCCACCGATGTTCAGCTCTTGCCCAGGCTTCAGCGTCACATAGGCCTTGCGAATGTTGTCGCGGCGACCAGTGGATTTGCCAAAACGCTTGGTTTTGCCTTTTTGGTTGAGTACAGAAACTGCCTTGACGTCCACTTTGAACATCAATTCCACAGCGGCCTTGATTTCGGGTTTGGTGGCGTCCTGCAGAACCTTGAACAGCACGGCGTTGGATTTATCCGCAACCATAGTGGCCTTTTCAGACACGATGGGGGCGACCAGCACCTGCATCAGGCGGCCTTCGTCAAATTTTGGTTTGGTGTTCACGGCGCTCATGCAAACATCTCCTTGAGTTTGTCCATGGCGGCCTTGGTGACCAGAACCTTCTTGTAGTGAACCAGCGACAGCGGATCTGCGTAGCGGGGTTCGACCACGAGGATGTTCACCAGATTGCGTGAAGCCAGGTACAGGTTTTCGTCGACCTCGTCAGCGATGACCAGCACCGATTTGAGGTTCATGGCCTTGAACTTGTCGGCCAGGACTTTCGTCTTGGGCGAGTCCACGGTCAGCGAATCAACCACAGCCAGACGGCCTTCACGGGCCAGCTGGGAGAAGATGGAGGCCATGCCGGCACGGTACATCTTCTTGTTGATTTTCTGCGTGAAGTTTTCGTCAGGCATGTTCGGGAAAATACGACCGCCTCCGCGCCACAGCGGGGAAGAAGTCATACCGGCACGTGCACGGCCAGTACCTTTCTGTTTGAAAGGCTTCTTGGTCGAGTGCTTGACCTGCTCACGGTCTTTCTGGGCACGGGTTCCCTGGCGGGCGTTGGCCTGGAAGGCCACGACCACCTGGTGAATCAGGCTTTCGTTGTATTCGCGACCAAATACGGTATCAGGCACGTCCACTTTGGACGAAGCCAGACCCTGGTCATTCAGGAGTTCGACCTGCATCAGTTCGCTCCTTTGGCAGCTGCTACTGGTTTGGCTTTGATCGCGGCACGGACCGTGACAAAACCGCCTTTGGAACCAGGCACAGCGCCGCGGATCATCAGCAGTTGACGGGCTTCGTCAATGCGTACGATGTCGAGGTTTTGCGTGGTCTTGGTGACGTCACCCAGATGGCCCGTCATGCGTTTACCGGGAAACACACGGCCGGGATCCTGCGCCATTCCGATGGAGCCGGGCACGTTGTGCGAACGGCTGTTGCCGTGCGACGCGCGCTGCGAGCTCATCTTGTGGCGCTTGATGGTGCCGGCAAAGCCTTTACCAATGGAAGTGCCTTGCACGTCCACCTTCTGGCCCACGGCAAAGACATCAGCAGCGGGCACAACCGTGCCGGCTGCATATTTGCCCGCGACGTCAGCCGTCACGCGGAATTCTTTCAGGATTTCACCGGCTTCAACGCCTGCTTTCGCAAGGTGGCCAGCAGCCGGCTTGGTGATGCGCGACGCTTTGCGTGCACCAAATGCCACTTGAAGGGCATCGTAGCCGTCGTTTGCTTGGGTTTTCACCTGGGTCACACGGTTGTTAGACACATCTACCACTGTGACAGGAACGGTATCCCCATCATCAGTGAACAGACGCATCATGCCCACCTTGCGGCCCAGCAACCCGAGGGAGTTGCTCAGACTCATGCTTTTCTTTCGTAACTTCCACCGCTGCGACTTCAATTGGCCGCAGACGTTTTGATGTGAAAGACTGTTAATAAAACTACCCAGCCCATGCAAAGCATGTTCAGGACAGCCCAAGAGTATAGCGCGGACTTGCCTTGTTGGCAAATCCGTGCCAAATCCCGGTTTTTTTGAGGCTTGGCCTTTCGCCAAAACCCCGACTTCTTCTTACTGCAGCTTGATTTCGACGTCCACACCTGCAGGCAGGTCAAGCTTCATCAGGGCATCAACGGTTTTGTCCGTCGGGTCAACGATGTCCATCAGACGCTGGTGCGTGCGGATTTCCAGCTGGTCGCGGCTCGTCTTGTTGACGTGGGGCGAACGCAGGATGTCAAAACGCTTCATGCGGGTCGGCAGGGGCACAGGTCCCTTGACGATCGCGCCGGTGCGCTTGGCGGTGTCAACGATTTCAGCTGCCGACTGGTCGATCAGCTTGTAGTCAAACGCTTTGAGGCGAATGCGGATTTTTTGCTTGGTGGCCATGGTAATTCCTTAAATATTTACAGAATTACGCAATGATCTTGGCCACGACACCGGCGCCGACGGTCTTGCCGCCTTCGCGGATGGCAAAACGCAGGCCTTCTTCCATGGCGATCGGGTTGATCAGCTTGACGGTGATCGACACGTTGTCGCCTGGCATGACCATTTCCTTGCCTTCCGGCAACTCGATCGCACCGGTCACATCCGTCGTACGGAAGTAGAACTGGGGACGGTAGTTGTTGAAGAAAGGTGTGTGGCGGCCGCCCTCGTCCTTGGACAAGACATAGATCTCGCCGGTGAAGTGGGTGTGCGGCTTGATCGAGCCGGGCTTGCACAGGACTTGACCGCGCTGGACGTCTTCACGCTTGGTGCCGCGCAGCAGGATACCGACGTTGTCGCCGGCCTGACCCTGGTCGAGCAGCTTGCGGAACATTTCCACGCCGGTGCAAATGGTCTTCTGGGTGTCGGCAATACCGACGATCTCGATTTCCTCGCCGACCTTGACCACACCGCGCTCGACACGGCCGGTCACGACGGTGCCGCGGCCGGAGATGGAGAACACGTCTTCGACGGGCATCAGGAAGGCACCGTCGATGGCGCGCTCGGGCAGGGGAATGTAGGTGTCCAGGGCGTCGGCCAGCTTCATGATGGCTTCTTCGCCGAGGGGGCCCTTGTCGCCCTCCATGGCAAGCTTGGCGCTGCCGTGGATGATGGGGGTCTTGTCGCCGGGGAAGTCGTATTTGTCGAGGAGCTCGCGCACTTCCATTTCAACGAGTTCGAGCAGTTCGGCGTCGTCAACCATGTCGCATTTGTTCAAAAACACGATGATGTAGGGCACGCCGACCTGGCGGGCCAGCAAAATGTGCTCGCGGGTCTGGGGCATGGGGCCGTCAGCAGCCGAACAAACCAGGATGGCGCCGTCCATCTGGGCGGCGCCGGTGATCATGTTTTTCACATAATCGGCGTGGCCGGGGCAGTCGACGTGGGCGTAGTGGCGGTTGGCCGTCTCGTATTCCACGTGGGCGGTGTTGATGGTGATGCCGCGGGCCTTTTCTTCGGGGGCCGCGTCAATTTGGTCGTAGCCTTTGGCTTCGCCGCCGAACTTGGCTGCGAGCACGGTCGTGATCGCAGCCGTCAGCGTGGTCTTGCCATGGTCAACGTGCCCGATCGTGCCTACGTTGACGTGCGGTTTGGTCCGCTCAAATTTGCCTTTTGCCATTTTTAACTCCAGATAAAGAACGCGCCCGTGTATGGTTTAACGTTTGCACTGTGTTGCTTGTTCCATCACCACGGGCAGTGAGGGGCACACAATCGCAGACAGGAAAAGGGTGGTGCCGGCCCCTGCGGAACCGGCACCGGTTTTACTTACTTGGCGCGTGCAGCCATGATGGCTTCGGACACATTGCGCGGGGCCTCGGAGTAGTGCTTGAACTCCATGGTGTAGGTCGCACGGCCCTGGGACATCGAACGCAGCGTGGTCGAATAACCGAACATTTCGGACAGCGGCACTTCGGCCTTGATGGCCTTGCCGCCACCGACCATGTCTTCCATGCCCTGCACCATACCGCGGCGTGAGGACAGATCGCCCATCACGTTGCCGGCATAGTCTTCAGGCGTTTCCACCTCAACAGCCATCATGGGCTCCAGGATCACTGGGCTGGCCTTGCGGCAGCCTTCCTTGAAGCCAAAGATTGCAGCCATCTTGAAGGCCATTTCGTTCGAGTCCACATCGTGGTACGAACCGAAATGCAGCGTGACCTTGACGTCCACCACCGGATACCCGGCCAGCACGCCCGTGGTCACAGCTTCGTGAATGCCTTTTTCAACCGCAGGGATGTATTCACGCGGAACCACACCACCCTTGATGGCATCGATGAACTCAATGCCTTTGCCCATTTCATTGGGCTCGATCTTGAGCACCACGTGACCGTACTGGCCCTTGCCGCCGGACTGGCGCACAAATTTGCCTTCAGCGTCTTCCACCGTCTTGCGGATGGTTTCACGGTAAGCCACTTGAGGCTTGCCGACGTTGGCTTCCACGCCGAATTCGCGCTTCATGCGGTCAACAATAATTTCCAGATGCAGCTCGCCCATGCCGGCAATCAGGGTCTGGCCGGACTCTTCGTCGGTCTTGACGCGGAAAGACGGATCTTCCTGAGCCAGACGCTGCAAAGCGATGCCCATTTTTTCCTGGTCAACCTTGGTCTTAGGCTCCACCGCCTGGGTAATCACAGGCTCGGGGAACACCATGCGCTCCAACATGATGATGGCGTCTGGATCACACAGCGTCTCGCCGGTGGTCACATCTTTCAGCCCCACGCAGGCGGCGATGTCACCGGCGCGGATTTCGCTGACTTCTTCGCGGTTGTTGGCGTGCATCTGCACGATACGGCCAATACGCTCTTTCTTGCCCTTGATCGGGTTGTAGACGCTGTCGCCCTTTTTCAATACGCCGGAGTACACGCGCACAAAAGTCAACTGCCCCACAAACGGGTCGGTCATCAGCTTGAAAGCCAGCGCTGAAAACTTTTCAGCGTCGTCGGCCTTGCGGGTGACAGGCGCTTCGTCATCATCCATGCCCTTGACGGGAGGGATGTCGATGGGCGACGGCATGAATTCAATCACGGCGTCCAACATGCGCTGCACGCCCTTGTTCTTGAAGGCAGAACCGCAGTACATCGGCTGGATTTCGCTGGCGATGGTACGCGTGCGGATGCCGAGCTTGATTTCCTCTTCGGTCAAATCACCTTCTTCAAGGTATTTGTTCATGAGTTCTTCAGACGACTCGGCAGCAGCCTCGACCATCTTTTCGCGCCATTCCTTGGCCAGCTCGAGGAGTTCAGCCGGAATTTCGCTGTAGGTGAACTTCATGCCTTGCGAAGCTTCGTCCCAGATGATGGCCTTCATCTTGATCAGGTCGACCACGCCGGTGAAGTTTTCTTCAGCGCCAATTGGGATCACCATGGGCACAGGGCTGGCCTTCAGGCGCAGCTTCATCTGCTCCACAACCTTGAAGAAGTTGGCACCGGTGCGGTCCATCTTGTTCACAAAGGCCAGACGCGGCACCTTGTATTTGTTGGCCTGGCGCCAGACGGTTTCCGACTGGGGCTGCACGCCGCCCACGGCGCAGTAAACCATGCAGGCGCCATCCAGCACACGCATGGAGCGCTCGACTTCAATCGTGAAGTCAACGTGGCCCGGGGTGTCAATGATGTTGATGCGGTGCTCAGGCAGGGACGTGTCCATACCCTTCCAGAAGCAGGTCGTTGCAGCGGAAGTAATCGTGATGCCGCGCTCCTGCTCCTGCTCCATCCAGTCCATGGTGGCCGCGCCGTCATGAACTTCACCAATCTTGTGGTTCACACCGGTATAAAAGAGGATCCGCTCGGTGGTAGTGGTCTTGCCGGCATCAATGTGCGCGGAAATGCCGATGTTGCGGTAGTTTTGAATGGGGGTAGCGCGGGACATAAATTACTTTCGGTTCGAAAGACGAACAAGGACTCGTTGCCAAAAACATTTTTTTATGCTTTTTCTACGCGTCTGCGGGCTGCACGTTTTGCATGCAGCCCGCAGAAAGTGGGGTTGAACCCTCAGGAGTCAAGACGCCAGCTGCGCCTCGGGCCGTCAGGCAACGCGTCACGTCCGCGCAGCAAACATGCAACTTAAATTAGAAGCGGAAGTGGCTGAACGCCTTGTTGGCTTCGGCCATGCGGTGAACTTCGTCACGCTTTTTCATAGCGCCGCCACGGCCTTCAGTGGCCTCCATCAGCTCATTGGCCAGGCGCAGGGACATGGACTTCTCGCCACGCTTCTTGGCGGCCTCTTTCAGCCAGCGCATGGCCAGGGCCATGCGGCGGACAGGACGCACTTCAACCGGCACCTGGTAGTTGGCACCGCCGACACGGCGGGACTTCACTTCCACCATGGGCTTGATGTTGCCGATGGCCATGTGGAACGCTTCCAGCGGATCTTTGCCGGGGTTTTTCTTCTCGATCTGCTCGAGGGCTCCATACACAATACGCTCGGCGACAGCTTTTTTGCCGCCTTGCATGATGACGTTCATGAACTTGGCAAGGTCAACGTTGCCAAATTTTGGGTCAGGGAGAATTTCACGTTTAGGGACTTCGCGACGACGTGGCATTTTTTCACCTCTTTGCTTCAGTTGGCACTGTTTTTGGCAGCACCGCGAGAGTTATCAAAACCCTCACTTACTCGACCGGCACAAACAATTTGCACTTGGGTCACTTCGCTTGAAACACCTGCCAGGGTGATTCAAACACCTGTTTTGAAGATATCGGGGACGACATCCTCTGGCGCGGGCGATAGAACCCGAGCCGGTTCGGCTTATTTGGCCTTTGGCTTCTTCGCACCGTACTTGGAACGCGACTGCTTGCGGTCTTTCACGCCCTGCAGATCGAGCGAACCACGGACGATGTGGTAACGCACACCGGGCAAATCCTTGACACGACCGCCGCGAACCAGCACCACGCTGTGTTCCTGCAGGTTGTGGCCTTCGCCGCCGATGTAGGAAATGATTTCAAACCCGTTGGTCAGACGCACCTTGGCGACCTTACGCAAAGCGGAGTTTGGCTTCTTGGGGGTTGTGGTGTACACACGGGTACACACACCGCGCCGCTGTGGAGAATTCTCCATCGCAGGGCTCTTGGACTTGATCTTTTCGACCTTGCGTCCCTGAGTGACTAGCTGATTAATGGTTGGCATTTAAAACGTCCCTAAACGTCTGATATCTGACTTGACTAAATACGTGACTATTTACGTGAAAACGTGAATCTCCCCGGAAATTCCGGAAAAGCCCTCGAGTGTAGCAGTTTGGGCGACCACCTGCAAATTGCAGCGGATTGGGGCACCCCTCTGCAGTAACAGAAGGCCTGTTATTTGATCCAGAGCCGGACCGAATCCCAGGCCCGGCCCAGGATGCCGGCTTCTTCGACGGTTTCCAGGGCCACCAGCGGGATGTCGATGACTGTCTCGCCGCCACCCAGGCTGACCTTGAGCGTTCCGACGACCTGCCCCTTGGTGAAGGGCGCCACCAGAGGGTCGGGCCGGGCGACCTGGGTCTGGACTTTGGCGGAGCTGCCGGCCGTGATGGCGATCACGATGGCTTGGTGCCGGCCCAGCTTGACGGTGCCGGACCGCCCTTTCCAGACATTGGGCGAGGCCACGGCCTGGCCGGCGTCGAACAGCTTGACCGCCTCGAAAGCGGTATAGCCCCAGTTCAGCAGTTTTTGCGATTCGTTGGCGCGGGCACTGTCGCTGGCGGTGCCCAGCACAATCGCCAGCAGGCGCCGGCCGCCCGGCGCACCGGCGGGGCCCAGGTTCGGGAAGTCGCGCTTGGCGGTGGCGATCATGCAGTAGCCGGCCGCCGCGGTGTGGCCGGTTTTCAGGCCATCGACCGTGGGGTCCCTGAACAGCAAGGTGTTACGGTTGGTGTCGTTGGCGGCAGGGGTGCCGGCGTAGCGGTACTTCTTGATCGCCGAAAACCCTATGTAATCGGGGAAATCCTGCATCAGGCGCGTCGAAAGGATGCTCAGATCGCGCGCCGTGGTGGTGTGGCCCGGTTCGGTCAGGCCTTCCGGGTTTCTGTAGGCAGTTGATTTCATGCCCAGCGCCTTGGCCTGCTCGTTCATGAGCTTCACAAAGTTTTCGGCGGTACCGCCCACACCCTCTGCCAGCGCCATGGTGGCGTCGTTGCCCGACTGGACCACCATGCCCTTGATCAGGTCCTCCACAGGCACCTGCATCTTGGGATCGATGAACATGCGCGAGCCCGGCATTTTCCAGGCGCGCTCGCTGACGGGAAAAGTCTGCTTGAGGGTGATTTTTTTTGACTTGAGCGCATCGAACACCAGGTATTCGGTCATCAGTTTGGTCAGCGAGGCCGGCTCGATCGGGGTGTCGATGTCCTTGGCAGCAAGGATCTGGTTGGCTGTGACATCCAGCAGCAGGTAGGAGCGGGCAGCCACTTCGGGCGGCTGCGGCATCTGGGCTTGCGCCGTAGGCAGCAGGACCAGGGAAGAAAGCAGCACCAACGAGGGGATGAAGCCACGAAAAGCAGTCAGGAAACGGTGCATGGAAAATAGACCTGGAAATGGAAAACGAAGGCAAAGAAGGGACGGCAAGGGCCCGGATCGGGCCTGGAAAAGTCAGCCAAGGTGGCGTGCCACCAGATTTTTCAGAAGCGGCAATTGTCCATGAAAGAAATGCCCGCCCCCGGGGACAACCGTAACAGGCAGTACCTGCGGGCGCGCCCAGTCCAGCACCGATTGCAGCGGCACCGTGTCGTCCTGCTCGCCATGCACGACCAGCGTCCGGGGATGCGCGTCTGCCGGAATAGGGGCGGCCTGCGCGCGCTCAACGCTGGTTCCCACCAGCACCAGCTTTTCTATGTCGCGCGAGGGCGCCAGGTGGCCAAAAGCGTGCGTCGTGACATAAGCACCGAAAGAAAACCCGGCCAGGCACAGCGGGCCTTGCGGCGCCACGGTTGCCACCACAGCCAGCATGTCGTCCAGCTCGCCGCGGCCTTCGTCGTGCGCGCCCTCTGTGCCGCCCACGCCCCGGAAATTGAAACGGACCGCGGTCCAGCCAGCCTGCAGAAACGCGCGCGCCAGGGTCTGCACCACTTTGTTGTCCATGGTGCCGCCGAACAGCGGATGCGGGTGGGCAATGACAGCCACCCCCCTGGATGCCTGCCCCCCCGCAGGCAGGTCCAGCGCCACTTCAATGGCGCCCGCAGCGCCCTGCACCACGGATTTCTGGGTTTGGGAATTCACGCCTGACTTTCTACTGACAAATTGCTATAAAAATGCTAGCTATCAAAGCCCATTGCACAAGGACAAACCGCCTGAAAGCTCATGAAGTTTGACGAGTTCAGCACCCTGCACTCCGGATTCAGCCGCTTCTCAGCGGCCCACATTCGCCGGTGTCAGCAGCCGCTCGACCACCTGGCCGTTTTTAAGGTGCGACTCGACGATCTCGTCGATATCCTGCACATCCACATAGGTGTACCAGACGGCCTCGGGATACACCACCGCCACCGGACCGGCTGCACAGCGGTCCAGGCAGCCAGCCTTGTTGACGCGCACCTTGCCTGGCCCCGACAGCCCGGCGGCCTTGACTTGGGCCTTGCAGCGGTCGAAACCTTCCTGGGCCTTGTGGTTGGCGCAGCTGTCTTCGCCGCTTTCGCGCTGGTTCAGGCAGAAAAAGATGTGCCGCCCGTAATAGGAGTTCGTGGGCGCAGCCGGTGCCGCGCCTTTCATGCTGGTGGAAGTCATGAACCGATTTTACTTTCCGCGGGCTCGCTGGCCTTGCGGCTGGACAGACGCACCAGCAGGTACAGAACCACCGCATAGGGCCAGAGCCAGCCCAGCCATTGCGCCAGGCCGTTGAAACGGATAAACCGCCCTTGCTCCCAGATCTGCAGGGTTTCGGCAAAGTAGGGACCCATCGGCGCCTGGTTGAGCATGGACAAATGGATGCTCAGAGCCAGCAGCAGCAAAGCCGCGCTGCCGCGGCGCGGCACCGGCAACAGCAGCAATGACAGTACGCTGCCTAAAACCAGTCCCACTTGCACCGGTAAGTCCAGCCAGGCCCATGCATGGTCGGGGCCATAACTGAGCGCGGCGGACAGGGCGGTCGATGCGATGGCGGCGAGCAGCGTGAGTACCAGAAAGACAGTGCGTTGCGCCAGGGTGCGCAACACGCTGTAGCCGAGCAGGCACGGGATCAGCGCGCCCAGGGCCACACAAATCACTTCGGCGCCAGGCACCAGCGGCTGCAGCTCGATGTCGCGCACCGGCAGCCACTCGAGAAACGGCGTGTCGGCCAGGGCGTCGGCCAGCGTGTATTCCAGCCGCTCCAGCACCTGGCCCAGGCCCAGCGGCACCGAAGCCGGAAACAGCAACGCCACCGGCCACAGGGCCAGCAGCACCATCGCACCCCTGGCATCGCTGACAAACCAGCGCGCGCGGACCCGGCTCCACCGGTCCAGCGCGCCGGCCCTCTCCAGCAGCCAGGCCGTACACGCCCCGAGCCAGGCACCGGCCACGTTCAGGGCAAAGTCCACGTTCGAAGGGATGCGCGCAGGCAGGTAGCTTTGCAGCGCTTCCATCACCAGCGACAAGGCGCCCGCACCGAGCACCGCCGCACCGACGGCCCAGCGCGTGCGGCCGCTGCGCAGCGCAGCCAGGGCCAGCAGGAAACCCAGCGGCGCGTAACCTGCGAGGTTGACGCCCACATCAAAACCGGTCCAGTAGCGCGGCAGGGGCGCCGCCAGGAAAGTCAGCGGCGAAATGCCCTGGTTGCGCCACTCGGTAAAGGGGTAAAGGCTGGCATAAACAATCAGGCAAACCGTGGCCAGTGCCAGCGGCCATGAAGTGGTTGGCACGCTTCGGGCACCCCTATCGTCTTCACTCCGCTTCGCTTCGTGTAATTCCTTTTCCCCTTCCAGGGGACGACGCGAGACGCCCGGCGAAGCCGGTTCGTCCGCGTCTGCTGGTGAATTCGGGGAAGGCACCGCGTTCCCTTGGCTGTTAGAACGGCTTCACGACGACGAGTATCACCGCCGCGAGCAGCAGCAGCACCGGCGCCTCGTTGAACCAGCGAAACCATTTGTGGCTGCGCGTGTTGCGGTTGGCGACGAACTTGGCCAGCAGGCGGCCGCAGGCATGGTGGTAACCGATCACCAGTACCACCACCGCCAGCTTGGCGTGCATCCAGCCATTACCGGGCCCGCGGCCAATACCGTAGCCCAGCCACAACCACAGCCCGAACACCAGCGCGGGTACCGCGAGCAGCGTGGTAAAGCGAAGCAGCTTGCGCGCCATGAGGATCAGCCGTGCATGTTCGGCCACACTTTCAGCCGGCACCATCGCCAGGTTCACAAAAATACGCGGCAGATAAAACAGGCCCGCAAACCAGCTGGCAACAAAAACGATGTGAAGTGATTTGACCCAGAGCATGGAGCTAGTTTAGTCCGCAGCCTGTAAATCCTGTTATCCGAGTGGTGCGTTACTTATGCGCACTCCAGGATTCGCCCGGGCAGCGAATTTATGAATGTGCGGTACGGCGCGTCGGGAAATTCAATTACCGGGATGAAGTGCAAGGCGCCCGGAGCACAGGACACCGGAATGGACTCCAGTCCATGAGGATTCCGAGCACCGCGCAACGCCGCAATTCGCCCGGCAATTGGATTTAGCGACGTGCCGGGCAAAAAAATGCCCGGGTGACGCAAGGTCAGCCGGGCCTGGAAGCCTTTTTGCTGTGACACTAAAGGCACCCGCTCAGGGAGGAAAAGCGGGATGCAGTTACCAAAAGGTAACAACACGCGGCCATTCTAACCATGCCCCCAAGGCCATGACAAGGGTTCGCCCAGCAAAAGTGCATGATAGTTTCCCTAGCTATTTCGCCTATATGCGCCAACGCACAAACAAGCGAGCCGAAAGCGCATGCATCGCCCCTGGCAAAGCTTTGGCACAATTTGCCCATGACTTCCTACGCCCCCTATCCGCTCGGCCGTCCGCGCCGCCTGCGCCGCGACGCCTTCACGCGCAACCTGGTGCGCGAAAACGCACTGGGCGTGCATGACCTGATTTACCCGGTGTTTGTCACAGACGGCAAGCAGCGGCGTGAGCCGGTGGCCTCGATGCCCGGTGTGGAGCGGCTGAGCCTGGACCTGCTGCTGCCGGTGGCCGAAGAGTGTGTGCGGCTGGGCATTCCGGTGATGGCGCTGTTCCCGGTAATCGACAACTCGCTCAAGACCTACGACGGCCAGGAAGCGCTGAACCCCGAAGGCCTGGTGCCGCGTGTGGTGCGTGAACTCAAAAAAAGATTTCCCGAGCTCGGCGTCATGACCGACGTGGCGCTGGACCCTTTCACCAGCCACGGCCAGGACGGCCTGCCGGATAAACAGACCGGCTACATCCTCAATGACGAAACGATTGAAGTGCTGGTTGGCCAGGCGCTGGTGCAGGCCGAGGCCGGTGTCGACATCGTCGCCCCCAGCGACATGATGGACGGCCGGATAGGCGCGATCCGCCAGGCGCTGGAGGCGCGCAAGCTGATCCACACCCGCATCATGGCCTACAGCGCCAAGTACGCGAGTGCGTTTTACGGTCCCTTCCGCGATGCGGTGGGCTCCGCCGGCAACCTCGGCAAGGCCGACAAGAAGGTTTACCAGATGGACCCGGGCAACAGCGACGAGGCCCTGCGCGAAGTCGCCATGGACATCGCCGAGGGCGCCGACATGGTGATGGTCAAACCTGGCATGCCCTACCTGGATGTGGTGCGCCGGGTGAAGGACGAGTTCGGCGTGCCGACCTTTGCCTACCAGGTCAGCGGCGAATACGCGATGCTCAAGGCCGCGGCGCAGAACGGCTGGCTGGACCACGACGCGGTGATGATGGAAAGCCTGCTGGCCTTCAAGCGTGCCGGGGCGGACGGAGTCCTGACCTACTTTGCCATCGATGCCGCACGTTTGCTTCAAAAATCATAGCTAACTATGCACGTTTGACAAGGACTGCAGGCCAATTTAACTCCAAACCGGACAAACATCGTGCAAATTGTTGAATTCACCGCCGACACCTTGCGCTTTTCCGACGCCCTGCCGGCGAAGGCTCCGGCCGATGGCTTCGTCTGGGTGTTTGTCGACCGTGACGAACTCCCGATCCATCAGGCCTTGCTGCAGCAGGCGGCCCAGCAACTGGGCGGCTCCGCCCTGCTGGACCTGCATCGCCAGGACCTCGCCAACGCCCTCCATCCGTCCCATTACGACTTCACGTCGATCTACGACCTCGTCATCTTCCGGCGGCTCGCCACACAGGCGGAGACGCGCGCCGAGGCGGAACATGACGCCGCAGTCACGGCTTACCACGGCCAGACGCGCACCAAGCCGCGCGGCGGGCTGCCGGCCTTCAACCGCATCAGTTCCCGGGCCGTCGGTTTCGTGGTGTTCGACCGGTTGCTGATCAGCGTGCACCCGCGCGGCTGCTACACGGCCAAAAGCTTCATCGAGCGCTCGCTGACCGACGCCAAGTTCAGCGTGGACGCGACGTCGGCGCGCAACCGCATCCCGTCGGGCCCGGCCGACCTGGTGCTGCGCATGATCAACGCGATGGTGGACAGCTACCTGGATGTGCGCAAGGAGCTCACCACCCAGTTGGAGCACTGGCAGGCCGAGCTGCTCAAACCCAACTCCCGTTTCATCAATTGGGGATCGCTGATGGGCGCGCGCAGCCAGCTGCATGTGCTTGAGGACCTGTGCGACGAGCAGCACGATGCGATACAGGAATGGCTGGACTCCCTGCGCGAGCAGCCGATGTCATCCTTTGCCGCCAATGACCAGCTGGCGCAAAGCCGGCGCGACCAGCTGGTAGCCCGCGCCCGCGATGTCGTTGAGCACATACAGCGCGTGGTGCACCACGCGCGCCGGCTGGAGCAGTCAGCGGAGACGGTGGTGCAAATCCACTTCAGCGCACAGAGCAACCGCACCAACGACATCATGCGCACCCTGACCGCGCTGACCGCCATCTTCCTGCCGCTGAACCTGATTGCCGGCATTTTCGGCATGAACTTCGAGTTCATTCCGCTGCTGCATCTGCCCAGCGGTTTCTGGTGGGCCATGGGGTCGATGGCGCTGGTGGCCCTGACCCTGGCTGTGGTGTTCTGGCGCAAGGACTACCTGGCCAGAACCCGGCGCTGACAGCACGGCCGCACAGGCGCTTCATGAGCTCGCCGGACCGCCCGCCCGTCTACACCGGTTGCGCCGGCTGGAGCTTGCCGCGGGAGAGCTGGCCGCAGTTTCCCGACATTGGTACACATCTGCAGCGCTACGCCCAGCGTTTCAACGCTGTGGAAATCAACTCCTCGTTCTACCGCCCGCACCAGCCGGCCACCTATGAACGCTGGGCCGCAGCGGTGCCTGCCGGTTTTCGTTTTTCGGTCAAGCTGCCCAAAACCATCACGCATGAAAAGCGCCTGCGCAGCTGCGACGCCTTGCTGGCCTTCTTTCTGGCTCAAGCCACGGGCCTCGGCGACAAGCTGGGCTGCCTGCTGGTGCAGCTGCCACCCAGCCTGGCCTTCGACGAAAGCGTGGCATGGCCTTTTTTCAGGGCTTTGCGTGCGCAGCACGGCGGCCCCATCGCCTTGGAACCGCGCCACGCCAGCTGGTTTGTGCCGGAGGTGGATGCCGCGCTGAAGGAGCAGCGGATTGCCCGGGTTCTCGCCGACCCGGTGCTGCACGAGGCCGGCACCTCGCCGGGCGGCTGGCCCGGCTTGACGTATGTGCGCCTGCACGGCTCGCCGCGCATGTATTACTCGGCCTACAGCCAGCCCGTGCTGGACCGGCTGGCCCGCAGACTCGTGCTGGAATCGGCGGTGGCTGACACGGTCTGGTGCATTTTTGACAATACCGCTTCCGGTGCAGCCACAGAAAATGCGCTTTACACCAGCCGCGCCGTCCAGGAGAAGGGCACCTGACAGCGGCATCTTTCACAAGCCGAGGAGTCGTGATGAGCACCGCCCAGAAAGCCAGACCAGCCCCTTATGGCGACCCGGCGCTTGCAGGCAAGCCGGAAGGCGTCGACGACCTGACACGCCAGAACGTGCAGGCCATGCAGCGCCTCGAAGAAGCGGCCCTCGCCTCGCGCAGCTGGTCCGACCGGATCGCCGGTTTCATCGCCCGCTTTTGCGGCTCCATGCCTTTTGTGTGGGTGCATGTGGCGCTGTTTTCCGCGTGGCTGCTGTTCAACTCCCTGCCCGACCTGCCCCACTTCGACCCCTACCCCTTTACTTTCCTGACACTGGTGGTGTCGCTGGAGGCAATCTTCCTGGCCACGTTCATCCTGATCAGCCAGAACCATGAGCTGCGCATCAGTGAGCGGCGCAACCAACTGGACCTGCAGATCAATCTGCTGACGGAGCAGGAGAACACCAAGATGCTTCAGATGCTGGAGCGCATCGCCAGGAAAGTCGGCGTATCCATGGACGACGACCCGGCCATCCGCATCCTGGAAAAAACCACGCATCCCGAAGCACTGGTGGAGCAGATCGAGCAGGCACAGCGTGACGAAACCATCCCCGGCTGATTCAGCCTGCCGCGTACCTCAGACCCAGGGCTGCGCGAGCTGCTCCGCCGCGAATACCCGCGCCACCGCTGGCCGCGCCAGCATGCGCTGCAGGTAGGGCCCGAGCTGCGGCCGGGTGCGCGCGGCAGGCGAGCTGAAGTTGCGTGTCCAGCGGCACAGGGTCAGCACATAGGCATCCAGCGCGCTGTACTGTTCACCGGCAAACCAGGGGCCGCCATGGCGCGCCAGCTCCGCGTCGAGCTGGTCCAGCATGGCACCGATTTTCACTTCGGCCTGCGCCTTGACCTCCGCCGCAGCAGCAGCATTGCCTGGCGCTACGGATCGATCGGAATAGAAGTAGGTGATCAGCGTGGCCTGCAAGGTGTTCGTCAGCCACATCAGCCATTTGTAGAAGTGGGCACGCTCTACCGTGCCCAGAAGCGGCACCAGCGCTGCTTCGGGATGGGTGTCGCACAGGTGCAGGCAGATGGCCGCGGTTTCATACAACACCAGATCGCCGTCAACCAGCACGGGGATCAGGCCATTCGGGTTGAGGCGGAGGTAGTCTGCGGTCTTGTGCGCGTTTTTCGTGCGATCTACGAGCACACGCTGGTAAGGAACGCCGATTTCTTCGAGCACGATGTGCGGAACCATGGAAGCGGTGCTGGGGTAGTAGTGGAGCTGGATCATGAGGCAATGCTACCGCACAGACTTCGGTACCAAAACCTCAAGTCGGTTGACAGGCAGTTCTAGAATGATTATTCTAGAACAAGCGATTTAAATTAAAACCCTCATGCCAAGACCACGCTCCTTTGATGAAAACGATGTCCTCGGCGGCGCCATGCATGCGTTTCGCTGCACCGGGTTCTCCACCATTTCCATTCGCACGCTGGAAGAGGCGACCGGCTTGAGTGCCGGCAGCATCTACAACACCTACGGGGACAAGGCCGGCCTGTTCAAGGCCTCGTTTGCCCACTACCTGCAAGAGGTGCTTCAGCGGCGCATTGCAAGCCATGCCGGTCCGGATAAAGGCCTTGCGGGTGTACGTGCACTGTTCCAGTCCCTGCTGCGGGAGCCGGATGGGGCCAGCCACGGTTGCCTGATCACGAATTCGGCCATCGAGTTCGGCAGCGAAGGCATGCTGCCGGCGGACGCCCTGAGTGAGGCCTTTGAGATCCTGCGCGCCGCGCTGCAGAGTCGCCTGGAAGATGCAAAAAAAGAAAAGCTCCTGCCCCAAGGGCTCAACCCCGCCATTGCCGCGCTGAAACTGGTGGCCTTCTACCAGGGCTTGCTGGTGCTGGTTCGCGGCGGTTACGACAAACGCAAGCTCAAACAAGCCATAGACCTCGAATTCAACACCCTGGAAGGAAAATAAACATGACGACACCCCAAGCCCTGTGGACACGTTACGCCGGCATCTGGTCGGCCGACCCGGCCACACGCGCCTCGGAACTGCAGGCCTGTCTGCATGAAGACTGCAGCTACACCGACGTGAATGGACAACTCGAGGGGCAGGCCGCGCTGTCGGCCTACATGGGCGGCTTTCAGGATGCGATGGCTGGCGCGCAGTTCCACATCCTGAGCGCCGCCGAGCACCATGGCCGCAGCCTGAGCGTCTGGGAACTTCGAGGCACAGGCAACACCGTGCTGCAGTCAGGAAAAAGTTTTGCCGCACTGAGCCCGGACGGGCGCCTGCAGCACATCACCGGCTTTTTCGACCCCGCCGACCAGGCTGCACGATGAGGGCACGATGACGGCCCAGCTCGCGCTGCTGCACGCGGCCGAGATGGCCGACGGCTTGGGAGCCCTGGGAAAGATCGAGGTGAAAAAGTTCTTCGGCGGCGCCGGACTGGTTCTGGACGGGGTGTATTTCGGTTTCATCATGAAGGGCACGCTTTACCTGCGCACCGACAGCGAAACCCGCCCGCGTTTTGAAGCGCTGGCGCTCGCCCCGTTTTCCTACGCCACCCGGGCCGGGCGCGTCACCGTGGCCAGTTATTACGAAGCACCGGCCGAAGCCCGGGAGGACACCCAGACGCTGCTGGTCTGGGCGCGCGAGGCCTATGCGGCCGCGCTGCGTGCACGCCGCCCTGCTCCTGCGCGAACCAGGCGGTCAAAGACTGCCGTGGCCTAAAGGTTGTCGCGCCCTTACTTCAGTCCGAACAGATCAGCGCCGTTGTCCCAGGCAATCTTCCGCGCAACATCAGGCGGCAGGTCGCCCAGCCAGGTGCGGTAGCCCTTCATGAGCTCGTCGTAATACTGCCAGCGCTGGTTGACCCAGGTGTCCGAGCCGATCATGAAACGCCTCGGGTACTTGAGCAAAAGTGCGCGCCACTCGGGACACAGCTTGCCGGCGTCACAGGTGAGCCCGGGCCGGTAGGACAACTCCCCCATCAGCGTCGGATAACGTGTGAACAGGGCGTCCACGCGCGAAGCAGGCGCACCGCCTATGCCGGTGTGCGCCCAGATCAGCCTCGCGTTGGGCGCATGCGCCATCAGCAGGTCGATCGCCACATCGTCCACATGCGAGAGCACGGGGAGCTTGTTTTTCTCGGCAAACTGCATCAGTTTTTTGGCGACCGGCCCGTTGGCATTGGCGCTGTCATACAGGTGGAATTCACCGATGCCCTTGTAGGGCCCGGCCTGGGCACCGCTCACGCCGTGCGCAAATTCGGCCTGCACCATCTCGTAAATCGTCTCGTCGCGAAACCAGTTGTCGTAGTCGGCGCGGTTGCGGTACAGGCGGATGAAGGGAACGACGGTGACGCCGGCCTGTTTCGTCTGTTCCAGCGAGGCCAGCGCCTTGGTGCCTTCATTGGGCCGCGAGTTGGCGACGATGGCCTTGACACCGTTGCGCTGCATGCGCGCCAGCACATCGGCCGGCGAATGGGGTCCCACGCTGCCGTTCCACGCTTCTTCGTTGTAGTGCAGGTGCGCGTCGAACAGAGGGCCGCTGTAGTCAGCGGCCTGCGCGCAAACTGAAAATGCTACCAAAACAATAGCTACTTGCGCCCGCCGAACAAGGGCTGGAAGCCAAAATGGCTTGATGTTTTTGCTGAAACCCACGTATCAGCCCAGGTGCCGGGCAAAAAATGCCAGCGTGCGCTCCCTGGCCAGCCGGGCCGCAGCCTCGTTGTACGAGCCGCGCTGGTCGCAGTTGAAGCCGTGGTTGGCTTCATACACATGCACCTGCACGCCGGGCTGGCCTTTTTTGAAGGCTTCGACGGTGTCCAGCGGAATCCAGTGGTCCTGGTCGCCGAAGTGAACCATCACCGGACAGGCCGGCTTGCGTGCGGGCTCCTCGCCTGCCGTCATGCCGCCGCCGTAATAAGGCACGGCCGCGGACAAGCCGGACAGCGTGCAGGCCGCGCGCCAGGTCAGCAGGCCGCCCCAGCAATAACCGACGATGCCAACCTTGCCGCCGCTGGTTTGCGCCGCGTGGTTGATGGCCGCCTGCACGTCCTGCAGCACGCCCGGTGGCGGCAAGGCTTCCACTGCCGCTTTCAATGCCATGCCGGCTTTCATGTCGGCATCGGTGTAGCCCGTATCCACGCCCGGCTGGACGCGGTGAAAGGTGGCTGGCGCCACCGCCAGGTAACCGGCGGCCGCGTAGCCGTCAGCCACCGAGCGGATGTGCGAGTTGACGCCGAAAATTTCCTGCACGACCACCACGGCGGCTTTCGGCTTGCCTGCCGGTTCGGCCACATAGGCCGGGAAAACAAAACCATCTGCGGATTTGAGGTCGATGAATTTACCCATGGGGACAATCTCCTGTTGCTGGTGAACGATTCAATTTACCTGGCGGCGAGTTTTTTCTCAAGCAGGTCCAGCCGGTCCTGACCCCAGAAAATCTCGCCTTCGATGACATAACTGGGCGCACCAAACACACCCGCGTCAATCGCCTGCCGGGTGTGGGCTTCATAAAGCTGCTGCACTTCGGGGCTGTGCGACTGTGCCAGCCGCGCAGCATCCAGGCCGGCGGCGTGAAGAATTTCGGCCAACACCTGCTCACTGGCAATGTCGCGCTCTTCGGCCCAGACCGCCCGGAAAATGGCACCACCCAGGGCCATGGCGGCGGCGCTGCCGTCCTGCTGGTCCACCGTGGTGATCAGGCGCGCGGCAGGGTCGCCGCCCACGGGGAAGTATTTGGGCTGGCAATTCAGCGGCATCTGCAGGTGCTCGCTGAAGCGCTGCAACTCCACCAGCCGGTAAGCCTGGCGCTGCGGTGCGCGCTGGCCCAGCGGCAGGCCGCCGGAGGCGGGGAAAATCTTGCCGAAGTCCACCGGCAACACCCGCACTGCGGCGCCTGCCGCGCCGGCGATCCGCACAAAGCGCTCGTGGCCCAGGTAAGTCCAGGGGCTTTGCGGGGTGAAGTAATAGTCGATAGTGATGCTCAAGATGTCTCCTGTCGGAAATTTGTTCTCAGTTGCTGTGGCCGATTGAGGTAGATTCGGGTCAACCCCGGGTTGTACCCGGGATTGCACTTTATTGCTGGAGACCGGTCTTGTCCCAAATCGTCCTGATCACTGGCGCCTCGCGCGGCATAGGCGCAGCCACCGCCCTGCAAGCCGCACGCGCCGGTTACGCCGTGGCGGTGAACTACACCGCCAACTCCCTGGCTGCCGACGAAGTGGTGCGGCAAATCCGCCAGGGCGGGGGCACGGCCATCACCGTGCAGGCGGACGTGGCCGACGAAAGCCAGGTGCTGGCCATGTTCGACAAGGTGGACGCCAAGCTCGGCCGCCTGACCGCGCTGGTCAACAACGCCGGCGTGGTGGACCGCACCGAGCGCGTGGACGGCATGAGCGTGGCCAGGCTCAAACGCATGTTCGACATCAACGTCATCGGCACCATGGTCTGCGCGCGCGAAGCCGTCAAACGCATGAGCACGCGCTACGGCGGCACGGGCGGCGCGATTGTCAATGTATCCAGCGCGGCGGCGCGGCTGGGCGGCCCCGGACAGTATGTGGACTATGCAGCGGCCAAGGGTGCGGTGGACACCTTCACCCTCGGCCTGGCCAAAGAGGTGGCTGCCGAAGGCATTCGCGTCAATGCAGTACGCCCAGGCATCATCGAGACCGACATTCACGCTTCGGGCGGCCTGCCCGACCGCGCACGCACCATGGCGCCGCAGGTCCCCATGCAACGCGCGGGCTCCGCCGACGAAGTGGCACAAAGCATTGTCTGGCTGCTCGGCAGCGGATCGAGCTACACCACCGGCGCCTTGCTGGACATCGCAGGAGGCAGGTAGATGGCCCCCACGCTTTTCACTTCGTGTAATGCGCTGCCCCCCGAGGGGGCGCTGCGCCTGCGGACTGGCAGAGCCAGATCCGCGGCCCCGGCTGGTGAAGAGAAGACCCCCACGCTTGCCGTTTCGCGTACCCCATTGCTCCCGAGCGGACTAATTACCCCTGCGGCGGCCCGGCAGAAAATCGAGAGGGCTGACGCATGGATCTGAAACCCCTGGTCACGCTGCTGGCCATCGTCAACCCGCTGGCCATCGTGCCCTTTTTCATTCACTACACGCAGGGGTTCTCGAGCGCGCAGCGGCGGCGCACCATCGTCACGGCTTCGTTCAGCGCTTTCCTCGTGATTGCCACCAGCGCGCTGGCGGGCCTGCAGATCCTGGAGTTTTTCAGCATCTCACTGGCGAGCTTCCAGGTCGGCGGCGGTATGCTGCTGCTGATCAGCTCCATGAACATGCTCAACGCGCAGCCGGCCGAGGCCAAGCCGAACACTCACGAGTTCGAAGACGGCGCAGCCAAGGCCGCCATGGGTGCCAGCATTGCGGTGGTGCCGCTGACCATCCCGCTGCTCACCGGCCCGGCCACCATGTCCACCGTGGTCATCTATGCCGAGAAAGCCCAGAACTTCCTGCAGCTCAGCATGCTGGTCGGTTACGGCGTGGTCATCGGCCTGGCCACCGCCGTGTGTTTCTCGCTCGCTCACCCGATTGCCCGAGTGCTCGGGAAAACCGGCATCAACGTGATGACACGGCTGATGGGCCTGATCCTCGCCGCTCTGGCCATCGAGGTGATGACCGGCGGGCTGCTCAAGCTGTTTCCGATTCTCGGCCGGGGTTTGTAGCCAAACCGGCCTGTAGCCTTCGAATTACGGGCGAAAGCAGCTACTGTATTTGTAGCAAAAAAGTCGACGCCTCCACCCACGCGCTGACCAAGCAGGTCGCGCATCAAGTCCTCGTGGTCTTTGTGGAAGCCGAGTCTCCCCCATTTTGGGGATGTCAGTACGGCTTTCCAATGCAAGAATAGCCGCGTACCTTAACCAAGCACCGGGAGAAAACCATGATTCGAAACACCGCTTCAGTTGTCGCCGCTCTTGCTGCCTTTTTTTGCAGCATGGCTGGTGCGCAGACCATGGAAAAAAAATGGGATCAAAAATGCCTTGACGCTTCCAACAAGACGTTCATCAGTTGCGTTGCAAACTCCGGCGGCCGCGAACCTGCGAGGTCAAAGTGTGATGCGGACAAGGTCAACGCTCAAAAACTGTGCAAGAGAAAATAGACGTCATGAATTGAGTAAAAACTCTGTACTCCCTTGATTGTTATCCTGGGCTTGACTGGAGATCCATGGAATCAATGTTTTGTGCAAAGATTCGGGCGCGCGGATTGCGGAGCAGGTCCGCAATGGCAAAAAAGAGGAACTTGAGCGGCTGCATATTTATACGCCTGCAACCCTCACCTGACATGCGCAGTCAGCTACTCTTTTTGTAGCAACCTGACCAGCCGGTTGCTGGTGTTGCGCAGGCGCTGGGCCAGCAGCTGGGTGATCTTGACGACCAGCTTGGCGCCGATGCCGGGGTGCTGGCGTATCAGTTGCCCGATCGCGGCACGGCCCAGCACGGCGGCCTCCACGGTGTCGATGGCGATGCAGGTGGCATAACGCACGTCGCGGTCGAACATGGACATTTCGCCCAAAGCCGCGCCTTCGGTGGCTACTCCCAGCCGCGACACCGTGTCCGGCGCGTCAGCTTCGTCGCCGGACGGCGGCGTGGCCTTGGTCACATCCACGGTACCGCTGAGCAGCAGCAGCATCCAGTCGCCTTGGTCGCCCTCGCTGATCAACACCTGGCCCGGCTGCGCGCGGATCAGCAGCATGGCTTCGCCGAGGGTGTCGAGCTCCTGCGGTGTGAAGTCTTCCAGCAAGGCCGAATGCTCCAGCAGGCCGGGCCCGCGCCCGGACATTTTCTGGCAAGTGCCGAGCAGCTCCAGCCCGGCTTCGCGCAGGCGCTCTTCCAGAGCCTGGACGTCCGGCGCCGCCGGCGGGTTCAGGGGACTTGTTGCAGCCATGTGGAAATCTCTTCGATCGCGGCGTCGGTGGCAGCCGTCAGTGCGCGCACGCCACCGGGGGCGTCGTTGCTGGGTGCGGGACGCTGTACCGTGAAGTTGCGCTGTGCAAGCAGCTTTTCACCGCTGGGCTGGATCTCCACCAGAGTGGCGCGCAGCCGGATCAGGCCGGTGCTGCTGCCCGGCGCCTCGAACAGGTGGCTGAACTCTTCAAGCTGCAGCTGCAGCATGCGCGGCAGTACACCCTGGTTGACGCTGCGGTTCAAGGCCGGGCCCTCGCCGGCGTTAAAGACGGCGCGGTTGCGACTGAGCGCTTCGCGCAGGCGCTGGCGCACCAGCTGCGCCGGCGGCATGCTCCAGCGCGCCTGCGAGTAGGGGCGCAATTGCTGCGCATCGGCATAGGCCAGCCGGTACAGCACCGACTGGTTGTCCAGTACACCGCCGGGCGTCGAGATGTCAGCCAGCGCCAACGGCGCAAGCGGGGCCTGCCGCGTCGCAGAGAGCGGGCCCAGGGGGCCGGGGCCGAAGTCGTACAGCGCAGCGCGTATCGGCTTGTCCGGCAGCGCGGAGCAGGCGCCCAGCAGCAGCATCGCCATAAACATCAAGCCAAACAGGCCGCCAGCCCTTATGGAGCGGGTGGGAATAGCTACTTTATTGATAGCGTCTTCGGGATTCATGGTTTTCCTCCGGGAGCGGTGAAGCCGGGCTCGCCCGGGCCGGGTGTGGGCGGGCCGTTGCCAAAAATCAGCGACTGCGGGTTGTCGTCCACCGCATTGACCGTGCGCCTGAGCTGGCGCATGGCGCGCGCAGTTTCCTCGGCCACTTCGCCAAGGCGCGGCAGTGTTGCCGCACTGAAAGTTTCGACGGAAGCGGACAGCGCCGCACCGCCTTCGGCCACCTTGTCGAGCGCGCCACCCTTGGCATTGAGGCGCTGCGCCGAGGTGTTCACTTCGTTGGCGGTTTTGGACACATCGTCGGCCGCGGTCTTCAGCGACTTCATGGTGGCGCTGGCTTCCTGCCCCAGTCTGGGCATGGTGGCCACAAAGGGATCGAGTTTCAGGGCCAGCTTGTTGATGCTGTCGGCGGCCTGGCCGAACTGCTGGACCGAGGTCATCAGGGCCTGCTGGTTGCCGTCGCCCAGCAGCTTGTTGAGCTTGGTGCTGGCCGCTTCGACCTGGTCCATGATCACCTCGCTTTTGTTGAGCAGCTTGTCCAGCAAGCCTGGCCTGAGCGGAATGCGCGGCGGGTCGTCGTCATTGGGCACCAGCAGCACGGTCGAGGGGCCGTCGTCTTCGAGCTGGACAAAACCCAGCCCCGTGACGCCCTGCGAACTGATGGTGGCAAAGCTGGACTGGGTCAGAGGTGTGCCCACGTCCACCGAGATGCGGATCAGCACGTTGCCCTTGGTCTTGTGGTCAAAGCCGATGAACTCGACCTTGCCGACCGGCACACCGCGAAAACGCACCTGAGCCTGCGGCTGCAGGCCCGAGATCGTCTCGCGCGTGGACAGCTCAAACAGGTTGCGCTCACCGTTGTCACGGGTCAGCCAGACAGCCAGCAGCGCCAGCAGGGCGGCAACCACCAGCACAAAAGCGCCGGCGGCCATGGCATGGGCTTTGTTTTCCATTTGAAAACCTCTCTAATAGCTGTAGCAATGCATCAAACTGTAAAAGGGTATTCGCGCAGCAGCTCCATCGCGCGCTGGCCCCGTTCGCCGAGGAAAAAGTTGCGTATGAAGGGATGCGGAAAGGCAATCACGTCGCGCGGTGGGCCGCTGACAATGACCTGTTTGTCGGCCAGCACGGCAATGCGCGTGCTCAGCTCGAACAGCGTGTCCAGGTCGTGCGTGACCATCACCACCGTCAGCTCCATGCCCTTGTGCAGGGAGCGCAGCAGCGCGCAGAAGCTGTCGGAGCTTTCCGGGTCCAGCCCGGCGGTCGGCTCGTCAAGCAGCAGCAGCGGCGGGTCCATGATCAGGGCGCGGGCCAGCGACACGCGCTTGACCATGCCGCCCGACAAATCGGCCGGCATCTTGTCCGCATGTTCAGGTGCCAGGCCCACCATCTGCAGCTTGACCATCGCGGCCTCGCGGATCAGTGCGTCGGGTAGGGTCTTGAGCTCGCGCAGCGGAAAGGCAATGTTCTCCAGCACCGTGAAAGCGGAAAACAGCGCGCCGTGCTGGAACAGCATGCCCACCCGCCGCGCCGCGCCGCGCCTGCCCAGTTCGGCCGCCGGTTTGCCCAGCACCGTGATTTCCCCGCTGGTCGGTTCTTCCAGTCCCAGCATTTCGCGCAACAACACGGTTTTGCCGGTGCCCGAGCCGCCAACCAGCGACAGGAATTCACCGCGCTCAATGGTGAGATCCAGGTCCTTGTGAACCACGGACTCCTTCTTGCCGTTGGTAAAAACGGTAGACAGCTTGCGGATGTCAACGATGACGTCACTCATGCCGCACACCAGCAGTTGTTCCGAATGAAGATGGGACTTCCCCCTTCAAGCAGGGGCCGCGGGTCCGGCTCCGCCGGCCCGCAGGCGCAGCGGCCCCCTCGGGGGGCAGGGAGCGACACGCAGTGCGCGACCGTGGGGGCCCTATTCATACGCCGATGCTCTTGAAGAGGACTGCGAACAATGCATCTACGAGAATCACCACCGTGATCGACGTGACCACCGAGGCCGTCGTGCCCTGGCCCAGGCTTTCGGTGTTGGGCTTGACGCGCAGGCCGAAGTGGCAGCCGATCAATGCAATCAGCACGCCGAACACCACCGACTTGGCCGTGGCCAGCGTCAGGTTGGCCGCGTCCACCGCTGCCGGCAAGGAGTTGATGAAAAAAGACGGCGTCACCCCCATGACCAGGTCGGCGGCCAGCATACCGCCCAGCAGGGCTGACACCGTGGTCCAGACGCTGATCAGCGGCATCACGATGGCCAGTGCCAGCGCGCGCGGCATGACCAGCCGGTAACTGTGGGCAATGCCCATCACGCGCATGGCGTCGAGCTCTTCAGTGACGCGCATCACGCCGATCTGCGCGGTGATGGCGGAGCCGGAGCGGCCGGCAATCAGGATGGCGGCCAGCACCGGGCCGAGCTCGCGGATCAGCGAGATGCCCAGGATGTTGACGATGAAGGCGTCGGCGCCGAACTGGCGCAGCTGTTGCGAGATCAGGTAGGCCAGCACGACGCCGATGAGGAAACCCACCAGCGCAGTGATGGGCAAGGCCGTCGCGCCTATGTGGTACAGGTGGCCGGAGAGGTCGCGCCAGGGTCCTTCACGCGGCCTCCTGGCGAGCTTGACAAGATTGAGCATCAGCCGGCCTACCAGGGCCAGCAGATCCGCGCCGTGGTCCACCACCTGCAGCACACCGTCGCCGAGCGAGAAAAACGCCTGCCGCAAGCCGGGGGCCGGCGGCTCGGGCCGGTCGATGCTGAACTCGGCCACGCGGTCGAGCACGGTACGCTGCGGAGGCATGGCCTCGAGCCTGGCCGGCCATTGGCGGCCCCAGTGGTCCCAGAGCACCTGTGCGCCCAGGTGGTCCAGCTGCTCAAGCTGGCGCAAGTCCCACAGCACCGCATCACCGGCATCCAGGGCCTTCAGCCGGGCCGCCAGGTTTTCCCACACGGGCTGGACCGTCAGCTCGGCAGCGGTCCACGGCCCCAGCACCAGGTAACACGCACCCTCGGGCGTGTCTTGCTGGTCAATGTGCGGAGCAGATTCGCGCGCGGCGTCGTCCTCCGGAGATGGCATGTTGTCGATAGGTGCAGACAGCTTGGAATCGATGGACAAAAACGGGGCGGCAGTACTCGGCCCAAAGCCCGCGATCGCCGCGAGTTCGATGCATGTTAATCCAGCGGGCGGCAAGCGGGCCACAGCATTTGCCCCCAATCGGCCGCCTGCCCTGTCCTACAGAAAGCGCCGGCTCCTCAGGTCCAGACCGCGTCCAGCGCCTGCCAGGCGCTGGCCACCACCGGTGCCTGGCGCTGCGCGCTCAGGCTGACAAAACTCAGCACGCTTTGCAGGCTGACCTGGTCGGCGATCACCAGGCCCGCGGCATGGGACTCGCGCATGGCAATCGAATCGCGCACCAGGCTCAGGCCCACGCCGGACTTGACCAGATCCAGCATGGAAGCCTCCTGGTCTACCAGCGCCACCCGGTGCGGCTCGACACCGAGCGGGCCGAACACACTGGCCAGCAGGCGGTGATGCGCCGACGCCGGCGGCGTGGCGATCCACGGCAGTGCGGCCAGCGCCTTCCAGCCCTTGCCGCGCACCTGAGGTCCCCAGCCGGCGGGCGCCAGCACGCGGTAGGTGAAGTGCGTCAACTCGCGCACGGTAAAAAGTGATGGCCGGCTGCCCTGTTGATTGGCTACTGAATTGATAGCTGCTTGTGCACGCCGGGAAAGGGCTGGAGGCCGATTTGGCTCATAGTCAACGGCACCATCATCCTGCGCCTGCTCCGGCGTTCCCAGGTAAAAGCCCACATCCAGCTCGCCGCGCTCTATCTGGGACAACACCTCGCCGCTCATGGCCTGGCGCAATTCAGTCTCGACTTGGGGCGCGGTTTCCACCAGCACCTTCAGGAAAGCGCCTAGCCGGGTGAACTCGGGGTCGAGGATGGTGCCTATGCGCAGCCGGCCGCGCACCTGCGTGTGCAGGCTGGCGGCGGCGTTTCTGAAGTCGCCCTGGGCGGCCAGCACTTTTTCGGCCAGCGGCAGCAGCGCCGCGCCGTCCCGGGTGAGGTTCATGCCCTGGGCGCTGCGCGTGAAGAGTGTCAGCCCCGTGGCAGCTTGGAGGCCTTTAATCTGCAGGCTGACGGCGGGCTGCGTCAGGGCCAGCTTGTCGGCGGCACGCGAGAGGTTGCCCTCCCGTGCCACGGCCGCAAAAATCCGGAGTGTCTGAATGTCCATTATTAGTAATATTAATAGCTCTACTGAGAAATTCAAACTGGCACAAGTGGCCACCGTCGGCTAATCTTGGGGATTGCCCCATGGAGTTTGCAAAATGAATGATATGAGTCGCCCAAATATGAATCAGCCCATTACCGCCATCGGCCATGCCATCAATGGCCAGGTTGTGCCCGGCACATCGAACCGCAGCCAGGACGTTTTCAACCCGGCCACGGGGGCAGTGACAGGCCGCATCGCGCTGGCCAGCGCCGCCGAGGTTGATGCTGCTGTGGCCGCAGGCCAGGCCGCCTTTCCCGCCTGGGCCGACACCCCGCCGATTCGCCGTGCGCGCGTGATGTTCAAGTTCCTCGAACTGCTGAACCAGAACAAGGACAAGCTGGCACACATGATCACGGCCGAACACGGCAAGGTCTTCACCGATGCCCAGGGCGAAGTCTCGCGCGGCATCGACATTGTCGAATTCGCCTGCGGCATCCCGCAACTGCTCAAGGGCGACTTCACCGACCAGGTCTCCACCGGCATCGACAACTGGACCCTGCGCCAGCCGCTGGGCGTGGTCGCCGGCATCACACCCTTCAACTTCCCGGTGATGGTGCCGATGTGGATGTTCCCGGTGGCGATTGCCGCCGGCAACTGCTTCATCCTCAAACCCAGCCCGATCGACCCCAGCCCCAGCCTGTACATCGCCGAACTGCTGAAACAGGCCGGCCTGCCCGATGGCGTCTTCAACGTGGTGCAGGGCGACAAGGAAGCCGTCGATGCGCTGCTGGTGCATCCCGACGTCAAGGCCGTGTCGTTTGTCGGCTCGACACCGATTGCCAATTACATCTACGAAACCGGCGCGCACCACGGCAAACGTGTGCAGGCGCTGGGCGGCGCGAAAAACCACATGGTGGTAATGCCCGACGCCGACCTGGAGCAGGCAGTCGATGCGCTGATTGGCGCCGGCTATGGCTCGGCCGGCGAGCGCTGCATGGCAATCTCGGTGGCGGTGCTGGTCGGCAACGTGGCCGACAAGCTCATTCCGATGCTTGCGGCGCGCGCCAAAACCTTGGTCGTCAAGAACGGCGTCGAGCTGGATGCCGAGATGGGCCCCATCGTGACCGGTGCCGCGCACAGCCGCATCACCGGCTATATCGACACCGGCGTCAAGGAAGGCGCCAAGCTGCTGGTCGACGGCCGCAGCTTCACGGGCAAGAGTGCCGGCCCCGGCTGCGAGCAGGGCTTCTGGATGGGCGGCACGCTGTTCGACCACGTGACGCCCGAAATGCGCATCTACAAGGAAGAAATTTTCGGCCCGGTGCTGGGCTGCGTGCGCGTGAAAGACCTGGCCGAAGCGGTGGAACTGATCAATGCGCACGAGTTCGGCAACGGCGTGAGCTGCTTCACGCGCGACGGCAACGTGGCGCGCGAATTTTCACGCCGCATCCAGGTGGGCATGGTCGGCATCAACGTACCGATTCCCGTGCCCATGGCCTGGCACGGCTTTGGCGGCTGGAAGAAAAGCCTGTTCGGCGACATGCATGCCTACGGCGAAGAGGGCGTGCGGTTTTACACCAAGCAGAAATCCATCATGCAGCGCTGGCCTGAGAGTATTGGCAAGGGGGCTGAATTCGTCATGCCTACCGCTAAATAAGGGCCCCCACGCTTGTCGCTTCGTGTACTGCGCTGCCCCCCGAGGGGGCGCTGCGCCTGCGGACCGGCAGAGCCGGACCCGCGGCCCCTGCTTGAAGGGAAGATGCGCGCTGCGGTTGAATGGCGCTCAACGCAAGCCTGACGACACCACAAGAAAAACAACGAGACAAGAAGCATGAACGAAAACATCTTTGACTACATCATCGTCGGAGGGGGAACCGCCGGCTGCCTGCTGGCCAACCGGCTGAGCGCCGACGCGTCCAAACGTGTGCTGCTGATCGAGGCCGGCCGCAAGGACGACTACCACTGGATCCACATCCCGGTGGGCTACCTGTACTGCATCGGCAACCCGCGCACCGACTGGCTCTACAGCACCGAGCCCGACGCGGGCCTGAACGGCCGTACCTTGCGCTACCCGCGCGGCAAGACATTGGGCGGCTGCTCCAGCATCAACGGCATGATCTACATGCGCGGCCAGGCGCGCGACTACGACCGGTGGGCCGAACTCACCGGCGACGACAGCTGGCGCTGGGACCAGGTGCTGCCGGGCTTTCGCATGCACGAGAACCACTACAAGCTGGACGTCCCCAAGGGTGCGGCCAAGCCGGATGTGAATGAAAATTTCCGGCGCCTGCACGGACACAAGAGCCAGCACGCCGCCAGCGAGGGGCTGGCCCGCAAGATGGGCGGCGAGTGGCGGGTTGAAAAGCAGCGCCTGCGCTGGGACATCCTCGATGCCTTTGCCGCAGCTGCGCAGCAGGCGGGCATTCCGGCCACCGACGACTTCAACACGGGCGACAACGAAGGTGTGGGTTATTTCGAGGTGAACCAGAAAAGCGGCTGGCGCTGGAACACCGCCAAGGCTTTTTTGCGCCCGACCTGTTTTGCACGCCCCAATTTTGAAATGTGGACCGGCGCGCAGGTCTGCAAACTGATTGTCGAGCACCAGGACGACGGCAGCCAGCGCTGCACCGGCGTCGAGGTGTGGACCGGCCACGAACGCGTCCAGGCCTTTGCCACGCGCGACTCCGGCAAAGCGCAGGGCAAGTTGGGAGAAGTCATCCTGAGCGCGGGCAGCATTGGCTCGCCGCAAATCCTGCAGCTTTCGGGCATAGGCCCGGCGGGACTGCTGCAGCAGCATGGCATCCCGGTGCTGGCAGACCTGCCCGGCGTCGGCGCCAACCTGCAGGACCACCTGCAGATCCGCTCGGTCTACAAGGTCAACAACGTCGCCGGCAGCAAGGTCAAGAACTTCACGCTCAACACCCTGGGCAGCTCGCTCTGGGGCAAGGCGATGATAGGTCTGGAATATGCGCTCAAGCAGACCGGGCCGATGAGCATGGCGCCGTCGCAACTGGGTGCTTTCACGCGCAGCTCGCCGGACCAGCCTTATCCCAACATCGAGTACCACGTGCAACCGCTGTCGCTCGATGCGTTTGGCGAGCCTCTGCACAGCTTCAACGCGTTCACAGCCAGTGTCTGCAACCTCAACCCCACGAGCCGGGGGTCCGTCAACATCAAGAGCGGGCGGTTCGAAGATGCGCCGGCGATCGCACCGAACTATCTCAGCACCGCCGAAGACCGGAAGGTGGCGGCCGACTCGCTGCGTGTGACGCGCCGCATCGTGAGCCAGAGCGCGATGGCTGGCTACCAGCCCGAAGAGTTCCGTCCCGGCCTGCAGTTCCAGAGTGACGAAGACCTGGCGAGACTGGCCGGCGACATCGCCACCACCATCTTCCATCCGGTAGGCACCACCAGGATGGGGCGCGACGACGATGCCATGGCGGTGGTGGACTCGCATTTGCGCGTACGCGGAATCAAAGGCCTACGCGTGGTTGACGCGGGGGTGATGCCGCTGATCACCAGCGGCAACACCAATTCACCGACGCTGATGATTGCGGAAAAAGCCGCGCAGTGGATACAGTCCGGGATTTAAGGCCCCCACGCTTGTCACTGCGTGTACTACGCTGCCCCCCGAGGGGGCGCTGCGCCTGCGGCCCGGCGAAGCCGGCTCCGCGGCCCCGGCTGGTCTGGAGCGCCGGTCCACCCACGATCGCGTTAGTCCGCTCGCTCCAAGCTGTCAGTGGCCGCCCACCGAAGGGTTAAAAACAAGCAGGGGCCGCGGGACTGGCTTCGCCGGGCCGCAGGCGCAGCGGCCCCCTCGGGGGGCAGGGAGCTACACGAAGTGAGCGACCGTGGGGGCCTCATTCACTCAGCAATTAGCGCAGCAATGGTCACACCGTCGCCGCGCTGGTTGCTGGCGCGCAGCTCGTCGGCGCAGTTGATCCAGCGCTTGAGCTGTCCAATCCACTGGCGCTCGTCTTCGCCGGTTGGGGCTGCCCTGTCCTTCATCGCCATGGCCAGGGGCTCGGGCCCACAACTGGCCTGGGCCGCATCGATGAAACCCAGGCGGTAGGACATGGCTGCCAGCAGCTGCTGCTCGGCCAGCCAGCGCGGGCTGATGACAAACAGGTCTGCCGACGCCGTTGCATTCATCTTGTCCAGAATGGCCCGCGGCGTGCCCAGCCCCGACATGTAGTTTTCAACGCTGCGCGCAAGCCGGGTGAAGTACGCCGATTGCGGGTCAACGCTGTCCTCGCCATGCTTCACATGGATCCGGTGCACTCCCAGGGTTGCGCCGCTTGAGACATGGCGGGCCACGCCGCTCATCCACAGAATAAAACAGGCGCTGTAGCAGCGCGCGCCGCTGGCGACATGGGTGGACGCATAACTCTTGTCCAGCAAATTGGCAATCTTGATGGCCTCCGCCACATCGCCGCCCGGCGAATCAAGGTAGACCGTGCGGGCAAAACGCCCGTAGTTGTCGGGGTGCCGCACAAACTGGATGAGCCGGGCGTAGTCGCCTTTCTGGATGGAGCCCTGGATCAGCACCCCGCGCTGGTAGGCGGAAATGTCGGCAGCTCCTGCCGGCATGCAGACGCCGAAAAATACACTGGCAAAAAGGGTAGCGATGACTCGCAGCATGTTGTTCTCCTGCCGCCAGCCTGAAAAGCTGGGCAGGAAGTCATCGTAGGCGCCACCCTCCGGCGCGTCAGTCATCAATTACCGGGACAGCGGTAACTTATTACCGCATGGGTTCACCACATTTGCCTGATCGAATGCCTGCGTCTTACAAGCGCTTCCCCTTCACCTCAAAATGAAAACTATTTGCTGCGCAGGACCATGTTGTCTCCCGACAGCACGATTTCAAATTTCGACAGGAAGCTCTGCCCCAGCAGTGCCACGTCGGGGTCAGGCCCCACCAGCCCCACGCCCACCCGGGTTCCCGAAACGCTGGCCGGGCCGACGGACACCGTCACGCCCGGAACAATGCGGCCCTGCAGCTCACCGTTGGCAGTCCTGAATGTGGTGGGTTCGCCCTGCGCCATGCCGGCAGCATGCGCAAACTCCCGGCTGACCACCACCAGCGACGCGCCGGTATCCACAAGGAAAGTGACTGGCTTGCCCTGGACCGCTCCCTGGGCATAAAAATGGCCATCCCGGGCCCGGGGAATCACCAGTTCACCGGTGGGTGCCACGGTCAGGGCAGGAGGCTTCAGCACCTGACCCATCACCACATACAGGATGCCCATGATCACCAGCCAGACAAGCAGGATGGCCAGCGGGCCCCACTTCAGGCCTGCCCCGGCTTCGCCCGCCTGTTTTGCGCCCGTGCTGCCCGGAAGTGCCATGGATTGTTTCAGTTCGTTGATAGTCGCCGGCACCAGATGGTGCGGCTGGCGCAATGATACGTTGTGCCATCCCGGCAGCGGCAGGCTGATAATGGGCCAGCCAAACCAACCACTGTCCTGATGCCGTCCACCAGCCTCGCCCGTTACATGCAGACCCAGCGCGCGCAGTATGCGGCGGAGCTGCCGGGGAAGATCGATGCACTGGAATCGGCGCTGCGACAACTGGGCAGCCCAGGCGGCAGCAATGGGAAGGAAGCAGCGCTGCTTGCACTTGCCCAGGCTCACAAGCTGGCAGGCTCCGGCGGAACCTTTGGTTTTCCCCTGGTCAGCCAGGCGGCTGCCGGTATTGAGCAACTACTTTTTCTAGGCGCCGGTGCACCGGGCTTTCCTGACGCGACAGCTCGCGCTGCGCTGGACGCCGGCCTGCAGGAACTGCAAACCGCGTTGGCCGCGGGCCCGCCCATTGCCGATACCGAGACGGAGGCAAACCGGCCTCTCATCGCTGGCGACGTAACGAGCCAGCCGGCCAGGCCGGTGCGGCTGCTTCACATCATCGAGCCGGACCAGCAGGCAGCCATTCAGCTGGCCGAACAGCTGAGCCACCGAGGCTACCAAAGCCGCATTTTTGAGCAGCCTGCAGCGGCGCAGCTGGCGGCAGCACAAACCCCGCCGGCAGCAATCCTTGTCAACATTGCATTTTCGGCAGACCCCTGGCTTGCTTTGCACGCCATGGCTACTTCCAGCCCTGGCAAGGACGGCGGAGACCCCCTGATCCTGATGGCCGGAGGAACCGATTTCCAGACCCGGCTGAAAGCTGTGCGTGCCGGGGCCGCAGGTTATTTCCCGCAGCCCCTGGATATAGACGCCATGGTCACCCTGCTGGACCAGCTCACCTCTGCGGAACCCACACGGCCTTACCGTGTGCTGCTGGTGGAGGATGATGAAGAACTGGCCATTTTCTATGCAGGGGTGTTGCAGTCGTCAGGCATGCAAACGCGCATCGTCATGGAGCCCCGCCATGTCATGGCAGCGCTGCTCGAATTTCAGCCCGACCTGATCACCTGCGACATCTACATGCCGCAATGCAACGGGATCGAACTGGCGACCCTGATACGCCAGCAACCTGAATTCGTCCGGATTCCGATTGTGTTCCTGTCGGCCGAAACCAGCCTGGACAAGCAGGCACAGGCACTTGGCCAGGGTGGCGACGATTTCATCATCAAGCCGGTCACACCTGCAGCACTTATCTCGGCGGCGCAAAGCCGGGCACGCCGCTACCGCAAGCTGCAGGCTGCCGAAGACACGCTGCGCATCAGCGAAGAGCGATTCCGCCTGGTCTTCGAAAGCAGCCTGGATGGCTTCATCCAGGGCCTGGCTGACGGCACCGTGGTATCGGCCAACCCCGCAGCCTGCGCCATGCTTCGCATGAGCGAGCAGCAAATCAGGGCGGCCGGCATCGCCGGCCTGGTCGACCCCGCCGATTCGCGCGTGGCGACCATGCTCAGGCAGACCGGCGGCCGCGGCGAACTCAATTGCGTGCGCGGCGACGGCACGCGTTTTCCGGTGGAGGTGTCTTCCTCGCGGCATGTCAGCAGCAGCGGCGCCGTGCAGGTCAGCGTGGTCCTGCGCGACATCACCGAACGAAAACTCGCCGAGCAGCAAATCCTGCAACTCAATGCCGAACTGGAATCCCGCGTGGAAAAACGCACCACCGAACTCACCACAGCCAACCAGGAACTGCAGGCTTTTTCCCACGCGCTGGCCCATGACCTGCGGCAGCCCTACATCGCCATCAACGGCATGATCCACCTGCTGGAAAGGGAAATTGCCGCAGCTGTCACCGAGCGCGGCAAGCACTACCTTCAGCGCATTCGCGCCGGCGTCGGCCAGATGAACGAGCGTACCGACAGCCTGCTGGCACTGGCGCAACTGTCGCGCGCGCAGCTCTACCGCGAACAGGTGGACCTGGGGGCCATGGCCAACAGGGTACTGAAAACATTGCAGCAGCGAGACCCTGGCCGCAGCGTGACATGCCGGGTCCAGGAAACGCCTGCGGTGCAGGCCGATGCCGGGCTGGTCCTCCATTTGCTGAACATCGTGCTGGGCAACGCCTGGAAATTCACGTTCGGGCAGATGCATGCCGACATCACGGTGGGTGCCGAACCGGGCAAGAACGGTGAAATGGTTTTTTTCGTCAGGGACAACGGTGCCGGGTTCGACATGGCCTATGCCGACAAGCTGTTCACCGCCTTCCAGCGTTTGCACTCACCCGGTGAATTTGCCGGCGCCGGCATCGGCCTGGCCACAGCGCGCAGGATTGTCATGCGCCATGGCGGGCGTATCTGGGCGACCTCCGCGCCCGGCGCGGGCGCAAGTTTTTATTTCACGCTGACAGGGAACTCGCGGTAGGCTGCTCAGATATTGAGCCACTTGAGCAGGTCGCGCATGCGGGCTTCAGAGCCCGTGTCGAACTGCTGGATGCCGATGCGCTTGAGCACCTCCTGGCCGGACTCGCTGTCAGGCAAGGCCATCAATTCGGCCTGGATGGCCTTGAGCTGTTCTGGCCGGATCCGTTTGTGGGCGACCAGTGGGAAGTAGGGTTGCGCCACGCTTTTGTGAAGGATGCGGTTGCCATCTTTTTCCCACTTTTTGGCAATGCCGGAATAGGAGGCGACACCGCCTACATCGGCAAATTTGTTGTCGAGGTAAAACCCCACAGCGGCCTGCTCACGCACATATTGCACGCTTTCCTTATCCAATTGAATCCCCTGGTCCCTCAGTTCCGCGCTGCAAAAGCGCGACATGTAGGCCACCTGTTCGGGCAATGCAATACGCCGGCCTTTGAGCTCGGCGACGGACTTCAACGCCGAACCTTTCGGCACAATGATGAAGCACTGTCCGTCGGGCTTGGTGCTGGCGATGTAGCTGTAGCCATAGTCGCGCATCCCGCGGGCCGGGTAATCGCTGGGCCTGGCCATCACAAAATCAAAGCGGCCGGTCTTCATGCCTTCCTCGAGCTGCTTGAACTCGCGTGCGAACACCACGCTGACCTTGCTTTTGATAGCGCGCCCTATCACTTCGGCCAGCCCCTGGTATTTCGCGATCACCTGCGCATGGTCGAGCCCGCCAGAGGTGCCCTCACTGATGCCAAACACCAGTTGCTGGCCCGGCGTCTGAGCCCGGATCGCACCGGTCCAGGTCACGCATATTCCCAAGATAAGGATCATCCAAAAACGCTTCATAAGCAACCTTTGTGCAGATAAAAAGGATTTCATGCTAACGGCTGTTTCTTGCCGACGCTCCGGCAAATTGACGCCAGTTGCACCCCGGCAACGGTGAAAGCTGTCATTTGAATTAACGGACGATGGCAGTTGTAAGCCAAGGTCTTCATGACGAAATGCGGCACATGGCAAGCCGCTAGCGCAGCCCCTTTACATAACGCGGCGCATCCGGGTCCCGGGGCTTGCGTTCACGATGTTTTTCGCTGTCGCCAAACAGATTTCCGAAAGTCGATTCGATAAAACCGGATTCCGGGTACACCTCTTCTTCCGTATCAACCGAACGGGCGCTGTGCCGGTCCGGCACGGGCACGGGCACAGGCGCAGGAGCCGGCGGCACAGCACCGAGATCCTTGACCGCGTCGGCCATCACTTTGACCAGCGGCACTCGCTGTTTTGCATCAGGCGCCGCCATGATTTCTTCAAGCCTGTCGGCCCAGACACCGAGGTCGATGTGGCCATCTTCTGCGGCCTTCTCGCGCGAGAAGCGGACAATTTCGGCGGCGTATTCCGCATTGGTTGCCATCCACTCGGTGTCAGTCACACGCCCGGTTTTTCTGCGCAGCAACACGTGCAGATGGGCGGCGATGGCAATTTTTTCACTGGTCGGCATGTTGTGGCCCTCCATCAGGTGCCTATCCGCTCGGCATGCTGGGCAATGTCCAGGCCGTCGGATTCGGGGCTGTCGTTGACCCGCAGGCTGACAAACAGGGAAGTGATCCAGAGTGCAATGGCTGTCATGACCAGGCTGTAGCACAGCACCGCGCCCACACCGATGGCCTGGGTCAGCAGGCTGCCTTCCACGCCGGAGATGGCTTTGCTGGCAAACACCCCGGTCAGCAGCGAACCGACAATCCCGCCGACGCCATGCACACCGAACACGTCGAGGGAGTCGTCGGCATTGAGCAGGCGTTTGAGCCCGGTCGCCCCCCAATAGCAGGCAACGCCAGCGATCAGTCCGATGGCCAAAGCCGCGCGGGGCGAGACAAAACCGGCGGCCGGTGTGATAGCCACCAGCCCGGCCACCAACCCGGAGCACAGGCCCAGCAAGGTGGGACGCCCGCGAACCATCCATTCAGCCGTCATCCACGACAAGGCACCTGCGGCTGCGGCGATGTGTGTCACCGCCATCGCCAGGCCGGCCCGGCCGTCGGAAGCAACGGCCGATCCGGCGTTGAAGCCGAACCAGCCGACCCAGAGCATGCCGGCACCGGCCATGGTCAGCCCCAGATTGAAAGGAGTGAAAGCCTCGCGGCCGTAACCGCGGCGCGGCCCGAGAACATACGCGCAAACCAGCCCGGCCACGCCGGCATTGATATGGACGACCGAACCACCTGCAAAATCAAGCGCCCCCAATTGGGCCAGCCAGCCAGCGGGCTCCCAGACCCAATGCGCAATCGGTGCATAAACCATCACCGTCCACAGGCTGATAAAGCACAGCACGGCCGAAAAGCGCATTCGCTCCACAAAGGAGCCCACCACCAGCGCCGCCGTGATGATGGCAAAAGTCAGCTGGAACATCGCATACACCGCCTCCGGAATATTCGGGGCAATGTGGCTGACCGCCACTTGCTGCGTGTCCTTGACGTAATCCAGCCCGGCAAACCAGAGCCGTTCGCCACCGCCGATGTAGCGGCCCAGTGCGCCGCTGCCCGGCGTGAAGGCCAGCGAATAACCGACAGCAAACCACAGCAGGCTGACGATGGCGCAGATCGCCACCACGCAAGCCATGGTGTTGAGCACGTTTTTCTTGCGTACCATGCCGCCATAGAACAGGGCAATGCCCGGCAGGGTCATGAGAAGAACCAGAGCCGTCGAGGTCATCATCCAGGCCGTGTCGGCGCCGTTGAGGGTCGCGGCGGCCACCAAGCCGGGCCGACTCATAGGTGCCGGGGCTGGTGCCGGCGTAGCCACTGCCGCAGGCGGTGCGGCAAGCGCCGGCGCGGCGGATGCAGGATTTGGCGCAGGCGTGCTGGTGGCGGGCGCTGCAGAAGCCGGATCGGCGGGCACCGGGACCTGAGCACCCGCCAAGGAAGCGGCCAAGAGGATCCAAAGTCCCCAACCCAGTGTGACGAACCGCTTGTAGTGCATGGTAATTCCCGTTGTTGCTGCTGTTCCCATCGGTCGAACAATTCGTAACAGGCATAAGTCGTGCCAAGCAATGCCGGGGCCGGCTGGGAGGACTCGAGCCAGGGGGAAGGGAAAATCCCGATGCACTAGCCGGGTGCGCGCACTACAGTGAGCGACCTGCATACGAGCCAAGCTGCTCGCAGGGGCCGAGGAGACAAACACGTACAAGCACAAGAGAATTGGCATCCCGAGAGATGTTTTTTATAAAGCGCCGGCAAACCCGGTGCTTTTTTTTGCCTGCTTCGCCCTGATCGCCTCCCTGTGGTGCATGCTCGCTGCCGCGAGCAACTGCGATGAGACAATCTGCCGATGGAATTGTTGATTGCGTCGTTCGCCTCCCTGCTGGCCGGTTTTGTGGATTCAATTGTGGGTGGAGGCGGGCTGATTCTGGTGCCGGCCCTGTTTGCCGTCTTTCCGACCACACACCCAGCCACCCTCTTCGGGGTTAACAAGGGCGCCTCCGTCTGGGGCACGGCAGTGGCCACGGTGCAATACGCCAGGCGTGTCGACATGCGTTGGGCGGCCCTGCTGCCTGCCGCATTGGCGGGTTTTGCCGGATCTTTCGCGGGTGCATGGCTGGTCACCGTGATTTCACCGGGCTTTCTGCGCAAGGTCCTGCCCTTCGTGCTGCTGGCGGTGCTGTTTTACACTCTGGCGCGCAAGGAATTGGGGCGCACCCATGCGCCGCGTTTTTCCGGCCGTGCCGAAACCTGGGCGGCCTGCACCATCGGTGTGCTGTTGGGTTTTTACGATGGATTTTTCGGTCCGGGGACGGGCAGCTTTTTTGTTTTCCTGTTCGTGCGCTGGCTGGGTTACGACTTTTTGACTGCTTCAGCCTCCGCCAAGTTGCTCAACACGGCCACCAACCTGGCTGCGCTGCTACTTTTCGCCTACAAGGGCCACGTCTGGTGGCATTTCGCGCTGACCATGGCGCTCGCCAATGTGGTGGGCAGCCTGCTGGGCACACGTTTGGCCCTCAGGCATGGCGCCGGTTTTGTGCGTGCGGTATTTATCGTTGTGGTCAGCGCGCTGATCCTGAAAACAGGTTTTGACGCTTTTCTGAAATAACCCGGAACCGACGCCCCGGGCGGCCCTCAATCGGGATAAGCGTCGAGGGGCGGGACAGCCGGCGTGAGCTTGCTCAGGGCTTCGGCAATCGCCGCTGCCTTGGCGGCGCTGGCGGCAGCGGAGGCGCCTGCCGGTGCCGTTCCGTTACCTGCCAACAATCCTGGGATGTCGGCGGCCTGGCGCGGCTTGCCAATCGGCGCGCCGGCCAATCCCTTTTGCACCGCGGCCATATCCACCTCGCTGGGGTAGTGGCCCAACAACACATAGTCAAACACGCGTCGGGCAATCGGCGCTGCATGGGCAGCGCCAAAACCCGCGTTCTCCACCACCACTGCCAATGCAATTTTGGGGTTTTCGGCGGGCGCAAAAGCCATGTACAGCGCGTGATCGCGCTGGTGTTCTTCGAGCTTTCGGGCGTCGTACTTGTCTTTCTGGCCCACACCCACGGCCTGCGCGGTGCCGGTCTTGCCGCCGCTGAGATAAGCCGCCCCGGCGAACACACGGGCCGACGTGCCTTCCTGCGTCACGCCGACCAGCGCCTTGCGGATCACTGCCACGTTTTCCGGCCCGTAGCCCAGGTCTTGCGCCGGCTTCGGGGCAATCGGCTCAAGGGCTCGCGTCATGGAATTCTGGGTGGCAATCACCAGCTGCGGTTTGTGCTGAAAACCATTGTTGGCCAGCGTGGCTGTGGCCTGCGCAAGCTGCAGCATGGTGAACGCGTTGTAGCCCTGACCGATGCCCAGCGAGATGGTTTCGCCGGGATACCATTTCTGCTGGTCGGCCCGCTTGTAGGTTTTGCGCTTCCATTCCTGGCTGGGCAGCACGCCGCGCACTTCGCCGTTGATATCGATACCCGTGATCTGGCCAAAACCCAGCGGCTTCATGAAGTCGTGCATGGCATCCACGCCGAGATCATTGGCCAGCGAGTAGTAGTAGACATTGCTCGATTTCACAATGCTCTGGTACATGTCCACCGGCCCGAGGCCGGCCCCGTGGCTGCGGAACTGGTGGCCGCCAAACATCCATGAACCGGTGTCGTTGGTAATGCTGCCAGGCTGCCGCTTGCCGGATTCCAGCGCCGCCAGCGCCATGAAAGGCTTGTAGGTAGAGCCCGGGGGGTAGGTCCCGCGCAGGGCGCGATTCAGTAGCGGCTTGTCGATCGACTCATTGAGTGCCTGCCAGCTTTCGCTGTCGATGCCGTCGACAAACAGGTTGGGATCGAATGTGGGCTTGCTGACAAAGGCCAGCACTTCCCCGGTTTTGGGATCCAGCGCCACCAGCGCACCGCGCCGCTCCCCGAACAGGTCTTCCACCAGTTTTTGCAGTTTGATGTCAATCGACAGCATGACGGTGTCGCCAGGGGTGGCCGGGCTGCTCGCCAGTTTGCGGATGGCCCTGCCGCCCGCGGAGGTTTCGACCTGTTCCACGCCCGTGTTGCCGTGCAGCTGCGTTTCAAAACTCTGCTCCACGCCAAGCTTGCCGATGTAGTCAGTGCCGCGGTAGTTGCCGTCTTCGTCGGTTTCCTCGATGCGTTCTTTTTCGGTCTTGTTGATGCGCCCGATATAACCCACCACGTGGCTGGCCAGCTCGCCATTCGGGTAGCTGCGAAACAGCCGCGCCTTGATGTCGACACCGGGAAAGCGGAAACGCTGGGCCGCAAAACGCGCCACCTCTTCGTCCGTCAGGCGCGTGCGGATGGGCAGCGACTCGAAATTCCGGGACTCTTCGCGCAGTTTCCTGAAGCGGCGTTTGTCACGCGGCTGGATATCCACCAGACGCCCCAGCGCCTCGATGGTCGCCTCGAGGTCTTCCACTCTGGACGGCGTGATCTCCAGCGTGTAGGCCGAGTAGTTGGTCGCCAGCACAATGCCGTTGCGGTCCAGGATCAGTCCACGATTGGGCACAATGGGAACCACCGCGGTACGGTTGCTCTCGGCCTGGGCATTGAGGTCGTCATGCCGTATCACCTGCAAATACACCAGACGGGCGGCCACCAGCACAAAAGCCAGCAGAATGATCAGGCTGGCCACCAGCACCCGCGCGCGGAAGCGGGAAAGGTCGGCTTCAACGTTGCGTAGTTCAGTCATGGCCGGGTAACTCTACAACTGTCGGAAGGTGCATGCAACATGCGAAGCAAGCGCCCACGGCGGCTCTTCAACCAAGCAGGGGCCGCCGCGGAACCGGCTTTGCCGAGCCGCAGGCGCAGCGGCTCGGGGGGCATCCTTCGACAAGCTCAGGGCGAACGGATATGAAGCGAACGACCGCGCAGCCTCTTCAATCAAGCAGGGGCCGCGGGACTGGCTTTGCCAGCCCGCAGGCGCAGCGGCCCCCCCGGGGGGCAGCGCATTACACGCAGTGAAAAGCGTGGGGGCCATATTCATAGTGGCCTGTTTTCATCAGGATTGGGCGCCCTGCGTTGTGGCGCCAGCAACATCACGCTGACCACCGGCCACAGCAAGGATTCTCCCAGCGGTGCCAACAGCAACATCCAGCCCGGAAAAACGCCGCCACTGATCATGCGGATGATGATTTCCACGCCGTGTGCCACGGCAAACAGCGGCAGGATCTGCAGCGCCTGCGAAGGCACAGTGAACCACAGCAGGCGGCGATGGATCATGGTGGCGAAAAAGCTCAGTGCGGTGTAGGCCAGCGCATGCTGGCCGAGCAGGGCCGATTGGTGCACATCCATGCCCAGGCCGAACATGAAGGCCAGACCGATGCCCACGCGCTGGGGCTGGTGCACGTTCCAGAACACCAGCACCAGCGCCAGAAAATCCGGCATCCACGGCACGCGGCCGAGCGGTAGCATGTCCAGCAACAGGGCTGCGATCAGGCTGGTCCAGATGAAAAACGGGTTGGCCGGCAGCAACAGTTGCTGGCCTGAGGGCATGATCATTTGCGGCCTCCTTTGCCGGGTACGGCTGCAGGCGCTGCAGGCGGCGCCTGCAGTGCCCCGGTTGACACAGGATTGACCACCATGACGTGAACGGCCGCATTGACCTGGGCCTGCGGCGTGCAATAAATCCGGGCGAACGCCGATTCGGCGCGGCGCTCTATCCTGCCGACCCTGGCAACCGGCAAGCCCGGCGGGTAAACGCCGTCCACACCGCTGGTCGTTAGCAGGTCGCCCTGCTGCACGTCCGAGTTACTGCCCATGAAGCGCAGCTCCAGGCCTCCGCCGTAAGCCGACGGCTCGCCAAAAGCCACGCTTCGCTCGCCGCTGCGGGTATTGAGCACGGGGATGGCCAGTTCGCGGTCAATCACCAGGGTCACCTCGCTGACCAGCGGATGGACGCGGGTGACTTGGCCCAGCACCCCGGACTCGTCCAGAACCGGCGAACCCAGTTCCACCCCCTGGAACATGCCCTTGTCGATGATGACTTTGCGCGTGTAGGGATCGGGAGCGTCGTACAGCACCTGGGCCGCCATGCCCGTGATGGCCGCCTGCTCGCGCAAGCCCAGCAGTTTGCGCAGGCGGGAATTTTCCTGGGCAAGTTGCTCGACCTGGCTGGCGCGCAGCGACTGGGAAGCCAGTTTTTGGCGAGCACCTTCTTCACTGGCCCGTGCCTGGCTGAGCGCGGTGAAGTAACCGCCGCCATGCTGCACGGCTCGGACCGGCTGCATGGCCAGCCACTGCACCGGGTAAAGCGCGGTGGCCACGGCAGCACGGATAGGCTGGGTGATACGGAAACGCAGGTCTGCCACCATCAAAAACAGGGCCAGCGCGCTGAAAAACATCAGCTTGGACAGCGCCGACGGCCCCTGCTTGAAGAAGGGGGGCGGTGTGCGGTCCAGGGTTCCTAAAGGCATGGTGGGCGGTCAAACGGGCTGCGGGTGCGTGCCTTCTTGTGCGAAACAGTGCTGGCAGTCACGCGCACCCGGCGCCCCGGCTTATTCAGAGGTGAAGATGGAACCCAGGCGATCCATGCGTTCCAGCGCAATGCCGCAGCCCCGCACGACGCAGGTCAACGGGTCTTCGGCCACCAGCACCGGCAGGCCGGTTTCCTCGGCCAGCAGACGGTCCAGGTCGCGCAGCAACGCGCCGCCGCCAGTCAGCATCATGCCGCGATCGGCGATGTCGGCACCGAGTTCAGGCGGTGTATGTTCGAGCGCGGTTTTCACGGCGCTGACGATGTTGTTGAGCGGATCGGTCAGGGCCTCGAGGATCTCGTTGCTGGAGATCGTGAAGCTGCGCGGTACGCCTTCGGACAGGTTGCGGCCCTTGACTTCCATTTCCTTGACTTCGGAGCCCGGAAAGGCCGAACCAATGTTTTTCTTGATGGCTTCGGCCGTTGGCTCGCCGATCAGCATGCCGTAGTTGCGGCGGATGTAGCTGATGATGGCCTCGTCGAAACGGTCGCCGCCCACGCGCACGCTGCCCTTGTAGACCATGCCGCCCAGCGAGATGACTCCCACCTCGGTGGTGCCGCCGCCGATGTCCACCACCATGGAACCACTGGCTTCGGATACCGGCAAGCCGGCGCCGATGGCAGCGGCCATGGGTTCTTCAATCAGATAGACGTCGCTGGCGCCGGCGCCCAGGGCGCTTTCGCGGATGGCCCGGCGTTCGACCTGGGTGGAGCCGCAAGGCACGCAGATGATGATGCGCGGGCTCGGCTTGAAGAAGCTGCGCGGGTGCACCATCTTGATGAATTGCTTGAGCATCTGCTCGGTCACGGTGAAGTCGGCAATCACGCCGTCTTTCATCGGCCGGATGGCCTCGATGTTGCCGGGAACCTTGCCGAGCATGGCCTTGGCTTCGTGGCCGACGGCCTGGATGGTTTTTTTACCTTGGGGACCGCCTTCGTGGCGAATGGCAACGACGGAAGGTTCGTCCAGCACAATGCCGCGGTCGCGTACAAAAATCAGGGTGTTGGCGGTACCGAGGTCAATCGCCAGGTCGGTGGAAAAATACCGACGGAATGTTTCAAACATGGTGAGGGAGTCCGGTTTTTGGCATGGAGCAATTTCGTTGCTGCCACCTTTTATGATTAATCAAAGAGCGCCGATGGACGAGGAAGTGAGGTAACACCTTGATTCCAGCGCCTAAAGCGTGCATCCAACCCTGATTTCGCATCAAAGGCGGGATAATAACGCATCCCCCGCAAATCACCGGGCGGCACGCTGCCCATTATTTCATCTTTACACCCGGTTTCAGCCCTTCTTTTACCCATGGCATTGACATCCCAAGACATCGCTCGCGTTGCCAACCTGGCAAGGCTGGAGCTGCGCCCCGAAGAAACCGAACACACGCTTGGACAGCTGAACGGCTTTTTTGCCCTTGTCGAACAGATGGATGCGGTCAACACCGAAGGCGTCGAACCGCTGGCGCATCCTGCCGCCGTGCTGGGCCAGATTGCCCTGCGGCTGCGCGAAGACATCGTGACGGAGCCCAACCAGCGCGAAGAAAGCCAGAAGAGTGCCCCTGCCGTCGAACGTGGCTTGTTTCTGGTTCCCCGGGTCATTGAATAATGAGTCTCCCTAAAGATCTGCACGACCTTGGTGTCGTCCAGCTGGCAGCAAGACTTGCTGCCCGCGAAGTTTCCAGCGTTGAAGTAACACAACACTTTCTCGCCCGCATCCGGCAGCACGAAAGCCTGGGCGCATTCCTGGCCACCGATGCAGAAGTCTCGCTCGCACAGGCGCGTGCCGCCGACGCGCGACTGTCTGCAGGCGAACGGAGTCCGCTTCTCGGCGTACCGCTTGCGCACAAGGACATTTTTGTCACCCGCGATTTCCCGACCACAGCCGGCTCAAAAATGCTGGCCGACTACCGCAGCCCCTTCGATGCCACGGTGGTCAGCAAGCTCGGCGTGGCGCATGGCGCCGGCATGGTGACACTGGGCAAACTCAACTGTGACGAATTCGCCATGGGCTCGGGCAATGACAACAGCGCCTACAAACCGGTGCAGAACCCCTGGGACACCAGTCGCATACCCGGCGGGTCCTCGGGCGGCTCGGCGGCCGCTGTGGCCGCACGGCTGGTGCCTGCCGCAACCGGCACCGATACCGGCGGCTCGATTCGCCAGCCGGCAGCGCTGACCGGCATCACCGGCATCAAGCCAACCTATGGCCGCTGCTCGCGTTACGGCATGGTGGCCTTTGCCTCCAGCCTTGACCAGGCTGGCCCGATGGCGCGTTCCGCACTGGACTGTGCACTGCTGCTCTCGGCTATGGCGGGGCCGGACCCGGACCGCGACTCGACTTCGCTGGACCTGCCGGCCGTCGACTACGCTACGGATTTGATAGCTGCAAACGCCCAAGGGATGGGGGCTACGCCCCTGAAAGGCTTGAGAATCGGGCTGCCTGCACAGTTTTTCGGCGCTGGTTGCTCGGTCGACGTACTCAAGGCGGTGCGCGCCGCCCTGGCCGAGTTCGAAAAGCTGGGCGCCACGCTGGTGGATGTCAGCCTGCCACTGACCGAGCTGTCGATCCCGGTCTACTACGTGATCGCGCCGGCCGAGGCCAGCAGCAACCTGAGCCGCTTTGACGGGGTGCGCTACGGCCACCGTGCGGCGCACTACGGCGACCTCACCGACATGTACAAGAAGTCGCGTTCCGAAGGTTTTGGCGATGAGGTGACGCGCCGCATCATGATCGGCACCTATGTGTTGTCTCACGGTTATTACGACGCGTACTACCTGAAGGCGCAAAAAATCCGGCGGCTGATTGCCGAGGACTTCCAGAAAGCCTTTGCGCAGTGCGACATCATTGCCGGGCCGGTGTCACCGACGGTGGCCTGGAAAATCGGCGAAAAGTCGGATGACCCGGTCGCCAGCTACCTGGCCGACATCTACACCCTGTCCTCCAGCCTGGCAGGCCTGCCCGGCATGAGCGTGCCAGCCGGTTTTGGCGAACATCACATGCCCGTTGGCCTGCAGCTGATCGGCAACTACTTCAAGGAAGCGCAACTACTGGGCGCGGCACACCAGTTCCAGCTGGCGACCGACTGGCACATGCGCCAGCCCAATGGCATTTGAGTGATTCTGAAAATGAGCCAGACCCAACCCATCATGAACTCCTTTGCCCAGATGCAGGCCGGCCGGCCGACCGGGCCGCTGGTGCAGGGCTATGAAGTCATCATCGGCTTCGAGACCCACACGCAGCTGACCACGCAATCGAAGATTTTCAGCCGCGCTTCCACCGCATTCGGCTCCGAGCCGAACACACAGGCGTCTGCCGTGGACTTTGCCCTGCCCGGCGCGCTGCCCGTCATGAACAAGGGCGCGGTGCAGCGTGCCATCGAGTTCGGACTGGCCGTCAACGCACACATTGCCGAAAGCAGCGTGTTTGCACGCAAGAATTATTTCTACCCCGACCTGCCCAAGGGCTACCAGATCAGCCAGTTCGAGATTCCGGTCGTGCAGGGCGGCACCGTGGAGTTTTTTCTCGATGGTGAGAAAAAATCGGTGCGCCTGGTGCGCGCCCATCTGGAAGAAGACGCCGGCAAATCGCTGCATGAAGACTTCATTGGCCAAAGCGGTATCGACCTGAACCGCGCCGGCACGCCGCTGCTGGAGATCGTGACCGAGCCTGACATGCGTTCGTCGGCCGAAGCCGTGGCCTACGCGAAAGAACTGCACAAGATAGTCACCTGGATAGGCATTTGCGACGGCAACATGCAGGAAGGCAGCTTTCGCTGCGACGCCAACGTGTCTGTGCGCAAACCAGGTGCGGAACTGGGCACACGCCGCGAGATCAAGAACCTTAACAGTTTCAAGTTCATGCAGCAGGCGATCGACTACGAAGTGCGCTGGCAAATTGAACAGATCGAAGACGGCCATGCGATCCAGCAGGCTACCGTGCTGTTCGACCCGGACACGGGCGAAACACGTTCCATGCGCACCAAGGAAGACGCAGCGGACTACCGCTATTTTCCGGACCCGGACTTGCCGCCACTGGTGATTTCGCGCGAATGGGTGGAAAAGGTGAGGCTCTCAATGGACGACTTGCCTCGCAAGGTAGCAGCGCGCTACGTGCAGGAATTTGGCCTTACCGAATACGATGCGACAGCGCTAACGCAAAACAAAGCGACCATGATTTACTTTCAGTCGGTTGTTGGTGCCGGAAGTCCACCGCCGAATCCCAAAATGGTCAGCAATTGGATCATGGGGGAAATGGCGCGTCGCTTGAATGCGCAGGAACTGAATATCGAACAATCGCCTGTTTCACCGGCGCAGCTTTACAGAATACTCAAGCGCATCGACGATGGCACGATTTCCAACAACGCTGCCCGGCAGGTGTTTGACGCCCTGTGGACCGGCGAAAGCCGGGATGTCGACGCCGTGATCGAAGTCAAAGGCCTCAAGCAGATGAGCGACACCGGCGAGCTCGAAAAAATCATTGACGAGGTGCTGGCCGCCAATGCGAAAAATGTCGGGGAAGTCCGCGCCGGCAATGCCAAAGCTTTCAATGCGCTGGTCGGCCAGGCCATGAAAGCCACCAAAGGCAAGGCGAATCCAGCCCAGGTGAATGAACTGCTGAAGAAAAAACTGGCTTGAAACGAGGTGGGCTGACCCCGCAAAGCGCCATCAAAAAAGCAGCGCCAACGCAATGCCCTCACGGGATGTGAGCCTTTATCCCTTGAATTTCCCTACTTCTTGACCGCAGGCGCCGCAACCGCTGCGGCGGCGGGCACCGCGCCGCTCATGGCCCAGAGCGGGCTGAGCTTGACCAGTTCTTCGTCAAAGCGCAGGTTGACGCGTTTTTTCTCCGCGTCCTGCTCGGTGATAAAGCGTTTCTGCACGGCCACGCTGCTGTCGTTCTCTTCCAGCCGTCGTTTGAGCGACGGCGGAGCCTTGGCTGGGTCGGCCTTGTAGAACTCCAGGTCTGCATCGATGGCCTTGCGCTGCGTGGCGAGTTCGACCGTACGCTTGCTGGCAGCCTTGATCACCACGTCAATCTGCTCCAGTGCCTCGGTGCGTTCCTTGTCATGCACAGCCCGGCTCGGGTAACGCAGCAGCAGGGCGCGGTCACGCCGCTTTTCTTCCGCCTCGCGGGCCCGTGCCTCGGCGGCCAGCTTGTCCTTTTCTTCCAGGGCAGCGCGCTCCTGGGCCGTGAGGGAGGGACCCACCACGCGCTTGACCGTGCCTGAAGGGTTGATTTCGCGCTGGGAACGGTCGACGCATTCGGCAATCGGCCTGTCGGCGGTGATTTTGCGGCCCTTGCCATCGACACAGCTGTAAATGCCCTGCGCCTGGACGGCGTTGCCCAGGCAAGCCGCCAAGGCGACCCACACTGCACCCACCACCCCCTGAACATGTATTTGCAATAACAACAAGAATGCCCTCAATCGACGCCGTAGCGTTGCCGGTAGGCCAGCACATGCTGGTAATGAACCTGAAGCGAATCGCCGGCCTGAGGGTCCCCGGCGCCTTGCAGCGCACGATTCGCTCCAGCCAGATACTGCAGCAAGTCGATCAATCGGGCAATCGCAAAAACGTGCAGTCCCAACTGATTGGTAACATATTGCACGGCACTGTAGCTCACGTCCTCACCGTTTTCCATGGCCTTTTCCTGGCGGTCCAGCGCGATGGCCACCGCATGTGGAATGGCACCAGCCGCCCGGATGATGGCGATCGATTCGCGCGTGGCCGTGCCGGCGGAAATCACGTCGTCGATGATCAGCACCCGCCCCTTGACCGGTGCGCCGACGAGTGTGCCGCCCTCGCCGTGGTCCTTGGCTTCCTTGCGGTTGTAGGCAAAAGGAACGTTGCGGCCCAGCCGCGCCAGCTCTACTGCTACCGCCGCTGCCAGCGGAATGCCCTTGTAGGCCGGACCGAAAATCATGTCGAACTGCAGGCCACGTGTTTTCTCCTCGAGCAGCAGGCCGCGCGCATAAAATTGCGCCAGGCGGCCCAGCTTGGCGCCGTCGTCGAACAACCCCGCATTGAAAAAATAGGGGCTCAAACGCCCGGCCTTGGTCTTGAACTCGCCAAAACGCAGCACGCCAGACTCGATGGCAAACTGTACGAATTCCTGCGCCAGGTCATGACTTTCGGGGGTTTGGCCGCTGCTATTTTGTTTTTGCCCTGGCGTTGCCGTTGGGGTGCTCATTTGGAGATGTCCTTGTTTAAATTGACCAGCCTGAACCTGAACGGTATCCGTTCCGCCGCCACCAAAGGGCTGCAGGCGTGGGTGGCCCAGACCCAACCGGATTGTATTTGTGTGCAGGAACTCAAGGCCCAGGCGGTCGATGTCGCCGGCCGCTTCGAAGAAATCGCCGGACTCAAGGGCCATTTTCACTTTGCCGAGAAAAAGGGCTATTCCGGCGTGGCCGTGTACAGCCGCCACGAGCCAAGTGATGTGATCACCGGCTACGGCTCAACCGAATTTGACGCCGAAGGCCGTTATGTGGAACTGCGTTTCGACAGCCCTGGCCGCAAGCAGGTGCCCAGGCTGTCCATCATCAGTTGCTACTTTCCAAGCGGTTCGTCCGGTGAAGAACGCCAGGCCGCCAAGTTCCGCTTTCTGGCCGAGTTTTACCCCTACCTGGCCAAGCTCAAGGAGACGCGCGATTTTGTGCTGTGCGGCGACATCAACATCGCGCACCAGGAAATCGATCTGAAGAATTTCAAGGGCAACCGGAAAAACAGCGGCTTCCTGCCTGAAGAGCGCGCCTGGATGACCGAGTTGCTGCGCGATGCGGAGATGGCCGAAGAAGCGCTTGAGGAATTGACCGACGGCGCTGGCAAGCCCACGGTGAAAGCGACACGTGGCGGCGGCATGGTTGATGTCTACCGCAAGCTGCAACCCACGGCCACCGACGAGGCTTACACCTGGTGGAGCAACCGCGGCCAGGCTTACGCCAAGAACGTGGGCTGGCGGCTGGACTACCACCTGGCCACACCGGCCTTCGCCGCACTGGCGCGCAGCGAGCATATCTACAGGGAACAACGCTTTTCGGATCACGCTCCCATCACGGTGGAATACGACATGAATCCCTGATCATGCCTGGTGTAATACCGGACGTCGCGCATCAGCCCGGCGCCACCTAACGCGCTGCCTGGCCCATCTGGCGCGCCAGATGCACCTGGTGCAACGTGATCTTGCGCACCTCGGCCTGGCTGGTCTGGATGTGGGTGCGCAGCAGCAGCGCCGCCTGGTCGCCGCGCTTGCGCTGGACAGCCCTGAGGATCTTGGCGTGTTCTTCATAGGTCGCGTCGATGCGCGGCTGCTTGGTGAAGTCGAGCCGGCGGATCACGCGGATACGCTCAGTCACATCCCGGTGCACGCGCGCCATCTCGGCATTCCCGGCCGCCGCCACCAGTGCGCAATGAAAGGCCTCGTCCCACTGCGCCACCTGCACGGTGTCACTGCTGCGCTGTTCGGGGCTGACCAGCCAGATCGCGGCGAGCTCGTCGAGCAGCACCGGGTTCACTTTCACGGCGTTTTCGCACAGGCGATGAACTGCCGTCGTTTCCAGAACCATGCGCAGGTCGTACAGCTCCTCGAACTGGTTGAAGTCAAAGGGCAACACGCGCCAGCCACTGCGAAACAGCACCTCGACAAAACCTTCGTGCTGCATGCGAAACAGCGCCTGGCGCACCGGTGTGCGCGAAACGCCCAGGCGTTCGCTGATTTCGGTTTCGGTAAAACGGTCACCCGGCACCAGCTTGAATTCGGACACGTCACGCTTGAGCTGCTCGTACACCTCGTCGGCACGCGAACGATGGGCGGAGGCCTCGACAAGGACAGGAAGACGGCTGGCGGCAATGTGCATGGCGAAACTCTAGCAGTGTTGTTGCCGTACCGGCAGGGCCGCGAACAGGGGCAGGAACTGGTCGCTGGCAGCGGTCCAGCCGACGATGGCCCCCTGGGCGCGCAGCATGTCGACGGCCGCCGCCTTGAATGCCGGAAAATAGCTCTCGGTGCAGTCCTCCAGCAACAGGCAGTCGTAGCCACGGTCATTGGCTTCACGCATGGAGGTCTGCACGCAGACCTCGGTGGTCACGCCCATGAACACCAGGTGTGTGATGCCTTCCTGCTGCAGCAGCTCGTGCAGCGGCGTGGCATAGAAGGCGCCTTTGCCCGGTTTGTCCAGCACCACCTCGCCCGGTTCGGGCGCAAGTTCGGCAATGATCTGGCTGCCCGGCTCGCCGGCCACGAGAATGCGGCCCATCGGCCCGGCGTCGCCAATGCGCAGCGAGGGGTTACCGCGGTGGCGTTTGGCGGGCGGACAGTCGGACAGGTCGGCCCGGTGCGCCTCCCGCGTGTGCACCACCAGACCACCGGCGCCACGCCAGGCCGCCAGCACCGCCTGGCAGGCCGGCACGATGGCAGACAGCAGCGACACGTCATTACCCAGACTTTCGCCAAAGCCGCCGGGCTCGATGAAGTCGCGCTGCATGTCGATGATGACGAGGGCCGTGGACTTCAGGTTGAAGGTGTAGGGGAAGGGTTGGGCGTCTAGTTGCATGATGATTGGGTGTTGGAGTTCATGCTGGGTGCAGCGGCGCCTGTCAGGGCTTTCGCCAGTGCGGGCGACTGAGGTGCTTCAGGCAAGCCGGGGGTAGCCCGGCGGCTACTCATTTTCTTTTGCTTCGCCAAAATAGAGTAAGCAAAGAAAAGGCGACCCCGCTGCCTGCGTCCCCTGCGCTTCGCTGCGGGGCAGCCTGCGGTGCTCGGTCCAGCCAGGGTCGAGCTCGAACTCGCTGCGCTCAGACAATCGCTCGCCCTGATCCGGCTAGACCTGCGCTCCTCGGCGCAGGCAGAAGGGGTGGGGGAATAAATACGGGTACTGAAGCCGGACTCCGACAGGACGCGCTTTGCGCGTCCTGTCTCCCCGCATTGGTATTGGTTTTCGGCATCCCCCTCCCGTCGGGCTGGGCCGAGGAGCGCAGGCAAAAGCGGATCAGGGCTCGCGATTGTCTGAGGCGAAGCCGAGTTCGAGCGAGACCCAGCTTTTGGCGAGCACCGCAGGTTGCCCGCAGCGAAGCGAAGGGACCCAGACCATCGGGTCGCCTTTTCTTTGGTGACTTTCTTTTGGCGACGCAAAAGAAAGTTACTTGCCGCCGGGCAACCCCCGGCTAGCTGGCAAACCGCCAAAGCAGAGAAGACTTCGATAAGCTCAATTCGAACGGAACCAGGAACCCGCACCCGCAGCAACTCGCCCACCGGAGTGAAGCCCGGCTTGCCGGAAGAACAAGAAAAGCCGCTCACACCACGCCCTCTGGTACGGGAGCGTGATGCCCCCCACCCATATGCGCACCAAGAACGTGTCGCTCGGCGTCCGCAGCGGAAGTTTCAAAAACAATCCGCCCTTCGCTCATCACGACGATGCGGTCGGCCAGCTCCAGCAGTTCGTCCAGGTCTTCGCTGATCAGCAGCACCGCGCCGCCGCGATCGCGCAGGCCACGCAGGCGGGTATGGATTTCCTTCACGGCGGCGAAGTCCAGGCCGAAGACCGGGTTGGCCGCGATGAGCACGTCGATCTCGCCGTTGAGCTCGCGCGCCAGCACGGCGCGCTGCACATTGCCGCCCGAGAGGCTGCGGATGGGCGCATTTTCACCCTGGGTCTTGATGCCGTAGGCGGCAATCCACTCGCGTGCGCGACTGCGCCAGGCGCCGAAACGCAGGCGTCCGCCCTGGCATAACGGCGGGCGGTCAAAGTCGCGCAACGCCATGTTCTCGGCCACGGAAAGTTCGCCTACACAGGCATTGCGCAGCGGCTCCTCCGGCAGGCTGCGCACCTTCAAGCGATGATTTTCCTCGCGCCGCGCGGCATAGGGTTGGCCCTGCACTGTCACGACGCCAGCTGCGCGCTCGCGCTGGCCAACCAGGGCTTCGACCAGTTCACGCTGGCCATTGCCGGAAACCCCGGCGATGCCGAGGATCTCGCCGGCTGCGACAGACAGGCTCAGATCGCGCACTGCGAGCGTGCCGCGGTCACCCATGACGTTCAAGCCGTGAACCTCCAGCGGAGTCTGTCGCGCTATTGAATCAATAGCTATATGTGCCCGTTCTACAAGGGCAGATGGCACTTTTTCTTTCAACCCCAGGCTTTCCGGCTGCGCAGCGGCCGCATCACCCACCATGGCCTGGGCAAGCAGCCCGGGGTCGGTCGCACCGACGGCGCAGTGGTGCACCGCCTTGCCGCGACGCAACACCGTCACGTCGTCGGCATAAGCCATGACTTCGCGGAACTTGTGCGTGATGATGAGCACCGTGCACAGTCCGCTGCGTGCGAAAGCGCGTACATGACCCAGCACCTCGTCGGCCTCCTGCGGGCTCAAGACCGAGGTGGGCTCGTCCAGGATCAGCAGGCGGGGCCGCAGGTAGAGCTGCTTGAGCAGTTCGAGCTTCTGCTTTTCGCCGGCGGCGAGTTCGGAAGGGCGCCGGTCGAGGTCAAGCTTGAACGGTGTGGTGGAGAGGAACTCCTGCAGTTCGGCACGCCTGGCTTTCCAGTCGATCACGGCCGGCGTCCTGCCTCCGGCCAGCAACAGGTTCTCGGCCACGGTCATGCCGGGTGCCAGAGTGAAGTGCTGGTACACCATGCCGATGCCCAGCGCGCGTGCCACCACGGGGTTGTCGATGGACTGCTCGCGGCCATCGATCAGGATGCTGCCGGCGGAGGGCCGCTGGAAGCCCGCCACGCACTTGACCAGTGTGCTTTTGCCCGCGCCGTTTTCACCCAGCAGCGCGTGCACCGTGCCGGGCGCCACCTTCATGCTGACCGCGTCCAGCGCGGTGAAGCTGCCGAAGCGCATGCCGAGCTCGTAGGTGTCCAGCGCGAGCGCGCCCGCCGCCCGGGGCAAGCTGCCGATGGGAGTCGATCCACTCATGCCAGCGCTTCCAGCAGTGCGCCCGAGGTGGCATGCGCGCCGAACACGCCGCCCTGCATGGTGATCATCTTCAACGCGGCCTCATGGTTGCCCACGTCGGTGGCGGCTGTGCAGTCCGACAGCACCAGGCATTCGAAACCGCGGTCGTTGGCCTCACGCATGGTGGTGTGCACACACACGTCGGTGGTGATGCCGGTGAGGACGAGGTTGGCGATGCCGCGCGTGTGCAGGATCAGTTCCAGATCCGTGGCACAGAAAGAGCCTTTGCCTGGCTTGTCGATAACGACTTCGCCCGGCAGCGGTGCCAGCTCGGGAATGATCTCCCAGCCGGGTTCGCCGCGCACCAGGATGCGCCCCATCGGCCCGGCGTCGCCGATGCCCGTGCCTGCGGTACCGATCTGTCGCGAGCGCCAGCGCTTGTTGGCCGGCAGGTCGCTCAGGTCCGGCCTGTGGCCTTCGCGGGTGTGGATGAGGTGGTACCCCGCCCGGCGCATCGCGGCCATGAGTTTCTTCAACGGTTCGATGGGTGCACGTGTGAGCGAGATGTCGTACCCCATCTTGTCCACGTAGCCGCCGGCGCCGCAAAAATCGGTCTGCATGTCGATCACCACCAGAGCGGTGTTGTCCGGCCGCAGGTCGCCGTTCCAGGGCCAGGGGTAGGGATTGGCTTGGACGAAACGTTCCATGGTCAGACCTCCGGTCCCTGGTAGCTGCGTGTGGGCGGCGCAAAGCCGCAGGAGGACCCGTCGGTCACTTCCACCTTCCACGGCAGCTGGTAGCTGCCGGCCAGCATGTCGCGCATGTAGGTGAAGGGGCAGTCCTGGGCGCCGCCCTTCACCGCCACATAACCGCGGTGGTAGAGCTGGTAGATGTTGTTTTCCACACCCCAGCCGCTGCGCGCTTCGCGCACCAGGTCGGGCCGCACTTCGGCGGTGATGATTTCGTCGGGTCGGCCACCGCCTTCGGCCAGCACCGTGCCGTCGAAATTGCAGAACATGCCTTCGCCCATGGAGTCGAAGGTGCCGTCGCTGCCGCACAGGCAGACACTGGCGGTCACGGCCAGGTTGGAGAAGGCATTGGCCTGGTTCGTGACTTTCCAGCTGTGGCGGATGGGCGCGGTGTAGCCGGCTGTGCGAATGATGATTTCCGCGCCCCGGTACGCGGCCTCGCGTGCCATCTCGGGGAACATGCCGTCGTGGCAGATGATGAGGGCCAGCTTGCTGCCGTTGGGGCCGTCGCACACCGGCACGCCGAGATTGCCCGGCTCCCAAGGCTCGACCGGCACCCAGGGGTGCAGCTTGCGGTAGTAGAGCTTGATGGCACCGGTGTCGTCGATGATCAGCCCGCTGTTGTACGGGTTGCCGCCGGGGTTGGCCTCCATGATGGAAAAGCAGCCCCAGATCTTGTTGTCCACACAAGCCTGTTTGAAAGCTGCGACTTCGGGACCGTCGAGCGTGCACATCAGGGCCGGGCCCATGCTCATCGACAGGCCGTGCAGCGCGTATTCCGGAAACACCACCAGGTCCATGGTGGACTGGTTGCGCCTGGCCTTGGCCACCATGGCACAAATGCGCTGTGTTTGCGCAGCGAGCTGCTCCGGCGTCTCGACCACCGGCAGTTGTAGCTGAACCAGGCCCATGACCACGCCATGCCTTGATTTGTTGAGTCCGCCCAGACCGCTCATGGAAATACTCCTTATCTCGATGTGGAAGAAAGCTCGCCCGGGCTGCCGGCCACCGTGGTGCCGGGCCGGCAGGTGATGACCAGGATCAGCAGGGTGAGCACGTAGGGAACGATGTTGAACAGGTGATAGCCCCAGCTGATGCCAACGGACTGCAGGGCCGGCCCGATGGCACCGGCGCCGCCGAAAAGCAGGGCGGCACCCACGCAGCGCAGCGGGCTCCAGCGCGCAAAAATCACCAGCGCCACCGCGATCAGGCCCTGGCCGCTGGAGATGCCTTCGTTCCAGCTGCCGGGGTAAAACAGGGTGAGCGAAGCTCCGCCCAGGCCCGCCACCATGCCGCCGGCCGCCGTGGCCGCAATGCGGATGCCCGCCACCGAATAACCGAGTGCCCGCGTGGCAAGGGCCGAATCGCCGGCCATGCGCACCAGCAGGCCGGCCCGCGTATTGGCAAAGGCCCACCAGAGCGCCACCGCCAGGGCCAGCCCGATGGGCACCAGCACATTGACCTGCAGGGCCGAACGCACGGCAGCCGAGTTGCTCCAGTTGCCCAGCGCAATCGCCGGCAGTTGCGCGGCCTGCGGCTGGATCAGCGGCTTGCCCAGGTAGAACGCCAGGCCGGTGCCCAGCAGCATCAGTGCAATGCCGGTGGCAATATCGTTCACGCGCGGCAGCGAACACAACAAACCGTGCAAAGTGGCCAGCAGCCCGCCGGTGGCAGCCGCTGCCAGCACACCGATCCACGGCGACCCGCTGAGGTGGGAAGCGCCGAAGGCCGACATGGCCGAAAGCACCAGCACACCTTCCAGACCGAGGTTGATGCGGCCGGATTTTTCGGTGATGCATTCACCCAGGCTGACAAACAGGAAGGGGGCACCCACGCGCAGGGCACCGCCGACAATGCCGGCCAGGAAAATGAGGAGCTGGTCTGCGGTCATGGCTTGTCGTTGCGGGCTTGATCCGCCATCCGTGGCGCCGGGGTCAGGCCGGGAATGACGATGGGAGAGGGCTCGGAAGGGCCGAAGCGGCTGAGGCGCAGAAACAGGGCTTTCCAGTCCGTATCGCGCAGGGCTTCACTGGCCAGGATCAGCACAAAGGCAATGCCCTGCAGCAGCAGCACCGACGCATCGGGCAGGCCCAGGCGCCGCTGCAGCAGGCTGCCCGCTGCACCGAAGCCGCCGAACAGGATGGCGACCGGTATCACCGCCACCGGATGATGGCGCGCGATGAAAGACACCAGGATGCCCGCGTAGCCATAACCGGCAATCAGCGCCACGTTGGCATTGGTATGCACCGCGGCGACTTCGATGGCACCGGCCAGCCCCGCGCCGGCGCCGCCGAGCGCGCAGGCCAGCAGGATGAGCCTGGACGCGGGCAGCCCCACCAGTTGCGCCGCGCACGGATTGCCGCCCACCACACGCACGGCAAAACCCGAAGGGGTCAGGCGAAACCACAGGCCGGCGGCCAGGCAGGCCAGCACACCGATGACCAGGCCCCAGTGCACGTCGGAGCCGGCGATGCCGCTGATGCGCAGGCCCTCGGCCAGCGCAAAGGTGGAAGGCTTGTTCAGGCTGGACGGGTCGCGCAGCGGCCCTTCCACCAGGTGTTTGAACAGGCCAATGGCCACATAGGCCAGCAGCAGGCTGCTGATGGTTTCGTTGATGCCGCGGTACTGGCGCAGCCAGCCCGCCAGTGCAATCCAGAGAGCACCCGCCGCCGCAGCAGCAAGGCACACCAGCACGGTGCCCGTAAAGTTGGCCGGCAGCGGCAGCGCCTGGGCCAGCCCCGCGCAGGCCAACCCGCCCAGCACCAGCGCGCCTTCGCCGCCAATCACCACCAGCCCGGCACGTGCTGGAATGGCTACGCACAGCGCCGTGAGCATCAGGGGGGCGGCACGCTGCAGCGTGTTTTGCCACGAGTACCAGTCGCCGAAGGCGCCCTTGAACAGCAACAACCAGACCTCGACCGGATTGACACCGGCGAACCAGACGAACACGCCGAACAGCCCCAGCGCGGCGATGATGGCGCCGATGGGCAGCAGGAAGTTGGCGAGGGAGTGGCGCATCAGCCTGGCGTCAGCGACCAACGTGCCTGTTCAGGGCCATCGCGGAACCGGCTTTGCCGGGCCGCAGGTGGCGCCCCCTTGGGGGAGGCGCCACAGGCGCTTCGGGGGTGTTCGTCAAACACTGCCGACGACGCCTTCGACCAGGTAGTTCATCTTCTCCAGTTCCAGGTCGGTCTGTTTGAAGACCTTGCCGGCCGGAACGATGGTCCCGCCCTTGTTGTCCTTGAGCGGGCCCTTGAAGATGTCGAAGCTGCCGGCCACCATCTGCGCCTTGATGCCGTCAGCCTGCTTTTTCGCGGCGTCGGTGACCATGGGGCCGTAGGCCGACGTCTTCACGTAGCCGTCTTTCAGGCCGCCGCGGATGAAGTTGGGGTGCGGCTTGCCGCTGCGTGCCGCCTCGATGAAGGTGGTGTAGGCCGTGAGCCAGTTCCACTCGGCACCGGTCAGGTAGGCTTGCGGCGCCAGCTTGGCCTGGCTGGCGTGGTAGCCGCAGACCATCTTGCCGCGCTTGGCGGCTGTTTCGACGATGACCTTGGGGCCGTCCACGTGCATGGTGAAGACGTCCACGCCCTGGTCGGCCAGGCTGTTGGTGGCCTCGGCCTCCTTCACGGGCATGGACCAGTCGCCGGTGAAAATCACGCTGGTGGTGATGCCAGGTTTGACCGAACGCGCGCCCAGGGTAAAGGCGTTGATGTTGCGCAGCACCTGCGGGATCGGCTTGGCAGCGATGAAACCGATCTTGTTGCTTTTGGTCATGTGCCCGGCAATCACGCCGTTCAGGTACTGGCATTCCTCGATGTAGCCGAAGAAGCTGGCGGCGTTCTTCGGATGTTTGCCCTCGGTCCAGAGCCCGCCGCAATGGGCAAAGCGCACATTGGGAAACTTGGGCGCCACGGCCAGCACGTGCGGATCGAAATAGCCGAAGGAGGTGGGGAACACCAGGCTGGCACCGTCCTGCGCAATCATGCCGGTCATGCTTTTCTGCACGGCGGCGGTCTCGGGCACGTTTTCTTCCTCGACCACTTTCACGCCCGGCATTTTCTTAAGCGCAGCAGCGGCCTCGGCCTGGGCCTGGTTGTAGCCGTAGTCGTCGCGCGGGCCGACGTAGATCACGCCCACGGTGATGGGTTTCTGTGCAAATGCCAGCGGGCTGGCAGCGGCAGCGCCGAGCGCAGCCAGGGTCTTGATCGAATCGCGGCGATTGAGGAAGTTGCTCATGGTCAATGCTCCAGGGGTTAAAAGATGGCGGGGTTGAGGGTTAAGGGGTTAAAAGGTCAGGCAATGGAACTCAGGCAAGAAGACTCACGTGGGCGGCAACCACGCGCCAGCCCTCGGGCGTGCGCATCCAGGTCTGGCTCTGCCGGCCGGTGTTGGCGCTGCCAGCGCGCTGGAACTCGACGTTGGCGGTCGCCATGTCGGAGCCATAGGTTGTGATCACGGTTTTCAACAGACTGCGTTCCAGCCCCTGCGCAGGGCGCCCCGCCCGGAAGGCCTGGATGGCGGCGTAGCCGTAGAGGTTTTCCGTTGCGCCGTAACGCAGCGTGTGCGGGCTGTTCCAGAACAGCTCGTCAAGTACAGCCACGTCATTGCCGGTCAAGGCTTTTTCGTAACGCTCGAACTGTGCCGTGACTTCGGCCAGGACATCGGGGAGGTTGATGGCAAGCATGGCGGGGCTTAAAGTTGGGAGGGCTGGACACGGGCTACACCGGCATCACTGAGGACTTGTGCTGCGCGAAAAACGAGGTCTTCACGCCAGGGCGCGGCGATCAGCTGCACACCGACAGGCAAGCCGCCGGTGCCGGTGGGCCACAACGGCGCAGTGACAACCGGGCAGCCGGCAAAAGAGACGGGCTGGGTCAACAGGCCCAGTGAAGGCCGGCAGGGTTGCGGCGTGCCATTGATGTCCAACCACTCGGTGCCGATGGCGGGCGCGCTGACGGGTGTGGCGGCGGCGAGCAGCACATCCCAGTCGCGAAACAGCGCGTTGACCTTGTCCCGATAGACCCGGCGAAAGCGCTGCGCACGCAAATACCAGTCCACCGGCTGCAAGGCACCGGCAATGAAACGGTCCACCGAAAGCGGCTCGAAGTCATCGGCGCGGGTGCGCAGGTCATTCAAGTGCAGGCTACCGCCCTCGCTCGCCGTGATGATGAAGGCCGCCGCACGCGCCAGAGCGGCGTCGGGCCAGGTCACCTCGGCATGCGCGCCCAGGGTGCCGGCGGCGAGCGCGACCACTTCGCGTGCCGCGGGGCTGGCGTTGTCGTGAAAATAGCCACCCAGCACGCCGACGCGCAGGCCCGCCGTGCCGCGGCCAAGCAACGGCACGATCGGCTGCACGCGCAGGGCCTGGCAACCCGGGTCCAGCGCGTCGGGGCTTTGCAGCACATCGTAGGTCAGCGCCAGGCCGGCGAGACTGTCAGCCAGCGGCCCCAGGTGATCGATGCTGTGCACAAACGGATAGCTGCCCCGGCGCGACAGCCGCCCGAAGGTAGGCTTGAGGCCCCAGATACCACACAACGAGGCCGGCACGCGGATGGAGCCATTGGTGTCGGAGCCGAGCGTGATGGGCACCTGTCCGGCGGCCACCGCGGCGCCGGAGCCGCCCGAGGAACCCCCGGCAATGCACGTGAGGTCGTGCGGGTTGCGGCAGGGGCCGTAATGCGTGTTCTCGGTGGTGAAACCGTAGGCGTATTCGTCCATGTTGAGCCCGCCCACCAGCACGGCGCCGGCCGCCTGCATCTGCCGGACCAGAAAGGCGTCGGATGCCGCAACCGGATCACCGCGGTTGACGATGGAGCCGGCCAGCGTCACGACACCTTCGATGTCGAACAGGTTCTTCACCGCATAAGGCACGCCGGCCAAAGGCCCCAAGGGCTGCGAGGCGGCCCGCCGCGCATCGACGGCGTCGGCTTCTGTCCGGGCGCGCGCCTGCGTTTTCTCAGTGAAGGCGTTGACCCGGCCGTCTGTGGACTCAATTCGCGCCAGGCTGGCGTCCAGCAGTTCACGCGCGCTGACCTCCCCTGAGGCGACGGCCTCGGCCATCGCGGCAGCGTCAAGCGCTATTGTTTTCATAGCTATTCTCGACCGTCGTTATTGGGCAGAAAGGCTGCCGGCCTGAATATTTCGGCAAGCTCGTCATGCGCCGCCAGTGGCGCAGCTTCCAGCAGCGCCGCCATGGCGGCCGTGCGCTGCAGGTTCACGGCCACACGCTGGGTGCGCGCCGCGTCCAGCGGCAGCTTCAGCAATGCAGCCATGGTTTCGACGTAGGCCAGCATGCGGGTGTCATTCATGGTCGTCCCGCCGTTCAACGCCGGACTTCGCGCTGGAAGATTTCCAGACTGCGCTTTTTGGTACTGATGAAGCCCGCCTCGGACAGCGTCTCCACCGTGCGCGGCCGGGCGTCGCCATACGGCAGGATTTCTGCCACGCGGGTGGGCCGCTTGGTCAGCAGCAGCACCTGGTCGGCGAGATAGACCGCTTCCTCGAGATCGTGCGAAACCAGCAGCATGGTGGTGCCGGTCTGCATGAACACCTCCTGCAGCTTCTCGCGGATGAACAGCGTCATTTCAAAGTCGAGCGCGGAGAACGGCTCATCGAGGAACAGTACTTCGGGATTGTTGGCCAGCGCCCGCATGATGGAAGCGGTCTGCTGCTGGCCGCCCGAGAGTTCATAGGGGTAACGCCTGAGGTCGAACTTCACGTCAAACGACGCCACCAGCTCGGCCATGCGCCTGTCCACCTCGGCCTTGGACTTGCCCTCGAGCTTCAGCGGGTAGGCAATGTTGTCGATGGTGCGCATCCACGGGAACATCGCTTCACGGTAGTTCTGGAACACGTAACCGATCTTGGTGTCTTTCAGCGACTTTCCATCGAACAGGATCTCACCGGCGTCGATGGGTACCAGCCCGGCAATCATGTTGATCAACGTGGACTTGCCGCAGCCGTTGGGGCCGAACACCGAGACGATCTTGTGTTTGGGGATGTCGAGGTTGAAGTCCTCGTACAGCGGCCAGCCGGCAAAGTACTTGGTCAACCCGCGGATGGTGATGTGCGTACCGGCCGGCCCCGGCTGGAACTCGCGCACGGGCACATCGGCAAACACCGGGGCGTTGATTACAGCGGACATGACGCACTCCAGTGAGATTGAGTGTTTGAAGACAAAGAGAGGCTGAACGTGCGGAACTTCCTCCCTTTCAAGCAGGGGCCGCGGGACTGGCTTTGCCAGACCGCAGGCGCAGCGGCCCCCCTGGGGGGCAGGGCGCTACACGCAGTGAGCAACCGTGGGGGCTCCACCTTGCGCGAAGCGACAAGCGTGGGGGCCATCTACCGACCACTCCAGTGGACGATCTTTCTTTCGATCAGGAGAAAAAGGACGTTCAAGGCATACCCCAGCGCGCCGGCGGCCAGGATGGACGCGTACATGTCCTTCACATTCATCACCTGCTGCGAGTTGATGATGCGGTTGCCCAGGCCGCTGTCGGCGCCGATGAACATCTCCGCGACGATCACGATCACCAGCGCCATGGATACGGCCGAGCGCAGGCCGACAAAACTCGGCTGCAGGCTTTCCCAGATCAGCACGTCCTTGAACACCTGCCAGCGCGAGGCGCCCATGACTCTGGCTGCCATCACGCGCTGTTTGCGCGCATTGATCACGCCGTAAGCACTGTTGAAGACCACAATCAGCAGCGCGCCGAAAGCGGCAATCGCCACCTTGTTGATGTCGGATACGCCGAAGATCATCAGAAACAGCGGAATCAGCGCCGAGGAGGGTGTGGAGCGGAAGAAATCAATCAGGAACTCGACGCTGCGGTAGGCCTTCTCCGAACTGCCCAGCAACACGCCCAGGGGCATGCCCACGGCAGCGGCAATCAGAAAAGCCTGCACCGTGCGCCAGACCGTCACCAGGAAATCCTTCAGCAGCGGACCACCGGCCAGGCCGTTGACCAGCGCCCCCATGGCGTCGAGCGGCGGCGGCAACAGGATTGCCTTGATGAAGCCCAGCCGCACCACGAGGTCCCAGACGATGAACAGCACCACCGGACCGATGAAGGGCAAGGCCTTGCCCCAAACCGGCTTGTGCGGCGCAACACCTGTGGTATTGGCAACTGGCGGGGCCCAGGGCTTGGTGGATGCGGCCGACGTATCCATCGCCATCAACCCTTGTAGAGCATGGAGTCCACCATGAGGCGCGACGTGAAGATGCCTTTTTCGGAGAACAGGTCGAAGAACTTCTGGAAGTGCGCCACGTCAGCCGGCTTGAACTCGTTGTACATCATGTACGCCGCCAGCGGCACTTCGCCGGTCAGCGCGCCTTCGATAGCGGTGTAGCCCTTGAGGTACTGGCGCGCCTCGACCGACTTGCTGCGCACATAAGCGACACCCTTGCCGTAGGCCGCAACGAATTTTTTGGCGGCGTCGGGGTTCTTCTTGATGAAGTCCGAAGACAGCGAGGCGGAACCGCCGAACCAAGGGGCCATCGGGTCGCCCAACACGTAGCGCGCAATCACACCGGCCTCGAGCACGCGCGTGGTGCCGTTCATGCGGCCTATGGTGCCGGTGGGCTCGAGTGTGTAGGCGCCGTCGATCTGGCCGGCGGCGAGCGCGGCCACGTGCTGGCCGATCGGCAACTCGACCACGGTTGCGCCGGTGGCGCCGCCGCGCTCCAGCACGGTCTTGGCCAGCGTCACGTTCTGGATGCCCGGGCCAGAGCCAACGCGCTTGCCCTTGAGGTCAGCCATGATCTTGGCCGGGCTGGCCACTGGCACGATAACCTCGTCAAGGACGTTTTTCACATTGCTCGGGTTGGAACAGAAAATCTTGAAGGTGCCCGGCTGGGCGAGCTCTCCGATGGCAATGTTGGCCGAGCCGGTGCCGTTGGCGGTGCCGTCGGAACGGCCCGAGAGCACGGCTTCCATCACCTGTTGCGCGCCTGCAAACTTGAGCGGCTCGACGTCAAGCCCAGCTTCCTTGAAGTAGCCCAGCTCGATAGCCGAATAGAACGGCAGGCCGGCTGCAATGGGCCAGTAGCCAATGCGGATTTTTGGGCCCGACTGGGCACGCGCGATGACAGGCGCGCCCAGCACGCCCAGCGTTGCGGTGGCTGCGCCGGCCTTCAACAGGGTGCGGCGGGTGGAATGGCTGGCTTGGCTCATGGATCTCTCCCGGGTAGGTGATGGATGGAAAGTAAAACGGGTCACAGGTTGGCGGCTTTCAACGAAGCAGCGTAGGCGCGCCATCCGCCCAGGTGCGAGATGTCCTGCGCACCGAGCAGGGCTTCGTGTTCACATAGAAAGCCCTGAACCGCGCTGCCATCGCCAAGCTCCAGCGTGCCTATGCCCAGGGGTGCAGGGATCAGCGCCACAAAGGAGCCATAAGCGGCCAGCGGCATCTCCCAGACCTCGAGGGCAATACGTGCGCCCTGCCCCGCGGCAACACGCAGCAGGCCGGGTTTGGGTGGCGTGGTACCCGGAAGCGCAAACAGCTTGTAATGCGGTGCGGTTTCGGCCGCGCCGGCCAGGGTGGCGCCGCGTTCGGTCAGTTGGGCATTCAGGGGCATGCCGGACAGGTGTGCACCGACCACCGCCACTTTCACTGTGGCCGGCTTGCGAATACCGGCAATGGGCCGCATGGCAGGCAGGGGCACGCCGGTGGCACCCTGCGCCAGGCCGGTGGCATGGTGATACCGCTGGCCCAGGTCAGCCAGTTGCCAGTCGCTGCCGCAGGGTGCAATCAGCGTGATGCCAAATGGCAGGCCGTCGGGACGCATGGCACTGGGCACCGACAGCGCCGCGTAGTCGAGCAGGTTCACGAAGTTGGTGTAGGCGCCGAGCTTGCGGTTCAGTGCCACGGGGTCCTGCTTCATCCGGACAATCGTGTAGTGCGTGGGTGCAGTCGGCACCACCAGCAGGTCGATGCCGGCCCACATCGAATCGGCCTGCTGGCCCAGGCGTTTCAGCTCGGTCTGCACCGCGTACAGATCCGCCGCGCTGTAGGAGCGGCCTGCAGCGATGATGCTGCGCACCGGCTCAATCACCTCGTCCTCATGGGCATCGAAGAAGCTGCGGACAGCGGTGTAGCGCTCGGCCACGAGTGCGCTTTCATAGAGCAGGGCCGCCACCTGGGCCAGCGGCGCAAAGTCGATGGGCACCGGCGTGCCGCCCAGGGATTGCAACCGCGCCACAGCCTCTGCAAACGCAGCTTCGGCGGCGCGGTCGCCGTAGAACTCCAGGCTGGCCGGGACACCAAAACGGAAAGCCGCTGCAAATGGTTCACTGGCGAGTGCCAGCTGCCGTGAATAGGGGTCGAGCACGTCATGGCCCATGCTGTTTTCCAGCACCTGCACCGCCGTAGCCACGGTTCGCGCAAAGATGGACACGCAGTCCACGCTTTGCGCCGCGGGCACGACACCGCGGGCGCTGATCAGGCCACGTGAAGGCTTGAGGCCGACGATGTTGTTGAGGCCGGCCGGCACGCGGCCGGAACCTGCCGTGTCGGTGCCCAACGCAAAGTCCGTCTGGCCGGTAGCCACCACATAGGCCGAGCCGGAACTGGAGCCTCCCGCCACATAGGCCGCGTTGAGCGCATTGGGCACCGCCCCGAACGGTGAACGGGTGCCGTTCAGGCCGCAGGCAAACTGGTCAAGGTTGGTTTTTCCAGCCAGCTGCGCACCAGCATCGAGCAGTTTCTGCACAGCAAAGGCGCTGGCCGAAGGCGTATAGGCAAAAGCCGGACAGCCGGCGGTGGTCGGCAGACCTGCCGTGTCGATGTTGTCCTTGACCGCAAACGACAGGCCCGCGAGCGTCCCGGACGAGACCGCCGGCGTGCCCGTTGCCGGTGGCGCAGCGCGGCAGATCCAGGCCTGTGGCGCCAACGCGTGGCCGCCTGCGGATGCGGACGCATGTTCCGGCAAGGCGGGCCTGCCGGCCACATCAGGGGTTAACGAAATTTGCACCAATTTGAAGCATCCATACTTGTGTACAAGATGAGATGCAAGGCGCATGCCAGGTAGCCTGAAGCGCCGCACGCGACGCGTGCTTGCGGTCCGAAGCTACTCTCCATCCGTTGTTTGCTATTAAATAAGTAGCTGTCACCACCCGTACAACAAGGGCTGAAGGCCGATTTCACTTCGAAATCAGCAAGCTTGACCGGTTTTGGCGGCTGCGGACTGCCCTGCAAGCAGAAAGCCCGGAACAGCCCGTCTGTAAACGCAACCTCGTGCGCAGACCCCGCGCGCATGCGTGGCCCAGGCCAGTGCGGCTTTTAACTCTCCAGCACCAGGCGCGACACCACGGGCGGCGTTTCGCCCAGATGGAACGCCAGCTTGCGGTCGCGCAGCGCCACGTCGCCTGCTGTCACGCGGTCAAACCGGCGCAGGTGTTCGGTCCAGGATTCATCGGTGATCTGTTCGATGTAGCGCCCCGGATCGGAGATGTCGCGCAACAGCTCCCAGGCCAGGGCGCCCTGGCGCAGCCGGCTGCGCCGGCTTTCCTGCATCAGCGCGCGAAACTCCGCGGCCCGCGCCGGATCAATGCGGTACTCGATCGTGATGCGCACCTGGCCGGTCAGCGGCGGCGCCTCGGCGCTCGGCACCTTGAACTCGCGCGAGGGTGTCAGGTCTTCCTCGATGCTGCGGTCACGCAGCAGCAGTTGCGTGAGGCCGATCGAAAAAATCGCCGTCATGGCAGCGGTCAGCATGCTGGTCGGCACACTGGTGACGGTGGCGATTTGCCCCCACACTGCGGCGCCCAGGGCGCTGGCGCCCATGATCGCCATCTGGAAAATCGACATGCCGCGCGCCCGCACCCAGTCGGGCAAGGCAAGCTGCGCCGACACGCTCAGGGTGTTGGCCGTGGTGATCCAGGCCGCGCCTGCGAAAAACATGGCGGGGGCGGCAACGTAGGCGTTCGGTGCAAAGGCCACGACAGCCGTCGACACCGATTGCAGCACCATGCCGCCAAGCACCAGTGCATCGCGGGAGAAAGTGCGGCGCAGGCGCGGCAGCAGAAAGGCAACGACAAAAATCGCACCGAACCCCATGGACGCCAGCAGCAGTGTGAAAGTACCGGCGCCGCCGCCATGCATGCCGCGCGCCACCAGCGGCAGCAGGGCCAGCAAGGCGGTGGAGTGAAAGAAAAACAGTGCCACGCGCAACAGCACCGCGCGCAGGCGCGCAGACTGGCGCACAAACTGCACGCCGACACGCATCGCACTGATCAGACGCTCGCGCCCCAGCGGGCTGGGCACGTGTTCACGGCGCCAGCGCATGATCACAAAGCCCGCAATCAGGGACAGCACAGCGTTGAGGATGAAAACGTATTCGCTGCCGGCGCTGGCAATCAGCGCACCGGCCACCAGGGGCCCGATGATGCGCGAGGCATTCATGGCCACGCCATTGAGCGCCAGGGCTGCAGGCAGCTGGGCACGCGGTACGAGCTCCGGAACAATCGCCGAAAAAACCGGCCAACGCATCGCCAGCCCGACACCGTTGGCAAAGGTCAGGGCGAGCAGGAGCGGCGCAGTCATGGCGTCCATGACGATCGTCAGGCACAGCACCATGGCCACGGCGGCCACCCAGAACTGCGTGATGATGAAATACCGGCGCCGGTCCAGGATGTCGGCCAGCGCACCGCTGGGCAACCCGAGCAGGAAAACCGGCAGGGTCGATGCCGATTGCACCAGCGCGACCCAGATCGGCGAGGTGGTCAGCGAGGTCATCAGCCAGGCAGCCGCAACATCGTTCATCCACATGCAGATGTTGGCCGCCATCCAGGTGGCCCAGAGCATGCGGAAAACCGGTGAGCCGAGCGGCGCCCAGGCCGACAGCGAGGCCGGGTCGTGCCGGGTCACGGGAATATCGCCGGACGGCTCCGGTGGGCTGGGGTAGGGCATCGCGCTATTGTCCTCGGGGCTTGCCTGCCTGGCGTTTTCCGTGGGAAACGCCTGTCCCGCCGGAACCATGTCTGCCGGGTTTGCAGGAGCTGCTGTGTTTCAGGGGTTCTGCAGGGTCCAGATGCGGTTGATCTGGGCTGACAGTTCCATCGGATCAAACGGCTTGTGGATCACGTCGATCGCGCCCAACTCGCGGTACTGCGCCACTTCGGCAGCTTGCACCTTGGCCGTCATGAAAATCACCGGCGTGCCGGCTGTGGCGGGCATGTCGCGCAGGGCCTTCAGTGTGCTTGGCCCATCCATGCCGGGCATCATCACGTCCAGCAGCAACAGGTCAGCCTGCGCGGTGGGCGCCGCGGCCAGCGCTTCGCTGCCGGATGCACAGGCAATCACAACAAAGCCGCCCACAGCCTCCAGCGCCATTTGAGCAACGGCACGGATATCAGGCTCGTCTTCCACATACAGGATTCGGGCGAGGGGTTTGGGCATTCGGGGTCCTTGTGGTCAATAACAGGTGTCTCAGGCGCGCAGCGGGGGACGGCCAGCTCCGGATGCGCAAGTATGATGTGGAAAACGCGGCCGGGCAACCATCATCCGGCGGGCAGGACGTCCTGCAGCGTGTCGATGGCCTGGGCAATCTCGGAGCGCTGGGTCAGGGTCAGGTCCGGGCCGGCGACCACAGCATGCTCCACCAGCAGCTCCAGCGCCTTTGCGGCTGCGCCTATTTCCCGATAACCCAGGGTCCCGGCGGTACCGGCCAGGGTATGGGCCATGCGCTCGAGATCTTTCATCGGTTTGGGTGCGTCCGCGTCTGCGTTGACCAGCTGCCACAGCGCGCGTATCTCGGCTATTTTTACCGGCAAGTTGCGCTTGTACTCGACCCGCTGCTCGGCAAGGAATCGCTGGAACTCCTCTTGCGGTGTGCTCATGCCAGATCCTCCCCGGCGCTCACCGCGATTGCCGCCCCGGGGACGGCAGGTTGGGCAGGGTCAGAGCGGTTTTTCATGCTGCTTTTTATTAGACCACGGCCATCTGTACCACTCTGCCAGCAGGGCCGGAAGGGGGTCAATTCGGTGGCTTCGGCGGTTCGAACAACGCCGCCACCATGTCCGACTGCGTGATGATGCCCGACAGCCGTCCGTCATCGGCAATGATGGGAATGTGGTGGTGCCCGGTGCCGCCAAACAGCGGCACCAGGTCCACCAGGTAACGCTGCTCACTGGCCACCCGAACCTGGCGCGTCATGATCTGGCCCACCACCGGTGGCTTGCTGGACGGGCCGATGGCACCCAGCAGTTTGCGCAGCTTGGCGTCCATGCCCTGGTAGCCGTCCAGTTCGGCCGCACGCATGAAGTCAGCCAGCGTGACAATGCCCGCGATGCGGAAGTCGGCGTCCACCACCGGCAGGGCCTTGATGCGGCGTTCCCGCAGCAGGGCCCAGGCGTGCTCCAGCGGCGTGCTGTGGGTCACCGTCACCAGGTCGCGCGACATGATGTCCGCACAGCGGATCCCGGCCAGCTTGCGCTGGTAGGCCTGCCACTTCATCTGCTCCAGCAAGGCCTGCAAGTCGTCGCGGCTGACGTCGAGCACCTGGTTGTACCGGGCCAGTACCGCATCCAGGTCTGCATCGGCGGCCCGGGCCTGGTTGAGGCCTTCCCTGTCCGCGACAGGCTGCTGCCGGTGCGGATAGGCCCGCCGTGTGGCATTGTTGTAGGCAATCCCGGCCAGCGCCAGCAGCACGGCGTTGAAGAGCACCGGAAACAGCGCAAACCAAGGGTCGGTGATGCCGCCCAGCACCATCATCAGAGCCGAAGCACCACCGGGCGGATGCAGACAGCGCAGCGCCAGCATCAAGCCGATGGCGGCGCCGACGGCTACGGCAGCGGCGAGTTCCGGCGGGCCGATCCAGCGCGCGCAGGCAATGCCGACCAGCGCAGACAGCGTGTTGCCGCCCACCACCGACCAGGGCTGGGCCAGCGGACTGGCCGGCACGCCGAAAACCAGGACCGCACTGGCGCCCATGGGCGCCACCAGCCACAGCAGGCCGGAAGCAGACGTGCCACCCGCCACATGGCACGCAAGGCCGGCGACCAGGATGCCTACGAACGACCCCACGGTAATGCGCCAGCGTTCCCGGGCATTGATCCGGGTCCGCGCAGGGCGGAACGACTGCAGCCAGGAAACGGCAGCGGCCAGGGGCGATTTTTTGCCGGCGTCCGGGCTGGCGTTGGCGGAAGAAGGCATCGTCAAGCGGTCAGCTTAAGCCACAGGCACGACGGAAAATCCTGGCTGGCCAAGGGGCCATCAGCCTTTGCGGGCCCGCTCGTACAGGGGCATCACCCGGGGCAGGTTGCGCTCCATGTCAGAGATGCGTGTGGCGCCTGCCGGGTGCGTGCTGAGCCACTGCGGCGGTGCGCCCTTGTTGGCGGTGGCCATTTTTTGCCAGAGCGTGATGCCGGCACGCGGATCAAAACCGGCGCGTGCGCCGAGTTCCATGCCCACCAGGTCGGCTTCGGATTCGTCCTCGCGGCCAAAGCGCAGATTGAGCAGCTCCACGCCCAGACCTGCGACGGTCTGCCCCAGGTCGCCGAGGCCGAGCAGCTGCGACAACAAGCTGGCGCCTATGTTGGTGGCCGCCGACTTGCCCATGCGCTCCCGCGCATGTTCGCGCAAGGCGTGGGCCATCTCGTGGCCCATGATCATGGCGACCTCGTCGTCGTTCAGTTGCAGCTGGTCAAGAATGCCCGTGTAAAACGCAATCTTCCCGCCGGGCATGCAAAAAGCATTGATCTGCTTGCTGCCAACGAGGTTGACCTCCCACTGCCAGTCCTTGGCGCGCGGGTTCCAGCTCACCGCATGCGGAATGATGCGCTGGGCGATACTGCGCAGCCGCTGCAGCTGCGGATGGCTGGCCGGGGCCAGCGCCTTCTGGGCGGCCGCTTCCTGCATCATCTTGGCGTACTGCTGCTTGGCAGCCTGCTCGATCTCCCCGGCCGGCACCAGCTGGGTGAAGCCTGAGTTGCGTCCCACAGCCACGCCGTCGCCCTGGGCCATGGCGGGCGCAGTGCCCAGCAGCAGGGCGGAAGCCAGCACAGCCAGCGTCGATCTCAAAACAAATGTCATCGCCATCTCCAAAATACAGGGCATCTTCCTGCATGCAAGGCATGAGGGCCACAGCGTATTATTCCCGCATGAGTGAGACCTTATCCGACAAACCTCTGCCGCCGCGTCAGCCGACACCGCTTTCTGAAACTCACACTTCCCCGATGACCCCGCCCCCAGCCCCCCGCCCCGGCTGGGCCGAGACCCTGCGGGTTTACCTGGAGGCACCTACCCTGCGCATGCTGCTGCTGGGCTTTTCCGCCGGCCTGCCGCTGCTGTTGGTCTTTGGCACCCTGAGTTTCTGGCTGCGCGAAGCGGGCATCGACCGCACCACCATCGGTTACCTGAGCTGGGTCGGGCTGGCTTACGGCTTCAAATGGGTCTGGGCGCCGCTGGTGGACCGCCTGCCGATCCCGATACTGACGAGATTGCTCGGGCGCAGGCGCAGCTGGTTGCTGCTCTCGCAGGGCGTCATCATGGCCGCGCTGACCGGCATGGCAATGGCGGACCCCAAAATCGCGCTGCTGCCGGTGGTGTGGTGCGCGCTGGCCGTGGCTTTTGCCTCGGCCACACAGGACATCGCGCTGGACGCCTTCCGCATCGAGTCGGCCGACATTCAGCGCCAGGCCGCGCTCGCCGCGGCCTACCAGACGGGTTACCGCATGGCGATGATCTGGGCCGGCGCCGGCGTGTTGTGGATTGCCGCACGGGCCGAGGTAGCCGGTGCCGGCGGCACGATCGCCTACCAGCATGGCGCCTGGCAAACCGCTTACCTGGTGATGGCGGCCTCCATGCTGCTGGGCGTGGTGACGGTGTTGTTTTCACCTGAACCGGCGCCGCGCGAACTTCCGCCTGCGCGCAATGCAGCCGAGTGGCTCAAGAGCGCGCTGGTCGAGCCTTTTGCCGACTTTCTGCGCCGCTACGGCAAACACGCCCTGTTGATCCTGATGCTGATCGCCGTCTACCGCATCAGCGATGTGGTGATGGGCATCATGGCCAACCCGTTCTATGTGGACATGGGCTATACCAAGGACGAGGTGGCGGCCGTCACGAAAATTTATGGCGTCATCATGACCCTGGTCGGCGCTTTTGCCGGCGGGGCGCTGGCCATGCGTTTTGGCGTCATGCGTGTGCTGATGCTGGGTGCGGTGCTCAGTGCCGCCAGCAACCTGCTGTTTGCCTGGCTGGGCTCGCGCGGGCACGACGTCCACGCGCTGATCTTCGTGATCTCCGCCGACAACCTGTCCAGCGGCATTGCCTCGGCCGCCTTCATCGCCTACCTTTCGAGCCTGACCAACATCAACTATTCGGCCACCCAGTACGCGCTGTTCAGCTCCATGATGCTGCTGCTGCCCAAGTTCCTGGCCGGTTATTCGGGCTCCTACGTGGATGCGTTTGGTTACAGCAGCTTTTTCACGGGGACGGCGCTGCTGGGGGTGCCTGTGCTGTTGCTGGTCTGGCTGGCTTCACGCATGAAAATGCCATCCAACCCTTGACTGGCGGGCACAATTAGCTATCAATACAGTAGCAACCCACCTTCGTGCGGCCTTCTACGGCTGCCTGCTTCAGCGGTTTACCTAACTTTACAGGCGCTTTAACGCGACTTGTTGCGCGGCGCGCACCATGAAGCGGTCATTGAAGAAGGAGCCCCCCATGAGTGACCGCACCCCGAGCCCGTTTACCACCGATGTGCTGACGGCCAGCCCCGCGCCAGGCGCCAGTAGCTACACTGATCAGCCCACAAGCACCCGCCCAGTGAGCCAGCCCATGACACAGCAACTTCTGATGATCGAAGATGACACCCGCCTGGCGGCCATGGTCGGGGAATACCTGCGCCAGTCGGGCTATGGATTCACCCATGCGGTCGATGGAAGCAAAGGCCTGGAAGCCCTGCAAAGCTGCAAGCCCGACCTGGTGATCCTCGACCTGATGCTGCCCGACATGGACGGCCTCGAGGTGTGCCGGCGCATCAAGGGCATGGGCGGCGATACATCGCGCACCGCCGTGCTGATGCTGACCGCCAAGGGCGACCCGATGGACCGCATCGTCGGCCTGGAAATCGGCGCCGACGACTACCTGCCCAAGCCCTTTGAGCCCCGCGAACTGCTGGCCCGCATCCGTGCCGTATTGCGCCGCGGCGGTGAAACCGCCAGCACGGCAGGCAGCCAGCAAACCATGCGGTTCGGCTCCCTGGAGATCGACCGCGACGCACGCACCGTGTCTGTCGCCGGCAAGCTCTGTGAGCTGACTTCCTACCAGTTCGACCTGCTGGTGGCGCTGGCCGAACGTGCCGGCCGCGTGCTCTCCAGAGACCAGATCATGGAAGCCGTGCGCGGCCGCGAACTCGAAGCCTTTGACCGCTCGATCGACGTGCACATGGGCCGCATCCGCAGCGCCATCGAGGTAGATGCCAAGGACCCGAAACGCATCCTCACCGTGCGCGGTGTGGGTTATGTTTTCGCCAAGCAGCAGGACTGATACTTCTCCCCATGTGGACACGCTTTACCTCGCACCTGTACGTACGCATCTGGCTGGCGGTCGTGGCGACCGTGGTGGTGCTCGCTTTCCTGATGGGTGCGGCGTGGCAGCTGAGCACAGACCCCCCGCAGTTGCCGATACGCGAAGTCCTGGTGCACAACCAGGCCGGTGAAATCATCGGCCGGGCACAAACCAAAGCCGACCGCAAACCGGGCGACGGCCTGGAGTTTGATCTGGTGACCCGGGACGGCCAAGTGCTGAACCTCGAGTTGCCCCGGCCCAAGCGCCCTGCCAGAAACGCCTGGAGCCGGCCGCCCTTCGGCTTTGGCTGGATGCTCGGTGTGGTGGCGCTGGCCGTGGCCCTGGGCGCCTACCCCATCATCCGCCGCCTGACGCAGCGGCTTGAAGGGCTGCAACGCGGCGTCGAGCGCTGGGGCAGCGGTGACCTGTCAGCCCGCGTGGCCGTGCATGGCAGGGACGAAGTGGCCTTCCTGGCCGAACGTTTCAACCACGCTGCAGAGCGTATTGAAACGCTGATGGAGACGCAGAAAGCATTGCTGGCCTCGCACAAATCCCTGCTGGCCAATGCTTCGCACGAACTGCGTTCACCGCTGGCACGCATACGCATGGGCCTGGAATTACTGACCCCCACGCTTGTCGCTTCGCGTACTTCGCTGCCCCCCGGGGGGGCTGAACTTGCTCGGGGTGGCCCTTCGCTGCGTTCGGCAGCGCTTGAACCTTCGACCATCGCCATGCAGGAAATCTCGCGCAGCATCAGCGAGCTGGACCAGCTGATCGACGAGATCCTGCTGGCCAGCCGGCTCGATGCCAGGCAGGCAGATGCCGAACCCTTTGAAACCGTGGACCTCACTGGCCTGGCCGCGGAGGAATGCGCGCGCGTGCAGGCCGAGCTGGGCACGGCAACCCAGACAGAAAGCCTCACGCTGCAGGGCTCGGCGCGCCTGTTGCGCCGGTTGATCCGCAACCTGCTGGAAAACGCCAGGCGCTACGGCAGCGGCGAAATCAGCCTGGAACTGGCGCAAACCGGTTCGGGTGCACAGCAGCGCGCGGTGATCCGCGTCAATGACCGGGGCCCCGGTGTGCCGCAGGATCAGCGCGAACGGATTTTCGAACCTTTTTACCGCCTGCCGGGTGCCAGCGAACGTGAAGGCGGTGTGGGCCTGGGCCTGGCGCTGGTCAAATCCATCACCGGGCGGCATGGCGGCAAGGTGCGCTGCGAAGACCGGCCGGGCGGCGGCGCCTCCTTTGTGGTCGAGCTACCGATGCCGGCTACCGCTTAGTGCCCTGTCCCGCCAATAAGGTGATGACATGAAATTGTCCAGTCAGTCGCCAGGCAAGACGCGAGGAGGCGACATAGCCGTCGCTATGGCAACGACGAGCAACGCCGCATGGTGGCTGAATGGGCGATTTCATATCGCCTTTATTTGTGGGACAGGGCACTAGAAATACGCATACGCGGCAGGGCCGGCGAAATATACAATCACCTCCATTCACCCAGGGAAGGCCTTGTATGTCGCCCACAGCCACCGCCGCGCCAGTATTTTTCCCTGAACAGGGGGCCGGCCCGCAGGCAACCCTGTCCGCCCGGGTGTTCGCATGAACGTGCCTCTGGCCACCCTGCAGCGCCAGTCAAACCCGGTCTGGCTGCACGACGCTTTCAGTGCGCTGCCCGGCACGCGCGCCGGAACACCTCTCGTCTTCGAGCGCGCCGAGCATGCCGCTGACTACCTGCGCTTCTGGAGCGCCGATCCCGCTGCCCTCACCGCCCTGCGTTACGCCCTGTACCGTTGCGAACATTCCCCCTCGGTGTTTGCCATGCCCGATGCACAGGTGCTGCAGGCGCTCGCCGCCAAACTGGCACGCGGCGCCCTGGTGCTGACAGACCGGCAGGCCAACACCGGCACAGGCGGCTGGCCGCTGGTTCCCGCCGCCGGAGCAGCGGCAGCCGCGTCCAGTTCCAGTGCCCTGATCAACCTCAACACCCTGCCCGACCGGCCTGCCGTGCCTGCACTGCTGCCGCTGCTCGAAGAGGTGCAGGTCGAAGGCGCAGAGGTGCTGCCTGAAATCGAGCAGACGCTGGAGCAGATTGACCTCACCATGGGGAGCATTGACCTCGCCGGTGTGTCGCTGGAGCCGACACCGTCCAAGGTGCCGCTGATCGAGACCGCCATGACCGATGCCAGCACGTCGGTGACCAAAACGCTCGACGACTTGTAGCGCATGCAGTTTGTGACCCGGGCCGGCACGGCCATCAGCACCGGTGCCGCGCAGGTAATCGAGTCTGTCGCCACCGCCTCAGGCACTTTGCAGACCGAGCTGGGCGCGGGCATTTCCGAAGCCACCGCGGCCATCGGCACCGTGACCCAGCAGGTCAGCGCGGTAGCCACGCAAATCACCCAGCTGAGTCCGCCCCTCAACCCGCAAGCGCTGGTCGGGCCGTTGTCGGTGGCGCTGACGCGCCTGCAATCGGACTTGGGTGGCGTGGCGAACTCACTGGCCGGCCTGGGTCCGCGCCTGGCCGCGGCTGGGCAGAATCTGGCCGGCATCGCCGGCGATGCCCAGGACGCAGTGTCGGTTGCCACGGGCTTGCCGGCCCGGCTGGTGGCGATCCGCCCGGACGTATCCGGCATTCCGCCGCGGCTGGCCGGCATCGCCCGCAGCGCGCGGGATCTGGGCGACCGTGCACTGTCCCTGGAGCCGCGCCTGACGCAATTTGCCAGCACGCTGGCGCCCCTGCAGCAGCGCCTGGCTGACCTGCAGGTCAGGCAGCCGGCAGACCTCGCCAGCGCGCAGGCCGGCGTGCACGCCGAGGTGCAGGGCGCGCTGGACGGCATCAACGGCGAGATCGGCAACGTGCGGGGAGAAGTCGCCGGCGCTGCAACAGGCATCCAGACAGAAATCGAAGCCACCGTGCAAAGCCTGGCAGCAGTGCTGGACGGGCTACAGGCCCAGATTGATGCGGTGGTGACCGATGTGTCCGGTGTCATTGACTCGGTGATGGGCCGGATCAATGCGGCAGTCACCGTGCTGGAGGAAGAACTCGCCGCACTCACCGAACAGGTTGGCGGTTTCAAGGACCGCACCCATGAGGTGGCGCTGGCCATTGCTGCACCGGTGCTGGGGGTGGAAGCGGCCATCGATGCGATCGCCGCACAGATTGAAGCCGTGGGCCAGGTCATCGACGGCATCCTGGCCAGCATCGAGGCGCAAATCACCCGCCTGGAAACCGTGATTGCAGCGCTCAAGCAGACCATGGACACTGCCGTGGCCGGGGTGGACGACACACTGACCGTGCTGAAAGACACGTTGGGCGAAATCATCACCGAGATCGACGAACTCAAGGTCACGCTGCAAGCGCTGCCCGAGCGCTTTCAGCCGGTCGAAGCGCAAATCGACGAAGCGCAGCAGATGATCGAGAGCATCCAGCAGCGCATCCGCGAATTCATGGACCGCGCCGACCGCGCACTGGCGCAAGCCAGCCGCGAGATGGACCAGGCCGACGCGCTGTGCGACAACGCCATCGCCATCTGCACCAAATACATCACGCGTTCGCTGGCCATGGTGGCAGCGCGCACGCTGTTCATGGGCGTCAAGGCCATGATCCCCGGCATCAGGACAACCATTGCCGGCGCGCGTGCCACAGTGAAGACCTCGGGCAATACAGCCATCACCCTGCTGGACCAGGCCATTGCAGTCGTCGAGCAGTTGCGGGCCGTGGTCAAGCAGGCCATCGAACAGGTGCGCCAGGCCATTACGCAGGTAGTTGCGGTGCTGGACCAGGTGCGCGCCGCCCTGGTGCAGGCACAGGAGCGCATGACCCAGGTCTCCGCCGACATGCATGCGGCGGCCGAGCAGGTCAAGGCCCAGCCCGACAAGCTGGTGGCCCAGGTACGCGAGGCGCGCGACAGTTTCATCGCCGCCACGCAGCCGCGCGCAAAAGTTGATGCCGTGTGCGCGCAGGTGCTGGGTTTCAAGGGCCGCTTTGTGGCCCCGGTTCGCCTGCAGGTGGAAAGCGCCGAGTCCCGCGTGGTCCAGTCCATTAGTGAGGTGCAGGCAAAAATGCAGCCGCCCATGGACCAGCTCAAGGAAAAAGTGCAGGCCCTGCGTGACCAGGTGTCAGCGCTGCAGGCACAGATCCGGCGCCCGCCCGCCCAGCTTCAGGCCCTGATGGAAGATCTCAAGGCCCAGCTGAACCAGCAGGTGGGCCGCGCGCGGCAGGTGCTCGACGATGTGCTCGCCAAGGCCGATGCCCTGATCGGCCATGCCCAACAGGCTGTGCAGTCCGCAGCGCAGACAGGAAATGACGCCAGCCAGACCTTGTCCCGACTGGCCGGCCACTTCAGCCAGGCCAGCAGCGAAACCAGCGGCCTGGTCACCCGGATGCAGACGGCTGCCGACGACGCCACCCGCCAGGTGGATGGGCTAGGTGCCAGACTGGACAGCTTGCGCACCGAAGCCGAAGAGGCCCTCCAGCAAATTCAGGCGGGTGTGAAGGGCGCCGGCGACAGCGCCCTCGCCCTGCGCCAGGACTTTGAAGCGGCGGGCCAATCCGCCAGCCGCCAGCCCGATGCCATCTCGGCCAGCATGGCCGCCCTGCTCAGCGCCGCAGATCCCCTGCAACGCGCGCTGGCTTCCGCTCAGCAGGACGCAACTGCCCAGGCCGAAGCGGTGAACCAGGCCAGCGCCGGACCGCTGGAAAAACTGGCAGCCACCCAGCAGGCCCTGGCCACCATGCTGGACGACGCACTGGCCGCAGTCGCACCGCCTGGCGACGCTGCCCGTGAAGAGCAGCAGAAGATGGACGAGCGGCTGGCATCGGTCGCGGGTGAAGTGAATGGACTAAAGCAACAGGTGCAGGCCGCGTCCAGGGAAGTCGCCGAGCGTACGGCCGAGGCGCGCGCCGAAGTCGAGCAGCATCGCGACAAGGGCCAGGCGCTGATTGAAGAGGCCATGAAAGAAGTGGAGACGGCCAAGGCGCAAACCGAGGTCGCACGTGCCGACGTGGTGAGTGCCGAGGCCACGATGGATGCCGAGGTCGTCAAACACGGCGGCGAAGCGCTGGCACGTAAGGCGCCGCCTGCAGAAGGACCTGCCCCTGCAGCAGCCGCGCCGCCGCCATCCCCCGCGGATGCCGGCCAGGCACCAGCCGCGTCCGGTGCCGGTGCGCCAGCTGGCTCCTCGGGCAGCACTGCCTCGAACAATGCCGGAGCCGCACCGGCCAGCCCATCGGCGCAGGGGGACAGCACCAGTCCGGCCCCTTCGGCCAAACAGCAAACCCCTCAAGGCAGCGGTCCAGACGCAGGGACTGCCCCGGACGGCGCTGCAACAGATACCCCATCACCGCAAGCGGCCGACGCACCCCAAGAGCCAGGCGGCGGCGACAAAACACCCGTTACCGCGGAAGAAGGTGTGCCAGCGAATCAAGGCCAGCCGGATGGGAAGCAGCCGGACAAGCCATCTGGACTGCCGGGTGGCGCTCAGGTCAAAACGCCTGCGTCACCTGAACTACCAGTCGACGGACTGCCAGCCGCACCCTCCGCAGATGCACCAGCGAGCAAGCCGGCGGCCATGCCGGACACGCCCAAGGTGGCTGACCGGCCCGCCAAGCTGCCGTCCGACCTGCCGACCGGCAGCGGTGGTGCGGCGCACGCCGATCCGTCCTCACCTGCCGCATCCGTTGCAGACCCAACCCGTTTGCGGCCATCCCAGCCGCTCAAGGATGCGCTGGACAAGGCCGCACCGGCGAAACCGGCCGTGCCAACGCCGGACGCGCTTCCATCCGGGCTCGAAGCCCTGGCAGACAAACTGCCTGCAGCGGCAGATGCAGCCGAAGCGGGCAAGTTTCTCGAGGGTCTGAAAGACGCGATGGCGGGCAGTGCCAAGCCCTGAGAAACAGAAGGGGTGCCTGCCTCCAGCGTGAAATACGCCGCAGTTTTTCGCAAATTCGCACATAAAAACCACAGCCCTCCCTCAAATAGGGGATGCCCGAAATAATGCGAAACCCTAAAGTCAGAATGCTGCTGTGACAACACCGATACGCTGGAACAAAGGCAGAAGACGAAAAGTCGACCAACAGATCATCAGTCTCAACGACGTCCTGCAAAGGACTTGGCAAGGCCACCGGAAGGTGGCCTTTTTTTTGCCCGTGCGCGCCCTCAGCGGTTCAAAGGGGCGCGTTACCATTCGGGATAAAAAGCAAGCAAGGCAGCCTGGCTTTGAACCTCATCCCGGCCTGCCGGCATCCCCATCCATTCCAGGAGTTTTACCGTGAACCCAAACAATCAGGCAACCGCTGTCATCCAGGGCTTTTCCGTCCCGGCCCAGGATCGGCTTCCCATGATGGCCAGAGAGACCATGTCTGCCGCACAGCGCGAGGCCGCCGATGCCCTGATTGCCGGGCCGCGCAAGGCCGTGTTCGGCCCCTTCATTCCCCTGCTGCGCAGTCCCGAATTGATGTCCCGTGTCGGCAAGGTCGGCGAATACCTGCGTTTTGACAGCATGCTGGAAGTCCGCATCCGTGAACTCGCCATGTGCCTGGTCGCTCGCCATGTGTCCAACCAGTTTGAATGGCTGATGCATGCGCCGCTGGCGCTCAAGGCCGGCGTTCCGCAGGCCAGCCTGGATGCCATTGCCGAAGGCCGGTACCCGCACAGCCAGGCTCCGGACGAGGCGGCTGCCGTCGACCTGGTCACCGAACTGCTGCAGCACCATGGTGTCAGCGACAGCAGTTATGCCGCTGCACTGGGCGTGTTCGGCGAGCAGGGTGTGGTGGAGCTGTCGACGCTGGCCGGCTATTTCGCGATGGTCTGCTGGGTCATGAACGTGGCACGCACACCCACGGAGAACAAGCCGGGCTTCGCGCCGCTGAACGCTTTTCCGGCTTGACGGTTCCGGCTACAAGGCCGCCAACACCCGCGCTGCGCTGATGTCGTTCAGGCAGCGGGTGTGGCCCAGCGGGCATTCGCGCTCGAAACACGGCGCGCAATCGAGCGGTGGCTGGTAGCCCGCATCGGTTTTCAGCCACAGCACCGTGGCACGCGTATTCAGGGGCGGCGTGTGCAGCGGGCTGGAAGAGCCGAAGATCGCCACCTGCGGAACGCCAAAAGCGGCGGCCACATGCATCAGGCCGGAGTCGTTGCTGATCACACTTTGTGCGGCGGCGATGGCACACAGCGCCTGCAGCAAGGTGGTTTTGCCCGCCAGGTTGACGCAGGCACCGGGCCGCCCGGCATTGGCTGTTTCGGCGATCTCTTCGCACAATGCGGCTTCCTTGCCCGACCCCAGCAGAAGAACAGGCAGTGCCAGGCTTTGGGCCAACTCGGAGAAATGCCGCGCAGGCCAGCGCTTGGCCGGCCCGTATTCGGCTCCCGGCGCAAACACGTAATACGCGCCGCGCTGCAGGCCGAGTTCGGTGAGCGCCTGCGCCACCACATCGGCCGGCATCTGCAGTTGCGGCCGGTCTGCTTCCAGGTCGGTCTCGCCGCTGAGTGCTGAATAAAACGCCACCATGGGCGGGCGCTGGCCTTTGGCCGGATTTTTCAGGCGGTGCGTCAGCAGGCCGATGCGCGCTTCGCCGAGGTAGCCGACACGCTTGGGAATGCCGGCCAGCAAGGGCAGCAGGGCGCTTTTCAATGAATTGGGCAGCACATAAGCGATGTCGAAGCGGCCTTCGATCTGCCGGGCCAGTGCGCGCCGCGCCTTGAACTGCAGGCCGCCGTGTGCAAACGGGAACTCGATGACCTCGTGCACTTGCGGCATCGCGCGGTACACCGGCGCAACCCAGGGCAGAGCCCCAACGGTGAGCTGTTCACCCCGCGCATGCAGGCGCCGCAGCAGCGGCTCGGTCATGACTGCGTCGCCTATCCACTGGGGAGCAATGATTAAGGAAGCCCCCCGGGAGCGGCCTTCGGCCGCGGCGGCCGCTTGAGGGGCAGAAGGCACGTTAGTGGCCGGCGCCGACGTGCTCGCCTGCTTTCAGCGCGTAAGTCGTTCCGCAATAAGGGCACTTGGCTTCGCCGGTGCGCGCCACATCCAGGTAAACCTTGGGATGGCTGTTCCAGATCGCCATGTCTGCCTTGGGGCTGGGGCAAAACACGCCGCCCTGGGGGTTCAGATCTTTGGACAACAGTTCAACAACAGAATTGCTCATGATCAGACCTTGGCGAGCCAGTTGGCGTATTTTGGGTTGCGTCCATTGACGATGTCGAAAAACGCACTCTGGATTTTTTCGGTGATGGGGCCGCGCGAGCCGGCGCCGATTTCAATACGGTCGAGTTCGCGAATCGGCGTGACTTCCGCGGCGGTGCCGGTGAAGAAAGCTTCATCGGCAATGTAGACCTCGTCGCGCGTGATGCGCTTTTGCACCAGCTCCAGCCCCAGGTCCTTGCAGATGTGCAGGATGGTGTTGCGCGTGATGCCGTTGAGCGCACCGGCCGACAAATCGGGCGTGTAGACCACGCCGCCCTTGATGACAAAAATGTTTTCGCCCGCACCTTCGCTGACAAAACCCGAAGCGTCGAGCAGCAGCGCCTCGTCGTAACCGTCGTCGAGCGCTTCCATGTTGGCGAGGATGGAGTTGGTGTAGTTGCTGACCGCCTTGGCCTGCGTCATGGTGATGTTGACATGGTGGCGCGTGTAGCTGGAAGTCTTGACGCGGATGCCGCGTTTCATACCCTCTTCGCCCAGGTAGGCGCCCCAGGCCCAGGCGGCCACCATCAGATGGATGGTGTTGCCCTTGGGGCTGACGCCGAGTTTTTCCGAACCGATCCAGGTCAGCGGACGCAAGTAACAGCTCTCCAACTTGTTATCGCGCACCACGGCTTTCTGCGCTTCCATGACTTCTTCCTTGCTGAAGGGAATTTTCATACGCAGGATTTTTGCGCTGTTGAACAGGCGCTCGGTGTGTTCCTCGAGCCGGAAAATTGCGGTGCCGTTGGCGGTTTTGTAGGCGCGCACGCCTTCAAACGCGCCGCAACCGTAATGCAGGGTATGGCTCAGCACGTGAATTTTGGCGTCGCGCCATTCGACCATCTGGCCGTCCATCCAGATTTTGCCGTCGCGGTCTTCCATGGAGGGTGCTACTGAGGGCATGGTGCTGATCCTGTGGTGATGTCGTGAGAGTGATTCTTTGGCCGTCGGGGCTGGAGAGCCCTGCGAAAACCCGAAACGCTGATTTTACGGGGCCGGCGGCAACTCACCCGTGGCCGGCGGGGAATCGGTCTGCTCCGGCCTGACCAGCACGTGGTGCGTCAGCTTGCCGCCAACAAAAGTGCAGGTAACGTGCGACTGCCCGCCGTCAGTCCAGCGAAACACCTCCGGTTGCGCGTCCTTTTCGGATTGCAGCGCGCCCAGGCTTCGGGTCATGGCCACCACATGCAGCAGGGTCATGCCCGGCTTGAGTTTGGCATTGAGCATGACGGCGCTGTCGGCATAACCGATGGGCCGATTGGCTGCGCGCTTGAGCACCTGCATCATGCGGGTGAAATGCAGCAGCAGCCACATCATCAGCCCGCCAACCGCAGCCGCCACCCCGGCCCAGCCGAGCCCACGGTAAGCCAGCACCACCACGGCAACACCAGCGATAGGAACAAGAATTTTCTGGAAGTTCATGGCGCTATTTTCGCAGCCCCGATCAGGCTGGTTCCTGCGGGGAGTGCGTAGGTGGCCGTCAGGCCGGTTGGTCCTGTTTTCTCAAGTGAAATTGACGATTTCCCCTTATACGACGGGCGCAAGCAGCTATATTTTCAATAGCAAATCCTGCTGAAACCGCGTTTATGCAAGGCTGCGCACAACTTCCATGGCCTCTTCCACACGCTCAACAGCGTGGATGGTCAGGCCTTCGATGGGCTTTTTGGGCGCATTCGCCTTGGGCACCACCGCCACGCTGAAGCCCAGCTTTGCTGCTTCTTTCAGGCGTTCCTGGCCGCGCGGCGCGGGGCGCACTTCGCCGGCCAGTCCGACCTCGCCGAAGGCGATGAATCCCTTGGGCAGCGGCTTGCCGCGCAAGCTGGAGGTGATGGACAGCATCACGGCCAGGTCGGCCGCCGGCTCGCTGATGCGCACACCGCCGACGGCGTTGACAAACACGTCCTGGTCCATGCAGGCGACGCCGGCATGGCGATGCAGCACAGCCAGCAGCATCGCCAGGCGATCCCGGTCCAGGCCTACCGACAGACGGCGCGGGCTGGGGCCGCCGCTATCGACCAGCGCCTGGATTTCGACCAGCAGCGGGCGCGTGCCCTCCAGCGTCACCATCACACAGCTGCCCGGCACCGGTTCGGCATGCTGGCTCAGGAAAATCGCGCTGGGGTTGCTCACCCCCTTCAGGCCTTTTTCGGTCATGGCGAACACACCGATCTCGTTGACCGCGCCGAAGCGGTTCTTGATGGCGCGCACCAGACGGAAACTCGAATGGGTGTCGCCCTCGAAATAAAGCACGGTATCGACCATGTGCTCGAGTACGCGCGGGCCGGCCAGCGCGCCTTCCTTGGTGACATGGCCGACCAGCACGATGCAGACGCCGCTGGCCTTGGCCGCGCGCGTGAGGTGGGCCGCACATTCGCGCACCTGCGCCACCGAGCCCGGCGCTGAAGTGAGCTGCTCGGAATACACAGTCTGGATCGAATCGATCACCGCCACGGCCGGCCGCGTGGCTTCCAGCGTGGCGAGGATCTTCTCCAGCTGGATCTCCGCCAGCACCTTGACCTGAGAGCCGTCCAGCCCGAGCCGGCGCGAACGCAGGGCCACCTGCGCGCCGCTTTCCTCGCCGGTAACGTAAAGGGTGTCGAGGCCGGCGCGCTGCAGCGAATCCAGCGCCTGCAGCAGCAGGGTTGACTTGCCGATGCCGGGATCGCCGCCTATCAACACCACCCCGCCTTCGACGATGCCGCCGCCCAACACACGGTCCAGTTCCTCATGCCCGGTGGGCGTGCGGGCCATGTCCGTTGCCTCTATATCTGCAAGCGTCGCGACTTCCGAGGGTTTGGCCAGCGAGGCAAAGCGGTTTTTCACCGGCGACTGGCTCTCCGCGACGGATTCGATCAGCGTGTTCCACGCCCCGCAATGCGGGCATTTACCCAGCCATTTGGGGTTGGTGCCGCCGCATTCGCTGCAGGTGTAAATCGTCTTGTCTTTGGCCATGGGGCGATATTACTGTAATTATTCACAGTACGGGTAAATCCCAACGGGCAAGGGGTGGGCAGGAAAGCGTCATTTCATTTAACATGTTAAATAATTTCGACACCCCGCATGACCACCCCTTTTACCCACCGCAACCTGCCCCGCCTGCTGCTGCAGGCACGCGAATCCGTGATGGCGCACACCCGGCCACGGCTGCGCGAGCACGCGCTGAGCGACCAGCAATGGCGCGTCCTGCGGGTGCTGGGCGAACACGGCGTGGTGGAGACCGGCAAGGTGGCGCGCGAAGCCTTCATCCTCGGGCCCAGCCTGACCGGCGTGCTGACCCGTATGGAACGCGACGGCCTGATCCGCCGCGCGCGGGACCCGGCCGACCAGCGCCGTACCGTGGTCGAAGCCACAGACAAGGGCATGCAACTTGTCGAAACCCTGTCGCAGACGATCGAGGCGCATTACGCCTGGATGGAAAAAACATTGGGCAAACAAAGCCTGGCGCAGCTTTATGAGCTGCTCGACCAATTGATTGAACTGGAGCAGCCATGAGCTTCATGCCTTCCGGCACGGTTTACGGCACGCTGCTGAACTTCCGCTCCGAGGTAGAGGCGCTGGCGCCGCAAATGAACCAGCCACCTTACAAGGCACCGCCGAAAGCGCCCGTGCTGTACGTGAAAACGGCCAACACCTGGAGCGCGCATTGCGCTGCCATTGCCATGCCGGCCCGCGTCCCCGAAGTCGAGATCGGCGCCACCATCGCGATGGTGATGGGTGCAGCCGGCATGGTTGCAGGTTATGTGCTGATGAACGACCTGTCGATCCCGCACGCCAGCTTTTTCCGCCCACCCGTCAAGTTCAAATGCCTCGACGGCTTTCTGGGCATCGGTGATCGCCTGGTGCCAGCCAGTGAAGCTGGCGAGCCCTCGGGCTTCACACTGGAGGTTCGCATCAACGGCGAACTCAAACAAGCCGTGAACTTCAGCCAGCTCGTGCGGGATACCTCCCGGCTGCTGGCCGATGTCGGTGAATTCATGACGCTGCGCCCTGGCGACGTGCTGATGCTCGGCTGCGACGCGGGCCGGCCGCTGGCCAAAGTGGGTGACCGCATCGATATCAGCGCAGTCGGCTTTGGCACATTGAGCAATACGCTCATTGAGGAGGCCACATGAAGCACGCTCGCGTCATGTATGAGGGCAAGGCCCAACACGCCATCGAGCGCGACGGCCGACTGCTGCTCGATGATGGCCGCCTCGTCAGTGAAAACGCCGTCACCTGGCTGCCACCACTGGCACCCACGCCGCGCCCGCGAACCATCCTCGCTCTGGGCCTGAATTACGCCGACCATGCAAAGGAACTTGAATTCAAGGCGCCTGAAGAACCACTGGTTTTTGTCAAGGGCGAAGGCACGCTGACCGGCCACCGGCAACGCACGCGCCGACCGGCCGATGTGCAGTTCATGCACTACGAATGTGAGCTCACCGTGGTCGTCGGCAAGACAGCCAAAAAGGTCAAGCGCGACGATACACATGACTTCATCGCCGGCTATACCGTCGCCAACGACTACGCCATCCGCGACTACCTGGAAAACTGGTACCGGCCCAATCTGCGTGTGAAAAACCGCGATGCCTGTACACCGCTCGGCCCCTGGCTGGTGGACACGGCCGACGTGCCCGACCCCATGGCGTTGGCGCTGCAGACCACCGTCAACGGAAAGGTCACGCAATCCGGCAACACGCGCGACATGATTTTCGACGTGCCTTTTTTGATCGAATATTTCAGCAGCTTCATGACGCTGCAGCCCGGCGACCTGATCCTGACCGGCACGCCTGACGGTGTGGTCGATTGCCGGCCCGGTGACGTGGTTGTCACCAGCATCGAGGGCCTGGGCGAACTCATCAACACGATTGAATGAACGCCGTGCAGAACCGCTTCAAACAAGTTCGCGCCCCCTCGGGGGGCAGTGCAGCCGCTTCAGCGGCAAACGTGGGGGCCACATAGACATGACAAAAATTGATCACCTCATCAATGGCCGGGCCGTTGCCGGCAGCAGCTACTTTGAAACCATCAACCCCGCTACGCAGGAAGTGCTGGCCGAAGTCGCCGCTGGCGGCGAAGCTGAAATCAACGCCGCCGTGGCCGCCGCAAAAGAGGCCTTCCCGAAATGGGCGGGCATGCCGGCACCGCAGCGTGCCAAGCTGGTCCGCAGGCTCGGCGACCTGATCGCGGCCCATGTGCCCAGGATCGCGCAGATGGAGACCAATGATTGCGGCCAGGTGATTGCGCAGACCGGCAAGCAGCTGATTCCGCGCGCAGCCGACAACTTTTACTACTTTGCCGAAATGTGCACGCGGGTCGATGGCCACACCTACCCGACCGAGACGCACCTGAACTACACGCTGTACCACCCGACCGGTGTCTGCGCGCTGATCTCGCCATGGAACGTGCCTTTCATGACAGCCACCTGGAAGGTCGCGCCCTGTCTGGCTTTCGGCAACACCGCGGTGCTGAAAATGAGCGAACTCTCGCCCATGACAGCAGCGCGCCTGGGTGAACTCGCGCTGGAAGCCGGTATTCCGCCCGGGGTGCTCAACATCGTGCATGGCTACGGCAAGGAGGCTGGCGAGCCGCTGTGCCGCCACCCCGATGTGCGCGCCATCTCCTTCACCGGCTCCACCGTTACCGGCAACCGCATCGTGCAGGCCGCGGGCCTGAAAAAATTCAGCATGGAACTGGGCGGCAAGTCGCCGTTTGTGATCTTCGACGACGCGAATCTGGAACGCGCGCTGGACGCCGCCATTTTCATGATCTTCTCCAACAATGGCGAACGCTGCACCGCCGGATCGCGCATTCTGGTGCAGCAGTCGATTTACGCTGACTTTGCTGCGAAGTTCGTGGAACGCGCCAAACGCATCAAGGTCGGCGATCCACTCGACGAAGCCACCACCATAGGGCCCATGATTTCGCAGGGTCACCTGGCCAAAGTACGCAGCTACATCGAGCTTGGCCCGAAAGAAGGCGCCACCCTGCTGTGCGGCGGCCTCGGCACGCCGGACCTGCCGGAGCGCGTGAAGAAAGGCAACTACGTGTTGCCCACGGTGTTTGCCGACGTCGACAACCACATGCGCATCGCGCAGGAAGAGATTTTCGGCCCCGTCGCCTGCCTGATCCCGTTCAGGGACGAAGCCGACGCGATCCGACTGGCCAACGACACGCAGTACGGGCTGTCAAGTTATGTCTGGACCGAGAACCTCGGCCGCGCCCACCGGGTGGCCGCAGCCGTCGAGGCCGGCATGTGTTTCGTGAACAGCCAGAACGTGCGCGACCTGCGACAGCCTTTCGGCGGCACCAAGGCATCGGGCACGGGGCGTGAGGGCGGCACCTGGAGTTATGAGGTGTTCTGTGAACCGAAGAACGTGGCGGTGTCGCTGGGGTCGCATCATATTCCGCATTGGGGTGTGTAAGTGAAACCGACTTGCCTGCATCACTTCGGGATGGAGCGGGCGGGGCGCACTGCTCCGCTCATGTCCCCCGGATTGAGCTGCGCCCAATCCTCCTCCTTGACTTCGCTGCGCAATATGCCCCACCCACCCCATCCTGCGCAGTGCCTTTGGTGCGCCCCCGGCCGCGCCCAAGGTACCCGTAGCGGGTTGGTGGTGATGGGTGCCCGCCGCAGCGAAGTCAAGGAGGAGCCAGCGGCGCAGCCGGTGGCGGGGGACATGAGCGGAGGCGGGTACCCGTCGCCGCCAAGCCGCGGAGCGCGAGCCAACATCTCAAGAGGACCCCTATGGGCAAACTAGCACTCGCAGCAAAAATCACGCACGTCCCGTCGATGTACCTCAGCGAGCTGGACGGCGCGCGCAAGGGCACGCGGCAGGACGCGATCAACGGGCACCTGGACATCGACCGGCGGTGCCGCGCCCTGGGCGTGGACACCATCGTGGTGTTCGACACGCACTGGCTGGTCAACGCGAACTACCACATCAATTGCGCGCCGCACTTCAAGGGCCTGTACACCAGCAACGAGCTGCCGCACTTCATCAGCAACATGGCCTTCGAGTTTCCGGGCAACCCGGCGCTGGGGCACTTGCTGGCCAAAGCCTGCAACGCGCACGGCGTGGAAACGCTGGCACACGACGCAACCACGCTGAACCCGGAGTACGGCACGCTGGTGCCCATGCGTTACATGAACGCCGACCAGCACTACAAGGTGGTGTCCGTCTCGGCGCTGTGCCAGGCGCACTACCTGAACGACAGCGCGCGCCTGGGTTGGGCCATACGCCGCGCGATTGAAGACGAGTACGACGGCACCGTAGCGATTTTTGCGAGTGGCTCGCTCTCGCACCGCTTTGCGCAAAATGGCCTGGCACCCGAATACGCTTTCAAAATCTGGAGCCCCTTCCTCGAAACGCTGGACCAGGAAGTGGTGCGGATGTGGCAACGCGGCGACTGGAAAGCGTTCTGCGCGATGCTGCCCGAATACGCGGCCAAGGGCCATGGCGAAGGTTTCATGCACGACACCGCCATACTGCTGGGCGCGCTGGGCTGGTCCGGCTACGATGGCCAGGCGGAGGTGGTGACGCCTTACTTCGGCGCCTCGGGCACGGGGCAGATCAACGCCGTGTTCCCGGTCACGCCGCAAACCGGCGCCGCCATTCCCGCCGCGCAGGCTTCGTCTGCGCAGGGCTACCAGGCCGTGAGCCGACTCTGACAAAAGACACCATGCCACACCTCGTCATCCTCTACACCCCCAACCTCGACGCCGCCACCGACATGACAGCGCTGTGCCGCGCGCTGGCCGACACCATGCTGGCCGTGAAAGACGAGGAGGGCAAGCAGGTCTTCCCCACCGGCGGCACGCGGGTGCTGGCCTACCCGGCCGCACACTACGCAGTGGCTGACGGCAAGCGCGACTACGCCTTTGTTTACCTGAACCTGCGCATGGCCGCAGGCCGCTCGGATGCTACTAAAAAGAGAGCTGGTGACGCACTGCTGGCGGTGGCTTCGACCCATTTTGATCCCCTGATGAAAGAACGACTGGTCGGCATCACACTGCAGGTGGACGAAAGTCCCGGCCAGGTCTACGACGGCAAACACAGCAATCTTCACCCCCTCTTCCAGAAAACCTGACCATGTTCAGCCCCGAACTCATTGCCCAGCTGGCTGCCGAACTTGCCCAGAGCGAGAAGACCCGCATGCAGGTCGAGCATTTCTCGAAGCGTTACGCCGGCATGACCGTCGAAGATGGCTACGCCATTTCGCGCGCCTGGGTGAAGATGAAAATCGCCGAAGGGCGCGTGGCCAGGGGGCACAAGATCGGCCTGACCTCGCGTGCGATGCAGATATCCAGCCAGATCGACGAGCCCGATTACGGCACGCTGCTGGATGACATGTTTTTTGAACCCGGCGACATTCCAGCGGCCCGTTTTATCGCGCCGCGTGTCGAGGTCGAGCTGGCCTTTGTGCTGAAGAAAAAACTGGAAGGCCCACACATCACCGTGGACGATGTGCTGGACGCCACCGACTATGTGCAGCCTGCGATCGAGATCATCGACGCGCGCATCGAGCAGTTCGACCGTCACAGCAAAGCCATGCGCAAGGTGCAGGACACCATCAGCGACAACGCCGCCAACGCAGGCATCGTGCTGGGTGGAAAACAAATGTCACCTCGCGAAGTCGACTTGCCCTGGGTCGGCGCCATCCTGCGCCAAAACAGCGTGGTCGAGGAAACCGGCCTCGCTGCGGGCGTGCAGGGCCATCCAGCCATCGGCGTGGCCTGGCTGGCCATGAAACTTAGCGCCTGGGACGAATACCTGGAGGCCGGCGAAGTGGTACTGGCCGGCTCTTTCACCCGGCCGGTGGCCGCGAGAGCCGGCGATATTTTCGACGCCGACTATGGCCCGCTGGGCCGTTTTGAATTTCACTTTGTTTAAAGATACTCCATGCAAACACCCGTCAACACCTTCAAGCAGGCCCTGCGTGACAAGCAGGCGCAAATCGGCCTGTGGCTGAGCCTGTCCGACGCCTACAGCACCGAGATTTGCGCCGGCGCCGGCTTCGACTGGCTGCTGATCGACGGCGAACATGCGCCCAACGATGTGCGCAGCATCCTGGCGCAGCTGCAGGCTGTCGCGGCCTACCCGTCGTCGCACCCGGTGGCACGCGTGCCCATGGGCCACGGCCATGTCGGCGAGATGCTGATCAAGCAGTACCTCGACATCGGCGTGCAAACCCTGCTGGTGCCCATGGTCGACACGGCTGTGCAGGCCGCTGCGCTGGTAGGTGCCACCCGTTATCCGCAATACAACGCAGAGGGCCAAGACATCGGCGGCCTACGCGGCATGGCCGGCGCGCGTGCCTCGCGCTGGGGGCGCTACCCGGCCTACGCGCACGAGGCGAATGCGCAGATCTGCCTGCTGGTGCAGGCTGAAACACAAACCGCGTTGGACAATCTCGATGCGATTGCCGCCACCGAAGGCGTGGACGGCGTGTTCATCGGCCCGGCCGATCTGTCGGCCTCGCTGGGCCATGTCGCCAACCCAGGCCATGCGGACGTGCAGGCTGCCATTGAAAAAGCGATAGTGCGCATTCTCAAGGCCGGCAAGGCCGTCGGCATCCTGAGCACCGACGAAACACTGGCGCGCCACTACCTGGACATGGGCGCCACCTTTGTGGCCGTCGGCCTGGACACCAACCTGCTGGTCCGCCACACCAGCGCGCTGGCCGCGCGGTTCAAGACCGGCGTCGCAGCCGTGCCCGCCGGCAAAACCTATTGACTGGAGACATCCATGAACGCCATCCTCCAAAAAACCGGGATGCACCCCGACGAATGGAAAGCCCGCGTCGAGCTGGCCGCCTGCTACCGCGTGTTTGCCATGCTCGGCTGGACCGAGATGATCTACAACCACATCACGGTGCGGCTGCCGGACAGCGTCACCAACGGCGACAAGCAGTTTCTGATCAACCCCTTCGGCCTGCATTACTCCGAGGTCACGGCCAGCAACCTGCTCAAGATCGACCTACAGGGCAGGAAGCTGGACAACAACCCCTGGCCGGTCAACCCGGCGGGCTTCACCGTGCATGCGGCCCTGCATGACGGCCTGCCCGACGCACACTGCGTGATGCACACCCACACCACGGCCGGCATCGCGGTAGCCTGCACGCAGGGCGGCCTGGCGCAGAACAATTTTTATTCGGCGCAGTTGCATGACCTGGTGGCCTACCATGACTTCGAAGGCATCACCATCCATGCCGACGAGGCGCCGCGCCTGCTGAAAAACATCGGCGACAAGCCGGTGGTGATCCTTCGCAACCACGGGCTGCTGGCCTGGGCCAAAACTCTGCCGCTGGCTTTTGTTCGGCTATGGACCCTGCAGCGCGCCTGCGACATCCAGATGGCGCAGGCGGCCATGGGCCCGGCCATCATGGTGCCCGAGGCGGTCGCAAAGAAAACCACCCACGACTCCTTCCAGTTCGACGCCCAGTTCGGCGCAGGCCAGGATGTGTTCGATGCGCTCGTCAGGCAAGTCGATAAAATCGACATCAGCTATCAAAACTAGAGCAACTTGTTAGCGTATCCAAAGGGCCGAAGGCCGAAATGACTACTGAAAAAATCAAAACGGCATGTATTTACGGCGCCGGCGCCATTGGCGGCTGGATAGGCGCCGGGCTGGCGGGTGCGGGCTGCAGCGTCAGCGTGGTCGCACGTGGCGCAACGCTTGAAGCGCTGGACCGCCACGGCCTGCGCGTGGTGAGCGGAACGGACACGCGCTCTGCCGCCGTGCAAGCCAGCGCAGACCCGGCTGCACTCGGCGTGCAGGACCTCGTGGTCATCGCGGTAAAAGCACCGGCGCTGATCGACGTGGCACGCCACATCGCTCCACTCATCGGTCCCGACACCCTCGTCCTGACCGCCATGAACGGCGTGCCTTGGTGGTTCTTCCAGGGTTTTGGTGGCCGCTACGCCGGCACGCAGTTGAAGGCGGTGGATGCCACCGGCGAAATCGCCGCAGCCATCCCGGCGGCAAACGTGATCGGCTGCGTTGTGCATGCCAGCTGCTCGGTCGATGCGCCCGCCGTGATTCGCCACCACTTCGGCAACGGCCTCATCATCGGTGAGCCTTCGGGCCAGCAGAGCGCCCGCGTGCTGGCGCTGGCAGAGCTGCTGGTGCGCGCCGGCTTTGCAACCAGCGTGTCGGCGCAGATCCAGAAAGACACCTGGTACAAGCTCTGGGGCAACATGACGGTCAACCCGATCAGCGCCTTCACCGGCGCCACCACCGACCTGATCCTCGGCGACGAACTGGTGCGTGACTTCATCTCGAAAATCATGCTCGAGGCCAAGGAAATAGGCGCACGCATCGGCCTCCCGATTGAGCAGCAACCGGAGGACCGGCATGCCGTCACGCTCAAGCTGGGCGCCTTCAAAACCTCCATGCTGCAGGACGTGGAAGCCGGCAAGGCGGTCGAGCTCGATGCACTGGTGAGTGTGGTGCGGGAGCTGGGCCAGCTGACGCAAGTGCCGACACCGTTTACCGATGCGCTGCTAGGCCTTTCCCGCCTGCACGCCCGCGTCCATCGTCTCTACCCATGACAGCAGGCAAAGCCCTCAGCGGCACGGCATTTGCCACGCTTCTGCTGATCGCCCTGATGATGGGCGCCAACCATGTGGCAGCGCGCCTGGCTTTCAACGACGGCGTGGATGTGGTTACGGCCGTGGCTTTCCGCAGCGTGGTCACGGCGCTGGTGGTGGCGGCCCTGCTGGCCATTCAGCGTGTACCTGTCCGTTTCACTGCACGCAACAAGCGCATCCTGCCGGTCATCGGCCTGCTGATCGCGGTGCAGAGCCTGTGCCTGTATTCTGCCGTCGCGCGCCTACCGGTGGCGCTGGCCCTGCTGGCTTTCAACACCTACCCGATCTGGACGGCGCTGTGGGACCGGGTGCTGTACCGCCGCTCGCCCGAGCGCGCCCTGCTGCTGGCCATGCCGGTGATCCTGGTGGGCCTGGCACTGGCGCTGGACGTGTTTGGCGCCGCCTCGGGCCTGGGCGCAGCGGGGCAATGGGGCCGCATTGGCACCGGCGTGGCCTTTGCGCTGGCTGCCGCCGCCACCTTCGGCGTGGCCCTGGTGCTGACGCAGCATGAAACCGGCGACGTGGACGGCCGCGTGCGCACGCTGGCGACCATGGGCACGACCGGGCTGCTCGCGCTGGCGGGCGTGGCCTTCCAGGGCGGCTTTCACCTGCCGCAGGCGCCGGTGGGCTGGTGGGGCCTGGTTGCACTGACCTTTCTCTACGGCACAGCCTTCACCATCATGTTTACCGTGTTGCCCAAACTCGGCGTGGCTGGCAACTCGGCCATCATGAATGTCGAGCCCGTCTTTGCCCTGGTGCTGGCCTGGCTGATTCTCGGCCAGGCGATTGCGCCGGTGCAGGTGGTCGGCGCCCTGCTGGTGGTGGGCACGGTGATGGTGCTGGGCCTGCGCAAGCGCTGAAAATGTGATCGGGTTAAAGTGCGCTTTTCCCCGCATCCGTTCACTCCGCAGGAAACAAGACATGAAACACATAGGCGTTATAGGTGCGTCGGGCCTGATGGGCCACGGCATCGCGCGCAACCTGCAGGTCAAAGGTTTTGAAGTCAGCCTGACGGTGCACCGCAACACCGAGCGCGTGGCCGACCTGCTGGCCGCGGGCGCAAAACAGGTCGCCACACCCGCCGCCCTGGGCGCCTGCGACGCGGTCATCATCTGCGTGACCGGCTCGCCCCAGGTCGAGCAAACGCTGACCGGCCCGCAGGGCGTGTTGTCTGCAGCGCGCAAGGGGCTGGTCGTCATTGACACCTCCACCAGCGAACCCGAGTCCACCCGGCGCCTGGCCGCCCTGTGCGCCGAACGCGGCGCCACCCTGGTGGATGCGCCGCTGGCGCGCACACCGGTGGAAGCCGAACTCGGCAAACTCAACACCATGGTCGGCGCGGAGCAGGCGGTGTTCGACCAGATCCGGCCGGTGCTGGCGGCCTATTGCGAAAACATCTTCCACGTCGGCGGCCCCAGCGCCGGCCATGTCATCAAGCTGCTGAACAACTTCATCGCCCAGGCAATCTGCACCGCCACCGCCGAAGCCTTTGCGGTCGGCGCCCTGGCCGGCATCCAGCCGCAGAAGCTGGTCGACGTGGTGTCAGCGGGCGCCGTCAATTCCGGCCTGTTCCAGGCCATGGCCAAAACCCTGAACGGCGATTTTGCGGGCCTGAAGTTCGAGTTGGACAACGCGCGCAAAGACCTGCGCTACTACACCCACCTGGCCGAAATGGTGAACGTGCCCTCACTCGTCGGCGAGGCCGTGCACCAGAGCCTGGCGATGGCCAGCGCCCTGGGACAGGGCAAGAAGTTCGTCCCGTCCCTGGTGACGGCGCAGGAAAAGCTCACGGGCGCAAAAATCGCGCCGCAATAAAACCATCGGACGGGCGCGGCCTCAGCGTTCGTCCCTGGAACCCATCATGACGGCCACACTGATACGTGGCTGGCCGTCATCGCCCAGGCGCATGACATAGGTCGAGGCTTCGGATTGCGGCTTTGCCTTGCCCTGTGCATCCAGGTAGGGCCAGCTGACGTGAACCAACGCGAGTTTTTCCGTCAGCCAGGTGATGGACTGGACCTCCGGCCGGGTGTCGGTGATGCCCATGTCGTTGTACTGTTTCGCAGCACCACCATAAAACGCCTCGACTTCCTCCAGGGTTTCGACAGCCTTGGTGCCCTGGTCCGCAACAATCAGCGCAGGCACCTCCCAACAGCTTGCAGCCGTTTTTCCATCGCCCTGCGTGAAGGCTCTGGCGAATTTTTCGAGCATGAACTGCACGCTCTGCTGCTTTTTCTGCTCAGACTGGCTCATGAACGCTCCTTGGCGCCGGCGTATCGAACGCTGCCACGGCTCCGCCGGCATGGCGCCGCAACGGCCGGCCGCCCAAATGCACGTCATGCAATTTGCCCGTGCGGGTTCCAGGCAGGCTTCTTTAAAAACCTACCGCAAAGCCACCGAAGGGTAAAGCCGAAAAAACCTACAAAATGCGTGCGAGCGGCGTTGGCCCATCTCACCCGCTCGCGTGCGGGTGAGCATCAGGGCAGGGGCCTCAGTCCACCATCACCGGCACACGCAGTGCCAGCGCACACATCAGCTCATACGACACCGTGCCGGCAGCTTGCGCCACCTCGTCGATCGGTAGCAGGGCGCCGCCGGATGCGCGCCCCCATAGGGTCACTTCGCTGCCGATGCCCGCCGCGGGCAGCGGCGTCAGGTCCACCGTGATCATGTCCATGCTGACGCGGCCCACCATGCGTGTGCGCACATCGCCCACCAGCACCGGCGTGCCCGTCGTGCAATGCCGGGGATAGCCGTCGGCATAACCACTGGCAACGACACCGATGCGCAGCGGGCCATCGGCCGTGAAGCTGGAACCGTAACCCACGGTATCACCGGCGACGAGGTGTTGCACGCCAATGATTCTGGAGGCCAGGGTCATGGTCGGCTGCAGGCCCCAGTGCGCCGCGCTGTGTTCGGGAAAGTCGGGTGAGCTGCCGTACACCGCAATGCCGGGACGAACCCAGTCGGACTTTTCGCCGATGGCAGCGCCATGCCGCAAGACCGTGGCACTGTTGCTGAGCGTGCGCTCGCCGGGCAAATCGTGCGTGACGGCTTCAAAGGCCTGCAGTTGCGCGGCAATGCCCTTGGCGCCGTCGGCATCGCTGAAATGGGTCATCAGCGAAATTTCTTCCACTTGCGGCAACGCGTTCAGGCGCGTCCAGGCAGCCCGGTAACGCTCGGGCGCAAAGCCCAGGCGGTTCATGCCCGAGTTCATCTTGAGAAACACGCGGTGCGGCACCTGGGTTTTGTGGGTTGCCAGCATGTCTATCTGCTCGTCGCAATGAATGGTGTGCCACAGGCCCAGGCGCGAGCACAGCTCGAGGTCGCGCAGCTCAAAACAGCCCTCGAGCAGCAGGATGGGGCCGCGCCAGTCCAGTGCGCGCAGGCGTTGGGCTTCCGCCAGGTCCAGCAGGGCAAAGCCGTCGGCACTGCGCAGTGTGTCAAAAACGCGCTCGATACCATGGCCATAGGCGTTGGCTTTGACGACCGCCCAGACCCGCGCATCGGGCGCCGCGGCGCGGGCACGCGCCAGGTTGTGACTGAGGGCTGCGGTGTGAACAGTGGCAAGAATGGGGCGTGGCATGTCAGGCGGCTACTTGTTGGAATTAGGAGGAAGCGGCAGGCAATCGAGGGTTCACACCTGCTTGTCAAGGCCTATTTGTCGATTTTGCCAGCTTGACGCGTGCTATAAACCTTGATCATCAGGAGACATTCACTTATATCGTGCAACATCAGACGGCCTGATGCATTCGCCACAGTGATCAAAACAGATTAATGAAGCTGAAGCGCGGTTTTTACACCATCATGGCAGCCCAGTTTTTCAGCTCGCTGGCTGACAACGCGCTGTTCGTCGCCGCCGTGGAGCTGCTCCGGAGCAGCGGCGCGCCCAAATGGCAGCCGGCGGCCCTGGTGCCCATGTTTGCGCTGTTTTATGTGGTGCTGGCGCCTTTCGTCGGCGCCTTTGCCGACGCGCAGCCCAAGGGCAAGGTCATGTTCATCAGCAACGCCATCAAGGTGGTGGGCTGCCTGATGATGCTGTTCGGCACGCACCCGCTGATGGCCTATGCCATTGTGGGTCTCGGCGCCGCGGCGTATTCGCCGGCCAAATACGGCATCCTTACCGAACTGTTGCCGGCCTCGCAGCTGGTCAAGGCGAACGGCTGGATCGAAGGCCTGACGATTGCGTCCATCATTCTGGGTGTGCTGCTCGGCGGCCAATTGGTAGGCCATTCTGTTTCGCACCTGCTGCTGTCCTTCGACTTCCCCGTCATCACGACCGGCATCGATACGCCACCCGAAGCCGCCATCTGTGCACTGATCCTCCTCTATGCCATCGCGGCCTGGTTCAACACGCGCATTCCACTGACCGGCGTGGAAATGCGGCCCATGCCGCGCAACAAGCTGGAGCTCCTGCCTGACTTCTGGAACTGCAACGCCGCACTGTGGCGCGACAAGCTGGGCCAGATTTCGCTGGCCACCACCACGCTGTTCTGGGGCGTGTCGGGCAACCTGCGCTACATCGTGCTGGCCTGGAGCGCGGCGGCGCTGGGCTACAGCACCACGCAGGCTTCATCGCTGGTCGGCGTGGTCGCCATCGGCACGGCCGCCGGTGCCATCCTGGCGTCCATGCGCATGCGGCTGGAGCATGCCACCAGCGTGATGCCGCTGGGCATTGCCATGGGTGTGCTCGTAATCCTGATGAACTTCATTTCCAACGTCTGGGTGGCCGCGCCCTTCCTGATTCTGTTGGGTGGCCTGGGCGGCTTCCTGGTGGTGCCCATGAACGCCCTGCTGCAGCACCGCGGCCACAACCTGATGGGCGCCGGCCGTTCGATCGCCGTGCAAAACTTCAACGAGCAGGCCTGCATCCTGGCCCTCGGCGCGGGTTACAGCCTGTCCACCGGCATGGGCCTGTCGGCCTTCGGCGCGATCACCACCTTCGGCGTGGTGGTGGCGGGCTTCATGTGGATGATCCAGCGCTGGCACAAAATCAACTGCATCAGGTACAAAGAGCAGGTGGACCACCTGCTGAACATCGCGCGCAGCGACAAATCCCACTGATGCGGTTTGCCTCGACATGCGGCCACGCGGCGGGCCTGCGGAGCCAGGCGCCGTGACCCGGCGCGGCGTGGCGCTGGCTGCATCGGCGCTGGTCTTCAATGCCTTTGTCTGGGGCGTGTCCTGGTGGCCGTTTCGTGAGCTGCAGTCGCTCGGTTTGCATCCGCTGTGGTCGACCTCGCTGATTTATTTCTTTTCGCTGGCCTGCGTGACGCTGGTCTGGCCCAGGGCCTGGCACAGCTTTGCGCAACACCCGCAGCTGTGGCTGCTGGCCGTCGCCGCCGGTCTCACAAATGTCGGCTTCAACTGGGCCGTCACCATCGGAGACGTGGTGCGGGTGGTGCTGCTGTTTTACCTGATGCCGACCTGGTCGGTGCTGCTGGCCTGGGCTGTGCTTGGCGAGCGGCCGACACGCGCGTCGCTGCTTCGCCTGCTGCTGGCCATGACCGGCGTTCTGATCGTGCTGAAGTCGCCCGGCTCACCCTGGCCGGTGCCGCAAAGCGCTGCGGATTGGCTGGCCCTGATGGGCGGCCTCAGTTTTGCTGCCACCAATGTCCTGCTGCGCAAGCTGGAGTACACACCCAGTGAATCACGAATGACGGCCATGTTTGGCGGCGGCGCTGTCCTGGCCAGCGGCACTGCGCTGATGGGCATGGCATCGCAGCTTGTGCCGGCGCCGGTCTGGAGTTCTTCATGGGCCGGTGTGGGCCTGGGCCTGAGCCTGGCCTTTCTGCTCAGCAACATGGCCTTGCAGTACGGGGCGGCACGGCTGGCGGCCAGTACCACCGCGCTGGTGATGCTGACCGAGATCCTGTTTGCCAGCCTGTCTGCCGCAGCGCTGGGTGCAGCAGAATTCAGCGCCCGCACCTTGCTGGGCGGGGGCCTGATTGTGCTGGCCGCGGCGCTGGCAGCGAGGAAATAGGCCCCCACGGTCGCTCACTGCGTGTAGCTCCCTGCCCCCCGGGGGGGGCCGCTGCGCCTGCGGACTGGCGAAGCCAGATCCGCGGCCCCTGCTTGGTTGAAGAGCCCCCACGGTCGCTCGCTTCGCGTAGCTCCCTGCCCCCCCGAGGGGGTCGCTGCGCCTGCGGGCCGGCGAAGCCGGACCCGCGGCCCCTGCTTGACAAGACATGTCCCCCTACGCTCGCTGCAGTACAGTGGCAGGTCAACCAGGAGCACAGCATGAGCAGCATTTACGACTTCGAAGCACGCCAGATCAACGGCAAGGACATCGCCCTGTCCGGGTTCAAGGGCAAGGTGATGCTGATCGTGAACACGGCCAGCAAATGCGGCTTCACCCCGCAGTTCGGCGGCCTGGAAGAACTGCACAAGACCTATGCCGGCAAGGGGCTGGTGGTACTGGGTTTTCCGTGCAACCAGTTCGGCGCGCAGGACCCGGGTGCCGAAGGCGAGATTGCCGAGTTCTGCCAGGTCAACTACGGCGTGAGTTTTCCGATGATGGGCAAGATCGACGTGAACGGCCCGGCCGCACACCCGCTGTACACGTGGCTGTCGTCGGAAGCCCCCGGCCTGCTGGGCAGCAAGGCGATCAAGTGGAATTTCACGAAATTCCTGGTGGGCAAGGACGGCCAGGTTCTCAAGCGTTATGCGCCTACCGACAAACCGGCCGACCTGGCCAAAGACGTCGAAGCGGCGCTCGCCGCCTGAGAACCTAGGCTTCCCCGCGGGCTTGAGCCTGCCCGCACAGCGCCTCTGGCCGTGCGGCAAGCCTGCGGCTGCGCAACCCGAGCAACGGGCGCAGCCAGGCGCTGCGGCGCACCAGGGCGGTGATCGCCCAGCAGCCTGCCACTGTCAGCAGCACCAGCAGCACCGGCTCCACGGCCGGTCCCAGCTGCAGCGGCGCCAGCCACCAGATGGCCACGATGATCACCGTCTGGTGCAGCACATACCAGGGATAGACCGACTCGCTGGCCCAGGATAGCCAGTGCCACGGACGGTTCAGCTTCTGATGGCCCCAGCCCAGGATCGCCAGCAATGCCGTCCACAGGTACAGATCGGCGACCAGGCGCAACAGCTGGCGCGGCGCCGCCAACTCCGGAGGTAGCACACGCAGACCCATGTACACCGACAGCAGCACCAGCGCCGCGCCCAGGGCTGGCCAGCGCAAGCGCGCCGCTGCGGCCCACCAGCCTTCGTCCGTGCCTATCCACCAGCCATAGAGAAACAGGGTGAAATACACCGCATGCAGCCAGCCGTCGCTGATCAGGTCATGCGTGGGCGGGAAATGCGGCCAAAGGGTCAGCGACCACAACACCGGCGGCAGCGCCGGCACCACCAGCAGGGCCGCACCGCGCAGCCCGGCAAACGCCCGGCGCAGGCGCTGGCCGGCAGCCGATTGCAATGCAGGCAACAGCAGGACCAGCACACTGGTGTAGAGCCACAGGTAAGGCAGGTACCACAGGTGGTTCCAGGTGACGCCGAAGTCCGAGCCGTCAAACGCATTTTTCGGCCAGGGCCCACCGGCGGCGTAACGCAGCAGGAAGGCGCCGAAACCCGGTGCGATGCTGCCGTTCGCCACGCCCTGGGCGTAGGCCTGGAAGGGCACGATCACGGCCATGCCGAAAACCAGCGGCAGCAGCAGCCGCCAGCTGCGCTGGCGGAACAGGGCGCCCGCGCCCTGGCCCCGTTGCAGGAAACCCAGGGCCAGGCCCGAAATCAGGAAGACCAGGTCCATGCGCCATAAATTGAGCGCCCGCATGGGTAGCTGCAGCCATTCGGCCGCATGCGGGCTTTTCAGGTGCCAGGGCCAGTCGGCCACGTAATACATGGCCACGTGGTAGAGGATGACCAGACCAAAGGCCAGGGCGCGCAGGGCATCGATGTCGTGACGGCGGTTCATGGCAATTCTCCTTAAAAAGCGGTAGACGACCGATTTTTTACGCCGCAGCGGCCACGCAGACCGCCCCATGGGACCAGCTGCGCGCAGTTTGTGACGAGCGGTGGCTGCCGGGGACAAAATCCGCGGCGCTTCCCCTGGGGCCTGTTCGCACTTGTATAAATAGTGTGAACAGGCCCTAGACTGGCGGCATGTCCGAGCCCACCGACACCCCGCAAACCTGGCTAACGCGCTACCTGCCCTACCGGCGCCAGGCCGAAATCGGCTTCTGGGTGGCCGTGCTGTCCATCCACATGCTGTTCAACAGCATCACGGCCTGGATCGACCTGCGGACCGCGCCTTTTGTGCAGCCCCTGATTTGGGAGCTGTCGAGCGCCCTCACCGTGGGCGTGCTGATTCCCGCGCTGCTGGCTTTCGAGCGGCGCTTTCCACTGCGCTGGGACACCTTGCGCCGCCACCTGCCCTGGCACCTGGCCGGCACGCTGGTGTTTTGCGCCGTGCATGTGCTGGTGATGATGGCGCTGCGCAAGGCGGCCTATGCAATGGCCGGCGCCAGCTACCACTTCGGCAACTGGGCGACCGTGCTGGCTTACGAGTACCTCAAGGACGTGCGCAGCTACGTGCTGATTCTTTGCGCGGTGCTCAGCTACCGCCTGCTGCTGCTGCGCCTGCAGGGTGAAGCGCGCGTGCTGGACGCGCCCGAGACGGCCGCAGGCGCCGAGCCGGCCGTGCCGCCAGCGCGGCCCGAACGTTTCCTGGTGCGCAAGCTGCGCAAGGAATTTCTCATTGCCGCAACAGACATCGAATGGCTGCAGGCCCAGGGCAACTACATCGGCATCCACGTCAACGGCCACGACTACCTGCTGCGCTCGACCTTGGCGGATTTCCTGGGCCAGCTTGACCCGGCGCGTTTTGTCCAAGTGCACCGCAGCTACGCCGCCAACCTGGATCGCGTGGCAGAAATCGAGCCGCTTGACAGCGGCGACGCCCGCCTGCGCATGAAGGACGGCAGCCAGGTGCCCTGCAGTCGGCGCTACCGCGCAGCCCTGGGCGGTAGTTGAGAAAAAAAATCAGGTTTCGGCCCTTTAAATACGGGAACAATCAGCTATTGATTAGATAGCGAATGGCGTTCGCCTAAAGAACCGGAGCGCCAACATGGCGCAGAAAATCCGCCAGCGTTTTGCCGGCTTCATGCTGGAAACCGCCCTCCAGCACCTCCATGGCCTGGATGCGGTCAACGCGGAAGCTGCGGAAGTCCCGGCGCGCCTCGCACCAAGCCGCCAGCGTCCAGACCTTGCCCCAGAAGAAGCAGCCCAGCGGACGAATCGTGCGCCGGCTGGTTTTGTCTTGCGGGTCGCGGTAATACAGCTGCACCTTGCGCCTGGCCTGGACGGCTTCACGCAACTGTTGCAGGCGCTGCTGGTTACCGGTGTCGACCCCGATAAGGGGCGCATAAATGGCCAGGCTTTCTGCCGCTGCGCGGGCGGCGGCGGGCAGGACCGACAGGATTTTCCCCAGCGCATCTTCTGCTTCGCGGGCGAGGCCAGGGTCCAGGCCCTGCTGCGCCAGCCGCACCGAGGCCACCAGCGCCTTGGCTTCCTCCTGCGTGAACATCAGGGGCGGCAGCTCAAAGCCGGAGCCCAACCGGTAACCCACGCCGGCCTCGCCTTCGATGGGCACACCCTGGTGCTGCAGCTCGGCCACATCACGGTAAATGGTGCGTTCGGACACCGCCAGGCGCCCGGCCAGGTGCGCCGCCGTGCTGAGCCGACGGCCCCGGATGAGCTGGACCAGTTGGAACAGGCGATCGGCGCGGCGCATGGATGGAGTGTTATTTGAGGTTAAAGCCCATTATCCACGGGCACAGACAGCTACCAAAAAAATAGCATCCTAAAATCGGCCGCACCGGGCTGCCACCTGCCCTTCAAGGCTTGACCAGTTTTTTTCCGTAGTCTTCCACCAGAAAGCGTTTGCCTTCCTGCACCACCACATGGCCTTCGGCTTCCAGCCGTCCCATCAGGGCCGCGATGCCGCCGGGGTACTTGGGGTTAAGTTCACCATTGGCTTTGAGGGTGCGCCAATATGGTGTCACCACGCTTTCACCCGCCAGTTCGTCCTCGTGCGCTGCCTGGGCCGCCATGCTGGCAAAAATGGCGGTGCTCACCGTGCATCCGATATTCGCGCCGTGCACGCAGGCCAGCGCTTCGCCGATCTGGAACACCGTGACCAGCCGGCCCTCGGGCACCTGCCGCATCAGTGCGTCGACCTCCTGCGGCGAGGGAATGACGATACTGCCCTCGCCATGTTTTGCACGCATGGGCTCGGGAATGGGTTTGACCTTGGGAAGGTCCTTGAACCCGGCCAGCCGCTCCCGCCATGTCTTGCGTACATTCATGCCGATGATTCCCCTGCCGTTGCCTCAGGCCTTGATGCCAATGTGAATGGCAACTTCGTCGGGCCCGCGGTAGGCCTCGAAATCCGTGGCGTAGCTGCGCTGTATTTCGGGATGAGTCTGGAAAAACTCCCAGATCACGCCCCAGGTCTGCAGCACAACCTGCGGCATCGCCCCTTTGGCCGTGAAGACCAGGTACTCGCCGGGCTGGATCTCCACCGTATGCCACGAAGCGCCGGCAGCAGGCGCAGAAACGGCGGCGCCGGCCGTAACGTCGAAGGCACCGGTGTGGTCGGTCTCGTACGCTGAATAAACCCCGTACATGCCCGAATCCGGCAGCCGGCCGGGGATCTTTTCGAACAGTCCTTCGGCAAAAAAACGGCCCCAGTGCCCGGCCAGCCGCGCCGTGTGCGGGTCCTGCTCGTCCTGGTTGGTGGTGCGAACCATGATGCCGGAAACCAGGAAGGCGGCGGCAAGGGTCTGGCGGGTGGGTTGCATAAAAAACTCCGGTGAAAATGAAAAGAAGCCCGATGCTGCGCCAGGGCTGCTGACAGCGCATTGTCAGCAGCCCTGGTGCCGAACAGAAAGTAAGCAAGCTTGTGGATCAGACGGCAAGCGCCAGGGGCATGAGGTTTGCCTGCATGGCCTGCGCTATGACGCGCATGTCGTGGTCATTGACCTCGAACAGGCCAAAGCGGAACTTGTAGCCCCAGCGCTGGCGGTCTTCCACAAACTCGAGATGGTCCAGCAAAGGCTGGATGGACACCTCCTGCGCAGGCAGGTACGCGACGTCGCGCCGGTAAGGCACAAAGCCGCCGCCCATGTCAAACGCGTAAGGGGCACCCTCCTGGACGACACCGATAGACACAAAACGCTGGAAGTTGTCTTTTGTGCCAAACGTGACGGTGGGCGAGTAGTACGCCACACGGTCACCTGGTGCCACGCGCTTGAGGGGCGCGAGCTTGCCGTGGCCGACCTGCATGTAGCCGCTATCGGGTGTCTCGCAGCCCCAGCGCGCATGCTGGGCGCTGGCCACGGCAATCCAGTTTTTGCGCATGGCGGCAACTCAGGCCAGGGCGTGCAAACCCACCCGGTTGCCATCCAGGTCGGTGATGTGCGCAAAAAATCCCATGCCGGGTGGCAAGGCCTGCCGCTCCAGCGCAATGCGCCCGCCGGCTTTTGTCGCACGCGCCAGGGCTGCGTCCAGCGAAGGAGAGGCGTCCAGGTAGACCAGCGTGCCGCCGGCACCGGGCGCAGGCGCTGTCGGCCCGGCGATGATGCAACCGCCCACGCCTTCACCGTCATACGCGAACACGGCACCTTCGGAGGGCCCCATGGGCTCGCGGCGCATTTTGCAGTTCAGCACAGCTTCGTAAAAAGACTGGGCACGGTCAAGTTGGGTGCTGGGAATTTCAAACCAGCTGACGGCGTTTTTCATCAAGAGCTCCTGTTGTGTTGAAGAAGCCTTGATGCTGCGCCAGGGCTACTGACAGCGTGTTGTCAGTAGCCTTGGTTGAAACTCGCGCTCAAGGCCTCGTCGAGGATTTCCACCCAGTGCCTGACCGGCGTGGCCGTGCCGCTTTGCAGGTGCGTGATGCAGCCGATGTTGGCCGACACAATGACTTCGGGTGCCATCTCGCCCAGGTTCGTCAGCTTGCGGTCGCGCAACCGGGTGGCGATCTCCGGCTGCAGAACAGAATAGGTGCCGGCGGAGCCGCAGCACAAATGGGCTTCACAACTGGCCACCTTGATGTCGAAACCCAGCGCGCCCAGGTGTTTTTCGACGCCACCGCGCAACTGCTGGCCGTGCTGCAAGGTGCAGGGCGGGTGGAAAGCAATCGGTTCGGCACCGGCTGCGACCCGGCCACGCAGCGCTTCCACCAGCGCGGGCAGCAGCTCGCTCAGGTCGCGCGTCAGCTCGCTGATACGCGCCGCTTTTGCCGCATACGCTGCATCGTCCTGAAGGATGTAGCCGTACTCCTTGACCGTCACGCCGCAGCCCGAGGCGTTCATGACAATCGCCTCGGCACCGGCCTCCACATGCGGCCACCAGGCATCGATGTTGCGGCGCATTTCCGCTTTGCCGCCGTCCTGGTCGTTCAGGTGAAACTTCACGGCGCCGCAGCAGCCGGCCTTGGCCGCGACCACGGTCTGGATGCCTGCAGCGTCAAGCACGCGCGCCGTCGCGGTGTTGATGTTGGGCATCATGGCCGGTTGCACGCAGCCGGCGAGCATCAGCATCTTGCGTGCGTGTTCACGTTCGGGCCAACGACCGGCAGGTTGACGCGCAGGCACCTTGGCTTTCAGGGCCGCAGGCAACAGGCCGCGCACGGCCTGGCCGACTTTCATGGCCGGTGCAAACAGCGGCGAGGGCAAGCCTTCCTTGAGTGCCCAGCGCACTGTGTTCTCGAGTACAGGCCGCAGTACGCGTTCATCCACCAGCTTGCGGCCGATGTCCACCAGGTGGCCGTATTGCACGCCGCTGGGGCAGGTGCTTTCGCAATTGCGGCAGGTCAGGCAGCGGTCCAGGTGCAGCTGGGTCTTGCGTGTCGGGGCTTCGCCTTCGAGCACCTGCTTGATCAGATAGATGCGCCCGCGCGGGCCATCGAGCTCGTCACCAAGCAGCTGGTAGGTAGGGCAGGTGGCAGTGCAAAAGCCGCAATGCACACACTTGCGCAGAATCGCTTCAGCGGCCAGGCCATCGGCCGTGCCCTGGAATTCGGGGGAAAGATTGGTTTGCATCAAATCTCCGACGGGCCGCTCCTAGGAGATTTGCACCCCCTCGGGGGCAATGAAGCGGCGCAGCCGCGAATGTGGGGACCCATGATTTCCGACGGGCCGCCCCTAGGCGATTTGCGCCCCCTTGGGGGGCAGTGCAGCGGCGCAGCCGCAAACGTGGGGGTCAACATTAAAACTCGGGGTACATGCGGCCACGGTTGAAGATACCGGCAGGATCGAATTCTCTTTTCAGCTGGCGGTGGATCCGGTCCACCGGCGGTTTCAATGCATCAAATCGGCTTTCAGCCCTTATTGGCCGAGCACTGTTAGCTATAAAAAGCGTAGCGTGTCCACCGACACGCGCGGCGATCTCGCGCAGGCGCGGACCATCGCCCGGCGCAGCGCGCACCCAGCGCAAACCACCGTGCCACTCGACCAGCGGAGGCTCGGGCAAGTCCAGCACCGGCGCGGTCTGCGGCACGGACAGGCGCCACAGGTCCCGTTCACCGCGCGCCAGGAACCAGGGCAACTGCTGATCGCGGCACAGCGTCCAGTCACGCGCCACCGTAGCGTTGTCCTGTCGTTCACCACCCATGGTTTTGCAGGCGGCATCCACAGCGGCCACCGCCCCGCGCAGGCGCAGATAAAGCGTGGGCAGGCCGGCGGCGTCCACCCAGCAGCTGGCGTTGAGCGGCAACGGCTGGCCGCCCCAGCGGTTCAGCTGCGCCAGCGCCTGGGCCTGGCCCATCTGGAACTTCAGCGTAGCTTCCGCCGGTGCCACCGGCAATACCTTGAGGCTGACCTCGGTGATCAGGCCCAGCGTGCCCATGGCGCCGGCCATCAGGCGTGACACGTCGTAACCCGCCACGTTTTTCATGACCTGGCCGCCGAAGGTGAGCAGCTCGCCCCGGCCGTTGATCATCGTCAGGCCCAGCACATAGTCACGCACGGAACCCACACCGGCGCGCGCCGGGCCACTCAGGCCGGCGGCTACCATGCCCCCCACCGTAGCGCCCGGCCCGAAATGCGGCGGCTCGAAAGGCAGGCACTGGCCGCGATCGGCCAGCACGGCCTCCAGCTCGGCCAATGGCGTACCGGAACGCACGGTCACGACCAGTTCGGTCGGCTCGTAACTCGTGATGCCGGCCAGCGGCGCAGTTTCCAGCAGTTCACCTGCAGGCGGCTCGCCATAAAAGTCCTTGCTGCCGCCGCCGCGTATGCGTAAGGCCGTGCCGGCCGCTGCCGCCGCCCGGACCTGGTCGATGATCAATTGAAGCGCTGAATCCATGGCGCTGATGGTAAGGCGGGCCGCTGCGGCACAGTTTGATTTTTTTGAACGGCGGCTGTTCGGTTTTTTACGGTAACGACTTACCCCGCCGCAGACGGGAGAAAGCAAGCCAGCGCCATCGTGGAGCCGGCTTTGCCGGTCCACAGGTGGCGTCCCCCTGGGGGAAGACGCCAAAGGTGGCTCAGGGGGAAGTAGTCAGCCAGCGAAAAAATTGATGGGCAGGCCGGGAACATCCACCCGCGTCGAAAACACGCACCCAGACTGCGGCATGGCTTCGAGTTCTGCGGCCGGGCGGCCATGGCGCGCCGTGGTGAGGTACAGGGTTTGCAGGTCGTCACCGCCGAAACACACCATGGTCGGGCACTGCACCGGCGTTGCGATCTCGGCCAGCACCTCGCCCGCGGGCGAGAGCTTGAGTACACGCCGGCCTTCGAACATGGCAACCCAGTAGTTGCCCCGGCTGTCCACAGCCGCGCCGTCGGGGCGGCCGCCATAACCGGGCATGCCCGGCTGCCAGCCCGGGGGCTTGAGGGGAAACTGCCGGAACACGCGCTGCCCACTCAGGGTGTTGGCGGCGGCGTTCCAGTCCCAGGCATGGACCACATGGGCGGTGGTGTCGGCCCAGTAAAGCGTGCGGCTGTCAGCCGACCACGCCAGGCCGTTGCCCACGGTGGCGCCGCCGGCCATGCGCGCCAGCGCCGGCGCGTGCCCATCGCGGCTGTCCAGGCAGTACAGCGCGGCTTCGCGCGCATCACGCGGCTCGTGAATGGTGCCGGCCCAGAAACGGCCCAGAAAGTCGCACTTGCCGTCGTTGAAGCGGCTGGTTTTTGTGTTGTGCAGGGACGCGGCGAGTTTCTCGAGCGGGCCGCCCCAGCTGCGCGCGCGATAAATGCCGTCGCGCAGGGCGATGACCAGGCCGCCACTGCGCGCCGGTGCGATGCAGCCCGGCTCCAGGTCATGCGGCGGCGCCATGGCCCAGCTTTCCACCGTGCCCATGAACACGTTGCTGCGAAAGATTTTTTTTGACGGTATGTCAACCCAGTACAGCATCTGCTCGTCCGGGTGCCAGAACGGCGATTCACCAACCTCGCAGGGGTCTGACGTCAGGGCTTGCCAGGCGCTCATGCAACGCGCTCCACCTGGATGCTCATGTGCACGCTCATCGATTCGCCGGGTGCCAGCACCTGGACACCCAGGTCTTCGGCACGGCCTGCCCCGGCCTGCACGAGGTTGATGGCATTGTTGACGTGGCTGACGGGCTCGATTGCCACAAAGTTGCGGCTGGTGTTGGTAAACACCACCAGCCGGTTCAGGCTGGAGGTGATGCGCGTGTACATCTTTTCGTCGCGCAGATGCACCATGCCGCTCCAGCCGTCAAAGCAGTGATCGACGTCCATGGCCGCGCAGTCCGCGTCCAGACCGCGCGAGGGCTCGCGGTGCGTCGGCAGTTTTTCATCGCTCATCTCCCAGCGGCCTGTCGCTTCAAAGGCAACGCGGCTACCGGGTCTTTTGACGAAGTAGGGGTGCCAGCCAAGGCCCGCCGGGGCGGGCGTGGCTGCCTGGTTGGTCATGCTGAGCGTGAGCTCCAGGGTGTTGCCGCTGAGGCGGAAAGACTGCGAGGCATCGAAGGCGAACGGCCAGGACGCGTCGGCCCGGTGTTCACAAGCCAGCATCAGGAGCTGGTCGTCCTGGTCCAGCACCTGCCAGGGTCGCTGCCAGCCCAGGCCATGGATGGCGTGCGGTTCGGGGCCGTTGTTCTGCACCAGCGGATGGCTGGTGCCCTGCCACTTTAGGGTGGCATGGCCGACCCGGTTGGAAAACGGCACCAGGGGGTAACTGCCGGCCAGCCGGACCGAGGTCAGTTCGCTGGCGGGGGTGGAACGCAGGACGGGAAGTTCACCGAGCCAGAGGCCGGCAATGCAGCCCCCGAGCTCGGGCTTGATGTCGCAACGCAGGCTGGCGCTGGACAGGGTGATGGGCCCGGTCATGGCGCCTCCTGCCGGAGCGCTCCTTGAAAAGGCAGCGTACAAGGGTGAGCGTGAGGTTTCATGGCATCTCCTGCAGCCATTGTGCACTGGCAGGCAGGCAGCCCCGGACAAAAAAAGGCCCGCCAGAACCGGAGTTCTTGCGGGCCCAACATCCAAAGGAGATTCTCGCTATCTATCCCAAATTCATTGATCCTGCCGTGGCCACCCGGAGGCAGCCACGGCTTGTGCCGGTTAGCGGCTGTAGGCGGTTTCGCCGTGTGACGTGATGTCCAGGCCTTCGCGCTCGTCTTCTTCGCTGACACGCAGGCCGATGGTCAGGTCCACCACCTTGTAGGCGATGAAGGAAACCACACCGGACCAGACAATAGTGATCAGCACAGCCTTGAGCTGGATCCAGACCTGGTTGACGATGGAGTAGTCTGCCGCGGTGACCATGGTGGCCGTGACCCAGTCGGCCACGTAGCCGGGGCCGCCCAGGCTTGGGGAATTGAACACGCCGGTCAGCAGGGCGCCGAGGATACCGCCGATGCCGTGCACGCCGAACACGTCGAGCGAGTCGTCAGCACCGAGCATTTTCTTCAGGCCGTTGACACCCCAGAGGCAGGCAAAACCAGCCACCAGGCCAATGATCAGGCCACCGCCGATGCCGACGTTGCCAGCTGCAGGCGTGATGGCCACCAGGCCAGCAACAGCGCCGGAAGCTGCACCCAGCATCGAAGCCTTGCCGCGCATCAGCGCTTCACCGACACACCAGGCCAGCACGGCTGCGGCAGTAGCACCCAGCGTGTTGATGAAGGCCAGTGCCGCAAAGCCATTAGCTTCCAGGGCAGAGCCGGCGTTGAAACCGAACCAGCCAACCCACAGCAGGGCGGAACCCACCATGGTCAGTGTCAGGCTGTGGGGCGCCATGGCTTCCTTGCCGTAACCGATGCGTTTGCCCACCATGTAGGCGCCGACCAGCCCGGCCATGGCGGCGTTGATGTGCACGACGGTACCGCCAGCGAAATCAAGCGCGCCCGATTGCCAGATGTAACCAGCTTTGGCATTCATGCCATCGACTACTTCCTTGGCGGTGTAGGCATCAGGACCCATCCAGAACCAGACCATGTGCGCCATCGGTGCATAGCTGAAGGTGAACCAGATCACCATGAACATCAGCACGGCGGAGAACTTCATGCGTTCGGCAAACGCACCGACGATCAGCGCACAGGTGATGCCGGCAAAGGTGGCCTGGAAGGCTGCGAAGATGATTTCGGGAATCACAACGCCCTTGCTGAAGGTCGCGCCATTGGCGAAGGTGCCTGCAACGTTGTCCCAGATGCCCTTCATGAACAGCCGGTCGAAGCCGCCGAAGAAGGCATTGCCCTCGGTGAAAGCCAGGCTGTAGCCGTAGATGAACCACAGCACCACAATCATCGAGAAGGTGACCATCACCTGCATCAGCACCGACAGCATGTTCTTGCTGCGGACCAGGCCGCCGTAGAACAGGGCCAGGCCGGGAATGGTCATCAGGATCACAAGCATGGTCGAGACCATCATCCAGGCGGTGTCGCCCTTGTTCGGTACGGGGACGGGCGCCGCAGCAGGTGCTGCGGCAGCCGCCGCTGGCGCTGCCACCGCTGCGGGAGCAGCTGCAGGCGCCGCAGGGGCGGCAGGTGCAGCGGCTTCGGAAGCGGCAGGAGCAGCAGCGGGCGCCTGCGCCAGAACGGCAGCAGCACCGGTGAACAGGCTCAGTCCCAGAGCCAGGGAGGCTAGTAGTTTTTTCATGTCTATGTTCTCTTTTTAGGATTGAGGCTTACAGCGCTTCTTTGCCGGTCTCGCCCGTGCGGATGCGCACGACTTGCTCCAGGTTGTAAACGAAGACCTTGCCGTCACCGATCTTGCCGGTGCGGGCTGCGCCCTCGACGGCTTCAATCACGCGGTCGACCAGCTCGTCGGACACCGCTGCCTCGATCTTGACCTTGGGCAGAAAATCCACCACATATTCAGCGCCGCGGTACAGCTCCGTGTGGCCCTTCTGGCGGCCGAAGCCCTTGACCTCGGTCACGGTGATGCCCTGCACGCCGATACCGGAAAGTGCTTCACGCACCTCGTCCAGCTTGAACGGTTTGATGATGGCCGTTACTAGTTTCATAAAATTCTCCTTTGGCTCAGATGCGCCGTGTTGCTTCAGAAACTTTTCTTGATCGAGAAAACCAGGCCGTCCTTGGCAAGGTCACGGGTGCCGGAACCAGGCAGCGTGTAAGGCGCACCCAGGCCATTGGTACCCACAGCTGCCAGGCTCAGGACCAGCCCGTCGATGTCCTTGTTGACCGCGACAGAATAATCGGTATAGGAGTTACCGTTCTTGATTTTTTGCGCACCGACGTGCGGAACGATCGACCAGCCCGAGCCCAGATCAAAATTGGCGCTGAGGTCGAGGTAGCCGCTGTTTTTGCTGTTGGCCGTGCCAAACAGGTTGGTCGTGGCATGCGAGTATTTGGCCGTGACGATGCCAAAGGTAAGGGCGCCATACAGCTCGAAGGTGTTAGGGCTGACCTGCCCGGCCGTCTTTTTCATGTTGTTTCCGGCATACCAGTAGTACAAGCCACCCACGTCATAACCCAGGCCATTGGCCAGGGAACCCTTATAGCCGCCGTAGAGGTCAATCTCAACCGGCCCCTTGGTGGTGTTGGGGTTGGCGGTTGTGTCTTTCAGCCAGGTGATGGACGAAGCCCACGTACCAACGTAAAACCCGCTGCTGTGTGCATAGTCAACGCCGCCATTGATCGCTGGCTTCTTGCCGCTTTGCGAGATACCGCGATAGCGGTAGTCGGTGGTGGCACCCACGTTATAAGACAGGGTAGATGCCGGTGCAGGAGCTGCTGTTTGGGCAAAGGCCGAGCCAGCAAGCGCCAGAACCATCACCAGCATTGATTTTTTGACGGCGAATTTCATACGAACTCCATAGAAAGTTAAAGTGGGGGACTGCTGTAGACGGGAATCAATTAGCACGGAGCGTGCCAAAACCCCGCCAGCTTCAATGTTGTGCACTCGCGTATTAGTAAAGCTCTTGCGTTACAACATGGTGAGAATGAGTTGCAATAGCACCAAATAGGTGCTTTTTTGTGTGCGCACTAATGGTGCATGGATAGGGGAGGAAGATCAATGAGCTTATCTTTAGTGCAAAGCCGCGCCCTTTTGGGTATGCAGGCGCATCCAGTCTGTGTTGAAGTGCACCTGGCCAACGGCTTGCCGAGTTTCACGCTGGTAGGACTGGCAGAAACCGAAGTCAAGGAAGCGCGGGAGCGGGTGCGTTCAGCCATCCAGAACACCAGGCTGGAGTTCCCCAGCAACAAGCGCATCACGGTCAACCTGGCGCCGGCCGATTTGCCCAAGGACTCCGGCCGCTTCGACCTGCCCATTGCCCTGGGCATTCTGGCCGCCAGCGGGCAGATCGACACCGGCAAGCTGGCCGGTTACGAGTTTGCCGGCGAGCTTTCGCTGGGCGGAGAACTCCGTCCCATACGCGGGGCGCTGGCCATGAGCCTGGCGCTGCCAGGGCAGGATGCCGGCCAGACCCGGCCCAAACTGGTCCTGCCCGGCGGCAGTGCGGAGGAAGCGGCGTTGGTGCCGGATGCCGAGGTCTACCGTGCGCATCACCTGCTGGATGTGGTCAGGCAGTTTTTTCCCGGCGATGCGGTTCCGGAAGACACGCCAGGCTGGGCCCGGGTGCAGGCCAGTACACAGCAGCACTTCGCCCCCTACCCCGATCTGTCGGATGTCAAAGGTCAGGCAGCCGCCAAGCGGGCGCTGGAGATTGCCGCCGCAGGCGGCCACAGCCTGCTGATGGTGGGCGCGCCCGGCTCAGGCAAATCCATGCTGGCCCAGCGTTTTGCCGGACTGCTGCCGGCCATGACCACGGACGAAGCGCTGGAAAGCGCCGCCATTGCATCGCTGGGAGGCCGTTTTTCGCTGGACAAGTGGGCCGTCCGGCCCACCTGCGCGCCGCACCATACGGCCAGTGCGGTCGCCTTGGTCGGTGGTGGTTCGCCACCGCGGCCAGGCGAAATCTCGTTGGCCCATCAGGGTGTCCTGTTCCTTGACGAACTACCCGAGTTCCCGCGGGCAGCACTGGAAGCCCTGCGCGAGCCGCTGGAGTCGGGCACCATCACCATTTCGCGTGCAGCCCAGCGCGCCGAGTTTCCCGCGCGCTTCCAGCTGATCGCGGCCATGAACCCTTGCCCCTGCGGCTACCTGGGCTCCAGCCTGCGCGCCTGCCGCTGCTCGCCGGACCAGGTCTCGCGCTACCAGGGAAAGCTCAGCGGCCCGCTGCTGGACCGTATCGACCTGCATGTGGAAGTCGGCGCGCTGGCGGCCGATGAACTGGTCAACGCACCGTCGGGTGAAAGCACCACCAGCATTCGCGAGCGCGTGGTTGCGGCGCGCGAACGCGCCATGGCGCGCCAGGGCAGCAACAACCAGGCGTTGCAAGGCAAAGCCATTGACACGCAATGCCAGCTCGATGACGCCGCAGCGAAATTCCTGAACACCGCGGCCGCACGCCTGGGCTGGTCCGGGCGCAGCATCCACCGCTGCCTGAAGGTCGCGCGCACGATTGCCGACCTGGGGGGTGCGCATGCCGTGCAGGTTACGCACGTGGCCGAAGCGGTGCAATACCGGCGCGCGCTCAAAAGCGCCGCCTGAGCCGGCTCCCCCTCTTTCTTTACAGAATCGGCGCCAGCAGGCGCTGCAAGTCCTCGGCTTTGGCGCCGCGCCTTTTGGCCAGGTCCTGCAACTGGTCGTCGCCGATCTTGCCGACGTTGAAGTACACGCTTTGCGGGTGGCTCAGGTAAAAGCCGCTGACACTGGCCGCCGGCGTCATGGCCAGGCTTTCGGTGAGTGCCATGCCGATGTCGCCGGCTTGCAGCAGATCGAACATGTCCTTCTTGACACTGTGGTCCGGGCAGGCCGGGTAGCCGGGCGCCGGGCGTATGCCCTGGTATTTCTCGGCAATCATGTCTTCAGTGCTCAATGTTTCGCCGGCGGCATAACCCCACAGATCCTCGCGCACCCGTTTGTGCATGGCTTCGGCAAACGCCTCGGCCAGCCGGTCGGCCAGCGCCTTGAGCATGATGGACGAGTAGTCGTCATGGTCGTCGTTGAAGTACTTTTCCTTCTTCTCGGCCCCCAGGCCGGCCGTGACAGCAAAGAGGCCGATGTAGTCCTCGATCCTTGAGTCTTTTTGGCCTGAAGCCCCCGCCAGCCGTGCACGGTCAGCTATCAATTCAGGAGTCATCTCCTTCGGCGCGACGAAATCGGCCAGGCAGCGGCTGGGCCGCATCACGCCATCGAGCGCGGTTTTTTCGGCCTGCTGGCGCAGGCCGTACCAGGTCATCGCCACCTTGCTGCGTGACTCGTCGGTGTAGATTTCGATGTCGTCACCGACGCTATTGGCCGGGTACAGGCCGATCACGCCGCTGGCGGTCAGCCAGCGGCCTTCGATCAGGCGTTTGAGCATGCGCTGGGCATCGGCATAAACGCGCACGGCCTCGGTGCCCACCACTTCGTCCTTCAAAATCGCAGGGAAGGGGCCGGCCAGGTCCCAAGTCTGGAAGAAAGGCCCCCAGTCGATGTAGTTGGCCAGTTCCGCCAGGTCGAAGTTCTTGAAGACACGGCGGCCGATGAATTTGGGTTGGGGTGGCGTGTAGCTGGCCCAGTCGACAGGTGTCTTATTGGCCCGCGCCTTGGCGAGCGGCCACATCGGTGTCTGTTTTTTGTTTGCGTGTTGGGTACGCACCTTGTCGTAGTCGCTGTTGAGTTCCTCGATGTATTTGGCGGCCTGGTCGGACAGCAGGCTCTGCGCCACGCTAACGCTGCGCGACGCGTCAGGCACATAGACTACCGGCCCTTCGTAGTGCGGCGAAATTTTCACCGCCGTGTGTACACGGGAAGTAGTCGCCCCGCCAATCATCAGCGGGATTTTCTTGATGCGGAAATGGTCGTCCTTCTGCATCTCGCCGGCAACGTACTGCATTTCTTCCAGGCTGGGCGTGATCAGGCCGGACAGGCCGACAATGTCGGCTCCCTCGACCTTGGCGCGTGCCAGGATCTCATGGCAGGGCACCATCACGCCCATGTTGACCACGTCGAAGTTGTTGCATTGCAGGACCACGGTGACGATGTTCTTGCCGATGTCGTGCACGTCGCCCTTGACGGTGGCAATGATGATCTTTCCCTTGGTCTTGACGTCGCCGCCGGCCGCTTCCAGGCTGAGCTTTTCCGCCTCGATGTAAGGCAGCAAATGCGCCACCGCCTGTTTCATCACACGTGCGCTTTTGACCACCTGCGGCAAAAACATCTTGCCCTGGCCGAACAGGTCACCGACCACGTTCATGCCGTCCATCAGCGGGCCCTCGATCACATGCAGCGGACGCCCCCCCTCCGCCAGAATGGCCTGGTAAACCTCTTCCGTGTCTTCGGTGATGAACTCGTTCATACCGTGCACCAGCGCATGCGACAGGCGGGCGCGAACCGGCAAGGCACGCCATTCATTTTTCTTGCTGTCGTCCTTGGCGCCGCTTTTCGCTGTTTCGGCCACTTCAATCAGCCGCTCGCTAGGTGACAGTTCGGCCTCGCCCGGCTTATAGACCGGTGTGCGGTTGAGCACCACGTCTTCCACCCGCTCGCGCAGCGTCGGCTCCAGATCGTCATACACACCGACCATGCCGGCATTGACGATGCCCATGTCCATGCCGGCCTGGATCGCGTGGTACAGGAACACGGTATGGATGGCTTCACGCACCGGGTCGTTGCCGCGAAAGCTGAAGCTCACGTTGGAAACACCCCCGGAGACCTTGGCACCGGGCAAGTTCTGCTTGATCCAGCGCGTTGCGTTGATGAAATCCACCGCGTAGTTGTTGTGCTCTTCAATGCCGGTGGCAATCGCAAAGATGTTGGGGTCGAAGATGATGTCTTCGGGGGGGAAGTCCAGTTCATCGACCAGCACACGGTAAGCACGCTCGCAGATTTCCACCTTGCGCTCGTAGGTGTCGGCCTGGCCTTTTTCGTCAAAGGCCATGACAACTGCAGCCGCGCCATAACGCTTGAGCAGCTTGGCCTGCTGCTTGAAGGGCTCCAGCCCTTCCTTCATCGAGATCGAGTTGACGATGCCCTTGCCCTGGATGCAGCGCAGGCCGGCCTCGATCACGCTCCACTTGGAGCTGTCGATCATGATGGGCACGCGTGCGATGTCCGGTTCACTGGCAATCAGGTTCAGGAAGCGCACCATGGCGGCCTGGCTGTCGAGCATGGCCTCGTCCATGTTGATGTCGATGATCTGCGCGCCGTTTTCGACCTGCTGGCGTGCCACAACGAGCGCCTGCTCGTATTCGCCATTGAGGATCATGCGCGCAAAGGCCTTGGAGCCCGTCACATTGGTGCGCTCGCCGATGTTGACGAACAGGCTGCCCGCGCCGATGGCCACCGGCTCCAGGCCGGACAGTTTCATGGGGGGAACTTGGATTTCAGACATGACTCACCTTGGATGAGGAAGCTCTGAACAAGCTCCCTGCGGCGCGCGATCAGCCGGTCTCGGGCGGTCTGCTGCGTTGAATTTCTTGCCAATAGGCTGGCTATTGGCTGCGCAATCCGCCTTGCATCCCATCCCGATCCGGCTGCCGCTCATCCGCAAGAACTTGTTCAGAGCTTCCTGAGGTGAGCGCCGTTGCAAAGGCAGGGCCGCGGCGGCTCTGCTGTCACCCAAGCCTGACGAAAACGGGTTTCGCTGCAACGCTCCTTGAGTTGGACGTATTTTAAGCGGAAGCCAGCTTCCCGCGCGGTCAGATGCCTATTTCCGCGAACTTGGCGAAGTTCAGGCCGTCAGCCGTGCCAGCGCTTCCTGGTACTTGGCCGCGGTTTTCTCGATCACGTCCTGGGGCACGCGCGGCGCGGGCGGCGTCTTGTCCCACGGCTTGCCGTTGACCAGGGTCTGCTCCAGCCAGTCGCGCACAAACTGCTTGTCGTAGCTGGGTGGGTTGGTTCCCGTGGCAAAGGCCTGCTCGTAGCCTTCAATCGGCCAGTAGCGCGACGAGTCGGGCGTCAGCACCTCGTCCATTAGCGTCAGCGTGCCGCTTTCGTCCAGGCCGAACTCGAACTTGGTGTCGGCGATGATGATGCCCTTGGTCAGGGCAAAAGCCGCCGCTTCCTTGTAGATACGGATACTGGTGTCGCGGATCTGGGCGGCCAGCTCCACGCCAACCACCTTGACGACCTGCTCATAACTGATGTTCTCGTCATGCTCCCCGACGGCCGCCTTGGCCGCCGGCGTGAAGATCGGCTCGGGCAGTTTGGAAGCATTTTTGAGCCCCGCCGGCAGCGGCACGCCGCACACCGACCGGCTCTCCTGGTACTCCTTCCAGCCGCTGCCCGCCAGGTAGCCACGCACCACGGCCTCGACCGGGATCGGCTTGAGGCGTTTGACCAGCATGGAGCGGTCCCTGACCTGCGGTATTTCGGCGGCAGTCACCACACTTTCAGGCGCTTCGCCGGTCAGGTGGTTGGGACAGATATGGCCCAGCTTGCCGAACCAGAACAGCGCCATTTGCGTGAGCAGCGCGCCCTTGCCGGGAATGGGCTCGCCAAGAATCACGTCAAAGGCACTCAGGCGGTCGCTGGCGACCATCAGCAGCCGGTCTTTGCCGACCGCGTAGTTGTCACGGACTTTGCCGCGGGCCAGCAGGGGCAGGGAAGTCAATGCAGAGGTGTGGAGTGCGGAGGTCATGGGTGCTTGCCAAAGTAAAAAAGCTCGCTGATGCCAGCGAGCTTTCAATTATCGTCCGTTCGAAAACAGGCGCAGGAAGTGGGGTGCCCCCGCTTAATGCACCACCTGGGCCAGCTCGCCCTTGGCATAACGCGCCGCCACCACCTGCAGGTTGTCGCCCTTGATCTTCGCGCCCTGGCCTTCGCAGCCGAATTCGATGTAGCGCTGCTTGCAGATCGCCTTGGCGGCCTCGCGCGCGGGCTTGAGCCATTCGCGGGCATCGAATTTCTCGGGGTTTTCGGCCAGGAACTTGCGCACGGCGGCCGTCATCGCGAGGCGGATGTCGGTGTCGATGTTGATCTTGCGCACACCGTGCTTGATGGCTTCCTGGATCTCTTCCACGGGCACGCCATAGGTTTCCTTCATGTTGCCGCCGTACTGGCGGATCAGGGCCAGCAGTTCCTGCGGTACCGAAGAGGAGCCATGCATCACCAGGTGGGTGCTGGGAATGCGTCGGTGGATTTCCTTGATGCGGTCGATCGCCAGGATGTCGCCGGTGGGCTTGCGGGTGAACTTGTAGGCGCCGTGGCTGGTCCCGATGGCGATGGCCAGCGCGTCAATCTGGGTCTGCTTGACGAAGTCGGCGGCCTGCTCGGGATCAGTCAGCAGTTGCTCGCGCGTCATGGTGGCGTCGGTGCCATGGCCGTCTTCCTTGTCGCCCTTCATGGTTTCCAGCGAACCGAGGCAACCGAGCTCGCCTTCGACCGTGACGCCGACCTTGTGCGCCAGTTGCGAGACCTTTTTGGTCACGTCGACGTTGTACTCGTAGCTGGCGATGGTTTTCCCGTCACCTTCGAGCGAACCGTCCATCATGACGGAGGAGAAGCCGAGGTTGATCGCGCCCTGGCAGACGTCGGGGTTCTGGCCGTGGTCCTGGTGCATGACCAGCGGAATCTGCGGGTACATCTCGATGGCGGCCTGGATCAGGTGCTTGATGAAAGCTTCGCCCGCGTACTTGCGCGCGCCGGCGCTGGCCTGCAGGATCACGGGTGCACCGGTTTCCTTTGCTGCTTCCATGACAGCCTGGACCTGCTCAAGATTGTTGACGTTGAAAGCTGGAATGCCATAGCCGTTAAGAGCCGCATGGTCCAGCAGCTCGCGCATGGAAACGAGTGCCATAAGAAATATCCCGTGAAAAAGGTTGAACAGATCGGTAACTGACCGGTAACTTCGCCTATTTTACCCGGCGGACCAGCCCGTCTGCCCTATCAGGCCGCTGATGAACAGGCTCCATCTGTCGGCTTTGCACGATCAGCGCTGTAGGACAAATGCCACCCGCCAAGGACGTCGTCTGGCTCGATCGCATCAGACAGGCGTCGATCGGGAGACTGTCTTTGTCCGATTTTTCTCTTTCAACCACGGCCTTTTCTGTTCTGCTTTTCTGTTCTGATTTCGCCGCAACGGTCACCCGAAACGCTCAGCCAGACTGCCTCGGAGGAGATATCAGGCCACGCGGCAGATCTTGAGCATGTTGGTGCCGCCGGGCGCGCCCATGGGTTCGCCGCAAGTGATTGCATAAACGTCACCACTTTGCACAATGTTACGGCGCAGCAAATGGCCCTCGGCCTGATCCAGCGCCGTATCGCGGTCGGCGCTGTGGTCCATCAGCAGCGGACGCACATTGCGGTACAGCGCCATCTTGCGCTGGGTCGCCAGATTGGGCGTCAGCGCGTAGATCGGCACGCGAATGTCGTGGCGGCTCATCCACAGTGGAGTAGAACCGCTGTCGGTCAGCGCCACGATGGCCTTGGCGCCGAGATGATAGGCCGTGAACAACGCGCCCATGGCAATGGACTGGTCGATACGCGTGAAGGTTTTGCCACTGAAGTCGGCGTCAAGCGCTGCGTATTCGGCTTTTTCGGCTTCCAGGCAGATGGTGGCCATTTCTTCAATGGTCTCCAGCGGATATTTGCCGGCGGCGGTTTCAGCGCTCAGCATCACGGCGTCGGTGCCATCCAGCACGGCGTTGGCGACGTCGCTGACCTCGGCGCGCGTTGGCACCGGGTTGAGAATCATGCTCTCCATCATCTGGGTTGCGGTGATGACGACTTTGTCCATGGCGCGAGCCATCTTGATCATGCGTTTTTGCAGCGCCGGCACCGCCGCGTTGCCCACCTCAATCGCCAGGTCGCCGCGCGCGACCATGATGCCGTCGCTGACCTGCAGGATTTCTTCGAGCTTGGGAATGGCCTCGGCGCGTTCGATCTTGGCGATCAGCCCCGGCTTGTGCTTGTAGGGCGCGGCGGCCACGTTGCACAACTGGCGCGCCATTTCCATATCAGTGGCGTTTTGTGGAAAACTCACTGCCACATAGTCGGCCTGGAAACTCATGGCAGTCTTGATGTCTTCCATGTCCTTGCCGGTCAGGGCCGGCGCGGTCAGGCCACCGCCCTTTTTGTTGATGCCCTTGTTGTTCGACAGGAAACCGCCCACCTTGACGGTGGTTTGCACCTCTTCGCCGCGCACCGAATCAACCGTCAGCACGATCAGGCCGTCATTGAGCAGCAGCACGTCGCCGGCGCGCACATCGCGCGGCAGTTCCTTGTAATCCAGTCCCACGCCCTTGATGTCACCCGGTTCCTGCCGTGACGCATCGAGTATGAATTTGGCACCGGCCTCCAGCAGGACCTTGCCTTCGGCAAATTTGCCGACACGGATTTTCGGGCCCTGCAGGTCGGCCATGATGGCGACCTCAACCCCGGCGCGCTGCGCGGCTTCGCGCACCATGGTGGCCCGGTCGATGTGGTCCTGCGCCGTTCCATGGCTGAAGTTCAGCCGAACCACGGTCACGCCGGCGCGAATCATTTTTTCGAGCAGCGCCGGATCGCTGGAAGCGGGGCCAAGGGTGGCAACAATTTTGGTAGCGCTGCTGTGCATGTCTGTCTCCTGTAATTGGGCTCGATTCTCACACGGAACCGGTTACATGCCGGGTACATGCGCCACGCGCGGACAGGGGTCCTGCATGGCAGCGCGGCCGTGGCCCGATGGATGGATAAGGCCATGACACACCCACGTCACTGCGGCATGTCGGACCAGCGAATAGATGCATGGCTTCAGCACTTCTTTGCGACAGCAATTTCTGCTGCATCAGGAGAGGGGCAGCGAAGAGCTACATGGTTGGAAGCCGATACTTCGCGCCAACGGAGCGAAAGACCACAGTCAGATCGGCCACAAGCCCTTTTAATACAAGCACCAATAGCTATGTTTTTAATAGCAATCGACGCAACCCTTCAGCCGGCAGCCCGCTTTTGCAGGATTTCGAAAGCCGGCAGGGTTTTGCCTTCCAGCACTTCGAGAAAAGCACCACCGCCGGTCGAGATGTAGCCGACCTCTTTTTCAATTCCATATTTGGCAATGGCAGCCAGCGTGTCACCGCCGCCGGCAATGCTAAACGCAGGACTGGCGGCAATCGCCTGCGCAATGGTTCTGGTGCCGCCCTCAAAAGCGGCGAACTCGAACACACCCACCGGCCCGTTCCAGACAATGGTGCCGGCTGCCATCAGCTGATCAGCCAGTTTCTTCGCTGTCTGAGGACCGATGTCCAGAATCAGGTCATCCTCTGCCACATCGCCGGCTTTCCTGACTGTCGCGGGAGCATCGGCGCTGAAGGCCTTGGCGGTTACCACATCGGTCGGAATCGGCACTTCGGCCCCGCGCGCTTTCATGGCCGCCATGACGGTCCGCGCTTCGTCCAGCAATTCGCGCTCGGCCAGGCTTTTTCCGATGGGCAGTCCGTTAGCCAGCATAAAGGTGTTGGCGATGCCGCCGCCCACGATCAGCTGGTCGACCTTGCCGGCCAACGCCTGGAGAATGGTCAGTTTGGTGGATACCTTGCTGCCGGCCACGATGGCCACCAGGGGGCGTTTGGGATTGGCCAGCGCTTTGGAAATTGCATCCATTTCGGCTGCCAGCAACGGGCCAGCACAGGCTGTTTTTGCGAACTGCGCGATGCCGTAGGTGGAAGCCTCAGCGCGATGCGCGGTACCGAAAGCGTCGTGTACAAAAATATCGCAAAGCGCTGCCATCTTGCGGGCCAGCGCCTGGTCATTTTTTTTCTCGCCCTTGTTGACGCGGCAGTTTTCCAGCAAGACGAGCTGGCCCGGCGAGACATCCACACCGTCCACCCAGCCGGACCGCAGGGGCACCTCCCGCGCCATCAGTTCACCCAGGCGCAGCGCCACTGGCGCCAGGGAGTCTTCAGGCTTGAACTGCCCTTCCGTCGGGCGACCCAGGTGCGAGGTCACCATCACCGCGGCCCCGGCTGCCAGCGCCATCTGGATACAGGGGATGGAGGCACGGATGCGGGTGTCCTCGGTGATGCGGCCTGCCTCGTCCTGCGGCACGTTGAGGTCAGCGCGAATGAAGACGCGCCGGCCCTTGACCAGTCCTTGGGAACACAAATCAGAAAAACGAATGAAGTTCATGAGAGCTCGCAATGGAAAATTGGCGTCGAGTGGCGCAAACCTCAAATTGTAGGTGTGCCGTCATGACTGACCGTAACAACTCCGTACAAGCCGGGGCCGCGGAACCGGCTTCGCCGGGCAGCAGGCGCAGCGGCCCCCTCGGGGGGCAGGGCGCTACACGCAGTGAGCAACCGTGGGGGCCATATCTCACCAACCCAGGCCAATATGCAAGGGCAGGTAAACCGCCATCCCGGCAATGATGGTGCCCAACACACCCCTGCGCCAGAAAAACCAGCCCACTCCGGCCAGCGCGGCAAACAGGCGGGCATCCTGCCAGGTCGCAATGAGTTGACCCTGCGTCATCACGATTTCGGGAATGATGACCGCCGACAGGGCCGCAATGGGCGCGTAGTGCAGGCCGCGCTGCGCCCAGGCCGGCAAGGTCCAGGGCTTGCTGGAGATAAAAAAGAACGAACGCGTGATCACCGTGACTATCGCCAGGCCAAAAATCGTCATTACCGTCCAGCCGTCGGTCACGCTGCGCTTCCGGCTTTGGGCGGCGGCATCCCGGGCTTCTCAAGCACCAGACAGACGGCCACCGCAGCGGCAATCGCCACGAGGATGTTGAGCTTGAGCGGCAGGGCGAAGGCAGCCACCGCAGCCGCACCGGCGACACCGGCAGAAACCACGCGCAGGCGGCTGCTGGCCAGTGAGCACAGGATGCCGAGCAAGGCCAGGATGCCCGCGAACCCCAGGCCCCAATGCATCGGGATTGCGTTGGCCAGGGCAATGCCAAGCAGGCTGGCACCGACCCAACTGAACCAGCCCATGACGCAGTTCCCCGCGAGGTAGGCCTCTTGGGCCCGCAGGCTGGCGATGTCATCCGGCGACACAGGAAGAGGGTGGCGATGGGTGAACATCACATAGGTCAGATCGGCCGTGAAGTACCCGCTGACCAGCCGCCGCCACAGAGGCTGGTGCATGAAGTAAGGTCGGAGGTGGGCGCTGAATACGGCAAACCGCAGATTCACGCAAAAAGCAGTGGCCAGAATGACCCACATGGGTGCGCTGGCAAGAATCAGCGGTGTCGCCGCCAGCTGTGAGCTGCCGGCAAACACGATAACCCCCATCAGCACCGCTTCGAAGAGGCTCATGCCCGACTTGACCATGGCTACGCCGGTCATCAATCCCCAGGCGGCGGTGCCGGCCGCGACCGGTGCCATGTCGCGCACGCCCTGGCGAAATTCCGGATGCAGCAACAGCGCCGCGGTCAAGGAGTCTTCCCCACGCTACCCTGAAAACCCATGCCGGACTGCAAAGAGAAACCGCGCAGGAATTCGGCCACATCCAGTGCTTTGCCACCAGGCTTTTGCAGCCGGGCGGCGCGCAACACGCCTTCGCCGGTGGCAATGTCCACGCCTTCCGGGCCGGTGGCCAGAACCTCGCCTGGCATGGCCCTCTCGGGCGCCAGACGCCCCGGCAGCACGGTGGCAGCCCAGAATTTGATGGTTTCGCCCGCCAGCAGGCTGGCCGCACCTGGGAAGGGATTAAATGCACGGATGCGCCGCTCGATCACGGCTGCGCTGTGTGCCCAGTCGATCATCGCTTCGTGTTTGTCTATCTTGTGGGCATAGGTGACGCCCTGGTCCGGCTGCGGAGCCGGTACGAGGCCACCACGGGCCGCGAACTCCAGGGCTTCGACGACCAGGCGGCCCCCCAGCGCCGCCAGCTTGTCATGCAGGGTGCCAGTGGTGTCCGCGGGCAGGATGGCCAGTTTTTTAACCAGCAGCATGTCGCCCGTGTCCAGTCCGGCATCCATCTGCATGAGGGTAATGCCGGTTTCGGCGTCACCGGCTTCGATGGCGCGGTGGATGGGTGCCGCTCCGCGCCAGCGCGGCAACAACGAAGCATGGATATTGAAGCAACCCAGCCGTGGCGTGTCCAACACCCACTGCGGCAGGATCAGGCCATAAGCGGCAACCACCATGGCGTCAGCCCGAACCGCCTCCATGGCCAACCGCGCAGCAACAGCATCTTCCGGGTATTTGCCGTCAAGCCGCAGGCTGCGCGGCTGGGCCACAGGGATGTGTTTTTCGAGAGCGAACTGTTTGACACTCGAGGCCTGCAGTTTCATGCCGCGGCCGGCCGGCCGGTCCGGCTGGGTCAGGACAAGGGGAATCTCAAAACCGGCAGCATGAAGCTGCGCAAGGGCCACACGGGCAAATTCGGGGGTACCGGCAAAAATAATGCGCATCGGATGATTTTCACCGAGGACCGGCCTGGAAAGACCGGTCAGCCGATTTTCCATCGGCACGCTGGGATGAAGTGAATGAGCCAGGAGCGTTCTCTGAGTACCAGTCGGGGCCGCGGAACCGGCTTCGCCGGGCCGCAGGCGCAACGACCCGTTGGGAGGCAGAGAGCGACACGCAGTGCGCGAACGTGGGGACTACGCCAACTCTTCCTTCTTCTGCTTGATCATCTTGGTCTTGATGCGGTTGCGCTTGAGCGGCGACAGGTATTCGACAAACACCTTGCCCATCAAATGGTCCATCTCGTGCTGGATGCACACCGCCAGCAAGCCTTCGGCGCTGTAGGTCTGAGGCTGACCTTCCAGGTCGAGCGCCTGCACACGAATGGCACTGGCGCGCTCTACGCCATCGTAAACACCGGGCACCGACAGGCAGCCTTCGTCGTTGACCTGGGTTTCCGGGCTGGCCCAGACAATTTCGGGGTTGATCAGCACCAGCGGCTGATCCCGGCCCTCGCTGATATCGATCACCACCAGCCGCTCATGCACATCGACCTGGCTGGCGGCCAGGCCAATGCCCTGGGCCTCATACATGGTCTCCAGCATGTCGGCGGCAAGTGCGCGGATGCGCGCATCCACAGCCGCGACGGGTTTGGCGACGGTGTGCAAACGCGGGTCTGGGTAGCGAAGAATGGTCAATGGGTTCATGGTGGCAGGCAATCAGATGTCGCTATTTTCGCTAATTTTCGCTAATTTTCAGCGTTCTGGTTGACGCGAAATAGCATATTCGTTGCCTAATCAAGGGCTTAAGTACAAAATCGCTAGTGATTTATCAAGTTACAAACGTGGTGTACGGCCTTAGTGCCCGAGGCCGCGCAAGCCCCAAGGGCCCTCAAGATGCAACATATTTTTGGTCGGTTCAGTCAGATTTCAATAGCCGCTGCCCTGCTGGCATCCGCAACGGGCTTGCATGCGCAGAACTTCCCGATCACGGCCGGCCAGAAAGCCACCGCGAACCAGGTGGCTCAAACCGGTGTGCCGCTGAGTGATCTGGCGCCCAACGCACCCGACGAATACACCATCAAGCGCGGAGACACCTTGTGGGCCATCTCGGGCATGTTCCTGAAAACTCCATGGCGCTGGCCGGAGTTGTGGGGCATGAACCTGGACGACATCCGCAATCCGCACCGTATTTATCCGGGCCAGCAGCTCTATCTGGACAAATCCAACGGCCGTGCCACCCTGCGGGCCCGTCGGTCGGGCGAAGACGACGGCCAACCCGGAACCGTACGGGTATCGCCGCGCACGCGTTACGAATCGCTGGCCGATGCGGCAGTTCCCACGCTGTCGCCTCAGGCTATTGAGCCCTTTCTGACAGAAGCCCTGATTGTGGACGAAGCTGCTTTCCTGGCAGCGCCGCGTATTGTGGCCGCCCAGGAAGGCCGGGTTCTGCTCAGCCGCGGCGATCGCGCCTATGCCCGCGGTGTCTACACCAGCAAGGACACCGGCAAACCACTGAGCACGGCCAAGGGTGAGCCCCTGGACTACCGGGTGTTCCGCAATGCCACGCCGTTGAAAGATCCTGTCACCGGCGAAATCCTCGGCTACGAAGCACAGTTTCTCGGAAAGGCTGAACTGGTTCGCGGAGAATCCACGGGCACCGTCACCGGCAAGGATGGCAAGGTAACCAGCGAAATCATTCCGGCGACCATCGATATCCTGATTGCCAAGGAAGAAATGCGCGTCGGCGACCGGCTGGTGCCCGAACCACCACGCGAACTGCTGAGTTATGTGCCACGCGCACCTGTGCTTCCGATGGACGGCCAGATTGTCTCGATTCACGGCAGTGCGGTGCGTTATGCCTCTGGCAACCAGGTCGTCGTGATCAACCGCGGCCTGAGGGACGGGATAGAACGGGGCTATGTGATGGCCATTTTGCGAAGCGGTGAGCAGATGACCGATCGCACAGATTCCGCCAGGACCCAAATCAGGCTGCCCAATGAACGCAATGGTTTGCTGATCGTCTTCCGCACCTTCGAAAAACTGTCCTACGCTCTGGTGCTGGAAGTCAGCGATGGCGTGAAAGTTGGCGATCGCTTCACTAACCCGAACTGAGGCTCGCCGTTATCTCGTTCAGGCATTCTGCATGAACAACCCCGCCCCCAACGCTGCGGCCTGAACGCAGCCGTTCCGTGGATGTAACTGAACTTGGCGCCTGGCTGCGCCTGTCCCTGACACCGGGCATCGGCAACACGGGCGCCCGCCAGTTGCTGGCAGCCTTTGGTTCGGCACAGGCCATTTTTGAACAGGATGCCGGTTCGCTGCGCCAGATCGGTTCGGACCGGCTGGTCGATACGCTGCAAACGGAACCCACCGCGCTGGCCAACCAGTTGCAGACCACGTTGGACTGGCTGCAAGGCGCTGATAACCGGCGTGTGGTGACACTGGGCGACACCGGTTACCCTCCGGCTTTGCTCAACATCGAGGACCCTCCCTCCATACTTTATATGCTCGGAGTCCTTGATCCATGGGCACCGTCAGCTACAAATAACGGAGCGTTCTGTCTCGCCATCGTGGGCAGCCGGAATCCGACACCGCAAGGCGAAAGCAATGCCCGGCAGTTTGCCAAGGTCTTCGGTGAAGCCGGTCTCTGCGTGGTGTCGGGACTCGCACTGGGCGTGGACGGCGCCGCCCACGACGGCGCCCTTCTCGGCGGAGGAACCACCATTGCTGTAGTGGGCACAGGGCTGGACCGGGTCTATCCAAAGCAGCACCTGGCGCTTGCCCACCGCATTGCGCAGCAAGGCCTCATCATCAGCGAGTTCCCGCTCGGCACGCCTCCACTGACCGCCAATTTCCCCAAGCGCAATCGCCTGATCTCAGGACTGTCACAAGGCACGCTGGTCGTAGAAGCAGCGCTCAAATCGGGCTCCTTGATCACTGCGCGCCTGGCAGTCGAGCAGGGCAAGGAGGTGTTCGCCATTCCGGGCTCCATCCATTCACCGCAGTCACGCGGTTGCCATGCGCTGATCAAACAAGGCGCCAAGCTGGTGGAATCTGCCCAGGACGTGCTGGAGGAATTCAATTTACCGCATGTTTCACCGCTCTTGCCCTCCGGCAACGATGAGGAGGAGCAACCTGCCGAAGATCCTCTTTTTGCCGCGATGGGCTTCGAACCGGTCAGCCTGGACGCCCTGCAGGCACGTACCGGACTGGCGACGGCCGAGTTACAGGCCCGCCTGCTTTCTTTGGAGCTGACCGGCGAGGTGGCGAGGCTGCAGGGCGGGCTGTTTCAGCGCATGGCGACGGGTTGACCTCCGGCGCATTGGCACAGTGGTCATCGGAATACAGAGTCAAAGCCGGCCTTAACTGCGTTATATTGGACGCATGTTTGAAGTACTGGTGTACGTTTACGAGAATTACTGGCAAGGCGACGCCTGCCCCGAGCTGCACCAACTGAGTCGCAAGCTCACGGCGGTAGGCTTTGAGGCTGAAGAGATTCGGGCTGCGCTGGTTTGGCTCAACGGCCTGAATATCGCTGCGCAGAATACGCAGGTTGGCCTGCCCAACGGATCAGCCGCAAGCACCCCCGATCTTCTTCCCTCAGCAAACACACCACCCGGCTTTATCACGCAATCAGCAGGCAGCCTTCGTGTCTATTCAGTGGCGGAACAGGAACATCTGGGCGCACAAGCGCTCGGTTTCGTCAGCTTTCTCGAATCTTCCGGTGTGCTGCCACCCCATATGCGGGAAATTGTCCTTGACCGGGCCATGGCGGCTCCCGGTGATCCGCTGACGCTTGATGACCTGAAAATCATTGTGTTGATGGTGTACTGGAGCTTTGGTGAAGAACCGGATGCCCTGGTCCTGGACGAACTCTGCGACGACACCGAGTTCCGCGTGGCGCACTAGAGCCCCCACGTTCGCTCACTGCGTGTAGCTCTCTGCCCCCCGAGGGGGCGCTGCGCCTGCGGGCCGGCAGAGCCGGACCCGCGGCCCCGGCTGGTATTTAGAGACCCTGAGCTCGCCCCTTTCAATTTCATCATCCGGCGGCGCTGCGCCTGCGAATGCGGTGGCTCTAGAACAGCTAGCCGAGCAGGCGCTCCGGATTGGCATCGAGCTTGGCCAACGCATCACGGGTAGCGCGTACGGTGAGCGCTTCCTCTTCAGTTGGTACGAGCAAACCGGCCTGTAGATAGGCGGCCAGGCGCCGCGCCTGAATCAGGAAATTGCGACCATCGGTCGACGCAAACAGGTGCAGTTGCTTGCGCTCACTGCGCCAGGCGAACTGCACATGGCTGACCTGGCCATTGTGGTCCAAGCTGAACCAGGCACCCAGCTGCAGCTCCTGCGCCCAGGAACGCATGGCTTCACTGGGTTGACTGCCACCGTCGGCAATGACTTCGATGTCCGAGGCATCGATGCCAATCATCATGACCAGGTTTTCGGTGTCCAGCGGCAGGTCCCCGACATCTTCGTCCGACAGGTAGTCCTCCAGATTCGCCAGCCGCCTGGACATCTCTTCGATGCGCTCCAGGGAGATAGCATCAGTCTTGGACATGAAGGCGTCGGCCAGCGTGTCACTGATGATTTTGAGATGCTGGTCCTGTACCGGCAAGGTCATGCCCAGCATGGACATGCCCAACCGCAGCAGGTGCAGCAGTTTAGGCAGATCGGCGATCACGCGAGCCCTGTCATTGCGGTTGGGCTTGGCACTCGCAGCCCAGACGAGGTCGGCAGCGGCCTGTTTGAGCGTGATGGTGTCCTTGTGCTGGGCCCCGTTTTTCATGGCCGCGATGGCCAGAACTTCAGCCCAGATCTTGAACAGGAATTCGCGAATCTCTTCACGCACCGGCATGTCATTGAGCATGCTGCGCATCTCAATGGTGTACTGGATGGCCATGGTTTCCTTCTGTTCCATCTGCTGAGCCACACTCACCACACGTGCCGCGCTGCCTTGGCCGGACAGGAATTTCGAAAGGAATTTCTGGAATTCGTCGTAAACGAGCTGAAACACACGCCTGCCCGTTTCCGGGTATTGCTCAATGACCTGCACGATGCGCTTGATCTCAACCTCAAGCGCTCCACCCGAAACTGTCGCATCAAAACCCAGCACACAGGAGCCCATGCGATCGATCAGCCGGCGCGCAGGATGCTGCAGGGAGCCAAAAAATTCGGGTTCGGAAATTGCCACACGCAATACCGGCATCTGCAACCGCGCAAACCACACCCTAACCGCAGGCGGAATACGGTCCTCCGCGAGAATGCTCTGGAACATCAGCGCCACGATCTCGATCGTGGCCTTTTCACTGGATGTGCCGGCCGCCTGCTTGAGGTCATTGGTGCGCTGGCGCAAGGCACCCGCCGCCTGCTCCACATCAGCTGAACCATAGATCTGGTCGGGTGCCTCCACCAGGGTGCCTTCATAGGCATTGCCTGCACCCGCCGTTCGGGTTTGCACTTTTGACAAGGCCTGCGCCAATTGCGGCGAGGGCTGATTGACATGGGTATGGTCGAAATCAACGGCATGGTCCGACAGCAGGCGCTTGAGATGGCCCATCACACCTTGGGCCCGCATGCGCGCCCGCGCCAGAGGGGAGGTTCCGGTTTGCATGCGCGTTTCGTCGTGAATCGCATCTCTGGCAGCGGCAGAGTCGGAAGGCGCTGCGTTGCCACCCGGTGAACCGCTACGGCCCCCGCCAGTGCCTGGTCCTTTCGCTGCGCCGCGCCCCGAACCACCGCCTCCGTCCCCACCTGAACCTGAACCTGAATTTGAACTCGCACCTGAGCCTGAACGTCCGCCACCCACAGCCCCGCCGCCGGCATCGCGGCTTCTCTCACCCGCTTCGGCGGAGAGTCCTGCACCTGGCGAGCCAGCACCGGAGGCATGTCCCGCTGCTGGCGCGGCACGGCTCCCCGCTGACTTGGTTTTACTTACCGCAGGCGGTGAGCTCTCGGCAGAAGGTGTGCGTTTGACGAGACCCCGCAGGTCAATATCCACCATCACGTTTTCCTTGATCAGGAACTCGTTGGCCGCACGATAGGCGTCCAGCAAATGCGTGGTCAATTGCTGCTGGATCAGATCCTGCACCATCAACCACAACTCGCGCGACAAAGGCGCCAGCGTCCACTGCTCCACCAGATTCTGCGAAAGGACTTCGGGGCGGAGAATATCTTCCTTCGCGAGTTCAGAAACACCCTCCAGGCTCTGGACACGCAGGCGCAAATCGTTGAGTTCCCAGCTGGCACTGTCCAGCAGGCGCAGGGCCAGGCGGGAAGCAAGAATCTTGTTTTCCATCACCTCGTTGCCCATCAGCTCGAATTTCCCGGTATCCACTGCCATGCGGACCGAAGCTGTTGGCGGAATCAGCGCTTTTTTCCAGGCCGCGATGGTGGCATTGACCCAAATCGCTTCGTTGTCCTGAAAAGACAACCAGGCATCACGCCTGTCCTGCATATCGCGGGCATTGCCGCTTTGCTCCATCAAGCCGGACAACTTGACGCGAATACCGCTGGCCAGCTCCGGCAGGATGCGCACGGCATGGCCCACAAACCGTTCGCGCGCCTGCCTGGCAAGAAGAAGGTCTTTTTTTGTGTTTGCGGCCACGACCGTGATGTGTTGTGTTGCAGACGGCCTAAACCGTTGCTCCGGCGTTTGGATCGTTGGGGTCTTCGTCCTTCTTACCCGTTGGCTTGACCAGGTCTTCGCGTTTGATGCCCAGCCACATTGCGATGGCTGCAGCTACAAACACCGAAGAGTAAATGCCGAACAGGATACCAATGGTCAGGGCCAGCGCAAAATAAAACAATGTCGGCCCGCCGAACAGCAGCATCGACAGCACCATGATCTGTGTGGACCCGTGGGTGATGATGGTCCGGCTGATGGTGGAGGTGATCGCGTTATCGATGATCTGCACCGTGTTCATCTTGCGGTAGCGGCGAAAATTCTCGCGGATACGATCGAAAATTACCACGGATTCGTTGACCGAATAGCCCAGAACGGCCAGCACCGCAGCCAGCACCGACAGCGAAAACTCCCACTGAAAAAATGCAAAAAAGCCGAGGATGATCACGACGTCATGCAAATTGGCAATGATGGCCGCCACCGCGTATTTCCACTCGAAGCGAAAAGCGAGGTAGATCATGATGCCGAACACCACCATGGCCAGCGCTTTCAGGCCATCCTGGGCCAGTTCTTCGCCGACTTGAGGGCCGACAAACTCGGTCCGCCGCAAGGAAATCTGGGGGTCATCGGCTTTCAGGGCTGCCATGACCTTGTCGCTTTGCTGGGCCGTGGTCACGCCTTTTTGCGCGGGTAACCGGATCATCACTTCACGCGCAGTCCCGAAATTCTGCACCTGGACATCAGTAAAGCCCAGGCCAGCCACGGTTCCACGTACTTTTTCAACGTCGGCCGGCTGCGAATAACTCACTTCCATGACCGTGCCGCCTGTGAACTCCACCGACAGGTGCAGACCGCGCGAAAACAGGAAAAATACGGCCAATACAAAGGTCGTGAATGAAATCACATTGAAGACCAAGGCATGCCGCATGAACGGGATGTCCTTGCGGATCTTGAAAAACTCCATGAATGACGTCCTCTTCTCGTTATTCTGTGACTAGTTGACCGCTGCCGCGGACTTGCCTGTTTTGGCAGGCAAACCGGCTTCTCCAGGCGGCCGCCAGATGGTGCCGATAGAGACTGACTTGAGCTTTTTCTGCCGACCATACCAAAGATTGACCAGTCCGCGCGAGAAAAACACCGCCGAGAACATGCTGGTCAGAATGCCGATGACGTGCACCACCGCAAAGCCCCGTACAGGACCTGAACCGAAGGCCAGCAAAGCCAGGCCGGCGATCAGCGTCGTAATATTCGAGTCGAGGATGGTGGCCCAGGCGCGCTCATAACCAGCGTGGATGGCAGCTTGCGGCGCCGCGCCATTGCGCAGCTCTTCACGCACCCGCTCATTGATCAGCACGTTGGAGTCGATCGCCATGCCCAGGGCCAGTGCCATGGCCGCCATGCCCGGCAAGGTCAGCGTCGCCTGCAGCATGGACAGCACTGCCACCAGCAGCAGCAAATTAACGGCCAGCGCAAGTCCCGAAAACAGGCCAAACAACATGTAATACACAGCCATGCAGGCCACGATCACCAGGAAACCCCAGGCGACACTGTGAAAGCCCTTGGAAATATTTTCGGCGCCCAGCGTCGGGCCGATGGTGCGCTCCTCAATGATTTCCATGGGTGCCGCCAGCGATCCGGCGCGCAGCAGCAGCGCCAGGTCATTGGCTTCTGTCACGCTCATGGAACCGGAGATCTGGAAGCGGTTGCCGAGCTCGCTCTGGATCACGGGTGCCGTGAGTACCTCGCCCACGCCTTTTTCAAACAGCACAATCGCCATGCGCTTCTTGACGTTTTCCCGGCTTACGTCACGCATGATGCGCCCGCCTTTGGCATCAACGGTCAAGTCCACCTTTGGTTTTTGATCCTGCGAATCAAACCCCGGCTGGGCGTCGGTCAAACTTTCACCTGTCAGGATGACCTGCTTTTTGACAATCACGGGCCGGCCATCACGCTCAAGGAAGCGTTCCGAGCCAAAAGGAACAGCACCGGTGCCACTCTCGGCGGCGCGGCCTTCGGCACTTTCATCGACCAGCCGCATCTCCAGCGTGGCCGTGCGCCCCAGAATATCCTTCGCCTTGGCCGTGTCCTGCACGCCCGGCAACTGCACCACAATGCGGTCCAGGCCCTGCTGCTGAATCACCGGCTCGGCTACACCGAGTTCATTGATGCGGTTATGCAGTGTGACCATGTTCTGCTTGAGCGCCTGCTCCTGCACCCGGCGTGCGGCCTCGGGCTTGATGCGCGCCGTGAGCTTGTATTCGGTCCCCTCAAGCGCATCCGCAGTTTGGAGATCCGCAAACTGGTCCTGAACGATTCCCCGGGCGGCCTCCAGCGTGGCCATGTCGCGGAACCGGATGTCAATGGCCTGCCCGTTGCGGGTGATGCCGCCATGTCGGAGGTTCTTCTCGCGCAACACAACCCGCAGGTCGCCGGCCAGTGATTCCGCCTTTTTTGTCAATGCCGCCTGCATGTCCACCTGGAGCATGAAATGCACCCCGCCGCGCAGGTCCAGCCCCAGATACATGGGCCGGGCGTTAAGTGCGGTCAACCAGGCAGGCGAACGAGACAGCAGATTGAGGGCGATGACATACGGAGTTGCCTTCGGGTCGGGCACCAGGGCTTTTTCGATGGCGTCCTTGGCTTTGAGCTGGGAATCCGTGTCGCCGAAACGCGCCTTCACCGAGGTGTCATCCAGGGTCACCGCATCGGCCTTGATATTGGCCTCCCGGAGTACCTGCTCAATCCGTGTCACGGTGGTAGCGTCGATTTTGAGGCTGGCCTTGCTGCTGGACACCTGGACGGCAGGTGCCTCACCAAAAAAATTGGGCAGCGTGTACAGCGCGGCAATCAATACCGCAATGACGAGGATCGCATACTTCCAGACCGGATAACGATTCATGAGTGTGCTGTTCCTGGGAAAACTGATGGACGATTAAGAAGGCCGGCCCATACCGGCCGGCCAGGAGAAGCGTTTACGACTTGATGCTGCCTTTGGGCAGCACCTGAACGATGGCACTGCGTTGCAACTGGACTTCAACGCCGGTGGCAAGCTCCAGGCTCAGGTACGCCTCGCCCAGCTTGGTGACGGTACCGAGCAGCCCGCCCGCGGTCACCACCTCATCACCCTTGGCAAGCGCATCAATCATGGCGCGATGTTCCTTCTGTTTTTTCATCTGCGGACGGATCATCACGAAATACAGAACCACAAACATCAGGACCAGCGGCAACATGCTGGTCAGCGACGACAGCATGCCGCCTTCGGCAGCAGCGGCGGGGGCGGTTTGTGCAAACGCGGAAGAAATAAACACGGCAGACTCCACAACAAAAGAAGGGTGCCTCCTGGCGCAAGCCGGGGGCAAAGAGAGCCTGATTGTATGCGGCCGGGTAGCGTAAGCAGTTGTAACCTGCGCGCGGGCAGGGGCTCTCCCGCCTGTTTCTTTCCCACCCCATCAAACGACGCTTTCAGGCTGACCGCCCGCGCCGGTGCAGCGAATTGCGAGCCCCTTCAGGCGGCCTGGCGTACCGTGGCGGCCGGCTGACTAAATGCCGCCATGGCTTCTGCCCATTTCTGCTGCGCCAACTCGACATTGCGCGCCTTCACATGCCCGTAACCCTTGATGAGTTCCGGGATGTGGGCAATTTCAACCGCGGCTGCATGGTTATCCGCATTCAGTGAATACAGGACCTCGTCGATGCTTGCCTCGTACTGCTTGATCAGGGCCCGCTCAACTCTGCGCTCTTCGGTGCGCCCGAATGGATCAAGCGCGGTTCCGCGCAACCCTTTCAGCCTGGCCAGCACCTTGAAGGCCGTCAACATCCATGGACCGAATTTCCGCTTCTGCAGCTCGCCTTTTTCATTTGTCTTCGCGATCATGGGCGGCGCCAGGTGGTAATTGAGCTTGAAGTCACCTTCGAACATCGCCCCGACTTTGTCGTGGAAGCTGCGGTCAGTATGCAGGCGCGCCACTTCGTATTCGTCCTTGTAGGCCATCAGCTTGAACAGGTATTTGGCGACGTTTTGCGTCAAAAGTGTTTTTCCGAGGACCAACTCCGCCTGCTCCACCCGCTTCACAAAGCTTTCGTAGTGCCTGCCGTAAGCGGCATTCTGGTAATCCGTCAGGAAAGCCACCCGGCGCGCCACCAGGTCCGCCAGGCCCTGGCGCGGTGTCGGCATGGCAATGACCTGCGCAGAAACAAACAGCTTCTCAACCGCCGCCAGGTCGTGCGCCGCGCGGCGGCCCCACTCGAACGCGGTCTTGTTGTTATCCACCGCCACGGCGTTCAGCTCGATAGCCCGCATCAGCGACGCGTATTCAAGGGGAATCCAGCCTTTTTGCCACGCGTAACCCAGCATCATCGGGTTGGTATAAATGCTGTCGCCCATCAGTTTCGTCGAGGCCGCATCGGCATTGAAGGCGCCCACACCGGCCACTCCCACAGCCTTGACAATTTCTGCGGCGCACGCCTCGGCCGGATTCTGCCAGTTGACGTTGTGCACAAAGGCTGCGGTGGGTGTGCTGTAGGAATTGAGCGCCACATGGGTGCGGCCCTCGCGCATGCGCATCACCGTCTCCTTGCCGGCTGCCACGATGGGGTCGCAGCCGATGATCAAGTCGGCGCCGGCCATGCTGACACGGGTGGTGCGGATGTCGTTCTGGCTCGCGCCTATGAGCACGTGGCTCCACGTGGCGCCGCCTTTTTGTGCCAGGCCGCCGGCGTCCTGCGTCACGATGCCCTTGCCTTCGATATGGCCAGCCATGCCCAGCAGCTGGCCGATGGTGATGACGCCGGTTCCGCCCACACCGGCGACCACGATGCCCCAGACATCGCCATTGACACCGCGGGTCGAAGGAATCTGCGGCTCGGGCAGCGGTCCCATTTCAAAAGGCGACGCGGCCTTGCCCTTGGCCTTTTTCTTGAGCTGGCCGCCTTCAACGGTCACGAAACTCGGGCAAAAACCCTTGAGGCAGGACATGTCCTTGTTGCAGGTGGACTGGTTGATCTGGCGCTTGCGGCCAAATTCGGTTTCCAGCGGTTCGACACTCAGGCAGTTGGACTGCACGCTGCAGTCGCCGCAGCCTTCGCAAACCAGCTCGTTGATGACCACACGCCGGGCCGGGTCGACCATGCTGCCGCGCTTGCGGCGGCGGCGCTTTTCCGTGGCGCAGGTCTGGTCGTAAATGATGACGGTCGTGCCCTTGATCTCGCGGAACTGGCGCTGGATGGCATCCAGTTCGTCGCGATGATGCACCGTCACGCCTTCGACGAGGGTAACGCCTTCGTACTTCTCCGGCTCGTCGGTCACCACCACAATTTTTGTCGCGCCTTCGGCCCGCATGGACTGGGCAATCTGTACCACCGACAGCCCCTCGGGCCGCTCTCCGATCTGCTGGCCGCCGGTCATGGCCACCGCGTCGTTGTAGAGAATCTTGTAGGTGATGTTCACACCCGAAGCAATCGACTGGCGAACCGCCAACGAGCCGCTGTGAAAGTAGGTTCCATCACCGAGGTTGGCAAAGATATGCTGGTCGGTGGTGAACGGCTGCTGGCCGACCCAGGGCACGCCCTCGCCGCCCATCTGGGTGAAGCCGGACGTGCTGCGGTCCATCCACAGCGCCATGAAGTGGCAGCCGATGCCGGCCATGGCGCGCGAGCCCTCAGGAACCTTGGTGCTGGTGTTGTGCGGGCAACCCGAGCAAAACCAGGGCTGGCGGTCCGCCTTGACCTCCAACACCTGCAGGGACCGCTCCTTGGCCTCCAGGATCGCCAGTTGCGCATCGATGCGCGCAGTCATGTCGCTGTCCAGGCCCAGCTTGCGAACACGCTGCGCGATCGCCTTGGCAATCAGCGCTGGCGAGAGATCGGCGTTGGCACGCAGGAGTGTATTGGCCGCCGGGTTCGGCATGGACCATTCGCCGCCGCTGAAGTCGCCATCGACCTCGTTGAACTTGCCGTAGATGTTGGGGCGTACATCGGCGCGCCAGTTGTACAGCTCTTCCTTGAGCTGGTACTCGATGACCTGGCGCTTTTCCTCGACCACCAGGATTTCCTGCAGGCCGGTGGCAAATTCACGGGTCAGTTGTGCCTCCAGCGGCCAGACCACGCCCACCTTGTGCAGGCGGATGCCGAGCTGGCGGCAGGTGGCATCGTCCAGGCCCAGGTCGATCAGGGCCTGACGCGTGTCGTTGTAGGCCTTGCCGCTGGCGATGATGCCGAAGCGGTCATTCGGGCCTTCGATCACGTTGTAGTTGAGCCGGTTGGCGCGGATATAGGCCAGGGCTGCATACCATTTGTAATCAAACAGCCGGGCTTCCTGATCCAGCGCCGCGTCAGGCCAGCGGATGTGCACGCCGCCCGGCGGCATCTGGAAATCGGTCGGCAGCTTGATCTGCACACGCTCGGGATCAATCATCGCCGTGGCGCTGGACTCGACAATCTCCTGGATGGTTTTCATGCCGGCCCAGACGCCCGAGAAGCGGCTCATCGCAAACGCGTGCACGCCCAAGTCGAGGATTTCCTGCACATTGGCCGGGAAAAACACCGGCAGGCCGCAGGCCTTGAAAATGTGGTCGCTCTGATGCGCAGCGGTGGAACTCTTGGCCACGTGGTCGTCGCCGGCCACGGCAATCACGCCACCCCAGGGTGTGGTGCCCGCCATATTGGCATGCTTGAACACGTCGGAGCAGCGGTCCACGCCTGGCCCCTTGCCGTACCAGATGCCGAACACGCCGTCGAACTTGTTGGTACCGGGCGGTGAAAAGCCCAGCTGCTGCGTACCCCACAGCGCGGTGGCGGCGAGCTCTTCGTTGACGCCGGGCTGGAACACGATGTTCTGCGCCTTCAGGTAGCTGGATGCTTTCCACAGCGCCTGGTCGTAGCCGCCCAGCGGTGAACCGCGGTAGCCGCTGACGAAACCTGCCGTGTTCTTGCCCTGCAGCGCATCGCGCTGGCGCTGCAGCATGGGCAGCTTGACCAAAGCCTGGACGCCGCTCATGAAGGCCTGACCGTAATCGAGCGAGTATTTGTCGTCCAGGGTCACCGTTTCGAGGGCCTTGCGGATGTGTTCAGGCAGGGGTGCGTTCATCTTGTCTCCAGTCGTGGGGCTGACACCGCTTTTTGGGCGGGGGCGGAAGAGGCTCACACCCGGATAGGGTGATGCCTCTATATAAGGGAAAGTGTAGGCTCGATGCCCAGATAAGTCTTTGCTTTTTATGCCTCGTTTCTGCTCTTACGAGAAAGATTCTTGCTTAGAATTGGCAGTTATGGAAACACTCGACAAGTTTGACATCGCCATCCTGAATGAATTGCAAACCGACGGGCGGCTGAGCAATGCCGAACTCAGCACCCGGGTTGGCCTGAGTGCCGCGCCGTGCTGGCGACGTGTGCGGGCGCTGGAAGAAGGGGGCTTCATCAAGGGTTACCGCGCGGAAATTGACCGCCACAAGATTGGGCTGGGCGTGCTGGCTTTTGTGCGCCTGGATGCGGACCGCAACACCGGTGATGCGACCAGCGCGATGGAAGAAGCCATCCGCAAGCTGCCGGAGATCATTGCCTGCCACTACATCAGCGGCACAGGCACCTTCGAGTTGCAGGTGGTGGCGCGGGACCTGGACAGTTTTTCGCGCTTCGCCCTGAAAAGCCTGCTGAACCTGCCGAATGTCAAAGACATGCACACGAGCTTTTCACTGGGCGAGATCAAGGCCAGCAGCGTGCTCCCATTGGGCCATCTGGCGGGCAAGGCCGCGTAAGATCGTTCCCATGGCCGCTCGCCACTTCACAGCCCTTTCCGCCCTGCTTTGGGTATCTTTTGCCGCCTTTTCCCATGTCGCACGGGCACAAGTAGCTCCTGATTTCATAGCAAATCAAGGTGCCTTGCCGCTGCGGAATCTGCAGATCGAGGTGCGGCAACTACGTGACAGCCACCAGTCGCAGAACACCCTGGGTGCTTCGGGCCACGTGCAGCTGCAGCCCGGCCAGTCCGGAGGAAGCGTCAACATCACAGCGCAAAACGACCAGCGCAATGATTCGGGCAACCTGGTCCAGCGCCTGCTGGTGCTCAATGGCCGCAGCGCAAACATCATGCTGGGCAACAGTGTTCCCCTGCGCTTGCTGCACAGCTTTGTGCAGAACGGCGTCGTGCGTTATGGCAGCGGGACGGTGTTGGTGAACGCAGGCAATGGCTTTTCAGCCATGCCGCTCTGGCGAGGCGGCGACAGTGCCGAGCTGGAACTGGCCGCCGTGCAAAGCACGCGCCATGCAATGGCTCCGCCCACTGACTCCCGCGTGGTGACTACGCTGGTGGTGCCGCTCAACGAATGGACGACCGTGGCCCAGTCCGATGAATCCGGTACAGGCAGCAGCACCACTCCTTTCAACAACACGCAATCGGCGAACCGGTCGGCATTGACGGTGCAGTTGCGGATTTCCGTGCGATAGGCGCCTGAGCGCGCTTTCTCAATCCCGCACGCAACGCGCCGTCAGCGGCAGCAGAGGGTAATGCATCACCGCTTCGCGCCCGCCCGGCCCCAAGCCAAATTCGGCCCGCATGCGTGTATTGCTGTAGACCGGCTGCGAAGGGCCCTGACCCCCGGCGTCACGGAAAAGCACATCTGAATCACGCGAAGTGTCGATCAGCGCACTATCGTCCACAAACCTCACGCTGAAGCCAACGCCGTGCTCACAGCGGTAGCGCGTCGCCGCAGAACCCGAGCCGGCGGCGGCACAAGCCGACAGCATCGCGGCCAAAGCCAGCCATGGGAGCAGCAGGGTTCGGTGCGCCATGATCATTTGGGCCACAACACCCACAAGCGCAAGGGCTGGTTCACCCGGCTGGCGAGTTCACCAGCCTGCGCGCCGGTGCCGGCAAAATAGTCGGCCCGCACGGCGCCGACGATGGCGCTGCCCGTGTCCTGCGCAATCACCAGTTTTTGCAGGTCTGCCGCAGACCCGCGCGATGCGAGCCAGACCGGGGTGCCGTAGGGAATGCTCTCCCGGTCCACGGCAATCGAGCGGCCCGGTGTCAGCGGCACGCCCTGGGCGCCACGCGGCCCGAAGGCAGCATCCATCTCGCTCAAGGCTTCTTCGCGGAAGAAGATGTAGCGCGGATTGCTCCAGAGCAGCTGCAACAGGCGCTGCGGATTTTGCGCAACCCAGGTCTTGGTCGACTCCGTCCAGGGAGCCACCATCCGGCCCTGGCCCTGATCGCTCAGCCATTGAGTGATGCTACGGAAAGGCTGGTCGTTGGAACCTGCGAAAGCCACACGCACGGTACGCTGCGTACCGTCGGCTTCGGTGACAGCCAACCGGCCCGAGCCCTGGATATGCAGCGACATGGCATCGATCGGGTCGGCCAGCCAGGCAATTTCCCGCCCTCTCAACGCAGCCTGTGCCTCGGGCAAAGTCTCGATTTCCTGGCGCGTGTACCAGGGCTTGCGCCCGCCCAGGCCCGCTGGCGGCTGGTACAGCGGCACCGCATACCCATTGCCGGGTTGCCGGCTGGCCTTGAGCAGGGGCTCGTAATAACTCGTGAGCAGGCCTTCTGGCTGGCCCTGCAAACTCTCGACACGGTAAGGCTGCAGGCGGGTGGTCATCCAGGCCCGCTGCTGCTCTGCCGTGGCAATGCTCAGGCGCCGCACCTCACCGCACAAGGGCGCAAACACCGGACCGGGCCGCTCGCAGCTTTTAAGCCAGGCATTCCAGGCCTCAAACAGGGCATCGGTTTCAAACCCCGGCAGTTCGGTCCAGGCCACAGGCACCCAGCGGCTCTTGCCACGCATCACGGCAGGCGCCTGGGCCGCCGCCTCGGGGCGCGCGGGAACGCCGGCACCGGAAGGCCCGGATGGCGCAGGCATGGGCATTCGCTGCGTCGCGCAGGACACGAGAACCAGTGCGGTGGCGATAATGGCAAGGGTCGGTGTTATCCGGGGAAAAACAGTCATGGCCTTACTTTTACTCGAAGCCCTGGGGGCCTTGCTCATTCTGGTCTTCATTGTCTGGTGGACAATGTTCTCCGGCCGCAGCAAGGGCGAGCTGAAAGACGATGCCCGGCATGAAACGGACCCGGAAAAACCAGGGGATCCGCTATAAATTACGGAGCAGGTTAGCCAGCTCCACCGCCGACTTTACCCGCATTTTCTCGAAGACCCGGGCCCGGTGGACTTCCACCGTCCGCACACTGATGTCCAGCTGGTCGGCCACCAGCTTGTTGGGCAGCCCCTCCACCACCAGCCGCATCACGTCACGCTCGCGCTCGGTCAGGCCGTCCAGCCGGGCCCGCAGGCTGGTGTGCTCGCTGCGCAGTGCCAGCGCCGCCGCAGACTGCGCCAGCGCCTGCTCGATGCGGTCCACCAGCACATTGTCGGAAAAAGGTTTTTCGCAAAAGTCGAAAGCGCCGCGCTTGACGGCATCCACCGCGGTGGGCACGTCGGCATGGCCGGTCAAAAAAATCACCGGCAGTGTCGGCAGCAGGCCGTAGCCAATCAGTTTCTCGAACATGGCCAGGCCGCTCATGCCTCCCATGCGCACATCCAGCAAGGCGCACGAAGGCGCAGTGACCTCGAAAGAGCCCGAGATCCGTGCGTCAAATGCTTCGGCGCTGGCAAAGGTCTCGCTGTTCAGGCGCCGGGAACGCAGCAGCCAGGCCAGCGCCTCGCGCACGCTGGCATCGTCATCCACGATGTACACCGCAGCGTTCTGGATCGGTTCCATGTCAACTCCTTCTTCTTGATACCTGTCAACCGGCTGCCGCTTCATGCGGCACGGCGACGGTAACCGCCACCGGCAATGTAAAGGTGAAAATCGTACCCTGAGGCTGCACCGCCTCAAACCCGAGAAAGCCGCCATGCTGCTCGATCACCGTGCGGCACAGGCTCAGTCCCAGACCCATGCCTTCGGCCTTGGTCGTGAAAAAGGGGGTGAACAGCCGGCGTGCCACCTCCTCAGGAATGCCGTCGCCATGATCAATCACGGCAAACTCCACCCAGCGGCTGTTCGCATTCGAGGCCGCCGCTCGCACGCGCAAGGTCAGTACCTTGTCTGCGCGCCGGCCTTTGTCCAGCCCCTGCATGGCCTGCATGCCGTTGCGCGCCAGGTTGAGCAGGACCTGCTCCACCATGGTCCGGTCGCACAGCACGGGTCCGCAGCTTTCATCCACCTGCATCAGCACCCGGACCCCCAGCTTGCGCGCCTGCAGGCTGACCAAAGGCATCACTGCATCGAGCAGTAGGCGCGGCGCAATCGGCTCACGCACCTGCTCGCGCCGGCGCACAAAGTCATGCACGCTCTTGATGACCTTGCCGGCGCGTTCGGCCTGCTCCGCGATGCGCCGCATGGCCAGTTGCAGGTCTTCGCGGTTGTCGTGCGGTTGCGCCTCGGTCGCGGCGCTTTGCAACAAATTGAGCGAGCCCGTGGCATAGCTGGATATGGCTGCCAGCGGCTGGTTCAGTTCATGGCTCAGCAGCGATGCCATCTCGCCCACCGTGGCCAGCCGGGCGGTGGCCTGCAGCCTGTCCTGGCTGGCCCGTGACAGCTCTTCGATGCGCCGCTGTTCGCTGACATCGAGGATGGCGCTCATCCAGCCGGTCTGCTTGCCCACGGCGTTGATCAGCGGCGCCTCAATGATCAGCACCGGAAAACGCGAGCCATCGCGCCGCATGAACACGGACTCGAAGCCTTCACGCGGCAAGGTCGCGCCCACAGCCAGCCGGCTGGCTTGCCGCTGCTGGTATTCCTCGACCTGCTCGGGCGGCCAGTAGGGCGGCGGCATGCTGTGCCTGAGCAACTCGCTGGCTTCCAGACCTACCATCTGGCAGAACGCCGGATTCACATAGGTTACGCGGCCCTGCAGGTCTCTGGCACGCATGCCGGTGACCAGCGAGTCTTCCATGGCCTTGCGAAAAGCCAGCGCGTCCGCCAGGTCATGCTCGACCTTCAGGCGCCGGCGCATGTCGCGGCCCAGCAGCGCCAGCACGGCCATCAAGGCAATCGACATGGCGGCGACCAGTGCGGTCAGCAGATTGGGAAACAGGGCCGGTGTCCCGACCTGGCGCTCCAGCCTGAGCACCATGGTGTTACCCGGCAAATCAAGCAGATGCTGGGCAACGTAGGCCCGGCTGCCGCGCGCCGGGGTGCCGTGCATGGCCAGGCGGGTCCCGTCGGCCTCGGTGAACGCCAGGCCCTGCCCCCGTGCCAGTTGCCTGCCGGCCAGCTCGGACAGCATGTCCGGCAGCGAATAGGTCGCCACCAGATAACCCGCCAGCCGGCCGGCCACCGAGACCGGCAGGCACATGTCCAAAACTTCCAGCCCCAGCCCATCGGCCTGCGGCAGGAAATAGCTGGTCGAATAGGCCGGTCCGCTGAAGCGCCGCGCCGCTGCGCAGGCAAAACCGACATCCGCTTGTGTGTTGTCCCGGCCCAGGCGTTCAAACACCGAGATGCGATAAGGCGTCTCGGCAAAAGACACCGTTGCCAGGGTCATGTCCCGCCACTCCAGCCGCATGACCTCCCGGTGCTCGCGCAGCAATTCGGCCGCCGGCCCGCGCCACATGTCCGGGCCCGGGCTGCTGGCCTGGAGAGCCTGCATGCTCTGGACATTGCGCGTCAGTGCGCCGCGGATGTCGGTAGCCGTCTGCACCACGTCCTGCTCCATCCGGCTCTGCACCTGGCTGGACTCGTAGCGCCCCGCGAGCCAGACCAGGGTCGACAGCAGGCCCGCCAGCAGGGCGACCAGCAGCGCCCACAAGGCCCAGCGCCGGCTCCAGCGGCGCCGGTTCGCAGGCGCGGCAGGGCTCTCGCCCTCGTCGGATGGATTCACAACACCCCGTGGTTCAGCGCGGGCAGCTGCAGGCGAACAGCCTGCAAACGCTCGGCAGAGACCTGCGCCATGACCACCGCCGGGTCCTGCGCCTGCTGCGCCAGCACTTCGCCCCAGGGGTCCACCACCAGGCTCTGGCCCCAGGTGTGGCGGCCATTCTCGTGCGTTCCACCCTGCGCCGCAGCCACGACATAGGCCAGGTTCTCAATCGCCCGTGCCCGCAGCAGGGCTTCCCAGTGCGCCTGGCCGGTGGTCCGGGTGAAGGCACTCGGCACCAGCAACACATCCGCCTTCATGGCCCGGTACAGCTCGGGAAAACGCAGGTCGTAGCAGATGCTCAGACCTACCCGGTAACTGTGGCCGTCCACAGAGGGTAGCTCGAAAGTGACCGGCTCCGCGCCGCATTCGATCACGCGCGACTCGTCATACCGCTCCAGCCCGTTGTCGAAGCGGAACAGGTGGATCTTGTCGTAACGCGCCACACACTGGCCCGACGGCGCATAAACCAGCGAACTGTTGCGCACATGGTGGCTGTCGCTGGCGCGCAGCGGCACGGTGCCGCCCACCACCCAGAGACCGAGTTCGCGCGCAGACCGGGCCAGAAAGTCCTGGATCGGTCCGCTGCCCGCTGCCTCCTGAACTTCCAGCTTGTCGGTGTCTTTCCGGCCCATCACGCAAAAATACTCGGGCAGCACCGCCAGCTCGGCGCCTTGAGCGGCGGCGCGTTCCAGCAACTGCCCGGCCACTGCCAGGTTGGAAGAAACGCTGGTGCCTGAAACCATTTGAAGGGCAGCGACGTGCACGTTTACCTCCTGGTTGTACTGTCGTCACCGGGTTTGGTCCCGGTCGCGGGTTTGCGGTCGACTTTAGTGATTTTCGGATTGGTCCAGGTCCCGTCAATGTGGAATTCCTGGGTCGTCGCCTCGCTCAAGGGGCGGCGCAGGAAATACTGGGCCAGGAAAGAACCCAGGCCAATCGCCGGGTTGATCACGGTGGCGATGAGCGACGCGGTGCCGGCATTGATCTCCGGAACCACCACCGCTGTCAGGTTCTGGGTTTCCTTGGCGATGTCGGCCGTGCCTTCCATCAATACGGCGGCATTGACGCCCTTCATTTGCAGGTTGTTGGTGAAAGCCAGGCCCTGGTTGATGTTGACATCGCCGCGCACAAAATCAAAGGAAAAACCGTCGGAGAAAACATCCCGAAAATCCAGCGTCAACCGCCTGGGCAAGGCCTGCAGGCTCAGCACTCCGAGCAGCTTGGCCATGCCGGGGTCGGCCTTGAGGAACTGGCCTGAAGCCACATTCACGTTGAACTGACCACTCAGGCTCGGGTAATCCAGGCTCAGCGGCGAACCTATCCAGGCAATCTGGCCCTCGAGTTTGCCCTTGCCGCGGCGAATGACATCGCTCATGCCAAACCGTTTGAGCAATTCCCCTGAATCGGCAATATCGAGTTTGAAATTCATTACCGTTCGACGCCGCTCGCCCGCCCCGCGCGCGCCGCTTGCCACCGCGGCCTGCTGCGCATCAACCGCCACCCAGTTGCCGGTGGCCGTCAGCGTGGCCTCCGGCACGATGACATTGAGCTTGTTCAGGCGCCACTCGCGCACACCGCCTTCACGGGCCACCGTGCCGGCGCCGCGGTTAACCGCCTCAACTTCCACCCGTCCCAGCTTTTTGCCGCGCAGTTCCAGATCCTCGACCACGATGTCGAGCGCCGGGATATTGGCAGGCTGTTCATTGAGGATAGCCTCGACCTCGCTGGCTGTGCTTTGGCCCAGGCTCAGGCGCGAGAGGCGACCGTACAGCCGTCCGGCGCCTGCACCGCCGGGCTGGCGAAACTCGACGTAGCCATTGAGTTCGGCCGCATCGACGTTGGCACGCCAGGTCAGGCCGTCGCGCGAGCCGCCGAGCACCACGTTGTGCAGCGTGCGCCCCTCCAGCAGCAGCTCGTTGGCCCGGATCGCCATGGTGGTCGGCAGGTAGCTGAGCACGGCGCTGGCCGGGGTCAACCGGCTGCCGGCAGCAGGCGGAACTGGAGCGGCATCGGGCGAGGCGTTTAGCACCTTGTCCCAGGCATCGATGTCCACCGTGGCGAGGTTGATGTTGGCCGCCACCCCACTGTCCGGCAGCGGCGAACTTTCACCGGGCTGCAGGCCGATGGCCAGGGCACCGCGCAACACCCGCGGCTCTGCTCCACTGATGTCGCGCACATACACTACCGAAGCCAGCCGCCCCACGCTGAGCGTCAGCTGGTCCTGCGTTGGCTGGCCGGCACTGACCGACTCGCGCAGCGCCGTGTTGTCAAAACGCAGGGGCAACACGGCGTCTGCCGTTTTGGTCAGGGGTGCGGGCAAGCTCAGGGCCATGCCTTGCAGGTTGCTGGCGAGGCTGAACTCGGTCATGCCCTTCCTGAAGCCCAGGCTGGCTGTATAGGCGGCCGCGCCACGGGCATGGGCTCCCAGGCGCGCGGCCAAACCCAGTTCCCTGGCCTGGCGCAGCCCTTCTGCGCTCAGTGTGCCCTGCGCCCGGATGAACACGAGGGCGTCCGGAAATTCCAGGGGAGCCGCCCCGGGCCGGGACGAACCGGATGCCGCCGGCCGGACGCCACCTTCCAGGCGAACATCACCGCCCAGCATGCGGGCCTGGCCGCCGCTGATCGCGAAACCATTTTCGGTGAATGTCACCAGCCCTTTTGCCCGCGTCAGCTGCGGCGTGTCCGGGGTGAACTGCACATCGTTGCCCGCCAGGGTGACACTGCCTTGCACCCGGGATTTATCGATATCCGCCAGCGGCAAGGTGAGCGCAAACTTGTAGTCGGCCGCGCCGGCCGCCACAGTCCTGGCCAGCGCCTTGCCGGTGATCCCGCCCAGCGGCGAGGCGTTGACGAAGCCCACGGCCTCCGCCAACGGGCCCTTGAGCTCGGCGCCCACCTGCACGGTAGCTGCATGCATGAGGTCCGGGATGCGTGCCTCGGCCTTGACCACCTGCAAGCCGGCAAAACCGGCAACCCGGCCCTTTGCGCCATTGACCTGCATGGACGCCCGGTCGAACACCAGTTCGCCCTCCAGCTCGCTCAGGGCCGGCCAGGCTCCGGCTTCGCGCGGCTGCACCGATTTAGGCACATAGAAAAAGTGCGCCTTGTCCACCTTGGCCGAAACCCGGAACTCGCCCTTTTTAGGGTCCGCAAAAGGCATGTCCTTCAAATTGCCCTTGAGCTTGAACTTCACATCGCTGAGCGCGCCCTGGGTCACCGCATCGCGCACATAGTGGCGCACCGTGTCCGGCAGGATCAGCGGCAGGTAGCGGTGCACCCTGCTGCCGTCACCCCGGCTGAGGCTGCCCTGCAAATCCAGCACGCCGGGGAAACGGCTGTCATGCGCGGCACCACCGGCAGAGGGCCCGGATGCTTCCGCGGTATGCCAGCTCGCCTGCGCGCTGCCCTGGGCGTCGGCGTTGGCAAACACCATGTTGCGCAGCTGCAGGTCGATTTTCGGGCCGGCCAGTTTCCACTGGGCATCCGCCGAAAATTGGTCGAGCAGCAGCTGCGGATCCTCAAAAATACCCGGCAAGTGGATCGCGCCGTTGACAATCTTCACCCGGGCCTGCCCGGCCTGGTGTGTCAGGTCGAAGTCCACGGCGGCGCCGCGCACACCCGGCCGGTCCTCGACACCATGTGCAGCCGGCTGCGAAGCAATTTCAAGTTGCGTCACACGCCCTTTGGCCGAATAAGCGGTTGGGGCATCCAGCGCACCCTGCCATTTGGCCTCGACGACTTCCACCAGCCCCTTGGGTGACAGCGCAGCAATCATCGAATGCGCGGCATCCCCCAATGGCAGCCGATTGGCAATCAGCGCGAGGGCCACCAGATCGAGTTTGTCCGCCTTGACTTCGCCTCGGGCCGGAGACTTGCCTTCGGCCGAGGTGTAAACGATGGAGGCATTGCCACCCGGCCATTGCAGGCCATCCCGGGTGCGAAACTGCAATCCTTCGGTGGCGAAATCAAAGCCGCCGGCAAATTGCCGGCCGCCGAAGCGGCCACTGACCGCCTGCAGCGCCAGAGGCTGCAGCGCCCGGCCCAGCTGTGCATCGACCTCCAGTAGCGCCACATCGGCCGTACCGCCGGTGATCTGCCCGCCGCTGACATCCGCCCAGGCCCGCAGCGCGCCGCTGCCCGCCCGCAGGTCGATGCCCAGGGTGTCCAGGCTGGCGTAGCGCTTGACCTCGGAAACATCGACACGGCCGAACTCGCCGTACAGCTGGCCGGCCCACTGTCGCCATTGCCCGGCCCCCTTCGACCATAACGGCTCGCGAAACACACCGCGCAGGCTGAAACGCTCGCCCCAGGCCGGTGGCGGCGTCGCATCCAGGCGCATCAGGTGGCGCCGGCCCGGGTTGCGCAGGGTCCAGTCGACCTGGGTCAGGGCCAGCTGTGGCGCCTGCCGCAATTCGTCGGTCCAGCGCACAGTGCCACCGCGAATGACAAACTCGGTTTGTGAAAAAAACCAGTCGGCGACAGCGCTGCTGTCCTTGCCGGGCTCAAGCGACACGTCCAGGCCGGCCACATAAATCTTTCCGTCCGCCATGCGGTGGATATCGAGTTCGGGCTGGTCTATATAAAGTTGCTCGAATCCCAGGCCCCACAGCGAAGAGGGAGATACAGCTGCCAGGATGCGCGGCAGGCGGAGGACTTCGCGCCCCTGGGCATCAAGCAGGGCCACGTCGCGCAGCTCGAAAGAAGGAATCAGTCCGCCGGAACGGGCCGTGATCTGCCCAATGCGCACCGGTATACCCAGCGCCTGGCTGGCAACCGTTTCGAGGCGCGGGCGGAATTCGCCGATTCGCGGCACAATCCAGCCGTGAAGTACGGCCCAGGCCATACCAAAAAGAACCCAGAAAGCCAGCACCAGCCAAAGGGCCAGGCGCGTGGCAAGCGCGGCAAATTTGAGACGTCGGGAGGCAAGCGCTGGCTGGGAGGGTGTCGTTTGATCCATTGGCATGAGAATTATGACCTTCAGCGCTTCCGTCCGTTCCACGCCATCCAGGCAAGTTTAGTGATGTTCATGCCATTGCCCGAACTTTCGGCCATGCCAGAGGCGGCATCAGGCTATTCCCGCTTTGTCCAGCGCATACGGCGACGCTATGCGGAACAGCTTGTCTTGCTACCGCCCGGGGCACCGGTGCGGGCCACGATGCAAACGGCCTATGAAGCCCTGCAGGCACAGGGGCTGGACACCGGTGCCGCCCTTCGGGTCTTGCGCCAGCTCGTCATGGAACGTCTGGTGGTTCTTGACTGCGATCATGAAGCCCCCACGCTTGTCGCTTCGCGTACTGCGCTGCCCCCCGAGGGGGCGCTGCGCCTGCGGCCCGGCGAAGCCGGTTCCGCGGCCCCGGCTGGAGAAAACCAATTCCCCACGCCCAGCACATCAGCTATCGCGGGCGTGGCACTGGAGGTGGTCACGCGCGCCATGACGGAATTGGCAGAGCTGGCCCTGGACATTGCGATCTGCGCGTCACGCCAGCCGCTCGACGCACTGTATGGCGCGCCCCAGGCCCCCCGCAGCTCTGGCCCGCCGGGCAGCCCGTCCGGGATGCGCGCCCAGCTGTGGGTTATCGGCATGGGCAAGCTCGGCGCCAGGGAGCTCAATGTTTCCAGCGACATCGACCTGATCTACGTCTATGACCACGATGGCGAAACCACGGGGCGGCAGGATGGCCGCGGCGTCATCTCCAACCATGAGTATTTTGCGCAGCAGGTCAAAGCCATCTACAACCTGATCGGCGAAACCACGGAGCACGGTTTTGTGTTCCGGATGGATCTGGCGCTGCGGCCCAACGGCAACTCCGGGCCGGCCGCAGTCTCGCTCAGTGCACTGGAAGAATATTTCCAGATGCAGGGCCGCGAGTGGGAGCGTTTTGCCTGGCTCAAGAGCCGGGTGGTGGCGCCGCTGGAATGTATCCGCGATGGCGCGGCCCAGGCCCTGCGCGGGCCTGTCCTGCCTTTTGTGTTCCGGCGCTACCTCGACTACAACGTGTTCGACTCGCTGCGTATCCTGCACCGGCAAATCCGCGAACATGCGGCCAAACGCGCCGCCGGCCACCCGGAACGTGCCAACGACGTGAAGATGTCGCGCGGCGGCATTCGCGAGATCGAATTCACCGTGCAACTGCTGCAGGTGGTGCGCGGCGGGCAATTTCCCGAGCTGCGAACCAGGCCCACGGTCGATGCGCTGCGGCGTGTGGCCAGCGCCGGGTTAATGGCGCAGGCCACGGCGCAAGCCCTGGCGCGCGCTTACGATTTCCTTCGCCGCGTCGAGCACCGCATCCAGTATCTGGACGACCAGCAAACCCATGTGCTGCCCACGCGTGACGACGACCTGGCCTGGATCGCGCAGACCCTGGGCTACAGCAACTGCTGCCCCTTCCTGAGCGAACTGGACACCCATCGGGAACTGGTAGCCCAGGAATTTGACACCCTGCTGGGGAAAAAAAGCGAATGCAAGGGCTGCGGCAAATCGGCACCGGCGGCACCGCAGGACCTGGAAGAGCTGCTTGAAAAGCTCCCGGAAACCCTACCTGGCAGATTCCGGGCCCGGCTGGAAGTATGGCGAACACACCCGCGTGTTGCGGGGCTGCGTGACGACGCGCGCGCACGCCTGGTCCGGCTGCTGCAACGCACCGCCCAGTGGCTGCTCGAAGGACGGGTGGGTGAAGAGGCGGCGGTGCGCATTGTCGACTGGATCGAGCCGCTGCTGCGCCGCGAAAGCTACTTGGCCCTGCTGCTGGAGCGTCCTTCCGTGCACGAGCGGCTGCTGCGCCTGCTGGGCGCGGCCAAATGGCCGGCGCGCTACCTGCTTCAGCACCCGGGCGTGATCGACGAGCTGGCCAGCGACGCCATGCTGCACGAGCGTTTTGATGCCACCGTTTTCGTGCAGGAACTCCAGCAGCGCCTGGCCGCGCTGCGCCGCACCGGCGAGGACGACGAGGAAACCTGCCTGAACCTGCTGCGACGTGCCCACCATGCCGAGGTCTTCCGCACCCTGGCGCGCGATGTCGAGGGGGCATTAACCGTCGAGCAGGTCGCCGACGACCTCAGCGCGCTGGCTGAAGCCGTACTCAAGGTCACCACCGACTGGTGCTGGCAGCGCCTGAAAACCCGCCACCGCGAAACACCGCAGTTCGCCATCATTGCTTACGGCAAGCTGGGCGGCAAGGAGCTCGGCTATGGCAGCGATCTCGATATCGTGTTTGTCTATGAAGACGACGACGAACGCGCCCCGGAAGTCTACGCGGCCTTTGTGCGCAAGCTGATCAGCTGGCTGACCCTCAAGACCGCCGAAGGGGACCTGTTCGAGATCGACACGGCTCTGCGGCCCAACGGCAACTCGGGCTTGCTGGTCACCCGCTTCGAGGCCTATGCCAACTATCAGCAGCAACGCGGCAGCAACACCGCCTGGACCTGGGAGCACCAGGCCATCACGCGCGCGCGGTTTGTCCTCGGTGATGAATCGCTGCGCCAGCAGTTTGACCAGGTGCGACTGGCTGTGATCACCGCCTCGCGCGACATCCCTGCGCTAAGCCATGAAATTGTCGCCATGCGCAAAAAAGTGCAGGCGGCCCACCCGGTCAAGGGTGAAAAAACCGGTCAGAAATTTGACGTCAAACACAGCCCGGGCGGCATGGTGGATGCCGAGTTTGCCGTGCAGTTCCTGGTGCTGTCACAGTCGCACCAACACCCGGAGCTGGCCGACAACGTCGGCAACATTGCACTGCTGCAGCGCGCCGAAGCGGCCGGCTTGCTACCCGCTGGCGCAGGTGAGGCGGCTGCCAGCGCCTACCGCGAGCTGCGCCGCGTACAACACCGTGCACGCCTGAATGAAGAACCGACACAGGTCACCCCTCCAGCCTTGCAGGCTGAACGTGATGCGGTACTGGCCTTGTGGGCTGCGGTGCTGAAAGAGGCTTGAGCCAGCCTTATATTCCGGCCAGTTAAACGGCCACAAGGAAAGCTAGTCTTTCGCGGCCTGCCGGGCAGCAGCAGTGTCCAGTCCGGGCGATTCCGCACCCACCAGGGATGCGCCGCCGAGACTGAGGTGGACAAACTTCTGCAGCACCTTGTTGTCGGCAGCATGAAATACAAACAGGCCCCGGCCTCGGGCACGAACAATCAAGCGCGGCGCAATCAACCATTGCAGGTAAGGCACGTAGATGAACTTGATCTGAGTGATATCGGCCAAAGCGACCTGCTTGGGCCACAACCAGCTCTGGCGAATGCAGATATCGTCAATCGTGGTCCGGCTCCGCAAGATCCAGTAGTAGCAAAACGCGATGACAGCAAAAGTCACCGCCATGAACAGAACCGCGCGGATGGACCAGCCTGTCCCGATGATCTGGTCGGCGGCCCGGGCTCCCCAGAACAGCAGCGCAGCCATGAGAAGGCTTGCCAGTATCTTCACTGCCAGGGGAAAGGCGGCGCCTTCGGCCGCATCGTTCATTGATCCGGAGGTTGGTGACATGCTATTTCTTCGCATCGTCTGTGGCTGCCGGCGCTCCAGCTGCCGCGTCCGACTTGGATGCGTTATTAAACAGGTCTTCGACGTTTTTCTGCTCGTCCATGGCGTTGGACTCTTCCTGGGCCGGCATCTCGATCTGAACCTTGTCGATATCGATCTTCTGTTCCTTGTCGAGAAAGACTGTCACCGTCTGGGGAACAAAAATAACAATGACGACCAATACCAGTTGAAGCAGAACCCACGGAATGGCGCCCAGGTAAATGTCTCGTGACTTCACCTTCTCCGGGATGGCACCTGACTTGAACAGCGTATCGGAAATGCCGCGCAGGTAAAACAGCGCAAAACCGAAAGGCGGGTGCATGAAGCTGGTTTGCATGTTGACGCAAAGCAGCACGCCGAACCAGATCATGTCGATGCCCATCTTGTCGGCCACCGGCCCGAGCATTGGCAGGATGATGAAGGCAATTTCGAAGAAATCGAGGAAAAACGCCAGGAAGAAAATGAAGATGTTGACAACAATCAGGAACCCGGTCTGCCCCCCGGGCAGGCCGGTCAACATGTGTTCAATCCAGATCCCGCCATCGACCCCTTGGAATACCAGTGAAAAGACGCGCGAGCCAATCAGGATGAACACCACCATGGCGGTGATACGCATGGTACCGGTCATGCCGTCCTTGATCAGGGCCCATGACAGCCGCTTGTGAACGGCGGCGAGGATAAATGCGCCGACGGCACCCATCGCACCGGCTTCTGTCGGCGTTGCAATGGCGGTGTTGATGCCGGGCAAACCGCCCATGCTGCCCAACACGGCAAAGATCAGGATGGCGGAGGGGATGATGCCGCGCAAGCACTTCTTCCACAAAGCCCAACCGTCTAGCGTGCGCGCCTCCGCCGGAACACCCGGCAGATAGGCCGGACGGAAACGCGTCAGAAAAAAGGTGTAAAGCGCAAAAATCACGACCTGCAGGATGGAAGGCCCCCAAGCCCCTTTGTACATGTCTCCGACAGAGCGGCCAAGCTGATCGGCCATGACAACCAGCACCAGCGAAGGCGGCACCAGCTGGGTGATGGTTCCGGATGCTGCCAGCACGCCTGTGGCGTAGCGCATGTTGTAACCGTAACGCATCATCACCGGCAGGGAAATCATCGCCATGGCAATGACCTGTCCAGCCACAGTACCTGTGATGGCTCCCAGGATGAAACCAACAATGATGACAGAGTAACCCAGCCCGCCGCGCATCGGGCCAAAAAGCTGTCCCATGGAATCGAGCATGTCTTCGGCCAGCCCGCATTTTTCGAGAATCGATCCCATCAAGGTGAAGAAAGGAATCGCAAGCAACAGTTCGTTGGACAGGATGCCAAAGACATTGAGCGGCAGGTTGGCCATGAAGGCGGCCGGAAACCAGCCCATCTCGATGGCAATGAAACCGCAAAGCAAGCCGAGCGCCGACAAGGAGAAAGCTACCGGAAAACCGATCAGCATGATGACAATCAGTCCGCCAAACATCAGCGGGGCGAAATCCTGCATGCTCATGCGGCTCTCCGGCAAATCGTCTTGGCGTCAGCATTCGTGCCGCCCGCCCATGGCAGCCCGGCGTAAATTGGGTAGGTCATTGCAGGGGTCTTTCGTAATGGAGGTCCATGTCATAGACATGCATGAGCCAGCCGGTGCGCTTGATGATCTCGGACAGCCCCTGAAGCAGCATCAATGTGAAGCCCAGCGGCAGCATCAGCATGGCCGGCCAGCGAATCAGGCCACCGGCATTGCTCGACATTTCCTGCATGAGATACATGCGCAGAAACAGCGGCGCGGAAAAATAGAGCATCAGGGCCATCGCAGGCAGCAAGAAAAAAACCAGGCCAAACACGTCGATGCATACTCGGCCCCGGCTGGAGAACTGCCCATAGATCACGTCCACACGAACATGTTCATTGACCCGCAGGACCTGGGCCGCGCCCAGCATGACGCAAGCGGCGAACATATACCACTGGATCTCGAGCCAGGCGTTCGAGCTGATGTCGAAGGCATAGCGGATCACGGCGTTGCCGGCGCTGATAACGCACGAAAGAATGACCGCCCATTTGGCAACGCTGGCGAAGCGGTCATTGATCCAGTCAACCAAATGAGCGAAAGAAAGAAGCGTTTTCAAAGCAGAGCCTCCGAAACCTGTCAGAAAAGGACCGCTTGACTCTATCCACGGGGGTGTAAAGAGGCCGTAAAGAAACCTCCCGCAGCACTGACGGAAGGCTGACGGAGCGCTCCTTGGCCAGTGTCGTGGACACAAGGCGATTCATGCCGCCTTGTACGGGCGGGCCAGGTCCCTAGGGTGAAATGGCAGAGTTCAAGGGCACGTCGCCGGATTGGGCAAGCAGGCGATAACCGACACTGGTTTCCGTCAGCAACAGAACCGGCCTGGTCGGTTGCGCCTCCAGCTTCTGGCGCAACTGGCGTATATAGATACGCAGGTAGTGGCCCTGCTCTGCATGCCCCGGGCCCCAGACCTCATGCAGGAGCTGGCGCGAGGTCACCACCCGGTCTGCCCGTTTGGCCAGAGCTTCCAGCAGACGCCACTCGGTCGCCGTCAGGCGAACCACCAGCCCGGCGCGATAGACCGTTTTGGTTTCCAGGTCAATCCGCACATCACCGATGCGCAGCGTCGATGCGCCAGCCCGCGTGGTCTGGGCGGCATGTCGCAACGCTACCCGAAGGCGGGCATGCAATTCATCAACACCGAAAGGTTTGCTCAGGTAGTCGTCTGCGCCGGCATCAAGTGCATCGACTTTCTGCCGCTCCTGGGACCGCGCAGACAACACCAGGATCGGCCGTTGCGTCCAGCTGCGCAACTGGCGTATCAGGTCGACCCCGTCGCGGTCGGGCAGCCCCAGATCAATCAGGAAGACATCGATCCGCCTGTTGCCGGCAAGAGTCTCCCCTTCCAGCGCGTTGGCAGCTTCAAAGACCTCATACCCCTCCGCCTCCAGCGTGGTCACCAGAAAGCGGCGAATCGGCTCCTCATCCTCAATCAGCAGGACCCGTGTAGCCGCCATGCGCAAAGACATCAGGCTACCTCGCCCATCGGGGGAGCGTGCCGCTCCGGTTGCGGCAGACGGAGCTCGAAATGCGCCCCATTGCGGTTGACGCCGTCTATCGTTCCCTGATGCAATCGAACCACCGCCGTGCAAATGGCCAGCCCCAGCCCCGTGCCAGCGCCCGTGGACTCCGGACGGCCACGGTAGAACTTCTTGAAAACATCGCGCTCGTGACCCGCCGGCAGGCCCGGGCCATTGTCTGCCACCGTGAGTTGCCAGTACTCATCCATGACGTTCACAGCAACAGCAATCGTGCTGCCTGCCGGCGTATAGCGCAACGCGTTGTCCAGCAAATTGCTCAACGCCTGCACCAGCAGGCGTGGATCACACCAGACAACCGCGTCCGGCGGAACCTGGATCTGAAGCAGATGGGTACGCAGGCGCTCTCCGAGCGTCTTGCGGGCTTCCTCAACCAGCTCGTCGGCCGGGCACCATTCGTAAGCAGGTTGCACACCGCCTTCTTCCATGCGGGTGAGGTCGAGCAGGTCGCTGACCAGCGTATGCATGCGCCGCGCTTCGTCCAGAATCGACTGCGTGAGTGCGGTTCGACGGGACGTGTCTAGCAATTTGTCCTGACGCAACAAGCTGGTGGCAGCGCCGACAATCGTTGTCAGCGGGGTACGGAAATCATGTGAAATTCCCGACAGCAAAGTACTGCGAAGCCGTTCGGTTTCAACCTCGATCACCGCGTCTGCGCTCTTGCGCTCAAAAATCGAACGCTCCAGGGCAAGCGCCGCCTGATTGGCGAAAGCCTTGAGTAGATCGTGCTCCTGAGGGGTGTGAAAACTGGTTGGCAGTGGCTGAATAGCCAGAACTCCCAATGAGCCGGTGGCACCCTGCAAAGGCAGGTAAAGCGCCCGTGCTGGCGATTCGTTTTGCGCAGCGGCGTCAGCACTTTGCCCCTGGTCAAACGCCTTCTGCGCCACGCCCAGTTCCACATCGGCACGCTCCGCGTCCCCTGAACCCGTCCGTCCTTGCTGAAGGCTGCGGCAAAAGCCCTCCCGGTCCCTGAGCTTTCCCGATGCGTCCGGCAGCAACAAGCCGCAAGGTGTGTCAAACGTGGAGCGAACAGCCACGGCCAGCCCTGCCGCAATCGCATCAGGTGACCGCGCAGCCGCCAGCTGGCGTGCCAGCTCATTGAGCGCATGCTCGCGCCGGGCCCGCTCATTGGCCACAAGCGCTTGCATGCGGGCATGTGCCACCAGTCGGCTGATCAGCAGGCCCACCAGAAGCATGACGACAAGTGTGAAGATGTGCTGCGTATTGGTCGGGTTGAGCGACCACCGCGGCGGCACAAAAATCAGGTCGAACAAAAAAATGCTCGACAACACAGCAACGACCGAGGCCGACTGGCCGAAACGCAAAGCGGTATACACAACACCGGCGAGATAAACCATGATCAGATTGGCCAGATCGAAGTACGGCGTCATCAATGCGCAGATGCTGGTACAGGCCAGCACCACCAGCAATGCGTAAGCCCAGCCGTGCCGCTTGGCAGGACTGGCCCACGCGGTTTGCCGGGCATCGGAAGGCGCCAGGTCATCAGCGCGATTGGCAGGCATAGGGCAGTCGTGTGGTCAGGGTCGGGCGTTGCATTGTTGCATGTCCGTCAGTGGCCGCAGGCGGGCTGCACCTGTGTAAAACGGCCATTGCTCGAACAGCTGCCAGACCTCTAGCGGGTCAATACACCTCGTCAGCACATCGCGGAAATCACGATCAGAGAGCAGATGCCTCACATCGGCCAGCAACGCAAAATGCTGCGGTGCAGCTGGCTTGGGAACCAGCAAAACCAGCAGATCAGAAACCGGTTTACCGTCTGGTGCCTCGAAAGGGATCGGGCGCCTGGGCCTCAGAAATGCCGCCACCGGCCGCTTCAACCCCTTGATTTGTGCATGAGGAATCGCAAGGCCATATCCGATAGCTGTTGTGCCATGGCTTTCGCGCACCCCCAGGCGTTGGGCTATTTCAGCGCGCCTGGCTGGACCGCGTAGTCGCACCACCTGCCCAATCGCCTCAAAAGCCTGCTCCACGGAGGTCACAGGGGCGCCCAGCACCACGCACTCCAGAGACAATATATCTTTCATCAACAAACGCTCCACCATCTTTGCATTGGAATGGGCTTTGCGTAAAAGCATCGTAAAAGTTGCCTCTCAAAATTTGGCGGTCGAATCCTGAGTCCCCTGCTTTTGCGCAGCTGGTTTTGTATTTAATTGAAACAATCGTCCTAATTAAATCGATCGTTTGATTTATATATGCTCTAATCGGGCGCATGAAATCCGTCCCTCCCGCCTCGCCAGCCGCCGCCAGCGCCAGCCCGGAGGTCCGCAGGCAGCGCTCCGACGGCGCCGAGGCCAGGTCTCACCTGCTACTCACCGCCTTGCGGCTGTTTGCCGAAAGGGGGTTTGCCAAAACCTCAACGCGCGAGATTGCGCTGGCAGCCGGGGTGAATATTGCCGCCATCAGCTATTACTTCGGCGACAAGGCCGGGCTCTACCGCGCGGTGTTCACCGAACCCATGGGCAGCGCCAAGGATGACATCGCGCTGTACGACCAGCCCGGCTTCACCTTGCGGCAGTCCCTGCAAGGTTTTGTCGCCAGTTTTTTGAATCCGATGAAACAGGGCGAATTCATCCAACAGTGCACCCGCCTGCATTTTCGCGAGATGCTGGAGCCCACCGGGGTCTGGGCTGAAGAACTCGACAAGGGCATCAAGCCCGCCCACGCCGCGCTGGTGGCCGTGCTCGGCCGGCACCTGGGCGTCACCCGGCCCGACGATGATTTGCACCGGCTGGCCTTCAGCATCACCGGTCTGGCCTTGCAGATGTACGTTACCCGTGACGTGATCGAGAGCGTGCGGCCACAGTTGCTCGCCACGCCGAAAGCCATTGACCTGTGGGCGGCCCGCCTGGTGGATTTTTCCGAGACCATGGTCGCCGTTGAACTGGCCCGGCGCCAGTCCCTTACTTCCGCCAAGAAAAGCAAAACATGAAGATAAGCCGCCTGATTGCCCCTGGACTGATCCTGACGCTGGGCGCCTGTGCGCTGCATTCACCACCGGACAAGGTCTCTGCCAACCCGCCTTCGCAGTGGTTCGCCCCATTGCCCACGCAAGTCCAGGCGGCGGGGCTTCCGCACAACGGGACGCTGACCGACCTGACGCAGTGGTGGCAACAGCAGGGCGACCCGCTGCTGGTCGAGCTGATCAGCGCCGCCCAAGCCGTGAGCCCCACCGTGGCAACAGCGCGTTCGCGCATTGAGCAGGCCCGAGCTACGCGGGTGGCAGCAGGTGCCGCTCTCCTGCCCTCGCTCGACGCCACGGCCAGCATCAGCCGCGGCCGCACGCAGCCGGCCACCGGGCCCGGCGCCGCGCCCGTGATCACTACCGCGCAAACGGGTTTGCAGACGGCCTGGGAAATCGACGTGTTTGGTGGCAGGCGGGCCGGTCGCGATGCTGCCGGCGAGCGCCTGGCCGGTGCCCAGGCGCAGTGGCACGATGCGCGCGTCTCGGTGGCGGCCGAAGTTGCCAACCAGTATTACAGCCTGCGCACCTGCCGGCAGCTGGAGGCGGTAACGCAGTCCGATGCCACTTCGCGCGGTGAAACCGCCCGCCTGTCTGACCTCAGCACAAAAGCTGGCTTCACCGCACCGGCCACCGATGCCCTGGCGCGCGCCAGTGCCGCCGAGGCCAGCGCCCGCGCCACGCAGCAGCGCGCGCAATGCGAGCTGGACATCAAGGCGCTGGTGGCCCTGTCCGGCCTGGCCGAGCCGGACCTCAGGCAAAAAGTGGCCCAGGCCCCCGAACTGCGTGCGCAAGCAGCTATGTTTTCAATAGCAGCCGTGCCGGCCAATGCACTCGCCCAACGCCCCGATGTGTTCAATGCCGAACGCGAAGTGGCCGCCGCCAGCGCCGATGTCGGCAGCGCCCAGGCCGAGCGTTACCCGCGCCTGAGCCTGAGCGGCGCCATCGGCAACTCACGGTTTCGCAGCGGCGGTGTGACCACCACCCTGGACACTTGGTCCATCGGCCCGCTGGCGCTGAGCCTGCCGCTGTTCGACGGCGGACGCCGTGCAGCGGATGTTGATGCCGCCCGGGCACGCTACGAAGAAGCGGCAGCGCTTTACCGCGCCCGTGTGCGGCAGGCTGTGCGCGAGGTCGAGGAAGCCCTGGTCAACCTGCAAAGCACGGCCGCGCGCGAGGGCGATGCGCAAACCGCGGTGGCCGGCTACCGCGCGTCTTTCACCGGCACAGACGCACGTTATCGCAACGGCCTGGCCAGCCTCGTCGAGCTGGAAGATGCGCGGCGGGTACAGCTGAGCGCCGAAACCACGCTGGCCTCGCTGCAGCGCGAACGCCTGTCGGCCTGGGTGGCGCTGTACCGCGCCATGGGCGGCGGCTGGACGCCGGCCATGGCCGGCCCCGAAGCCGGCGCTTCAGCCTCTTCCAATGCACAGGCCACACCGGCCAGGCCGTGAGCCTTTTGCCTCTTTTCCTCTTGACTGCCTCTGTTTGATTCCAAAAACACCATGAACAAATTCAAACTCAAACCCGTTGCCGTGATCGCCATCGTTGTTGTTGTAGCCATTGCGGCCGGCGCCTTCTTCTTCCTTTCCTCAGAAAAAACGGAAAAGGCCGAGGCCGACGGCAAAGCCGCGCCCAAGCCGGCCCTGACCGTGACCGCCGCCCAGCCCCAGCCGGCACGCCTGACCATCGCGCTGGCCGCCAACGGCAACATCGTGGCCTGGCAGGAAGCCATCATCGGCTCCGAGTCGAACGGATTGCGCCTGACCGATGTGCGGGCCAATGTCGGCGACGTGGTGAAAGCCGGCCAGGTGCTTGCGACCTTTTCGACCGAGAGCGTGCAGGCCGACGTGGCCCAGGCGCGCGCCAGCCTGCTGGAGGCGCAGGCCAGTGCGTCCGACGCTGCGGCCAATGCCGAGCGCGCCCGCACTTTGCAAAATTCGGGCGCGCTGAGCACCCAGCAAATCAACCAGTATCTGACGACCGAGAAAACCGCTCGGGCGCGCGCCGAGGCCGCGCAGGCCGTGCTGGGCGCGCAACAACTGCGCGGCAGGCAAACCGAAGTACTGGCACCCGACAGCGGCGTGATCTCGGCACGCACCGCCACCGTGGGTGCTGTCGTCAGCGCCGGTACCGAGCTGTTCCGCATGGTCCGCAAGGGCCGGCTCGAATGGAGAGCGGAAGTGACCTCGGCCGAGCTTGGCCGCATCACCACCGGCACCACAGCCGTCATCCGGCCGGCCAGCGGGGGCGAGCTGCGCGGCCGTGTGCGCATGATCGCGCCCACTGTCGATCCGCAAACACGTTCGGCGCTGGTTTATGTCGACCTGCCGGCGTCGGCGGGCAAGGATGCGCCCGCCAAGGCCGGCATGTTCGCCCGCGGCGAATTCAATCTCGGCACTTCGGAAGCACTGACGGTGCCGCAGCGCGCCATCGTGGTCCGCGACGGCTTCAACTTCGTCTTCCAGCTGAGCGCCGACAACCGGGTCAGCCAGATCAAGGTGCAGACCGGCCGGCTGGTGGGCGACCGTGTCGAGATTGTCTCGGGCCTGACCGCCGACGCGCGCATCGTGGTGGACGGTGCCGGTTTCCTCAACGATGGCGACGTGGTCCGCATCAGTGCTGCGCCGGAAGCCGCAGCCGGAACCTCCAAGACAAATACGGCTCCAGTCCTTTCTGTACCTGCCTCAGCAGCTAGCAAATAAGGAGCATCACGATGAATGTTTCCTCCTGGTCGATCAAAAACCCGATTCCCGCGGTAATGCTGTTTGTGCTGCTGAGCTTCGGCGGCATGTTGTCCTTCAAGGCCATGAAGGTGCAGAACTTTCCCGACATCGACCTGCCAACGGTCAGCGTGTCGGCCTCGCTGCCGGGCGCTGCGCCCGCACAGCTTGAAACCGAGGTGGCGCGCAAGCTTGAAAACTCGATTGCCACCGTGCAGGGCCTCAAGCACATCACCACCAAGGTGCAGGACGGCGGCGTGACCATCACGGCCGAGTTTCGCCTCGAAAAACCGGTGCAGGAAGCGGTGGACGATGTGCGTTCTGCCGTAGCGCGTGTGCGCTCCGACCTGCCCGGCGACGTGCGCGACCCCATCGTCAGCAAGGTGGACCTGGCCGGCCAGCCCGTGCTGGCCTTCACCGTTGCTTCGGGCCGCATGGATCCCGAGGCGCTGTCCTGGTTCGTCGACAACACCATCTCGCGCAAGCTGCTCGCCGTGCGCGGCGTCGGTGCGGTCAACCGCGTGGGCGGCGTGACGCGTGAAGTGCGCATCGCACTCGATCCATCGAAGCTGCAGGCGCTGGGCGCCAGCGCGGCCGACATCTCGCGCCAGCTCAAGCAGGTGCAGACCGAAAGCGCCGGCGGCCGCACCGACCTGGGCGGCAGCGAGCAGCCCGTGCGCACCCTGGCCACGGTGAAATCCGCCGAAGAGCTGGCGCGTCTGGAACTGTCGCTCACCGACGGCAGGCGCATCCGGCTGGACCAGGTGGCCACCGTCAGCGACACCTATGCCGACCCGCGGTCAGCGGCGCTGCTCGATGGCAGACCCGTCGTCGGTTTTGAGGTCGCACGCAGCCGCGGTGAAAGCGAGGTTACCGTCGGCGCCGCCGTGCAGGTGGCTCTGGCAGAACTCAAGGCACAACACCCCGACCTGGTATTGACCGAAGCCTTCAACTTCGTCAAACCAGTGGAAGAAGAGTACGACGGTTCGATGGCGCTGCTTTACGAAGGTGCGCTGCTGGCGGTGCTGGTGGTCTGGCTGTTCCTGCGCGACTGGCGCGCCACTTTTGTTTCCGCTGTGGCGCTGCCGCTGTCGGTAATCCCGGCTTTCATCGGCATGTACCTGCTGGGCTTCTCGATCAACGTGGTGACGCTGCTGGCGCTCTCGCTGGTGATCGGCATTCTGGTCGACGACGCCATCGTCGAGGTGGAGAACATCGTGCGGCATTTGCGCATGGGCAAAACGCCCTACCAAGCCGCCATGGAAGCGGCCGACGAAATTGGCCTGGCGGTGGTGGCCACCACCTTCACGCTGATTGCCGTGTTCCTGCCGACAGCTTTCATGAGTGGTGTGGCCGGCAAGTTTTTCAAGCAGTTCGGCTGGACAGCTTCGCTGGCGGTGTTCGCCTCGCTGGTGGTGGCGCGGGTGCTCACGCCCATGATGGCGGCCTACATGCTCAAGCCCCTCGTCGGCGACCATAAGGATCCGGGATGGATGCGCACATACATGCGCTGGGCGACCTGGTGCATGAAGCACCGCGGGATCACCATGGTGGCAGCGACGCTGTTTTTTATCGGCTCCATAGCACTGGCGATCAGCCCGCTGATCTCCAAAGGTTTCATCCCGCCGGACGACAACTCGCAGACCCAGATCTATCTGGAGCTGCCGCCAGGGGCCACCCTCGCGCAAACCAAGGCGTCGGCCGAACAGGCTCGCCTGCTGGTCAGCAAGGTCGAGCACGTCCGCAGCGTTTACACCACCATTGGTGGCGGCAGCGCCGGAACCGATCCGTTTGCCGCATCCGGAGGTGCGGAAACCCGCAAGGCCACCTTGACGGTACTGTTGACCGAGCGCACCGAACGGCCGCGCAAGCAGGGCATTGAAAACAAGATGCGCACCGCGCTTGAGCCGTTGCCCGGCGTGCGGACCAAGGTCGGCCTGGGTGGCTCGGGTGAAAAATACGTTCTGGTGCTGACCGGCGAGGACCCGGTGGCCCTGCAGGCCGCAGCGCTGGCCGTGGAAAAGGATTTGCGCACTGTGCCTGGCCTGGGCAGCGTGGCGTCGAGCGCGAGCCTGATCCGGCCCGAGATCGCCGTGCGGCCCGACTTCGCGCGTGCGGCCGACCTGGGCGTGACCAGCGCCGCCATCGGCGAGACGTTGCGCATTGCGACCCTGGGCGACTACGACATGTCGCTGCCCAAGCTCAATCTGCCGGAACGCCAGGTGCCGATTGTGGTCAAACTCGACGACGCGGCACGCAAGGACCTGAGTGTGCTGGAACGCCTGTCAGTACCGGGCACCAAAGGCCCGGTCATGCTGGGCCAGGTGGCGACGCTGGAGATTGCCGGCGGTCCGGCGGTGATCGACCGCTACGACCGTTCGCGCAACGTCAATTTCGAGATCGAACTCTCAGGTCTGCCACTGGGCGAGGTGACCAAGCTGGTCCAGGAGCTGCCCGCCGTGAAGAATCTTCCAGCCGGCGTCAAAGTGGTGGAGATCGGCGACGCCGAAATGATGGGCGAGCTGTTTGGCAGCTTCGCCCTGGCCATGCTGACTGGTGTGCTGTGCATCTACATCGTGCTGGTGCTGCTGTTCAAGGACTTCCTGCACCCGGTGACCATTCTGGCCGCCTTGCCGCTGGCGCTGGGCGGCGCCTTCGTCGGCTTGCTGATCGCGCAGAAAAGTTTCTCCATGCCATCGCTGATCGGCCTGGTCATGCTGATGGGCATTGCCACCAAGAACTCCATCCTGCTGGTCGAGTACGCCATCGTCGCGCGGCGCGACCACGGCATGACCCGGATGGAGGCGCTGCTGGACGCCTGCCACAAGCGGGCACGGCCCATCATCATGACCACCCTGGCCATGGGCGCCGGCATGATGCCAATTGCCATCGGCCTCGGCGAGGCCGATCCGAGCTTCCGCTCGCCGATGTCGATTGCGGTGATTGGCGGCCTGATCACGTCCACCGTGCTGAGCCTGCTGGTGGTGCCTGCCGTGTTTACCTACATCGACGACATCGAACATGGCTTCCGGCGCCTCGCGGCACGTGTGCGTGGCCGGCGGTACGAGCCACCGGAACGCCAGCCACTTGCATCCAGCGTCAAACCGGCAGAGTTGCCGGCGCCATAACAGGGCACCAGTGATGCCATGGCCGCGACTTGCAAGCCAAATCGACACCTGGCCCTTATTGGACGGGCGCAAACAGCTACTTATTTGATAGCAAATCAAGGCAGATGGCGGGGCTTCAGGCAGGGCGCCGGATCTTTTTCACCAGCGCCGTTGTTGAATAACCATCGACAAACGGAATCGCCAGCGCCTTGCCGCCGTAGCTTTTGACCACGGCGGTTTCAGCGAGCTGGTCCATGTCGTAGTCGCCGCCCTTGACCAGGATGTCCGGCCTGAGTTCCGTGATGAGCTCCAGCGGGGTGTCTTCATCAAACCAGGTGACGAGGTTGACCGACTCGAGCGCAGCCATCAGCACGGCGCGGTCTTCCTCGTTGTTCAGCGGACGGTCCGGACCCTTGCCGAGGCGCCGCGCCGAGGCGTCGGTGTTGAGCGCCACCACCAGACTGCCGCCCAGGGCCCGCGCATTGGCCAGGTAAGTCGCGTGGCCGCGGTGCAGCACATCGAACACGCCATTGGTAAACACCACCGGCTGCGGCAGTGCGGCCACACGCTGCGCCGCTTCGGCGCGCGCGGCAATTTTTTTTGTGAAGGGCGGTGGGGAAGTGAGCGACGCGCTTTGCATCACGCGACTTTACCGGAAGGCCGTGGCCACCATCTCCACGAGCAGGCCACCGTCCAGCTGGGCACCAACCACCGCGCGTTGCGGCCAGGCCGCACTGTCCTCGCCAATCCAGTCGCGCCAGGCGGTGTCCAGTACGGGCTTGTTGTGGAAATCGGTCAGGAAAATCTGCACGCTCAGCAGCCCGGTACGGGAAGCACCGACATGCGCCAGATGGGCGTCGAGCATCGCCAGGGTCTGCGCCAGCTGGCCCGGAAAATCCAGCCCGGCATCGCTTGCATTGGCCACCGCAAACACCTGCGCGCCCCGGGCGACGACGCGGCTGCGGCCGCCCGACGCGCTCGGCCAGCGCACGTCCTGCTGCATCAGGCGCCGGTCACCACCGGTTTGGCAGCGATGGTCGCGGCAATTTCCTTGCCCAGTTCCTTGCGGTAGCGGTTGAGTTCCTGCACGGTCTTGAAGCTCTGGTTCATCAGCAGGCTCATGTTGTGCAGGATGCGCTCCACGACCTTGCCTTCCCAGACGGCATCAAAGTTGATCTGCTTGTCCAGCCAGTGCTCCAGCCACTCGGGGTTGGGCAGGCGCGACTGGATGGTGTCGCGCGGAAACAGGCTCTTGTTCACATGCAGGTTGGTCGGGTGCAGGGCCTGCGCGGTGCGGCGGGCACTGGCCATGAGCACACCGACCTTGGTGAAGGCCGCCTTGGCATCATTGCCGAAGTTGTTGATGGCGCGTTTCATGTAGCGCAGGTAGGCGCCGCCGTGGCGTGCCTCGTCCTGGCTGAGCTGGGTATAGATCTGCTTGATGACCGGCTCGGTGTGCCATTCGCTGGCGCGCCGGTACCAGTGATTCAGGCGGATTTCACCGCAGAAATGCAGCATCAGGGTTTCCAGCGCCGGTGCCGGCTCGAACTCGAAGCGCACTTCGTGCAGCTCTTTTTCGGTCGGGGCCAGCTCGGGGCGAAAGCGCCGCAGATACTCCATCAGCACCAGGGAATGTTTCTGCTCCTCGAAAAACCAGATCGACATGAAAGCGGAAAAGTCGCTGTCGTCCTTGTTGTCACGCAAAAACATTTCAGTGGCGGGCAGGGCCGACCATTCAGTGATGGCGTTCATCTTGATGGTTTGCGCCTGCTCATCAGTCAGCCTGGACGCGTCGAAGCTTGCCCAGGGAATGTCCTTGTCCATGTCCCAGCGGACGGATTCCAGCTGTTTGAAAAGCTCCGGATAAAGCATACGAACTCCTTGCGCGGCACACGCCGTATTAGATTCAGCCGATTTTAGGGGCTGAATGTGACAACTTTTTTCAACAGGGCCTTTTAGCCCCATTTCACGAAAGATTCATGAGGGTTGAGCTCTTTTGAACCTCTTTAAACCTTCTACACCGTTCCAGCGGCGCTGGATAGCAGCCAATGCCGCCAGAAAAACCGTGGCCCATTACGCCGCCGGCTCAGCCTTGTGGGTCCGGGCTCCGGCTGAGAGGACCCTTCGAACAGGATCCTGAGCACCGCACTGCGGAGACGGCAAGGTCCCTGAGCCCTCGCGCCCTGTTAACAAAACTTTACCTGGAGCAGCCTGCTGTCCCGGGAACTGCGGGCGGGCTGGCGGACTCATATTCATATCGGTGCCGCTTGCGTTGAGCACACCGGCATCTCCCGTTTTTTGTTGCGAAGACTTCCAGGCCCTTGCGGTCCGGATGCAATCCCGAGGCGGTTCTCCTCCTCCTCCCTCCCTCCCTTGTTCGCGTCGGGGCGCTTCGCAGCATTTTTATCTTCCAGCGGCCGGGATGACAGACCCAGCCTGCTTCCCGACGGCCATTGCCACCCGGCTTATTCCGGCAGGCGGCCGCAGAACCGACATTGATTCCGCATTGTTTGAAACCCGTATTGGCCATGAAGCTGCCCGGAGCAGCGTGCGCCGGTCAAGAGCGGTAAGCTCCTGTTTTTATAGCTACTTAAGCCCTATTGACAAGGGCTGAGAGCCTGTTTGCCTGAGAGCTAGGCGGGCTGGGTGTCGGCGAAACTCGGGCGCTGCATCAGCTTTTCATGCAGGCGGGCCAGGTTGGGATAAGGCGCGCGCCAATCGATCTGGGCAAAACGAAAGTCCAGATAACCCAGCGCGCAGCCAACAGCAATGTCGGACAGGCTCAGGTGGATGCCGCTGCAAAAGGCCTTGTCGCCCAGGCCCGTGCTCATGGCCCGCACCGTGGTGTCGATTTTGGACATCTGGCGGTCAATCCAGGCCTGGGAACGCTGTTTGTCGCTGCGGCCGGCCCAGGTGGACTCCAGCCGGGCCAGGATGGCGGCGTCGAGCAGGCCGTCAGCCAGCGCTTCCCAGGTTTTCACTTCGGCGCGCTCGCGGCCCTGCACGGGAATCAGCTTGCCGACCGGCGACAGTGTGTCTAGATATTCGACAATCACGCGCGAGTCGAAAACGGCCTCTTCCGAGCCGTTGGAACCTTCCATCACCAGGCAGGGCACCTTGCCGAGCGGGTTGGATTCGGCCATGGTGGTGCCCGCAGCCCAGACGTCTTCGATGACAAATTGATAGTCGAGTTTCTTCTCGGCCATCACGATGCGCACCTTGCGCACATAGGGGCTGCTGTTGGATCCAATGAGTTTCATAGGTATATCTTTTGTCGTGAGCCCAAGTCGATTTGCATTCTATCGAGTAAGCGCCTATCGGGACCGGCAGATACCCAAAAGTATCCAACCCGGCATCCGCGGTGCCAGGCCGGCCGCCTACAATTGCCCCCATGAACCCGTCCACCAGCTTCACCATCACCGCCCTGTCCCCCCTGGACGGCCGCTACGCCGCCAAACTTGCTCCGCTGCGGCCGCTGATGTCGGAACTCGGCTACATGCACCGCCGCGTGCAGGTGGAAGTTGCCTGGTTCATCGCCCTGTCGGATGCGGGTTTTGCCGAGTTCAAGCCGCTGACCCCGGGCGCACGCACCTACCTGCTCGGGCTGGTCAAACATTTCTCCGAGAACGATGCGGCCGCGATCAAGGAAATCGAAAAAACCACCAACCACGACGTGAAAGCGGTCGAATACTGGATCAAGTCGAAGTTTGAGGCCAGGCCCGAGCTGGAGGCCGCAGCCGAGTTTGTGCATTTCGCCTGTACCAGCGAAGACATCAACAACACCAGCCACGCGCTGCAGCTCAAAAGCAGCCGCGAGCAGGTGCTGCTCCCGGCACTGGACAAGGTCATCACGCAGCTGCGCGCGATGGCCCACCTGTATGCCGACGAGCCCATGCTCAGCCGCACGCACGGCCAGACCGCCAGCCCGACCACCGTGGGCAAGGAAATTGCCAACGTGGCGGCGCGCCTGGACGTGGCCCGCGAGCGCATCGCCGCCATCAAGCTGATGGCCAAGATGAACGGCGCGGTCGGCAACTACAACGCCCACCTGTCGGCCTGGCCCGACTTCGACTGGGAAGCACTGAGCCGGCGCGTCATCGAGTCACCCGAGCCGCTGGGCTTGGGACTGAGCTTTCAGCCCTACAGCATCCAGATCGAGCCGCATGACTACATGGCCGAGCTGTTTGACGCTGTCGCGCGTACCAACACCATCCTGATCGACTTCGCACGCGATGTCTGGGGCTATGTCAGCGTGGGTTACTTCAAGCAGCGCCTGAAAGCCGGTGAAATCGGCTCCAGCACCATGCCGCATAAGGTCAATCCGATTGATTTTGAAAATGCCGAAGGCAACCTCGGCCTGGCCAACGCCCTGTTGCGCCACCTCAGCGAAAAGCTGCCGATCAGCCGCTGGCAACGCGACCTGACCGACAGCACCGTGCTGCGCAACATGGGTGTGGCCTTCGGCTACGCCGTGCTGGCCTACAGCTCGCTGAGCGTGGGCCTGGGCAAGCTCGAACTCAACAGCGAAGCGCTGGCCGACGACCTGGACAGCTCCTGGGAAGTGCTGGCAGAGCCGATCCAGACCGTCATGCGTCGCTACGGCGTGCAAGGTGCTTATGAAAAGCTCAAGGAAGTCACGCGCGGCAAAACCGTGACGGCCGAAGCGCTGCATGGGCTGATCCGCTCACTGGAGATTCCGGACGCGGAAAAAGAACGGCTGCTGGCCATGACACCGGCCAGCTACATCGGCAAGGCTTCCGAACTGGCCAAAAGGGTTTAGCCCCCACGGTCGCTCACTGCGTGTAAGCTCCCTGCACCTTGCAGGCCGCCGCTCGCCAGAGGCTTCGCTTCTGGCGCCTGTCCAAACCTGCTCAAGCAGGTTCGGAGCCGCAGGCACCAGCCCCGAGGGGGCCGCTGCGCCTGCGGTCTGGCGAAGCCAGTCCCGCGGCCCTGGCTGGGTTAAGGGCCTCGAGCTGTACCCAACAACACTAGGCGGCAGGCATGTCCGCGCCGCAGGACCAGCACTGCTCGAACCCGCCCTCCACCGTTTCGCCGCAGGCACAAAGCCACCGGCGTTGCGGCAGGTTCTGCAGGCTGTGCAGCAGGGCCTCGGCCCGGGGCTTCTCATGGTCGTGGGTCAGCCAGACTTCGGGCTGGCACTGGTCGGGCGGCAATTCTCCCGCCACGCTTCCGAGGAAATAACGCTGCACCGTAGCCGAAAAACCCGCCTGTTGCAGCACGTCGACCCAGAGCGCCGCGATGGCAATGTTGGGGGCGCGGGCGAGTCGGAGCATATGCCAGTTTACTCCTGAATATATAGCTGATAGTGCCCGCCACATAAGGGCTAAAGGCCAAAACCTTATCAAGTCAAGAGTTGAGGGCGCCACCGGCAGGTGCATCCCGGTTTTCCAGTGCGCGGTCGGCATAACGGCCAAAACGCCAGGCCGTTGCCTCCTGCGTGATGCGCCGCCAGGTCCCGCGCTTGGCCACGGGGCTCATCTCCGGCCAGTGCTGCACTTCTTCGAAAGTGCGGCCGCAACCCTTGCACAACTCGTCGCCCTGGCTGGTCGAGCAGATGGCGATGCAGGGAGTGTCTGCCGTTGTGTCATACCAGGCACGCCAGGCCGCCATGGCCGCAGGCGGAAAGCCACTTTCGCTGGCCTCATCCTCACGATAGAAAACCAGTAACGCATACACCTCGGCCAACGCACGCAACTCGGGCACAAGCGTCACGCCGTCGGGTGATGGCTTTTTGCCGCGCCAGTAATTGATGGCCGCTTCGATGTCGGTGATATGGATGCCAGGCATAGGAAATTGGGTACGGATAAACAGCACGCACGCGCTGATGACAAAAGGCTGCCGGGACAGCGAATTATCGGGGAGATATGGAAGGAGGAACCATCGGCTTTCGCCTCTGAATCCGTTTTTGCGGGAAAGTCCTACAAGGCGGGGGCTTGCGCAAGCCCGGGGAACATCGCTAGAATAGGCGTACGAAGGGGAGTAACTCCCTCGTTTTGCTGCAATATAAAATAAAACAAACAAACAGCAGAATTGCTACGACAAGTCGTCATTTCGAAGCTTATGCTTCCGGCTTGTTGGGCATGCAGCGACACTGCATGTCGAGCCAGACCTTCGATTGAAACCTGTACGGGTTTGATCGAGGCGTTCGCAGCACCCAGGCGCTGCATCACCCACTGACCTGTCCAGTTTCAACGAAGCCGGAAATCCGCCTGCGGATTTCCACGTCGAAACTCGATTTGGAGTGTGTGAATCATGGAACTGTTTTCTACGCCTTGGTGGTCCGCCTTACTGGCAATCATCCTGATTGACCTTGTACTGGCGGGCGATAACGCCATCGTCATCGCCCTGGCAGCACGCAACCTGCCATCTCATCTTCAGAAAAAAGCCATCGCCTGGGGCACTGTGGGTGCCATCGTCGTCCGCTCGGCCATGACCGTGGGCGTGGTGTGGCTGCTGAAAATCCCCGGCCTGATGCTCGTCGGCGGCCTGGGCCTGCTGTGGATTGCCTACAAGCTGCTGGCGGACCAGGGTGACAAGGAGCATGACGGCCCCATCGCCAGCACCTTCTGGGGCGCGATGAAAACCATTGTGGTCGCTGACGCACTGATGGGTATCGACAACGTGCTGGGCGTGGCAGGTGCGGCCCACGGCTCGTTTGACCTCGTCATCATCGGCCTGCTGGTCAGCGTTCCCATTGTCGTTTTTGGCAGCACCATGGTGCTCAAACTGGTTGAACGCTTCCCCATGATCATCAATATCGGCGCGGCCGTGCTGGCCTTTACCGCCGCGAAGATGATCGTGAGCGAACCCCTGCTTGATGTCATATACGGCGGCCCCGAAGCCATGCCGGCGTCCGACACCTTGCAGCGCGCAGCGCAGTGGGGCACCTATGCCCTGGCGGTCGCCGGCGTGCTGGGTGGTGGCTGGTGGGCGACACGCCGCTCCAGGTCCAGCCATGGCAACAACAAACTGATCACGGAATAAACATCACCGAGCAAACGCAGGGGCCCGGATGTGGCCTCTGCAGCGCAGCCAGAGAGTCCACATAGCACGTAAAACCAAGGAGAACTTTATGGACAACATGATTGTTTACATTGATGAAGCCGCGTATGCATTAAAGATGCTGACGCCCATGCTGCCGTCCGGCGCAACACGTACGCCCACCCGCTGGATTGTGGTGGGGTGTGCGCCGCGCATCACACATAACGCCAGCAAGTGGGTCACCAACAGCGCCCGCCAAAGCTGGCGCGGCAAATGGGCCGAGAAAGTCTTTGAGCAAGTCGTTCCTCTGCTGCAAGGCCCGGACGACGCCGTGATTACCCAGGTTGCGCGCGGGCCACTGTGCGATTTGACCGATACCTTGCTTGCCCAATACGGCGCTGCCCGCGTGCTGGATGCCCGCCGGCCGAAGCTGGGCCAGGACCTGCAACCTGTCACCCGGCAACAACCTCAGGACCCGCAGGGCGTCTGGGGCTATGCAGCCGTGGTAGCCAGCGCCGGCGTGTTGCTGGCTGCAGACTGAGCAGGCCGGGTCCCGCCGCGGCGTGTCCGCCTGCCCAACAACGGCAGAAGGCACGCCGCGTCATGGTGCTATTCTTGCGACCATGAAACTCATCGTCAAATGGCTTTGCAGCGCTGCCGCCTTGCTGGCGGTGGCTTATCTCTATTCCGGCGTGACAGTGACCAGTTTTCCTGCGGCGCTGCTTGCGGCGGCCGTCCTCGGCGCACTCAACATCGTAGTGCGTCCGGTGCTGGTCCTGCTGACCCTGCCGGTGACGTTGGTGACGCTCGGGCTGTTCCTGTTTGTCATCAATGCCCTGATGTTCTGGATCGCTGCCAGCCTGCTCAGCGGGCTCCAGGTCACGGGTTTTGTGGCCGCTCTGATCGGCTCGCTGATTTATTCGATGCTGCAGCTAGCGATCGAGTTTCTCCTGGAGCGCCTGCTCCCGAAGTAACTGGTCTATCTCTCGCGCGCGGGTGTCGATGATGGAGGCGTCAATGTAGTTGTTGGCCGCGGTGCCGCTGTCACGGCCGCTGCGCACTGCATCCTGCGCCGCCCTCAAGCGGTCCCGTGCCGCCCCATAGTCGAGTTGGGCTGCGCGGCCCTCGGCGTCGGCCCGGATCGCCCTCAACGTCAACCCCTGCTGCCCATAGGCCGTTGCAAGCAATTGCCAGGCGACGGCATCTTTGGGATGCGTGGTAACCCAGCCCTGCAGGGCGCCGGAAGCATCCTGCGCACGGCCGGCAGCCAGATCAGCCCTGGCCTGCAACCACAGGGCGGCCCGGCTGCGGGTGTTGCCCAGCCTGGGCAGACTGGCCGTGTTGCCGGCTGCCAGCTCGATCTCCAGGGCAAGCCATTCCACCGGTTCAGCCAGCGCGCTCGGCTGGGCCGTCGCCGATTTCAGCCTGGCCACCAGGCTGCGCGCCAGCGTGTGGTCGCGCAAGCGGCTCGCTGCCAGGGCGCCGGCATACAGGACGCCGGCGTCCCGGGCAGCTGCTGTCGCTGCGGGCAGCGACACACGCTGCGCATCAGCAATCAAGGGGCGCAAACCGTCCACACCGGGGTCGGCGAGCACCCGCGCCCGCGCAGCCATCATGGCGTGCAGTACGCGCGCGTTGCCTGCCTCTGCGTTGCCCGCCGGCGAGGCTGTCACCCCGTCCAGCTGCAGCCGGCCCCTGACCTCGGCGATGCGTTCTGTCGTCAGCGGATGGCTGCGCAGGTAAGGAAAGGAGCCGTTGTCATTGAGCCGCGAGGCCTGCTGCAATTTGTCGAACATGCTGGCGAAGCCCTGTTTGTCGAAACCAGCGTCGGCCATCACGCTAAAGCCAATCCGATCGGCTTCACGTTCCATGTCGCGGGAAAAATTGAGCTGGTTCTGCACCGCGACCGCCTGCCCGCCGGCGATCGCGGCGTTGGCGGCATCCGGGTTCTTGCTGGCGGCAAGGGCACCCAGGATCATGGCCCCGATCAACCAGGGCATTTGCTGGCTCTGCTTGCTCATCAGCCGGGAAATATGCCGCTGTGTCACATGCGTCAATTCATGTGCCAGCACCGAAGCCAGTTCGTCACGGGTGGCCACCGCGCCGATCAGCCCCAGGTGCACGCCAAGATAACCGCCAGGCAAGGCAAAGGCGTTGATGCTGCGATCCCGGATTTGCATGACGTCCCAGGCAAAGCGATCCTCCAGTTCGGGACCGAGTTCACCCCGCGCGCGCGCCGCCGTCATCAGGGGTTGCCAGATGCTTTGCAGGTAATCGCCCAGCACCGGGTCGTCCAGGTAGTCCGGGTCGCGGTAAATGCTGCTGGCAATCCGGTCACCGAGGCGTCTTTCCGCACTGGAAGACAGCTCCGAAGTGTCGCCCAGCGCCGGCAAGGCGCCGCTGGGGCGGGCCGGTGCCTGCTGAGCCCTCGACAGATCTGTCGATGCTATCAAAAATAGAGCACTCAACGCAATGCAGTTCTGGGCAAACCGCCTGTTTGGTTTGAAGAATTTAGAAGGAGTCAATGGGAACAAAACAATCACCTCGGTGGTATGAATATCCAGCAAAACACTTCAGAATTTGTTGCGACCGGTCATGGGCGCGTAGCCTATCGACCGACCGGGTTGCCGCCGACAGACGGCTCTTCAGCAAAGGGGGCAGCGCAGGCATGCTCTTATGATGAGGGTTGCTTGTAAAGGTTTCGTAACAACATGACTACAACTTCACCGCTGACCCATTTTGACAGCCAGGGACAGGCCCATATGGTGGATGTATCGGCCAAATCCGCCACGCACCGCGTGGCTGTCGCGCAAGGCCGCATCAGCATGAGTCCTGCCACACTGGCCATCATCCTGGAAGGCACCGTCAAGAAGGGCGATGTGCTGGGTGTAGCCCGTATTGCCGGCATTATGGCCGCGAAAAAAACCAGTGAATTGATTCCTCTGTGTCATCCGCTGGCACTGACCCGCGTTGCGATCGACTTCAGCCCGAACCCAGCCAACGCCAGTATCTCTTGCCAGGCGACGGTGGAAACGGTTGGACCGACTGGTGTGGAAATGGAAGCGCTGACTGCGGTGCAAATAGCCTTGCTGACCATTTACGACATGTGCAAGGCAGCCGACCGGGGCATGACGATCACCGACGTCAAACTGCTGGAAAAGCACGGCGGGAAATCGGGCAGTTTCATGGCGACGCCTTAGCTCAACACTTCCGGCTTCAGCGTGCAGGCGCTCCAGCCGGCCCGTTGGCCTTGCGCCATTTTTCATAGTCTTCGGGAAAAGCCGCGCGATAACGGACTAGGTGCAGCAAGGCTTCATCGTCACGCCCAAGCATGACTGCACTTTCAATCACCTTCTCAATTACCCGCGGTTCTGGCGAGAAATGCAGCAACCCTGTGGCTGTATCGAACGTCCACTGCGCGGTGTCGCGTTTGAGTGGAGTAGTCGTCAGCTCTGCAAAACGTACCTGGTTGCGGAAAAGCCAGGACTCGCGGATCTTGCTCATCGTATCGCCACGGTAGAATGGGTCGCGCATCTCCGGCGTCAGGTAGATCTGGCTGATGCGGTGGTAATCCCACGCGGCGTAGGCAGCGGCTGCGAACAATGCCGAGGCAAGAGCAAGCCGCACCACCGGCACCACGAGAGAACCTTCAGGGCTGCCGGCAATGCGCTCCCGCGGTGTTACACACAACATCCACACACACAGGCCAACCGCCATCTGGAACGGCCCATACCAAAGCGGATACTCCAGCAGGCTGTGCAGGAAGATCACAGCCAGCACACCCCAGGCCATCTGGCGGGCCGGATCCGTTTCGCGCCAGGGCTTGGTACGCCAAACGATCCAACCCAGCGCAGCACATACAGCCAGTGCCACAGGAATACCGAGTTCTACAGCCAGATGCAGGGGCAAGTTGTGGGCGTTGTCCAGAATGTCGCAAAACCGCCCACCCGGATAGAGTGTCATGTAGTGCGCATAGTCCAACTCGCCCCAGCCCCAACCAAACCAGGGCTCTTGTGCAATGAGCGTCAATACGTTCGCCCAGAGGGTAAGACGGCCGGCACAAACTGCGTCCCCAGTACGCAAGCGAGCGACCATGCCGTGGCCCATCAGGTCCAACCCTCCCAGCCAGGGCAATACCAGCGCCGCGAGCACATAAGCCAGCACCGCGGCCAACAACACGCGGCGAACAAATGGCTGGCGCCAACCGCCCCAGATCCAGCATAGCGCGCAGATTAGAAAAAGCTGCAGCAACCCGGTTCGCGACGACGAGGCGGCATTACCGGCTGCCAGCAGTCCCGCCGCCAGCTGGGCTATCCATGGATGTTTCCCGTGGAATCGCCCCGCGACGCCGTCATCTTTGGTGAAATTGAACGATGCCCAAAGCAGCGCGACGAGGGCGATGCTGGTCAGACTGGCAAACTGGTTACGCTGGCGCAGATTTGCAAAAGCATCCCCCAACCTTGCCTGATTTATCCAAGGCAGAAAGCTGTCTCCTGCGCCCAGGTATTGCCACAAGCCCATCACACTGCTGAGCAAGCCCGCGCCCAGCCAGGCCAACGCAGAGACAGCCACCAGCCGCCCTGCCGGGGCCGAAATCCGTCCCCCGCTACCTGCTGCAAGCAATGCAGCAATGCAGACCCAGGAGAACAGCAGCGGCACGGCGGCAGGCACCGGCCCCGGGGCGAACGGATTGAGCCAAGGCAGCGCCAAGAGAAGGAAGAGGGCAATTGACTGCATTGAATCTGGAGATGACGGAAAAAGGGAATGCCCAGGTAATGCATCGGGAAGCGCCACACCAGCATTAGCGCCGCCGGCACCCCTCTGGTGCACAGTTCCCTCGCCCTGAATCTGGCCCCAATCATGGACCAACGAGTCCATTCTCGGGTACATTTCTGGCCCTTCTCCCCCTGCTGCAAATGTAGCAAGCCGGAGCGCACTATCCGCGATCCGGCAACAAACTCCGTACTGTCAGCGCATCACATAAGCCACAGAATTCGCATGAAAGAAAATTCAAGTCGAGGAAGACAGGTTAGCATCATGCCGTTCCGCACCGAAACCGCCTGGAAACAAGCGCCCAAAGCATGAATTGGAAACGAACGTCGTGGAAATAATCGCAATCGTCGGACTCGGGTATGTCGGTCTTCCGCTGGCTGTTGCATTCGGCAAGCTCATGCCAACGATAGGCTACGATTTGTCCCTCCCAAAAATCGATGCTTGCCGCAGGCACGTCGATCCCAGCGGAACGATCCCGAGCCGCGATATGCGTGAGGCTGCCCAACTTGCCTTCACCCATGATCCTGCCGGGCTGGCCGGCGCTGACGTCTTCATCATTGCGGTGCCTACCCCCATTGACGCGGCCCGCAAGCCCGACCTGACACCGCTCATCCGGGCCAGCGAAGATGTAGGCAGGCATCTGAAGCGCGGGGGAACAGTCGTTTACGAGTCCACTGTCTATCCTGGCGCTACCGAAGAAATCTGCATCCCCGTACTCGAGCGCGTATCGGGCCTGAAGTGGCAACACGATTTTCACATCGCCTATTCGCCGGAACGCATCAACCCCGGCGACAGGCTGCATACCCTGGCAAACACCATCAAGGTGGTGGCCGGAGACAGTCCTGACACCCTGGAACGCGTTGCTGCGCTATACGAAAAGGTGGTTGCCGCGGGCGTGCACCGGGTGTCCTCACTCAAAGTCGCAGAGGCCGCCAAGGTCATCGAAAACACCCAGCGCGACCTGAATATCGCCTTGATGAACGAGCTCGCCGTGATCTTCAACCTCCTCGGCCTGGATACGCTGGAAGTGCTTGAAGCTGCAGGCACGAAGTGGAACTTTCTGCCGTTTCGCCCAGGCCTGGTCGGTGGGCATTGCATTGGCGTTGATCCCTACTACCTGACCTACAAGGCAGAGATGCTGGGTTACCACCCCGAAGTGATCCTTGCGGGACGACGCATCAATGACAGCATGGGAAAATTTATTGCCGAGCAGACGGTCAAGCAGCTGATCCAGGCGAACACGCAGATCAAGGGCGCCAAGGTCAATGTACTGGGAATCACATTCAAGGAGGACGTACCGGACCTGCGGAATTCCAAAGTGGGGGACCTGATCACTGAGCTGCGTGCATATGGCGTGGAAGTGCTGGTGCATGATCCGATCGCCGATGCAGCCGAGGCGCTGCTGGAGTATGGCGTCGAGTTGGCGGCCTGGGACTCACTGCCGCAGGCGGATGCAGTGATTGTCGCGGTGGCTCATGAACCATTGTTGTCAACGTCGTACGCGTCTTACGCCGGAAAATTGAAGCCCGGCGGGTGTTTTATCGATGTCAAGGCCCGGTTTGACAGCGACAAGCTCAACTCAGCCGGCTTCGCGGTATGGCGCCTGTAAACGACCACAGGAAAGCGATGTGCCCCTCCCTTAAGCACTCGTTTCCGAACATCGACTCAGTTGCTCTTTGTTTGCGGGCCTATGGAGCGCTTTTCTCGCCATGAGTACAGCCACCTTAAATCCATTGCGAATTTTTTCCGATATTTGGCACCACCGCTATCTGCTAGGCCAACTTATCAAGCGGGACGTATTGCTGCGCTACAGGGGCGCAATGTTTGGCGTGCTATGGATTTTCTTGAGCCCGCTGCTGATGCTGGCGATTTTTGCCTTCATCTTCGGTCAGGTCTTCCAGACACGCTGGCCACAGCAAACCAGCGGGCTTCCGTTTTGGTTGCTGCTTTACAGCGGTTTGATCACTTTCAATATCTTTGCCGAAACGGTTTCCCGCGCACCGGTCTCGGTGCGCGGCTACCCCAGTTTTGTAAAGAAGATTATCTTCCCCGTGCATATCTTGCCCGTTGTTCCCTTGGGGGCGGCCTTGGTCCACGGCGCATTCAACCTCCTCCTGCTGGTAGTCGCATTGGGCTGGGCGGGAGGCCTGAATGGCCAAATCATGCTGTTTCCGCTGCTGCTGCTTCCCGTCCTGCTGCTAGCCCTGGGACTCTCATGGTTTGTGGCTGCGTGGGGCGTGTTCATCAAGGATATGGCCCAGATCGTTCCCATGTTCGTACAAATGCTGATGTTCCTGTCGCCCGTGTTCTATCCCATGAGCGCGGTGCCAGCTGCTTTGCGGCCTGCCTACTTATACAACCCACTGGGGATAGTCATTGAAGCCTCCCGCGCCGTCGTCACCGGGCAATCAATTGACTGGAGCACATGGGGCATGGCACTCGGTTTTTGCCTGGTGGTGTCGGTGCTGGGCTATGCCTTCTTCCAGCATAGCCGGGAGGAGTTTGCCGATGCACTCTGATGTCGCCATCTCCGTCAAGGACCTGACCAAGGCTTACCGCATCTTCGGTCATCCAGGTGACCGTATCAAGCAGGCACTCACCTTTGGCAAGATGCGCTTTCACCGGGAGTTCACGGCCTTACAGAACGTCTCGTTTGAAATCAAAAAAGGAGAAACCGTCGGCATTGTCGGTCGCAATGGCTCCGGCAAGAGCACTCTGCTGCAACTGATATGCGGCATTCTCAAGCCCACATCAGGCCTCGTTACAGTCAATGGTCGCATTGCCGCGTTACTCGAGTTGGGCGCCGGCTTTAACCCGGAATTCACCGGACGGGAAAATGTTTTTTTCCAGGGAGCGGTGATGGGATTCACAAAGTCAGCAATGGAAGCCCGCTTCGATGACATCGCCGCTTTTGCCGATATCGGCGAATTCATGGAGCAGCCCGTACGAACCTACTCCACCGGAATGTACGTACGGTTAGCTTTTGCGGTGAACATCCTATCCGAACCGGAGATCATGATTGTGGATGAGGCGTTGGCAGTGGGAGACATGGCTTTCCAAGCAAAGTGCATGACTTCACTCACCCGGATACAACAGCGTGGAGCAACGGTCTTGTTCGTTAGTCATGATATCGGTACGCTGAAAAGCCTGTGCTCACGCGGAATCTATCTTGAGCACGGCAAGGTAGAGGAACTCGGCCCCGCCGGGGATGTCGCGGAACACTATATTAGAAAAATGCGCGGCGAAATGAACGCAGTGCACACCGCTACAAAACCATCAACAGACACAACGCATCGAACTACTACATCTTTGGATGGGAAATCAAAAGATGCGCAAATGTTTAAAACCAGTATCGAATTTAATGAGCAAGTCGCTCATTTCCGTTATGGTGATGGTGGAGTAAAGTTTACATTTGCAGAACTGCTTGACGAAGACTTAAGCCCAATAAGTGACGTCAGATTCGACCAAGTAGTTTTTATCCGCATGTACTTTGAATCCCTAACTGATGCAGAAATATCCTGCAACTACTATGTTATGGACGACAAAAAGAACCTCATTCTGGGTGCGGGGCTCAGATTAGTTGATCAACCTTTTATGCGCGTTCGATCTGGCGATAGACACGTCGTGACTTACAAAACACGCCTGCCGGTCCAAGAGGGAAATTACAGTATTCAACTGCAGATCACAACGCCAATCGTATTGGGCCAATTGGCAAGATTTCTCGACGTCGTTAACGATGCTCTTGTTTTTAATGTGTCTCGCCGAGAAGGCGCTCGCATATGGACAATGGTTTATGTAAATAACGAGGTGGAGATCAAATCGTGCTGACGAGACTGATCAACCTTCTTTTTGGCATACGTCAGCTTATTCAACCGTCTTCGCGGTGCCCTGTGTGCCAAACCAATCGGGCTTCATTTCTGCCTCTACCCGAGCATTACCGAGACCATGCGCTCCGCCACGGCTTTGCATATTTTGGAAAAGGTGAAATGACGTCACACAAAACCTATACATGTAGCAACTGTGGCGCGTCGGATAGGGAGCGCATGTATATGCTTTGGATTGAGCAGCAAATCGAAAAGAAGTCTTTCGCCATGGGCGCACGTGCAATTCACTTTGCCCCGGAAGCCGCATTATCAAAAAAACTCAGAGAGCTGGGCGTCTTTCATTACGAAACTACCGATCTACAAATGAATGGTGTCGACCACAAAGTGGACATGATGAAAATGCCCTTTGATGATGAAAATTTCGACTTCTTCATTTGCAGTCATGTTTTGGAGCACGTCCAAAGTGATGACCTAGCCATTGAAGAACTGTACAGAATCACCAAACCAAATGGCTGCGGAATTCTGATGGCGCCCATTATTGTAGGACTCGAACATACGGTCGAAGAACCGAGCGTGACAGATGAGGCTAGCCGTTGGCGACTTTACGGACAGAACGATCATGTCAGGCTTTATGCACATGACGACTACGTCACCAAAATCCGCAGCCACGGCTTTCGTGTCGAAGAGCTCGGCATAGGCCATTTTGGCGAAGAAGCTTTTCGCGCATTGGGGCTCAAGCCCACTAGCATTCTTTATGTAGTGAATAAATGATCGTTCCACCAAACTCATACGACTTCATACTCAGCATGAATCAAGCGCTCTTATCCCAAGCATGAATATGCCTCACCTCAAATTTGATCACAACGAATACGCCAAAACGCGAGCGCTGGACGATTTTTGGGGGCAAGTCCGCCGCACCGTTCAAGGTGAACCTGTTTCGGATGATCAAATACAAATGATCGTTTATGCCATCTGTTCTGCACTCGAAATGAAGCGCGCTGACACGCTGCTCGACATCGCTTGTGGCAACGGTGCTCTATCTCATCTTTTGTTCGATTCGTGCACCGAATATTTAGGTGTTGATTTGTCTGAACACCTGATTTCCGTCGCCAAAACAAACTTTGAGGCCTTGCCAAACTACGAGTTCAAACATCAAGGGGCCGCGGAGTATGTGCGCACGGAAGTGCGACCAGAAAGATTCTCAAAATCGCTTTGCTATGGAAGTTTCTCCTATTTTCCCGCAGTCGATGCTACCCAGGTTTTACGAACACTGTTCGAAAAGTTCAGCAATGTTCAGTCCGTCTTCATAGGCAATTTGCCTGATAAGGACCGGGCAGCGGAATTTTATAAGAGGGAGCCTGTTGCTGCGGAGTTGGCAGATTGCTACTCACAAATTGGAATTTGGCGCACTCGCAATGAATTTTCAGAATTGGCGAGCGCTGTGGGATGGAAAGTGAAGTTTTCGACCATGCCCACCGGGTTTTATGCCTCGCATTATCGTTACGATGCTTTGCTTAGCCGCTAGGGATGGATAGGAAACAACATGACCCAAAAGAGCAACATTGAGGAGTTAGCGGTTTTTGGTGGCGCAAGTTTATTTGCGATCCCAAAATCAACCTCAAATCTGGTACAGCCCGATTTTGCAAAATTTATGGGCTATTCAAAATTATTTTTTGATCAGCACCATTACACGAACAATGGGCCGAACGTAAAACTCCTTGAGCAGCGGTTGGCTGCTTTTCATCAAACGGAGTACTGCGTCACCTTCTGTAACGGATTTTGGGCGATAGCTCTCGCCATCTCCGCTCTAGCGCTTGAGGGTAAAACCGAAATCGTTATGCCATCGTTGACCTACCGACGCATGGCTGATATAGCGGCTTGGGTGAATTTGAAGCCTCATTTTTGCGAGATGGAACAGAGCACGCTCGCCATGAGTGCGGCGACGGTGAGGCCCTGTATCAACGAGAAGACCGCCTTGATACTCGCAGCCCATCCCATTGTCAACTGCTGCGATGTTGATGGCTTGGTGGCCCTTGCGGAAGAGCGAAACATCCCGCTGCTGTTCGATTCCGTCGAGTCAGTTTATGAATCCACCGCATCCGGCAAAGTCGGAGGCTTTGGAAATGCGGAGATCTTTTCGCTGCATGCGAGTAAATTGTTGAATGGATTTGAGGGAGGGTACATCACAACCAACAATGCCGATCTGGCAAGAAAATTGGCCTTGATGCGGGGGTTCGGCTTTGCCGGGATGGACAACATCGTCGTACCCGGCGGGATGAACGCAAAACTCAACGAGATTCATGCTTCCATGGCTCTTGCAAGCCTCGACGATGTTGAAGAGCAAGTAAGGCTCAACAGCCAGCGGTACCGCACCTACAAAATTTCGCTTGCCTTAATTCCTGGAATTCGTTTGCTCGAGTTCGATGAGCGCTACCGTTCAGGTTATAAAAATATCGTCATCGAACTTCTTGATGAATGGCCGTTGTCTCGTAAAGATACGATAGACATTTTGAACGCGGAAAAGGTTCTTGTGCGAGCTTATTACTCGCCGCCGCTGCACCACAGGCCAATGGCATACCCCCATGTACCTGGAGATTTGCCCTTGACGGATCGACTCGCCGAGGGGTATCTGAACTTACCTTGCGGGCACCTCGTCAGCACGGATGACATAGCCGATATTGTTGAAATGCTGAGGTTTATATCGGTCAACGCAAATCGCATCAGTGATCGTTTGCATCAAAACGGTGCGACATAGATGAAGGCCGCCAGCTTCGCCCTGTTCGGCGCAAAACCCGCTTTCGATAAGCCGCTACCCATCGGCCAACTCTACTTCCCGTCCTGGGAGCGCTATGAAGCCGCATTTCGTGGCATCTTTGATCGACGGTACTATACAAACCAAGGGCCGTTGGCCCAACAGCTCGAAGAAAAACTCCAACAATTCTTGGGGGTCAAGCACGCGATTTGTGTGAGCAATGCGACGATTGGCCTTTTGATGCTACCGGACGCCATGGAGCTCACTGGGAAAGTTATTCTGCCGGCATTTACCTTCGCGGCCTCTGCACACTCTCTAAGTTGGGCTGGATTGGAGCCCGTTTTTTGCGATATTGATCTGCATACCCACCAAGCTACCGCTGACCAGATGAGCGCAATGATCGACAAAGATGTCAGCGCAATCATGGGCGTGAACCTATGGGGTGGGGCCTGCAACCCGAAAGCGCTCGCAGAATTGGCTGATGCTCATGATGTGCAGCTGTATTTCGACTCTGCTCATGCTTTTGGCTGCTCAATTGACGGTGTTGGAATCGGCAATTTTGGACGCGCCGAGGTGTTTTCCTTTCACGCAACCAAAATTCTGAGTGCAACCGAAGGTGGATGTATCTGTACGAATGACGATGAGTTGGCTGCCCGGCTCAGGAATATCCGGAGCAGTTATGGCGCCGGCAAATCTGTCAATATCGTTAAGTCTTCAAATGGAAGAATGTCAGAAGCTCAGGCCGCCATCGCATTAATGAGTCTCGAGGATTTCCCCGCAAATCAGAAAAACAATGAGGTCCTGTACTATCAATATGAAGCGCACTTAAAGACAATCCCAGGCTTGCACCTGGTCAGGCCAACTGGGGTTAGTTTCTCTAATTACCAGTATCTCGTATGTAGCGTGGACGAGCACCAATTCGGGTTGTCCCGGGATCTACTCATTGACCTTCTCAAGGCGGAGAATGTGATTGCCCGGCGATATTTTTATCCCGGCTTGCATCGCACTATCCCATATGCCTCACAGCTGCCCGAGCATCTGCATCGCCTGCCTAACACCGACAGCCTTTGCGCGTCGTGCATTCAGTTCCCGATCGGCGCGCTCGTTTCCGCCCAAAGTGTCGATCGCATTTGCAAGATCCTCGACAAGGCGCATCAATCTGCAGCTGAAATCCGTTTTCGGCATGAAAAATAGTCTAACCCTGGGCATCATGCAGCCCTATTTTTTCCCCTATCTGGGGCATTTTTCTTTGATTGCGGCTGTAGACGAATGGATCGTGTTTGATATCACCCAATACACGCCGAAGACCTGGATGAACCGCAACCGCATACTTCATCCCAGCGCGGGGTGGCAGTATGTGACGGCGCCTCTTTCCAACTCATCGATCTCAATTAAAACTCATGAGGCGAGGGTATCGAATTACTCCGATCTGAAGGCGGCTATCGTCGGAAAATTGAATCACTACAAGAGGCAAGCACCCCATTTCGGGGCTGTCATTTCGTTGATCGACGAAGTGTTCAACTCGGTTACGAGCGATTCACTGGTACATCTCAATGTGTATGGTCTAGATGCCGTATGCCGCTATTTGGACATTCCATTCAGGTATCGGATTTGTTCCGAGCTGAATTTGCCATTCCCTGAAAAATTGAGACCGGGCGGGTGGGCGCCTGAAATATGCAGCCTCTTGGGCGCCACTCGATATATAAACCCAACGAGTGGCGAAGATTTATTTGATCCGGCAGAGTTCGCATCTCGTGGGATTTCACTAAGCTTCGCTAGGGTCAAGACGTTTGTTTATCCCACCCCTCGCTACCACTTCGAGCCAAACTTATCCATTCTTGACGTATTGATGTGGAACTCACCTGACGCCGTGGTTGAGGCAATACACAACTATGTAGAGATAGCCGAAAAGACTGTACCGCTTGCTTAGCTGTATGTATCTCAAACCAGAAACCTCACATGCCTAAAGTTTCAGTCGTATTGACGTCATTCAATCACGAGCAATTTATTCGCGAGGCGATCGATAGCGTCCTTGATCAATCGTTCACTGATTTCGAATTGATTATTTGGGACGACGCTTCTATTGATAATTCGTGGTCCATCATCAGCAGCTATTCGGATCAACGTATCAAGGCATTTCGAAATGACCAAAACAAGAGAGCCATATTTGGTGTAACCAAGGCAATCTCTGAGGTCGCTACTGGTGACTACATTGCGATGCACCATTCCGATGATGTTTGGGAACTCGACAAGCTGGAAAAACAGGTAGCTTACTTGGACGCTCATCCAGGAATTGGCGCCGTTTTTTCATGGGCGAAGATTATTGATGAGAACAATACTACGTCGACAGATCCATGGTTTGTCCAAGAGAATAAAACTCAATGGCAATGGCTCAAACAGCTTTTCCTTCAACAAAACCATCTAAACCACCCTAGTGTGCTGATCAGAAAGCAATGCTACCTTGCGGTTGGGACATACCGCTATGGCATGGCGCAGACGGGTGATGCCGAAATGTGGAGTAGAGTTTTAATTCGATTTCCCATACATGTTATTCAAACGGGGTTGACCATACATCGAGTTTTTTCAGACAAATCGAACACCAGTGGAGACAGAATCGATGTAGCCATTAGGCTTAGCAACGAGTGGAATCTACTGCGGCAAAACTATCTTTGCATTTCGGATTTTGAAGCTCTCGTTGCAATATTTCCGAACCTTGAACGCTTTCGAAATCCGAAGGGGTTTGACAACAAATTCCTGCTGGCCATGGCCTGCCTATACGAATGCCCTCAACGGGATGCCTGGCAACTCGGCCTGAGATGGCTGTTCGACTTGCTCGCTGACGACACTCGCCGAAAACAGATAGAGGCACTCTACTCCTTCTCTTATATGGACTACATCAAACTGACCTCGGAGTTCGATGTGTACTTTCTGAAGGGAGACCAGCAAATCGCGGAACGAAACGCGAAAATCCACGAAATCTATGTTTCGCGTTCCTGGCGATTCACCCAACCGGTCCGCGTATTGGAGCGGCTGGTCCGCGCAGGAAGCAAGAAAAAAACCTGAAAAAGGTAGCCCCAGCACTCCCAATACGACACCCAGCAAAAATAAGGGCTCGCTTCGACGAAATAGTCGCGTTTGCGGATATTGGCGAGTTCATAGATCAGTGAGACTGCGCAAATTCTAGATGTTGCGCCGATAGTCTTTATCATTGGGAGGCTTACGTTGCTGGACGTGGTCTTCGGGACAATGGCAGCTTCGCCGTACGACTCAAAGGCAACGATGAACAGTTGGAGAACATTATTCGTGACCTCACTGACCTGCGATCATCTCCTGATGTTCGACTACAGAAGGCGTTGCAGAATGATCCGAAATCTTTTCGTGGGTTTATGAGGATTTTCTATCTGCTAGCCGTCATTCTGGTACCCACGAGGCTAAAAGCAGTCTTGCGGCCAATATCCATTTTTTTACGCAAAAATTTCACGTGAACTACGGTACATCATCTGACAAATCAATATTCGGTTCGAAGCGCGGCGATGCGATCCAAAACGAGCTTCAGCAAGAACTGGTGGATAGTCAATCGCGTATCAACTCTTTGCGGATTGAGTTGCAGCGCGCCGAAAACGATGTCTATAAAGTTGAACGTCTTTGGAATGTCTTAACCCGGGAAAAGCGTTCCAGCAAGAAAATTGCTATGGTCGTTTACCTAATGATTTCCTGCATTGTTCCTGATGTCCTAAAGTGGCTTCTACGTCCTTTGACGAGAAATTTAAAGGGGATTTTCCGCCGTCTTGCAGGTCCTAGTCAGGTAGCTGCGTATCAAGTTCGGATGGCATCAGCAGCTCACCCGCAGTTCCGGGTGCTTCATGCAATCGCAAACTTCATGACTGGTGGCTCTTCACGCCTTGTGGTGGATATCGTGGAAGGTCTTGGCCACATATATCACCAGGAAATCCTCACTGGCTTTATTCCGGTGCCCAACGCATATCAGGGGGTCGCTGTTCATGAGTGCAGAAGTCCCTATGAAATAGTGGCATTTCTGAAAAAATTCCAGCCGGATGTGCTTCATGTGCATTATTGGGGAGACGTGGACTTCGGCTGGTACGACAAAGTCTTCAGCGCGGCGGAGGAGATTGGCTGCAAGGTTGTCGAGAACGTGAATACGCCCGTTGTCCCATATCGCTCCCAAATTGTTCAACACTATGTGTATGTAAGCGACTATGTCATGCGGAGTTTCGGGCGTTCTGGCGAGAGCGGTGTCGTCATTCATCCAGGGAGCGAAGTGAATTTTTTTTCGCGCAAAGGAACTGACGATATTCCGGAGAATTGCATCGGCATGGTCTATCGACTTGAGTCTGACAAATTGAGTCAGCAATCAATCGACGTTTTTATAGAAGTGGCCAAACGCAGGCCGAATACGAAAATTCTCATTGTTGGTGATGGAAGTTTTCTTGTTACTTATAAACAGGCTGTTCTTGCTCACGGAGTTGCGAACTCATTTGCTTTCACGGGAGCCGTGCCTTATGGAGAGCTTCCGAACATCTACGCACAGATGAGTGTTTTTGTGGCTCCGGTGTGGAAGGAAAGCTTTGGCCAAGTGAGCTCTTTCGCAATGAGCATGGGGATTCCCGTAGTTGGCTACAAGGTAGGCGGGCTGGAGGAGATTGTTGATGACGACGAACTGCTTGTTGCAGTCGGAGATATCGACCGACTTGCGAGCATCATTATCAAGTTACTGGATGATCGGGAAATGAGGCATCTAATCGGAGAAAGAAATCGGCTACGCGCGGAATCTTTATTTCCAGTTGAACAAATGATCAAGAAATACGACTTTCTTTACCGCAGCATGATTGACGAGCGCAAATGAAAATTGCTCTTTTTGTTCACTGCTTCTTTCCAGACCACTTTTATGGGACTGAAACTTATACGCTGGAGTTGGCGAGCAATTTGATTGCCATGGGGCATGAACCGATTGTTGTAAGCGCTGTGTATCCAGGGGAGGCAAAGCGTAAATCGGCAATCACTATGTATGAGTATATGCACATCCCGGTGTATTGCTTGGATAAGAATTACCACCCTCACCATACTGTTAAAGAAACGTACTATCAGGCAAATCTCCTTGAACTGCATAAGCAATTGCTTTCCGCGATTAAACCCGACCTTGTACACGTTACTCACCTTATAAATCACACGGCGTCATTGCTCGATGCGACCGAGGAATTGGGAATTCCTGCGATGACGACACTTACGGATTTTTTTGGAATCTGTTTTAATAATCGTCTTGAGGCTGCCGACGGAACTCTATGTGACGGGCCAAGTGCTGATCGAACTAACTGCCTGACGTGTTACTTGAAGGCGAGGACTGGCACTGGTCAGGCTGGGGTGACGGCTAGTTGGCTGGGGCGACATCCTTCTGGTTTATCGGCGGTGGCGCAGGCATTGCGGTTCGCTACCCGACTTCCCAATGTAAGGCATGGGAGACTGGCAAGATTAGTTACTGATATTGCAGAGAGGCCTGACATTCTGCTGAGTCGCTACGCGGTGTATCGAGCGGCGATTGCGCCAACTTGTTTTCTAAGGCGCGCCTACTTGGCAAATGGGCTATCTACGCCGCTGCACGTAATGCACTTTGGCGTCGATGTCCCTCGCACACCAAAGATGGCACCCCCCGTAGGTGCGCCAGTAAGGTTTGGCTATATTGGCCAGATAACCCCCCACAAGGGCACCGATGTATTAGTCGATGCATTTGCCCGCTTGCCATCCGGTGCAGAATTGCATATTTATGGATCGGAAGACCAAGACCCTGAGTACGCATCTTCGCTCAGGCATAAAGCATCGGGAATGGCCACTTTCTTTCACGGAACTTTCCCCAAGGATCAACTTGCTGATGTGTTTTTAGGAATTGACTTTCTGGTAATTCCCTCTCGGTGGTACGAAAACAGCCCTTTGGTTCTCCTGAATTCTTTAGCAACGCACACGCCTGTCATTGTTTCCGACGTAGAGGGAATGACCGAGTTTGTCGAGGATGGGAGAAACGGTTTTGTGTTTTGCCGGGGGAACGTCGATGACTTGGAGAAAGTGTTGCTGAGAGTCGTCCAAGATCCCGCGATGATTAGCAGAATGTCGAACACTACTGAATACCATCGCACCACTCGCGAGATGACCGAGGAAGTTGTCCGCATCTACGAATCTATTCTCAAATTCGATGCGTAGTAATACATAAGAAGGTAGCAGCAGTGCGAGTCCTCCTCACTACCCATGTTTTTCTCCCCGATTATTCATCCGGAACGGAGATACTGACCTTCAACACTGCCAAGCAATTGCAAAGTCTGGGGCACGATGTGGAGATTTGCACCGGTTTCCCGGCCCGACCCGGCTTGGAGGATTCCCAGCGCTTTGATACATACGAATATGAAGGCCTTCAGGTTCACAGATTCATGCATGATGCCGCCCCGATGGGAGAGCAATCAAATGTTGCCGAGGCGGAGTACAACAACCTTTTCTTTGCTCGCTGGTTTCGAGGCTACTTAGCGCAATTCAGGCCGAATATCGCGCATTTTTTTCACTTGGGATTGCTCTCTGCGTCTGCCATAGATGCATGTCATGAGCTCGGCATACCAATGGTGATGACACCTACGGACTTCTGGCTAATTTGTCCCAACAACCAACTTCGCCTGCCTGACAATTCACCATGCAATGGCCCTGATCCAGATGCCGTTAACTGCATGAAGCATGCAGTTAACAATAGCCAACCGCAACCCATATCATGGGTGTTCAACCGCCTGCCTCACCGAGTGGTTTCGACACTGATCGGAGCTGTCAATCGCGGCACATTTGCCGAGTCTCGGTTTTCTCCCATGGTGCGTGCCCTTTACCAGCGTCCAGGTTTTCTGAGGGAGCGGATGAACAAGCTGGATCGCGTAGTGGCACCCACCCATCTCATGCAAGAGATGCTGATAGCAAATGGCTTGAAGCCGGGCAAAATAGTCTTCAGCCGATTTGGTATCCGCGTCGCCGCGCGCGAAACGCACATACCGGACGCTGCGGGAAGGATTCGCATCGGTTTCATAGGCGGGCTGAGCGAACACAAAGGGGCGCACCTACTGATAAGCGCGGTCCGGCTTCTGCCGAAGACCATGCCCCTGGAGTTGAAAATTTACGGAAAAACGGATCTCTACCCAAAGTACTTTGAGAAGTTGCTGCAGCTTGCAGACGCGGACAACCGCATTCGCTTCTGTGGGACATTCAAGAATGAACAGATTGGAAAAATCTTCGCAAATCTGGATGTTCTCGCCGTACCTTCAATCTGGTACGAGAATACGCCCTTGGTCATCTACTCCGCCCAAGCGGCCGGCTGCCCGGTTATTGCCTCGAATTTCGGCGGCATGACGGAAGTAGTCGAACATGAAGGAAATGGCCTGCTGTTCGAAGCTGGGGACGTTTCCGGCCTTGCCAGAACCATAGAGCGGCTGGCCCGTGACCAGGATCTGCATCGACAGTTGACGGCGAACGCCGTCTATCCAAAAACGATCTCGGAGTATGTGGACGAACTTCAGATTCTCTACGACAAAGTTCTAGTGGAACGACAGGGGGAAAAATGAAATGTCTCATTCTTGGAGGTGGGGGATTTTTGGGATCTCATCTGAGTGAAGCCCTTTTGGCGCAGGGATATGAAGTGCGCATCTTCGATCGACCCAATCTGCTTCGCTTTACGTCATCGCGTCCCCATGCGTCGCCTGAGTGGCTTGAAGGTGATTTCGTCAATCGCGAGCATGTCACTCATGCCGTCTCTGGATGTGACGTTGTCTATCATCTGGTCTCCACCACCCTGCCGCGCTCTTCCAATGAGAATCCGGCCTACGACGTCGAGACCAATGTGGTGGGCACGTTGCATTTGCTTGAGGCGGCGCGAGAGCACAAGATTCGAAAGATCATTTTTGCCTCTTCCGGCGGAACGGTCTATGGGATACCACAGGAGGTTCCCATCAAGGAGTCTCACCCCACGGAACCCATCTGTTCATATGGAATCGCCAAGTTGACGATCGAAAAATACCTCCACCTGTTTCACTTGCTGCACGGGATGGAGTACTGCGTCTTACGCATGGCCAACCCATTTGGCGAGCGGCAACGTATAGCTGCAGCTCAGGGGGCAATTGCAGTATTTCTCGACAAAGCACTTCGCAATGAGAGCATTGAGATTTGGGGAGACGGCTCTGTTGTACGTGATTATTTTCATGTGAGCGATGCTGTATCGGCCTTGACAACAGCCCTTGCTTACGAGGGAAGTAGCCGTGTATTTAACATTGGTAGTGGTGTTGGCCAAAGTCTGAATGAGATTCTCGATGCCATTGAAATCTTGCTCGGAGCAACCGTAAAAAGATCATATTTGCCGGCCAGGGCATTTGATGTCCCGATAAGCATCCTGGATATCTCGAAAGCCACAAAACTCCTGAACTGGAAACCGCAAGTCCCTTTTGTCGAAGGCTTATCTCGGACAGTCCAATGGCTAAAGAGCAATAGCGCCATATCTCCCAGACCATAAGCCAAAAAGATGACTATAGATACAAGCAACCACAAAATGGTCCGATCTGATTCGAACTTTTTAGCGGCCATATCAATAGGAACTTCGATGAATTTTGACGAATGGATGACACTAAATCGTACGAAGGTGTTCGAGGATCCTTCGTTGCTTCGTTACGTCAGCCCTTTTCCACCCAAAAAACTAATGTGCAATGTTTCGGGCTTGCAGAGCGAACGGGACTTTGCAGCGCATGGTACTGACATCTACCGAGCACTTACTCTAGCCTCGCCAAAACCACTAACGGAGTATGAAGCTATTTTTGATTTCGGTTGTGGATGCGGAAGACTTGCTCGGATGTTCATGAATCATCCAAACAAAATTTCTGGGTGCGATATTGATGGCAGGCACGTTGACTGGGTTAACGAAAACTTGACCTTTATGAAAGCTAAACTTTCCAAGGTCACGCCCCCAATCCCTTATTTGGACAATGAATTTGATGCAGTTATTTCCATTTCCATCTTTACTCATCTCAACGAAAACAGTCAGGACCAATTTCTTGCTGAGCTTTACCGAGTATGTCGTCCCGGGGGGCTATTGTTCATCACGGTGCATGGTAAGCGCGCGCTAGATCGCGCGCTTAATGAGCCCGTCATCCTCAACATGCTTGATATGGACAAATTTCGATTCCAGAAAGCGCGAGAAGATTTTTCTAGCAATCGGCACGCATTTATCTTGCAACGAGGCCATTTGACTACCTCAGTACAGAATTTTCCCTTTGTTGAAAGAATTCGCGATTGGTTTCAAAGAAGCTCGCAGAAAAAAATAATCGATATGCCGTTTGAGTACGGTATCAGCTTCGTACCCGAGGTTTACCTGCGTGAACATTGGGGCAAATGGTTCGAGGTGGTCGATTACCATCACGGAGGCATTCATGATTTTCAGGATATTGTCGTGTTAACCCCTAAGAAGCCAATAGCAGTATGTGGTGTGGGCTAATCTCTTCAACTGCGTAAACCTTTAACCCAATGTGTTCGACAGAATTAACTGCAAGATGTCTATCGAATACATGATGGTGTAAACAACGGTTTTCCACATTGCGCAGGGAGCGCGCCTTGAAGGACTCCATGTCCCCCGCGTCCGGATCACGTTCCAGGTCGTGCAGCGCCAGGATTTCCGGCAGATGCGTCAGATCGTCCTCTCTCATCCCGGCGTTGAAGTCGGCGATCAGGTGGGCCAGCGTGGTCACCGGGCGACGGTGGTCAAAGGTATGGCGCCTGTCGGGCAGCAAAAGCACCAGGGCGCCACCATCGGCCAACAAGCGCTTCCACTCCTGTAGGGCAAGTAGGGGGTTGGCGGTATGTTCCAGCATGTGCGAGGACAGCACAAAGTCGTAGCTTCCGGATGGAAGTTCGCCCAAAGCCGTGGTTTCCGCGAGGTACTGCTGGCCGGCGGGCTTTGCCGGATCAAACACAAAGGTTTTCCCTTGATGAAGATTTCTTTCCCACACTGTGCTTGCGCCGAAATTGCAGTTGTCGAGGTTTCCGACCATGGGATAGACAGGGAAAACGCCCCTTCGCGAAAAGGCCTGGCTGGGTCCGCCTATCTCGATTCCGGACTTGCCGGCAAACCTGTCCTGGTATGTCAGCAATAATGCGGATGGCTTCGTGAACAAGCTGCGCGCACGAGCCACCGCCGCCCGCACAAGGCCTCGGGTCCCCCGCAATTGCAGTATGTGGATGGCTCGTCGAATCATGGCGTTATTACTCGAGGTTCAAGCTTGCGGGAAAAAATTGACTGCCGGCCACAAACATGCGCTGAACAGCTTCAGGAAGTCCCGGAAGGAGAGCGCAATACCGACTCCCTCGTGCAGGGTCCCATGCGCCCACGAAAGCCGTCAACGATGCCACCCCCGAATGCACGGACCTTGCTGAAGCCCTGCGTCTCCAGGAAGGCCATGCCCCCAAGCCCGACCAACAGCCGCGCCAGCCGGCGCAGGCACCACTGGGGCTCCAGCCGCCAATAGGCGATCACGGTGACCACCGTATTGCGGGCGATGTAGTACTTGCGCACCGGTGGATGGTTTGGCAGCACGCCTAGCAAGGGAAGATGCACGCCGCCGGACTCGCCGACACTGTGCGTCATTACCGGCTTGCGGCTGATGATCACCTGATGCCCATGCGCCCGGGTCCGCAGGCAGAACTCGTGATCAACCTGGTCGATGAAATAGTCTTCACGGAATCCCCCTATGGCCAGCGCCAGGCGCACATCAACCAGGCAGCCGGAGGTAATGACTGTTTTTTGCGCCAGGAAGGCTCCTGCCTCCCCGAGCGCGACCTTGGGCCGCCTGCTCCTTGGGTCCAAGTAGTTCCCCCCTACCACCGCTGGTGTGGGCTTGCAGGCTTGGGACACGCCAAGAAGCGTGCTCACCATATCCGGAAAACATTGGGTGTCCTGGTCCAGCGTCAGCGCCCATTTGCATCCGGCATTCAAGGCGTAGTGAAGCCCCTGATTGAGGGCAACGGAAATGCCGAGATTGGCCCGGTTAGAAATAAGATGAATGTTCGCCGCGCCTCCGGGAAGTTCCAGTTGATGGCCGATGCCTTCTACCGGTGTATTGTCGACAACCACCACCCGCGCCACCTGGGGTAGCAGGTTGCGAAGCCGTGCGCCGAATCCCCCGTCGGGGAAATAGGCGACGACGACTACGCACACCGAACTCCCGGGCAAACCGGAAGTGCTTTCCTGCGAAGACGCAGCCTCCGTCCCTGCATGTGGCACAGCGTTCATGGCGGGGCGTGAGGTCATGGTTGATGCAATAACCATTCCCAACTTCCCTGAATTCCCTCTTGAAGAGTGACTTGCGGCGTAGAGGACAAGCGGGTTTCCAGCAGGGAAATGTCCAGCACGATGTTGCACACATCCACTGTACGGGTCGGGCGACATGTTTTTTTCACGACGCGCCCGCCAATGTCCTCAACCATGCGCAGTACCTCGTTGACGCATGTCCTTTGCCGCTGCCAAGGTTGCAAGTTTCGCTGTCTTGGGGAGATTCACCAAGCGCGCGCGCCTCGACGACGTCATCAACGTGAATGAAGTCACGCACACTGTCGCCATCGCCCCAGATTTCCATCTCCGTGCCGAGTCGGGCATGCTCAAGCACGGTGCGCACAAGGCCAAAGCCGCGTTTAACCGCTTGCCCCGGGGCCGTAGGCATTCGAAGGGCGACGAACGGTGACGACACACGGCCGCGGCGCCGCAAAAAACCTCTTGCGAGGCCTTGCTGGCCCCGTGCTTGGAAAGCGGCACCATCGGACTGTCTTCCGCCACAGGCAGGGCTTGGGGATTGCCATACACAGTCCCTACGGAGGAAAAGAAAATCAGGCATGTCTGCGGCTGGCTTTTTCAGCAAGTCCAGCAAACGCAAGGTCGAGGTCAAGGCGGGATTGCCCAACTCGAGGCTTGAACAGGCGGTGGATGCGCCTGGCGTGGTGGTGCAAGCGAGATGAACCACGGTGCTGCATTGGTACAGCATATGTTCCAGCGGGCCCTCTTGGTGGCGACGAAGGATGTGCAAGGGCACTGTTCCCAATGTCAAGCGCCGAGCCAACGCGGTGCCGATGAAACCGACACCGCCAAGCAGCAATCCGCCATCACGTCTCATTCCCTGCGCTCCAGCAAATCTTTATACGCGGCGGCATAACGGCCTGCACAGTCATCCCAAGTGCCGATCGAATGTTTGATCCAGTTGCGGGCCGACTGTCCTGTCGCCTGGTTATGCAGAGGCTCCTCCAGCCATTCCAGTCCCTGGCAGAACTCGTCGCGGTTGGCGGCAAGCCAGCCCGTCCGGCGATGTTGCACCATGTCGCGATGAGCCGGCAAGTCGGAGGCGAGTATTGGAAGGCCTGCAGCCATTGCTTCCAGCATCACTTGCGGCCGCCCCTCGTCGTGGCGACTCAGGGTGATCAGACCGCAGGCCAGGGGAAACCATTGTTGCAATAGCTCAGCGGGATGCGTTGGCCCGTGGTAGTTCGCCCAGATGGGAAGCTCGACGTGCTCCTGCATCGGGCCAAACAGGTGTAATTGCCGCTCCTTGCCGAATAGCCCATCACCCCATCGGAACAGATCGCCAATCTTGTCTTTGGTCAGCCGGGTGATTGCCAGCCAGTGGCGCGTTTTGTCCAACGGCGGATGACGCACGACTTCGAACCAGGGAGCGTCAACACCGAAGGCAATCGGGCGGATTTCGGCCAGGTCACCAAAAGCCTGCTCCAACGCCGGCAACATCCAGTCTGCATTGGGTGCAAGGATGGCGCGGCGTTGTCGCAGGACAGCGCGTAGGATCATCTTCATACCAGGCAGGTGCAACAGGCCGAAATCTGTTCCGAGCACAGTGATCAGGGCGGGAGTGGTGGTTCCCCAGAGTGGTAATGCGTTTTGCAACCAGTTAACGTGAACCACATCGGCTGGTCGGCGTCGGTAGGCACTACCCAGCCGCAGTAATAGCGTCAGTATGGTCCCGACAGCCAGGAGCCGGCGAGTTCGCAGCAGATGAGCAATACCGCCGAGTCGCGATAACCGTCCTAGCCAGCGCACATCTGACGGGGTGGTGAGGGTAATTACATTGGCAGGAAATTCACCCGGCGGCGCCCAAAGCAAAAGGGCGACATCGTCACGTCGGGCCAGAGCCGTAGCCAAACTTGCAATGAAACGACCGCGCCAGTCCTGAAGGTTTTCCGGATAGGAGGTGCTGCTCATCAAGACGTTCAAGTTATTCGCCTTCGCGATCGCTGCTATCGATATCCTTGTAATGCAGTGCAGAGATCTGTTCAGAAACGATGCCTATCAGGAAGGTAAAAATTGCCGCGATGAACAACAATGCGCTCATGTTGGTGAAACGGCCGGCAGTCAGGTAGGTATATAAATAATAGGCAACACCCGTGAGGAAAAACCCTGCGCTGATCGGCAGAAAAAGCTTTTGCGGCGAAAACAGCGTGCCTATCTTGATGATGATCAGCAGAAAGCGCAGGCCGTCGCGCAACGGATGGATATGGCTGGCGCCGCTGATCCTGCGGGGGGAATGAATCGGGACATAAGCCACGCCGTAGCCAGCGCGAAAGAAACTCATGGTGATCGTTGTCGGATACGAAAATCCGTTTGGCAAAAGATACAGAAATTGGCGAAACCTGGATGCACGAACGACCCTGAACCCCGAGGTTAGATCGGCAATCGGTTGCATCACCATCCAGCTCGCGAAGCGGCTGAAGATGTCGTTGGCGGCGGCGCGATGAAGCCCCGCTTGTGAGCCCGATTGCCGCGCCCCCACGACCATGTCGTAGCCTTGGTTGAATTGTTCAAGCAAGCGGGGAATATCTTCGGGTTGGTGTTGACCGTCGGCGTCCATGAAAACGATCACACCCCCAAGTGCTGCCCTCGCACCGGTTTTTATGGCTGCGCCATTGCCCTTGGGGTATTGGTGCCGAAGGTGCTTAACCCTGGCCTCAGCGCATACCGTGGCAGTGTCATCGCTTGATCCATCGTCGACAACGATGATCTCGGCGTAGCTCATCAGGCCTCTTAGGCGGGGCAGCATGTCTCGCAGGCTCGTCGCCTCGTTTCTGGCCGGGATGACAATGGAAAGTTTGACGGCGTCAGTCATGCATAAACAGTCAATTGGGTTTAATGTCTAGACATGTTAGATGCCGTCAGCAGTTCATCAAGCGTCTTTCGCTCTTCTTTTGAATAATTCTCGTTGCGCAACTCCAGCAGCAATTGCCGCGCATGTTCCCGCTCTCCGGAAATGAGGATCAACTGCGCCCATTTGAGGCGGTTACTCTGGTTAGAGGGATTTAGAGTCAACGACCGGCCCAAGGCAGCGCGGGCGGCAGCAAGATCGCGCGATTCCAGCCACAGGTAATCGGCATGCCAAGAGTGCAACATCGCCTGCACCCCGGGCGAGACGCTGGGATTGGCCAGCGCAGCTGCAAACAGGCCGTCAATTTCTGGCCGCGAGAGACATATCGAACCGGCAATCGACATCTCCTTCAGATCGTACAACACGTTTCGGTCGCTTGGTGCGAAGGGCGATTCCCGCAGGCGGCGAGACAGTTCGTCAATCTCCGCACGCTTGACCGGTAGGCCTGCCTTGCAGTCCAGGTGGATCAGGCCGAGCCAGCCCAACTTGGAATTTCGGTCGAGCTCGCCGGCCAGCTCATAGTGAGCCCGGGCGAACGCGTGGGTCGGCGAGCTCGGCGTCGCCGACTCCGGTAGCCCCGCCAAAGTTCGTCCTGCTTCGTGCTGCGCTCGGGACGACGTACGATGATGTTGGGCTTCAATCTGGGTACGCCGCACTTCGTCGCCGAACTGATGCGAGCGCAGTGCCGTGACGAAGGGGAAATAGGCCAGAGCCACGGTCACAAGTGTCACTCCCATGGTCTTGGCCGATCCCCTTCCTTCCAGGGCGCGGAGCAATCCCCAGCCTCCCGCGAGCAGAATTCCGAGTACCGGGAGGTAGTTCCGGTGCTCATGAACGATTTCAAGGGGCAACACGGTGGATTCCAGAGCGTGCCCGATCAAAAACCAGGCTATTCCGAATGCGACGAGCGGTGCGCGCATTCGCACCCCCCAGGCCAGCCAGACCAGGCTGGCCAGACCAAGCAATGCTGGCAGCGTCGTCCAGGGAGACAGCAGGGCGGTAGAAAGCACCATATCGTCGTGATACAGGCCAAGCACCTCAAGGCGCGGGGCAATGATCAGCCCGAAATAAAACCAGAGAACGCGCCCCTCGGTCAGCAAGCGCTCGACAAGCGAAAACGCGCGCAGATCGTAGCCGGACCACAACCACTGCGCTGACGGAGAAAGCACATAGGTCAGACCTGCCACCAAAAACAAGCCCGCCAGTACAACAAGACCGCGAGCAAAACGGTCAAGCTCGCCACCCGAACGCCTGCGCAGGATCAGTTCCCAAGCCAATGCAAATACGGGAAACAGGATCCCAGTTTCCTTGCTAAAGAAAGACAGGGGCCATAGAAGCCCCCAAGCCAGCACGAGCCACGCCGCACCTGCGCGGCCACCTCGTCCCCGACCATGAATATGGAGTATCAGCGCGGCCAGAAGAAAAAGGGCCGACAGACTCGTCATGCGTTGCACAATATGCAGAACAGGGAGGAGCTGGATCGGATGCAGCAGCCACAATGCAGCCATAGCACCGGACGCAATAAGGACGTTGCGCGGCTTTGCGTCGGGCATAGCCGCAGCCAGCAGGCGAAGCACCAAGCTGAACACCAGGAAACCACATGCCAAGTGGATCGCGAGGTTGGTCGCCTTGAATACAAAGGGGTCAAAACCGCTGAAATAATGGTTAATCGCAAAGCTTAACTGGGCGACAGGTCGCCCTGAGGGGCCGGAGCCGCCACTTAAGAGAGCCTGATGAACGGCCTCCAGCGAAACGCTTTCGAGACGTACGCCTTCTGCCAGGAGAATGCTGGGCCCATCATCAAAAAAGAATCCCCCGTGCAAACCGGACCAGTAAGCCCCGACAAGAACCCCGCACGCGCTGAGTGTAAAGAGGGCAGTGATGTACAAAGCTCGCATTTAACAACACCAAAGAAAAAGCCCCTTGGCAAACCAAGGGGCTTCTTATTAGCTCAGCAAATCAGAAGTCCTTGCATGAACTTGGGCGATATTTAATGGGCACAGAACCACCACAGGTCCATTGGACTTGGCCAGTACCGGCAGTTGCGATACCGCGCAGAAGAATAGTCTGCGTTCGCACATCGGTAGGCAAGCTGGTGTCAGCCGAGGTCGTGACGACAATATCACCCTGCGTCACGCTCGCCGAAGAGTAACTTACGGAAGCAACATATTTTGAGCTCTGGGGTTGAACGCCCATCGATGCGGAGGTCAACGACATCGTATTCTTCTGGCTGTAAGTCTCAGCAACCGCAGTCCGGCCGGAGGACGCTGCCAGAATCGCCTCGGACATTTTGGCACGAACCATATAATCCTGATAAGCCGGCAAAGCCACAGCAGCCAAAATACCAATGATCGCGACCACGATCATTAATTCGATAAGGGTAAAACCCTTTTGGAGAGAACGCTTCATAAAAAGCTCCTTAAATGAAATAAACAAAACCAAGAGGCCCTAATACTTCGCAGTTTTCGTGCCAACGCTCAATCATCCCTTTATCGGCATTTTTGGCAAAAAAATCGCTGGGAAATCGAATTTCCCAGGCCAGTTTTGTCAATTCACGATCCTGATGTGACACTTTTGTCCCTCATTTGCCGACTATTCCGCCTGAATCGAGTGTCCTAACCGATCTTCTGCATCAGCCACTTCGTTATGTCGTCGGCATAGTCAGCGGCAATTCCGGCATCCAAAAGAGCCCACTTGAATACGTTTCCAAGCTGGGCTTTCTTATAGGTGTTCAATTTGTGCTGCTGCTTGAACTCAGCAATCTGCACAGCCATTTTCCCCAGCACGTAGTCGACTTTTTTGGCGAATTCCTTGTCTGCTTTTTGCGACACCTTGGGAATTCTTTCCAGAAAAAACTGCGCGAGAGACGCACCAAATTTTTTTGCTTCAGCAGCGTCAAACCAATTCAACACCATATGGACTCCCGTTAGTCTTGCTTGTATTGCCATTATAGAATTGGCGCGTCCGCATCAGTGGCTGCTGACCGCCCCGGCGGGCCAGCGCTCCATCCAACTCGAAGCTGCTTCGGTAGCTCATACAGCAGGTGACCCATGGGGCTTTTTGATCGATTTGCGCCAAGCAGAAGCGCTACGGGCGCTAAAGCGGCCCTGACTTCAGACTTTAGCGCCGAGCATTGGCTGGAGCAAGGCTTGCAATTCGAACAACAGGGCCAACTGGATGAGGCTTTACGTTGCTATGCGTCGTCCACTCACCTGAAACCGGAACTGGCGCGTGCCCATTTCAACCGGGGCAACATTCTATTGGATCGCGGTGACGCGCAAAATGCATTGCACGCCTATTTGCAGGCCATCAGATACAAACCGGATTCCGCCGCCGTTCATTTCAACGTGGGCAGCGCCCATCTACAACTCGGGGACACTGAAGCTGCCATCGCGGCCTACCGTCAGGCTGTCATCCTCAAGCCCGATTTTGCAGAGGCCCATGTAGCACTGGAGGCGGCACTTGAGATTGCGGCAGACGAAGCCGAGACCTGTTTCAAGCAAGGCCTTGCCGCGCAAGACCTCCAGCAATTGGATCGTGCCGAGGAGTTCTATCGCCAGGCGATAAAAACGAAGCCCAATCACGTGGAGGCATGCAACAACCTCGGCGCGATATTGGTTGCGGACGAAAAACTTGATGAGGCCGCCACCTATTTTCGCTTGGCGGTGCAGGCCAACCCCGCCAATGCCTCCATCCAGGCGAACTTGGGCGATACGCTAAAAGCCCTTGGGCAATGGGATGCTGCCGCTGCCAGCTATCGCCTCGCATTGGAGATTGATCCCGACAATGCCGCCATCCAAATGCGCTTGGGCGATGTTCTGAAAGCCTTTGGGCAATTGGGCGATGCTGCTGCCAGCTATGGCCGCGCACTGGAGATCCTGCCTGACTGCACAGCTGCACTCCTGCGACTGGGCGATGTACTCGGGGATTTAGGCAAACCCGCAGACGCAGTCGCGAGCTATCGCCGCGCTTTGGAGATTGATCCCGACAATGCCGAAGCCAATCTAAACCAGGGCGTCGCCTTGCTGGAGCTTAAACAACTTGACCTCGCAGAAATATGCTTTCGGCGTGTCCTCGACATCGAGCCGGCTTCCGCCGAGGGGCATAGCAATCTGGGCGTGATTTTGAAAAAGCGGCGCCGATTCGATGCTGCCGAAGCATGCTTTCGGCGGGCATTGGAAATCAAGCCCGACTTCGCCGACGCACACCTTAATTTGGGCAGTACCCAGCAAGCCCTAGGGCAAATTGACGCTGCCGTCTCAAGCTACCGCCGGGCATTGGAGATCAAGCCGGATTTTGCCCAAGCACATTCCAATTACGGCACGGTCTTTCAGATTCTCGACGAGCTTGATTTAGCTGAGGAACAATATCGGCGAGCGCTGGAAATCAATCCGGACTTGGCTGACGCGCACAACAATCTCGGCATCATATTGGCCCTTGTCCGACGCCTTGACGACTCTATCGCAAGCTATCAACGCGCGATAGCCGTCAAGCCGGATTACGCCGAAGCTTATGCCAATTTGGGCGGCGTACTGAAAGATGTCGGGCGTCTTGACGAGGCACTGGCAGCCATCCGCCGGGCACTCGAACTGGATGCCGACTGTGTCGTGGCGCACAACAATCTGCTCTTCATCCATAACTACGTGGCCGACCAACCTGCCGCGCTTTTGCTTGCGGATGCCCAGCGCTTTGGCGAAACGGCTGCGCGACTGGCACACCCCAACACGGACTGGCCGAATCCGCCCGACCCCAATCGTTGCCTGCGCGTAGGCTTTGTCTCCGGCGATCTGTGCAATCACCCGGTAGGTTATTTCCTGGTCGGCGTGCTAACCGCACTTTCGTCGCAGGCGACTGACCGACTGGAGCTCTTTGCCTACCCTAATCGCGCCTATGACGACGAGACGAGCAAACGCATCCAGGCCAGCTGCAAGGGCTGGCATCCAGCGGTGTGGCTGTCCGACGAAGCCCTGGCCCAACGCATCAGGGACGATGGCATTGATATTCTGATTGACCTTTCTGGACATACGGCGCACAACCGCCTGCCAGTGTTTGCCTGGAAGCCGGCACCGGTACAAGTGAGCTGGCTGGGCTATTTCGCCACCACCGGTGTGGCGGCTATGGACTACTTCATCGCCGATCCCTGGACGCTCCCACCAGACCAGGAAGCTTATTTCACCGAGCAAATATGGCGCCTACCGGAAACCCGCCTGTGTTTTACACCGCCGGATGCGGAGGTAGCGGTCGGCCCACTGCCCGCGCTAGCAAATGGCTATGTCACATTCGGATGTTTCAATAACCTGAGCAAAATGAATGATGCCGTCGTGGCGCTGTGGGCACAGGTGCTCTATGCCGTGCCAGGCAGCCGTCTGTTCCTCAAATACCAGCAGCTTGGGGAAGCGTCGGTACGGCAAAGCACTTGTGAACGCTTCGCCGTGCATGGCATCGATGCTGGGCGGTTGATTTTTGAGGATTACGTACCCAGGGCAAACTACTTGGCGGCTTATCAGCGGGTGGATATCGCCCTTGATCCTTTCCCTTTCCCGGGAGGAACAACAACGGTAGAAGCCTTGTGGATGGGGGTGCCGGTGTTGACTCTGACGGGTGAGCGGTTTTTGTCGCGCCAGGGCATCGGCCTGTTGATGAATGCGGGCTTGCCCGAATGGGTCGCAACCGACCCCCGTGACTATGTCGCTCGGGCGGTAGCACATGCCAGTGACCTGCAGGGCCTGGCTTTGTTACGAAGCGGTTTGCGGCAACAGGTTTTGGATTCGCCTCTCTTTGACGCCTCTCGCTTTGCTCAGCACTTCGAAGCCGCCCTGCGGGGCATGTGGCAGATATGGTGTGCGCAATACAAATGTGCTGCTGCAAACTGAAGAGGTAAGAGATGGGGCTATTTGATCGTTGGTTGAAGGCCAGCCCCAGCCAGAACGACGTCGCCAGCAATGCAGACGAGGTGGCCCGCACTAAGCTAGAGGCCACGCGCATGCTGGAAGAAGGCATGGCGTTTGAGAAGCAAGGCAAAGTGGGCGAAGCGCTAAAACATTACGAAGCGGTTATTCGTTTGACGCCGGAAATGGCACGGGCACACTTTAACCGGGGCAACATCCTGTTGGACCGGGGCGATGCCGCGAGCGCGCTGGATGCCTACGAAAAGGCCACTGAATTCAACCCCGATTCGGCTGCCGCACACTACAACATGGGTAATGCCCACATAAGTCTTGGTAATTCGGAGGCTGGCATCGCCGCTTACCGTCAAGCTATTGCTTTGAAGCCGGATTTTGTCGATGCACATTATCAACTTGGCATCGTTTTTTACGATCTAGGGAGATTCGAGTCAGCGATCAATAGCTTTCGTCAAGCAATAGCTGTTAATTCTAGCTTGGCAGCAATCCACAATAACCTTGGAAATGCCTTCAAGGAACTTGAGCGATTTGACGACGCTATCGCAAGTTATAACTGCGCACTGAAGATCGAGCCTCAACTATCACCTACACACAACAACCTTGGTCTTGTATATCGGGAGGCTATGCGTTTCAGTGAGTCTATAGAAAGTTATAACAGAGCCATCAGCATAGCGCCTGACCTTACTGACGCGTATACGAACTTGGGGAACGTTCTTAAGGACTTGGGGCGTATGGACGAATCGCTAATGACTCTAGAGCAGGCGCTTCAGATCGATCCTGATTGTGCAACCGCACACAACCACCTGCTATTTATTCACAACTACGTGGCCGACCAACCAGCCGAGCTTTTGCTTGCGGACGCCCGGCGCTTTGGCGAAACCGCAGCGCGTTTGGCACGTCCCTACATAGACTGGCCCAATCTACCCGCCCCCGAGCGGCGCCTGCGCGTAGGCTTTGTCTCCGGCGATCTGTGCAGTCACCCCGTCGGTTATTTTTTGGAAGACGTGTTGAATAAACTGGCGGTACAAGCTCACACGAAACTGGAGCTGTTTGCTTATCCAACTCGAATTCGTGAAGACGCGACCATCAAACGCCTGCGTGCTTGCTTTGAATCTTGGTATTCAGCAGTCGGGCTGTCCGACGAAGCCCTAGCCCAACGCATCAGGGACGATGGCATTGATATTCTGATTGACCTTTCTGGACATACGGCGCACAACCGCCTGCCAGTGTTTGCCTGGAAGCCGGCACCGGTACAAGTGAGCTGGCTGGGCTATTTCGCCACCACCGGTGTGGCGGCTATGGACTACTTCATCGCCGATCCCTGGACGCTCCCACCAGACCAGGAAGCTTATTTCACCGAGCAAATATGGCGCCTACCGGAAACCCGCCTGTGTTTTACACCGCCGGATGCGGAGGTAGCGGTCGGCCCACTGCCCGCGCTAGCAAATGGCTATGTCACATTCGGATGTTTCAATAACCTGAGCAAAATGAATGATGCCGTCGTGGCGCTGTGGGCACAGGTGCTCTATGCCGTGCCAGGCAGCCGTCTGTTCCTCAAATACCAGCAGCTTGGGGAAGCGTCGGTACGGCAAAGCACTTGTGAACGCTTCGCCGTGCATGGCATCGATGCTGGGCGGTTGATTTTTGAGGATTACGTACCCAGGGCAAACTACTTGGCGGCTTATCAGCGGGTGGATATCGCCCTTGATCCTTTCCCTTTCCCGGGAGGAACAACAACGGTAGAAGCCTTGTGGATGGGGGTGCCGGTGTTGACTCTGACGGGTGAGCGGTTTTTGTCGCGCCAGGGCATCGGCCTGTTGATGAATGCGGGCTTGCCCGAATGGGTCGCAACCGACCCCCGTGACTATGTCGCTCGGGCGGTAGCACATGCCAGTGACCTGCAGGGCCTGGCTTTGTTACGAAGCGGTTTGCGGCAACAGGTTTTGGATTCGCCTCTCTTTGACGCCTCTCGCTTTGCTCAGCACTTCGAAGCCGCCCTGCGGGGCATGTGGCAGATATGGTGTGATGAACATACACAGAGACAGAGGCTAAATCTTACTGTCACCAAATAGAGTACTTAGCACGCACTTAGAGCGCCAGCAAAAGGACTCAAAGCGCTTTCGTTCTGATGACGGAGCGTCAGGGCCCTATCCATTCCACGTTACTTAATACACACCGACCGGACCATTTTCAAGTCGGTCAGTCCCATCAAGATCTTTTCCATGCCATCCATCTTGAGGGTATGCATGCCACTGTTGACCGCTGAAGAAAACAGCTCTGCGACCCGCGCCCGCTCCTGAATCAGCTTTTTGGCCGCGTCATCGGCAATCATCAATTCATGCAGACCGATACGGCCCTTGTAGCCGGTCTGGTTGCATTTGTCGCACCCGACCGCGCGGTACATCGTGAGTTGGCCATCCTTGCCATATCGTTCCGTCCAATCGTCCAGCAGCTTCTGCGCCTCACCACCAGGATCTGTCTTCCAGGCATCCGTACTTCGCAGTTCCTCAGAGTACTCCTTGATGAAGTCCTTGACCTCCTGCGCGGCCGGCGGGTAGGCCTGCTTGCAATCGCATAGTTTTTTGGCGAGGCGCTGAGCGAGGATACCCAGCAAGGCATCAGCAAAATTAAATGGGTCCATGCCCATGTCAAGCAGACGCGTGATGGACTCCGGTGCCGAATTGGTATGCAACGTCGAAAAGACCATGTGGCCCGTCAGCGAGGCTTCCACACCCATCGAAACGGTTTCCTTGTCACGCGATTCGCCGACCATGATGATGTCGGGGTCGGCGCGCAAAAAGGCGCGCATGACCAGCGCAAAATCAATACCCGCCTTTTTGTTGATTTGAACCTGACGCAGGCCCTTTTGCGTGATCTCCACGGGATCTTCTGCGGTCCATATCTTGGTATCCGGCGTGTTCAAGAACTTCAAGATGGAATGCAAGGTGGTGGTCTTGCCGGAACCAGTCGGACCACAGACATAAAAAAGTCCGTAGGGCTTGGAAACGGTTTTTTCCAGCCGTTCCCTGTTGTGAGCAGTCAGGCCCAACTTTTCGAGCGGAATGGGCTCGCCCGCCGCCAGAATCCGCATGACAACATCTTCGACTCCACCTGCCGACGGAATGGTCGCAACACGCAGTTCGATGTCCAGCGGTCCGTACTTTTTGAACTTTATTTTTCCGTCCTGCGGCTTGCGCTTTTCAGAAATGTCCAGATCGCACATTATCTTCAGCCGCGTGACCATGGCCTGACGAAACTGGGCAGGTACTTCGATGTAAGGCAGCAAGGTGCCGTCGATACGGAAACGAATACCGGTCTTGGCCTTGCCCGGCATAGGTTCAATGTGAATATCAGACGCTTTTTGCTTGTAAGCGTCAATGATGACTTTGTTGACGAATTTGACCAGCTCATTGTCGGCCGCGGCCGATTCCAGAGCGGAATCGTCATTGGCATCGTTTTCGAGAGGAGAGTCCATGTCGGCCAGCAATTGGTCAATGGAGCCGCCTTCGTTTCCTGTGCCAAAAAGCTGACCCAGGGTTTCGTCGAATTCGGTCTGCGTCGTGACGCAATAGGCGAACTTGCTGATCTTCGGGAACACCTGAGGAACCACACGTGCGCCGCGCACGGCTTCGGGATCCACGCACATGATGACCAAGCCTTCAGGCGTTTCTTCCAGCGGCATCCACCCCTGCTGCTCGACAAAATGCCGCTTGAGCAGGCCATGCAGCATTTCCGAGCGTATACGCCCCGGGTTGAACGCCTCGTAGGGAACACTAAAGAACTTGCTCAGCGATGCACCGATTTGTGCCGGGCGGATGCGATAGTCAGCCATCAGCAAATGTTCAACCGACTCCACTTCCTCGCGCGCTTTCTGAATGCACTGCTGCAGCTCATCCTGCGTCAACACCCCTTCGGCCACCAGGCCATCGTATTTAGTCGCTCTGCGCCGCTGGCCGTCTTCGGACTTTTGCATGCGCTGCCGAATGGCAATCCCCAGCGTCTTGCACAATTGCTGCGCGCCGTCCTCTTCCAGCTTGGCAAACGGCTGGTCACTGCGGTTGTTGATGACCTGAAGCACGCCATAAAGCGTGCTGCCGTCCATCACAGGCGCAACGAGCATCTGCTTGGTACGGTACCCGGAGCGCTTGTCAACTTCCTGCAAGAAGCTCAGGTTGGGGTGAATCTTCTTGAGTGCCTCGTCATCATAGACATCGGCGATGTTAAGCATTTGCTTCGACTGCGCCACGTAACCCGCGATGCTTTGTGTGCTGATCGGCAGTTTCAGGTCACGGCTGGTATTCAAACCAGTCTTGACCTTGGAGATGATGGAAGTACGATCCTCATTGACCGCATACAAGGTCAGTCGATCAGCATTGAAGAGCTTGCAGATATCCTGACTGGCCTCCAGCATGATCTGGTCAATGTTCTCAGTTTCGTGAATACGGTTGGTGACCAGCTGCAACTGGCGGAAATACAGTGCCTCAAAAGTCACGCCCCGTTCTTGGGGAGGGAGCATTTGCGAGTCGAAAAACTCGTCCTCATGATCTCGCTGCACAACGGCATTCATAATTCAAACTCCTGACCCGCGCGTAGCCAGCGTATGTCGTGGGTAACGTTCGGACCAAACGGTGCTGTCTGGTCGAAGCGCTGGATCTCGGCCATGATCAAGTCGGTTTCCGCCGGCTTGGTGTGGGTAATGTAAATCGGATAGTTTTTTCCCTTGTCGATGCAGTCCAGTTCACTGGCCAGTGCATGTGGCGACAGATGCAAGCTGCGCTTGGCCAGATCTCGCTCCCTGTTGCTGAACGCAGTTTCAATCACCAGCATCGCGACGTTCAGCTGATTGATACGGGCCCAGAGTGCCGGGTTGCGCTCTGTATCGCCGGTGAACACCCAGCAGCCGGAGCCTGTAGCCACAGCATAGCCAACGGCCGGCACCGTATGGACGGCAGGCAGCACCTCCACATATTTGCCTGCCAACAAGAGTGTTTGGCCGATGGTCAGCGGATGAAAACTCACAAATGGCGCTTCCGGCGTCGGGATCCTCGAAAAATCCGGCCAGATGGTGTTGTTGAAAATATGTGCCCTTAAAGCATCGATCGTTCCTTGCAGGGCATGAATTCGGATCGGGCTTGTCCGCTGTGCCGCAATCGCATCCACCATCAGAGGTAGCGCTGCCACATGGTCGAGGTGGGAGTGGGTCAGCAAGACGTGATCGATGCCACGCATCTCGTCAAGTGTGAGGTCGCCCACGCCGGTTCCGGCATCAACCAGCACATCGTGATCAAGCAGAAAAGATGTGGTTCGACAGCCTTTGGCTATGGCCCCTGAACAGCCCAGTACGCGTACTTTCATGGTCTTTTCTGGCTTGGTGCGGCGACAGGCTGCGTCATTTGGTTTCGAAGTTGGTTGCCCCATCCCATTCTGGGTCAAAAGGCAACAATCTCATGGAGGCTACACGCTCCGCATACAGCCGGTAAAGGTACTTTTGCGCATTCATGCGCTGTAAATTGAGCAAATGCACGTCGCAATCGTCCCATGACTGGTCACGGTACGCCTTGAGGGCCAAAGCCCATTCCTTGAGTTCGCTACCTGTCTGCTTGTCGAGCTGCTCTGAAAGCACTACCGGCGAGAAAATGGCCACCGCTTGGTCTTTGCCCTTGACGCGGACTTTATCGAGTTCCTGCCATGCAAACTCGGGGGCAAGATGACGGGTAGCTTCGCTGACCACCGTATCAGCACCGTAGGTTTTGCAAAGCCCTTCCAGACGGGAACCCAGGTTAACTGCGTCCCCGATAACGGTGTAGCTGCGACGAATATCTGAACCCATGTCCCCTACACACATGCTGCCAGTGTTCAGGCCGATGCCAATGCCGATCTCGGGCAAGCCTTTGGCACGGTGCTCTTCGTTCAGCTGATGCATCGCTTGCACCATTTCCAATGAGGTTTTAACAGCCAGGCCTGCATGTTCAGGTGTATCGACAGGGGCGCCCCAGAAAGCCATCACACAGTCACCCATGTATTTATCGATGGTGCCGCGATTGCTCCGAATCAAGTCTGTTAGCCTGCTGAAAACACTGTTGAGCAGCGCCTGCAACTGCGTCGGCTCCATGGTTTCGGACATTCTGGTGAAACCGCGCATGTCACAGAACATCACCGTCAACTCCTTGGATGATGCTTTCATGCTGTAGCTGTCAGGGTCCTTGACCATTTCATCAACCAGCTCTGGCGGCACATAGGTACCGAACAGGTTAGCCAGCTCCCGTTTCGAGCGGCTCTCCACAAAGTAACCATAGCTCATGTTCAGGGCAAAAGCAGTCAGCGCCATGACAAGAGCTGTGGCCAGGGGCAAGACAAGGCCATAAGCTGAATACAGCCAAAAATTGGAGCCCATGAGCGCTGCAATCACACCCACGCTGGTGGCCACCGCTTTGGGCGCAGACAGCAAAGGTAGAGCAAACGCCAGTGTCAGCCCTGACAGGACAAGAATCAGCACTTCATAACCGACCGTGTAGTCAGGTTTGACGAATACCTTGTCATCAAGAAGTCCTGAAATCACATTCGCATGGATCTCTACGCCAGGGTAAGCCTCTCCGACCGGTGTCACCCTCAGATCGAGCAAACCTGGCGCCGTGGTGCCCAACAAAATGATTTTGTCCTTCAATTGATCCGGGGTCATCTTCTTGGCCAACACGTCGGACGCAGAGACATATCTGAACGAGCCTCCGTGGGGACCGCCCAGTCCACGGAATGGCACCAGCGTTGTGACTCGGCCGTCCACGGGAATAGCTCGTGCTTTATCCCCTTGTTTGAGTAAAAGACTTTCTAGACCCGCGTAATTACGGGTCAGGAATTTTTCCTGAGGAAAACCAGGCTCAATGCTGGGCAGGCCTGCCAGCATGCGAAACATTGCCAATGACAACGACTCGTAGTATTGGTTCTTGTATTCCGCAATCACCGGGATCGAGCGAACCACGCCGTCGACCTCCACGATTGGGTTGGTATGACCGGCCAAGGTAACAGCCGCGGCTAAAGGTTCGATATTGGAGCCATAACCACTGTAGCTGACGAACCGGATCGGTCTTCCGCGCAGTGACTCCTGCTGCATGACTGGCGCTGGCAAGACCCCATTGACGTATCCACCACTATCACTCGTGAAGTAATACCCTAAGACCACAGGTCGCTTTTCGAGCGACTTGGCAAAGACGGCGTCATAGTCGAGCACCCCCTGCAATTGAATCAGCTTCTCACTAAACCCCGGCTGGTCGCGCAGCTCGTTCTTGGCGAGCTGCATGAGTCGCTTCAAGCCCGAACTCTCGTCGGGCTCTGGAAAAAAAACATCGAAACCCAGCAGCGCTACCTTCTGCCGGTCAATCAGCTCATCGACCAGCTCAGCCAGCTTGTCACGACCCCAGGGCCAGCGACCCACTTCCGCCAGGCTTTTTTCGTCGATATCAACGATGACAATGCGCTCGTCCAGCGTTCTGGACATGGTGGCACGAAGCCGGGCGTCGTAGAGGATATCGTCAAGCCGCTGCAGAACATCAATGCGCAACGCACCGCTGGCATGTGACAAGGCCAATACCAGCGGAATCAGGGTGACGGCAATGCGAGGCCAGTGCCGGGAAAAAAGTCGCATAAGGCCTCTTGAAGAGCCGCGATGGGAAGTGGTTTTCCGGTCCGGGACTGGAAAACCGCCTAGTCAGCGTTGCACGAACTGCATTTGGGTGCCCGCCAGCTCCAGCATGTCGCCATTTTTCAATGGTACAGGTTCAACCCCAATAGGGGCCCCATTCAGCGTGGGCTTGTTATCACCCTCCACATGCGCCACCACAAATCCATGGGGACGCTTGGTAATGGCCGCAACCGCCACTCCGGGCTTTCCAATGGTCGTGACCACCTTGACCAAGGCAACCTCCCGGCCAGCGGCTGCGCCAGACATGACCTTGATGGCAGCACTCGCACCTCCAGCCACTTCCCCGGAAGCGGGCACTGCCTGCGGAGCGGCTGATCCTGCCGGAGCAACCAGCCCCGCAGAGCCCGCCTTGATGATCATGGTTTTTTCAAAGCCGGCACTCGCGGCTTCATTGACGTATTTGATCTTGTACTTGCCGATTTCAACTGTGTCGCCGTTGTTGAGCTGCTGCTTTTTCACGGCTTTGCCGTTGAGATAAGTACCGTTGGTGCTGTTCAAATCCTCAACAAAAACCTCGTTGCCGGACATTTGCAGAACGGCGTGCTCCCCACTGACGGCCAGGTTGTCAATGACAATGTCGTTGTAAGGACGGCGCCCCAGGGACGTGCGGTCCTTGGTCAGCTGAACCTCTTTGATCACAACGCCGTCAATAGAGACGATCATTTTCGGCATGGCCGACTCCTGTCTGTTTTTAATTTCGCACTCAATCCGACTACTTCCCCAGCATTCTGGACAGCAGCCCGCGTTTGACTGAGGCTTCCTTGGCTTGCGTAAGCAATACTGAAATATTATCTCGCCCGCCGCCATCATTGGCCGCCACAATAAGTTGCCGGGCCGTTTGGTCCAGCGACTTCGACCCCGATAGAATAGCCGCAATCGCGTCATCGCTGATCATGTCTGACAGGCCATCGGAGCACATCAGGTAAATATCACCCAGCTCAACGCGGTGTTCGTTGACTTCCAGCAACACAGCGTCCTCTACACCCAGAGCTCTGGTTACCAGGTTTTTATTCACCGAAGTCAACGCCTGCTCGGGGGTAATCAATCCCGCATCAATCTGCTCCTGCAGCAGAGAATGATCTTTGGTGATCTGTTCGAGTTGCCCATTGCGCCATCGGTAGCAGCGCGAATCCCCAATGTGGCCCAGCATCAGGCGGGTGTTCTGAAAAACTCCCACCACCAGCGTGGTGCCCATGCCTGAATACTGCGGGTTCGAGTTGGCCGCGTTAAAAATGGAATGATTGGCGTTTTCAACACAAATTTCCATGGCACGCCGTACTTCCTTGCCGTTGGCATGCCTACCTGCCTGCGACAGCCAGCGCCCCAGTTCGGACTTGATAAATGCAGTCGCCATGCCGCTGGCTATTTCTCCTGCGTTATAGCCACCCATACCGTCTGCCAGGATGCACAGATTCGTAGTGACATCGAACGCGACGGAGTCTTCGTTGTTATCCCGCATTAAGCCGGGATCGGTCTGAGTGCAAATCTCGTAAATCATCGTATTTTTGTTATGAATTCAAATCTGTAGCGTTATCGCCTGCTGGGGCATCCAGTGGAGACCGGGCCGCAATTGTCTTTTCAAAAGCAGGATTGTCACCGGCGGCAAATGCCACCGTCTTTTCGCTGGTTTGTGAACCCGCCTCTGCCGCTGGATGGGCCGAGGAAGGGACTGCAGCGGGAGTAGCCAAGCCTGACAGTTCGGCAATCGCGGTTCGCAAATCTGCAGCAAACTGATCACCGTCCTGGTAGCGTGCTTCTGGTCCCTTGCCTAACGACAGGGTCACGATGCCCGCAAGGTGCGTCGACAGTTCCTGACGGATGATGCGGATATCCGGCGCAGGTTCATTGGCAATTTTGTACATCAGCTCTGCCATGGAGTCGCCACGAAAAGGCAACACGCCAGCCAGCATCTGGAACAGCATTACACCCAGCGAATACAGGTCAGAGCGCCCATCGACCTTCTTGCCGGCAATTTGCTCGGGCGACATGAAGCTCGGGGTTCCGAGCACCAGCCCGGTTTTGGTCTTGCTGGAGTCGGTAATACGGGCGATGCCGAAATCCGTCACCTTGACGATGTCGTTGTCCGGGTCATACATGATATTGGCCGGCTTGATGTCGCGGTGCACCACATTTTGCTTGTGAGCGTAAGCCAGTGCTTCCGCAACACGCGCCACGATGGACAGCACCTTCGCAATGGGCAGCAGCTGTCCGTTCTTCGTCACGTCAACCAGGTCTTTGCCCTTGAGGAACTCCATCGCGATATAGGCCAGGTCGTGCTCTTCACCGGCGTCGAAAATCGTCACGATGTTCTGATGCTGCAGGCGGCCTGCCGTTTCGGCTTCGCGGAAAAAGCGTTCACGGGCATCCGTCAGCTCGTCACCTTCGAACTCCTGGCTCAAAGCCATGGTCTTGATCGCCACCACGCGACCGATTTTGGGGTCTTTGCCTAGATAAACGACGCCCATCGCGCCCTTGCCCAGTTCTTTCTCGACCTGATAGCGACCCAGCATGGGTTTTTCAACTCCACCGCCGTCAAGCAGCATGGTGCCGCCGGGATGCGCGCCACCGCCACCGAGAATCACGGTTTCCGACAGGTTTTTTGCACGGTTCAGTTTGGACTGCAGATCCTTGTGGTTCTTGTTGTAGCTGGCCATGTATTCGTAAACAGCCTGTGCCTTGTTGAACTGCCGTTTCCGCTCGAAATCAAGCGCCAGGTTGTTCATGTTGTCCATCAGCGCATCTGTGAAAGGCACGCGGCGGAAACGGTCAAAAGCCATGTCGAGCTGCCCCTGCCCCTGCAACGCCAGACCCATCATGCGGTTGGTCTCGGCCGACTCTTCGTCGGACTTGAGCTTGCCGGCTTCGGTCATGAGAAAGCGTTTCGTCGTCAGAGCCAAATGACCGATGACCAGCAAAGCGGCAGGAAAAACCAGCTTGAGCCAGGTTGCTGCCGTCGACAGCAGACTGAACTCAATCACCAACAGCACCACAAACAGCAGCAAGGTCACGATGGCTGCCTTGCCGGCGGACAGGCGCGGCAAACCGGCGATCAGGTAGGCGGCCACGACCAGCAATAGGCTCAATGTGGCCCAGACCCCCCAAGCCGGCTGGACAATGAAATGCTCACTCAGGAGACTGGAGGTGATGTGGGCGATAGTCTCGGCAGGCGAGAGACCTGGGCCAGCCGGCGTAGGAAACTGCGTGCCGACCCCGGCGGCGGTCGCACCGATGATGACAATCTTGTCGGTGTATTTTCCAGCCGGGATCTTGCCGGACAACACGTCATAAAACGAATCCACCGCAAAAGCCGGCCTGCCATCACGGCCCTTGTAAAACTGCGGCAGCATCAGGGCCGATTCGTCTGTGCCTATCCGCAGTTTGCCGATCTGCACCGATTCACCGGCATTGAGCCGGATATCGGTCGAAGCGAGGTTCAGGCTCTTGACGGCCGCAAGCAAGCTCATGGACGGAACCGCCTTGCCGTAATAGTTGATCAGCAGGGGCTCCTGACGTACAGAACCATCCACGTCCGGCAGCTGGTTCAGGTGGGCCACGCCGGCCGCATTGTTGCCAATGATTTCTATGGGTTGCTGGCCACGGATGGCAGGCAACGAAAAGCCGCCGGACTCCTCTACCGCGCTTTTGAGCGCATACGCCGGCAAGGGATTGTCCGGCTTGCCCTGAGGCTCGCCCAGTACAAAAACCGAGGGTACCAGCACATTGCCGGCCTTGGCCATGCTCGCGGCGAGCTTGGCGTCGGTGTCGAGCGCGATCTCCGCCTCGGCAATGACCTTGCCCAGCTGTTCGTTGAGACCGCCCTGCGGCGCGGTGGGATCGGCCGGATTAACAATCGGCCCGAGTGCCTCTTTCATTTTCCGGATAAACACCAGCCCGCGGTCGGTCTGGGGTTCGAAAAAGAAAGCGGTATGTGCGACGGTTTTTGCCTTGGCTGCCGCCAGCTGGTCAATCAGCTGGGCATGCACATCGCGCGGCCACGGCCAGCGCCCGATGTTGGCAATGCTCTGGTCGTCGATGGCAATGATGGCAATCCGGTCCGACGGCTGGCGCGACGTGCTGGTGCTTGCAAAATCGTAATAGCGGCGTTCCAGCGTGCCGAAAAAATCGGTTGCCGCATGCAAAACCAGCACGGCCAGCACCACCAGGACGCCCACAAACCAGTCGGCTCGCCAGAACTGTCTGCGTTTACTTGATGATGTGGCCACGTCCCGCCCCTTGTCCTGGTTCGCTATTCATATCCGCTTCTATCGGCTCGCTATGGCACCAGCCATCCTGCCTGTTGCTGACGGCCGGTTACAAAGCTTTCGATTGTGGACATTAACAGACACCATGACCCCGGACAAGGGACAATTGCACGCCGGGTTGTGGATTTGTTGTTATTAGGCGGCCTCACGCAAAGTGCGGATGCCAAAAGATAGAAAGAGGGGCCACGGCCAGCCCCAGACCCGCAGCCAGCAATACCGGCAAATCAGGCGTCTGTCGCAGCAGAGTGCTTGCTGCGTTTTTGCAGATAGGTTCCCAGCACCACGACCAGCACGGCACCCACAATGCCACCCACAGTCACGCTGTGCTCACCAACCACCCCAAACCGGCTGGTAATGGCTGGATCGGTCAACAGCATCTCGCCGGCCAGGAAGCCAAGCAGGGCCGCGCCAATCGTGATGATGATGGGAAAGCGCTCCATGACCTTGGTCAGCAGGGTGGCGCCGAAAATGATCAGGGGAATACTGACCAGCAGGCCCATGACCAGCAGCGGCAGATTACCCTTGGCAGCGGCAGCCACGGCCAGCACGTTGTCCAGACTCATCACCAGATCGGCCAGCAAGATAGTGCGAATCGCAGCAGCCATGCCGTTGATTTCCTTGCCGTCGTCCTCGCCATCGTCCTCGCCCTTGAGCAGGTCGACGCCGATGTAGACCAGCAGAACAGCGCCGATCATTTTCAGGTAAGGCAAGCTCAGGAGCTGGATCGCAACAATGGTCAGGAGGATCCGCATGACAATCGCTGCCGCACTGCCCCAGAAAATGGCCTTGCTGCGCTGAGCCGGCTGCAACGTTCTGGCTGCCATGGCGATCACTACCGCGTTGTCTCCGGACAAAACGATGTTGGCCAGCAAAATCGAGCCGAAAGCGCTCCAGAAAATAGGCGATGAAAAGTCGAGTCCGAAAAACATGGCTTGTCCTGTCTGTTATGAATTAAAAAAAGCGCCGGGAAGCGCTTTTCTTTTTATTTCTCGGAGTTTAAGGTGTCATGGACCCACCACGATTGGTAATACTGCTTACGCGCTTGACCGCGGTCAATTTTTCCGAATCGACTCCTGAATCAGCGACTTAAAGCAGCGCCTTGAGCAGCTTGGCCATCTCGGAAGGGTTGCGTGTCACGGTAAATCCGCATTCCTCCATGATCGCGAGCTTGGCATCGGCCGTGTCGGCTCCGCCGGAAATCAGCGCACCAGCATGCCCCATGCGCTTGCCGGCTGGCGCCGTCACGCCTGCAATAAAGCCGACGATGGGCTTTTTCATGTTGGCCTTGCACCAGATGGCAGCTTCCGCCTCGTCCGGGCCACCAATTTCGCCGATCATGATGACGGCATCGGTGTCCGGGTCGTCATTGAAGGCGCGCATCACGTCGATGTGCTTCAGGCCATTGATCGGGTCGCCGCCAATACCAACGGCGCTGGACTGGCCCAGGCCGATTTCGGTCAATTGCGCCACGGCTTCATAGGTCAGCGTGCCGGAGCGGCTGACAACGCCGATGCGGCCCTTGCGATGGATGTGGCCGGGCATGATGCCGATCTTGATTTCTTCCGGCGTGATCAGGCCGGGGCAGTTGGGGCCCAGCAGCAGGGTCTTCTTGCCGCCGGCCGCTTCCTTGGCTTTCATGCGGTTGCGCACTTCCAGCATGTCGCGCACAGGAATGCCTTCGGTGATGCAGATGGCCAGGTCGAGGTTGGCTTCCACCGCCTCCCAGATCGCAGCAGCGGCGCCGGCTGGCGGCACGTAAATCACCGACACCGTGGCGCCGGTGGCCTTCGCGGCCTCGGTCACGTTGGCAAAAATCGGGATGCCTTCGAAGTCTTCGCCGGCTTTCTTCGGATTCACGCCGGCTACAAAGCATTCTTTGCCGTTGGCATAGTCGCGGCACATGCGGGTGTGGAACTGGCCGGTCTTGCCGGTAATCCCCTGCGTGATGACTTTGGTGTTTTTGTTGATGTAGATGGACATGTTCTTGGCTCCGGGCTTATTTGACAGCGGCGACGATTTTGGTCGCGGCTTCGGCCATGGTGTCTGCGGCAATGATGGGCAGGCCGGAATCGGCCAGCATCTTCTTGCCCAGGTCTTCGTTGGTGCCCTTCATGCGCACGACCAGTGGAACCGACAGGTTCACGGCCTTGCAGGCGGTGATCACGCCATCGGCGATGGTGTCGCATTTCATGATGCCGCCGAAGATGTTGACCAGGATGCCTTTGACATCGGGGTTCTTCAGCATGATCTTGAAGGCTTCGGTGACTTTCTCTGCGGTCGCGCCGCCGCCCACGTCCAGGAAGTTGGCCGGCTCGCCGCCGAACAGCTTGATGGTGTCCATGGTGGCCATGGCCAGACCCGCGCCATTGACCAGGCAGCCGATATTGCCGTCCAGGCTGATGTAGGCCAGGTCAAACTTGCTGGCCTCGACTTCGGCAGGGTCTTCTTCGTCCAGGTCGCGGAAAGCCACGATTTCAGGATGGCGGAACAGCGCGTTCGGGTCAAAATTGAACTTCGCGTCCAGTGCCTTGATGTTGCCGTTGCCTTCGAGGATCAGCGGGTTGATCTCGGCCAGGCTGCAGTCGGTTTCCATGTAGCACTTGTAGAGCTTTTGCAACACGTCCATGGCCTGGGCGGTGGAGCCAGGCGGAACCGTCATGCCGTCGGCCAGTTCCTTGGCCTGTGCGTCGGTCAGGCCGGTAGCCGGATCGACAAACACCTTGATGATTTTTTCGGGGGTGGCGTGGGCCACCTCCTCGATGTCCATGCCGCCTTCGCTGGAAGCCATGAAAGCAACTTTCTGGCTGGCGCGGTCGGTCACGGCCGAGACGTAATATTCTTTCTTGATGTCAGCGCCGTCTTCAATCAGGAGGCGACGCACCTTCTGGCCTTCGGGGCCAGTCTGGTGCGTGATGAGCTGCATACCGAGAATTTCGCCGGCGAGTTTTTTCACTTCGTCGATGCTGCGTGCGAGCTTGACACCGCCACCCTTGCCGCGGCCACCGGCGTGGATCTGGGCCTTCACGACCCAGACCGGTCCGCCCAGTTTCTGTGCAGCTTCAACAGCCTCTTGCACGGTAAACGCGGGAATGCCGCGCGGCGTAGGGACACCAAAGTTGCGCAAGATTTCCTTGCCTTGGTACTCGTGAATTTTCATGAAATTACTTCCAGGATTCGGTAAATGGGGCGTTCCAAGATCTGATGTGTATCCGCGACATTTCGCAAAATTCACCAAAATGTAACGTCTTCGGTCACTGCAGGCAGCAGCGCAGAACTGTATCATGTTGCGATGCACAATTATTGTGCGCGGCTTACACCGCCCTTATAAGCACTTCCACAGGAAAAAGCCACATGGACAAGGTTTTTATCGACGGCGAAGCGGGAACCACGGGTCTTCAGATCCGCGAACGCCTGCAAGCCATGCCTGCCATCGAGCTGGTCAGCATTGCGCCCGAGCTGCGCAAGGATGCTGCCGCCAAACGCGCGCTGATGGGCACGGTCGATCTGGTGGTGCTTTGCCTGCACGATGACGCAGCACGCGAGTCGGTCGCCATGATCGACGACCTGGCAAGCGTCAGCGGCAAAAAAGGCCCCAAAGTCATTGATGCTTCCACCGCGCACCGCACCGCGCCGGGCTGGGTGTTCGGTTTCCCCGAGTTGACCCCTGGCCAGCGTGACGCTGTCGCGAATGCCGATCGCGTAGCCAACCCGGGCTGTTATTCCACGGGCGCGATTGCCCTGATTCGCCCGCTAATCGACGCCGGCCTGTTGCCCAAGGACTATCCACTGGCCATCCCGGCCGTCAGCGGCTATTCCGGCGGTGGGCGCACCATGATTGAAGACTACGAATCCGGCAAGGCACCGGCGTATCAGATCTACGGCCTGAACCTCAAGCACAAGCACCTGCCGGAAATCATGCGCTACACCGGGCTGACACGCCGGCCCGTGTTCACGCCCTCCGTCGGCAACTTCAAGCAGGGCATGCTGGTGCAGCTGCCGCTGCACCTGGATTTGCTGCCTGGCCGGCCAACGGCGGCGCAGCTACAGGATGTGCTCGCGCGCCACTATGCGGACAGCCCCTGGGTCACGGTTGAACCGGTCGGGGACAACACATCGATAGACGCACTGGCGCTGAACGACACCAACAAGATGGAGCTGCGGGTTTTCGGCAACGAAGAGTTCCGCCATGCCGTGCTGATTGCGCGGCTGGACAACCTCGGCAAGGGTGCCTCAGGCGCTGCGGTGCAAAACCTCGAGCTCATGCTGGGGTTGTAAGCCCCCACGCTCCCCACTGCGTGTGGTTCGCTGCCCCCCGAGGGGGTGCTGCGCCTGCGGTCTGGCAGAGCCAGTCCCGCGGCCCCTGCTGGCATGAGACGCGGGTGCCTTGCTACTCGTCGTCTGCTTGCGACACCGCACGGCGAATCGCCTCTGCGCCGAAACCGCGCGCCGCCAGGAAGCGCATCTGCTTGCCACGCGCCGCAGCATCTGCCGCCGGTTCGCCAAACTTCTTGCGCCAGACCTCGCGAGCCCGATCGACCTCGCTGGCTTTCAATCCGCTGAGCGCCTCGGCCATGGCTTCGGGTGCCAGTCCTTTGCCTTGCAGCTCATGCCGGATGCGCGCGGCACCGAAACGCCCGGCACGCCGGTTGATGACGGACTCCACCACCCGCGCTTCGCTGATGAAGTCCTTGGCCTGCAGGTCATCCAGCACCTGGATCAGCTGCTGCGGCGATTCTGCGTGCGCGGCCAGCTTGCGCTCCAGCTCGGCGCGCGAATGCTCGCGCGCCGCCAGGTAGCGCAAGGCCCGGCCCTTCAGGGACAGGCCAAAGCCTGGAGCGGCTGCCGGTTTGTCCGATGTCATGCGCTCATCCATCAATCAAATGCTTCTGTTTTGATAGCTGCTTGTGCTTGCTGCATAAGGGCTAGTGGCAGGTTTTATGCCGAACCCGGTGCGCCAGCCCGCTCATCAGGCCGCAAGAACCTTAGGCGCTTTCTCGGGCTTGTCGGCTTTCTCTGCTTTCTCGGCCTTTTCTGCCTTGTCCGGCTTGCCGCCCACGGCCTCCTGGATCAGCGGAATGCCCAGCGACTCGCGCACCTTGTTTTCGATTTCCATCGCGAGGTCCGGATTCTCTTTCAGGAATTCGCGTGAGTTGTCGCGGCCCTGGCCAATTTTTTCGCCGTTGAAGGCATACCAGGCGCCGGCTTTTTCCACGATGTGGCCGGCCACACCGAGGTCCAGCACCTCGCCCAGGCGGCTGATGCCTTCGCCATAAAGAATGTCGAACTCCGCCATCTTGAACGGCGAGGCCACCTTGTTCTTGACCACCTTGACCCGGGTTTCGTTGCCGACCACTTCCTCGCCCTTCTTGATCGAGCCGATGCGGCGGATGTCCAGGCGCACAGAGGCATAGAACTTCAGCGCATTGCCGCCGGTGGTGGTTTCAGGGCTGCCGAACATCACGCCGATCTTCATGCGGATCTGGTTGATGAAAATGACCATGCAGTTGGCCTTCTTGATGTGAGCCGTCAACTTGCGCAGTGCCTGGCTCATCAGCCGGGCCTGCAGGCCGGGCAGCGAGTCACCCATTTCGCCCTCAAGTTCGGCCTTGGGCGTGAGCGCCGCCACCGAGTCCACCACGATCAGGTCGACTGCGCCGGAGCGGGTCAGCGAATCAACGATTTCGAGCGCCTGCTCGCCAGTGTCGGGCTGGCTGATCAGCAGTTCCTGCAGATTCACACCGAGTTTCTGGGCGTATTGAATGTCCAGCGCATGTTCGGCGTCGACAAAGGCGCAGGTGCCGCCCAGCTTCTGCATTTCGGCAATCACCTGCAGGGTCAGCGTGGTTTTGCCGGACGATTCCGGGCCGTAGATCTCAACCACCCGGCCGCGCGGCAGGCCGCCGACGCCCAGCGCGATGTCCAGGCCCAGCGAGCCGGTGGAGACCACCTGGATGTCTTCGATTACTTCGCCGGCGCCCAGCTTCATGATGGTGCCTTTGCCGAACTGCTTTTCGATCTGGGCCAGCGCGGCCTGCAGGGCCTTGGCTTTTTCGGTGTTCAGGGCAGGGTTGGTCTTGTTCGGCATGTCCATGGAAAACTCCTTGAATGTCAGTAAGGGAAAACTTTTTGGCTTCGAGCCCCAGCTCTGCTTTTAATCACAGTACTGGGTGCATGACCAGTACTTTATGAGCGCTATAAAAATAAGTAAACCCTCTTTTTAGTCAGTTTGCCTGATCAATTAGTCTATCATTCTCCGCATGAACTCTCCGCCTGTTTCCCATCCCGGGAGCGCGTCGGCCGACGAGGAAAACTGGCGTCTCACGCACCTCGGCCGTCTGCTCGGACACGCCCTGCGGCGTTTTGACGAACGCGTGCTGGTCCTGATGGCCCGCAATGTGGACGTGCCACTGGCCCTGTCCAACCTCGCCGCACGCGGGCAGGTGGGCGCAGCGCACATCCACATCACGCGCCACCTGGCGGTGGGCGGCTCACGCCTGACCGACCTGGCGCAAAGCGCCGGCATGAGCAAGCAGGCCATGGGTGACCTGGTGGACCAATGCGAGGCCTGGGGATTGATTACCCGTGAACCCGATCCCCACGACAAACGCGCCCGCACAGTGGTGTTCACCGCTTCGGGCCTGCTCTGGCTACAGGCCTTTCGCGACGCGGTAGCACAGGCTGAAGCCGAGTTCCGCCAGGCCGTGGGCACCGATGTCGCTACCGTCGTGGCACTCGGACTGGAGGCGTATGCCGGGTAGAAATAGAGCCCCCACGGTCGCTCACTGCGTGTAGCTCCCTACCCCCCGAGGGGGCCGCTGCGCCTGCGGGCCGGCAAAGCCGGACCCGCGGCCCCTGCTTGGAAAAGACAGAAAAAATAACAGTGGCATAGCGCGCTACGGGCCGTGAAACGCATGGGCGCCAGCCAGTCAGCTAGCCGTGGGGATAAAAGCCTAGAATTTGAAAAACAGGCCACAGAGCCGTTTCGCCCTGAGCGTTCCGCCGGACCGCACGGGGAGCACCCCCCTCAGGAGACAAGCATGCGCATATTGATTGCCGAAGATGACCAGGTCCTGGCCGATGGCTTGCTACGTACGCTGCGAGCCTCCGGCGCGGCCGCCGACCACGTGGCCAGCGGCACCGAGGCCGATGCCGCCCTGATGACCAACACCGAGTTCGACCTGCTCATTCTGGACCTGGGCCTGCCGCGCATGCACGGGCTCGAAGTGCTCAAGCGCCTGCGCGCCCGCGGTTCGGCCATGCCGGTGCTGATCCTCACCGCTGCCGACAGCGTCGAGGAACGCGTCAAAGGCCTGGACTACGGAGCCGACGACTACATGGCCAAGCCTTTTTCGCTGCAGGAGCTTGAAGCCCGCGTACGCGCCCTGACACGCCGCGGCATGGGCGGCGCCAGCAGCACCATCAAGCATGGGCCGCTGGTGTATGACCAGGCCGGGCGCGTGGCCACGATCGACGGCCAGATGCTGGAACTGTCGGCACGCGAATTGGGCCTGCTCGAGGTTCTGCTGCAGCGCGCCGGCCGTCTCGTCAGCAAGGACCAGCTGGTCGAGCGCCTGTGCGAATGGGGCGAGGAAGTCAGCAACAACGCGATCGAGGTGTACATCCACCGCCTGCGCAAGAAGATCGAAAAAGGCCCGGTACGGATCGCCACCGTGCGCGGCCTTGGTTATTGCCTCGAAAAGATCCCGGGCTAGTGATGGAGCCCCGACGCTCGCTCACTACACGTAGCTCCCTGCGGGGACCTTCCCCCAACCAGCAGGAGCCGCGGAACCGGCTTCGCCGGGCCGCAGGCGCAGCGCCCCCCCGGGGAGCAGCGAACCACACGCAGTGGGGAGCGCGGGGGCGAACAATCCAATGCCTTTGAGACTTTTTCAGCGCGAGCGCCGAAGTCTCTTTGGGGAAATCCTGGACTGGATGCTCACGCCGCTGCTGCTGCTGTGGCCCATCAGCCTGGCGCTGACCTGGCTGGTCGCGCAGAACATTGCCGGCAAGCCCTTTGACCGCGCGCTCGAATACAACGTGCAGGCACTGGCCAAGCTGATCGTGGTCAAGAACAGGCAGGTGCAGTTCAACCTGACCGCGCCGGCCCGCGAACTGCTGCGCGCCGACGACACCGACCTGGTGTACTACCAGGTGCTGGGCGCCCGGGGCGAATACCTGAGCGGCGAGCACGATCTGCCCCTGCCGCTCGACGAAGAAATGGGCTTTGAAGGCGAAGTGCGACTGCGCGAGGACATCATGCAGGGGCAGGACGTGCGTGTGGCCTACACATGGATCAAGGTCGACGCGCCCGGCGGCCACCCCATCCTTGTGCAAGTGGCCGAGACCCTGGAAAAACGCAAAACGCTGGCCACCGAAATTGTCAAGGGCGTGATGGTGCCGCAGTTCGTCACGCTGCCGCTGGCCGTGCTGCTGGTCTGGCTGGCGCTGGTGCGCGGCATCAAGCCGCTGGACCAGCTGGAAAAACGCATACGCGCACGCAAGTCCGACGACATGAGCCCGCTTGACGAAACCATCGTGCCCGAAGAGGTGGCGCCGCTGGTCTCGTCCATCAACGACCTGCTGAGTCGGCTCAAGGTCCTGCTGACCACGCAAAAACGCTTCCTGGCCGACGCCGCCCACCAGCTCAAGACCCCACTGGCCGGACTGCGCATGCAGGCCGACCTGGCCCAGCGCGAAACCGACGCCGACGAACTCAAGAAATCCCTCAAGCAGATAGGCCGCGCCAGCATACGCGCCACCCACACCGTCAACCAGCTGCTGGCCTTGGCCCGTGCCGAAACCACCGGCCGCAGCCTGGCCAAGCAACGCCTCGACCTGGTCCAGATCCTGGCCGACGCAATCCAGGACTCGGTACCGCGCGCGCTGGAAAAACACATCGACCTGGGGTATGACGGCCCACCGCCCGGCGAGCCCGCCAGCGTGCTCGAAGCCAACCCGACACTGCTCAAGGAGCTGGTGCGCAACCTGCTCGACAACGCCCTGAACTACACGCCCGATGGCGGGCAGGTCACGGTACGGCTGCTGACCGACCGCTTCAGCGGCGTGATCGTGTTGCTGGTCGAAGACTCGGGGCCGGGCATCCCGGCGCCCGAACGCGAGCTGGTGTTCCAGCCCTTTTACCGTGCGCTCGGCACCAATGTGGACGGCTCGGGCCTGGGCCTGGCCATCGTGCAGGAAATTGCACGGCAGCACGGTGCCACCGTTTCCGTGGACGACGCACTGCCGGGGCACACGCCCGCCGGCACCCGGGTCACAGTTCGTTTCACGGGCTTTGCAGACCTGCCACAAGAATAAAGCTGCGCGTCACTACACTGTCTCCACACCACTGGAGATCTGCCGCCCCCATGAAGACGACGCCGCCCCCGACCTCCGCGCCCACCCATGTCAGCGTGAGCAACCGTGAAAGCCGGCGCCACATGCGTACGCGCCTGAAGATCGGCCTGTCGGCCTGCTTCTCCCACGCCGACCCTACGCGTTCGCTGTTCACCGGCAAAACGCTGCAGTACGTCGAGCAGACCGTCGCCCACTGGATCATGTCTTCCGGTGCCATGGTGGTGATGGTGCCCTGCCCGACCGGCAGCACCCAGCGCGGCGACGTCAACTTTGACGACTACGCCCAGTGGCTCGACGGGCTGGTGCTGCACGGCGGCGCCGATGTCTGGCCCGGCAGCTACGGCGAAGAACCCCTCGAAGAGCGCTGGTCCGGCGACCGCGTGCGCGACGAATACGACAAGGCCCTGGTCGCCTCCTTTGAAAGAGCCGGCAAGCCCGTGTTCGGCATCTGCCGCGGCATGCAGCTGCTCAACGTTGCCTATGGCGGCACGCTCTACCAGGACATCGCCACCCAGGTGCCCGAGTCCTTTGTGCACCGTGACGCGGTGGTTTACGACCAGAACTTCCACAGCGTGGAGATCGTCCAGGGCACACAGTTGTCCCGCCTGTACCCAGGCGTGGAGCGCGCGCGCGTCAACAGCATTCACCACCAGGGCATCAAGGACCTGTCACCCGAGTTTGTGGCCGAGGCCTTCAGCGTGCCCGACGGCATGGTGGAAGCCATCCGCCGCAAAAACCCGTCGAAGAGCTACATCGCGGCGCTGCAGTGGCACCCGGAGTTTCACCAGCCAGGTTCGGACACGATTGATGATGCTGCTGTGTTGGAGGATTTTCTTTCTGCGGTGGCAGAGGCGAAACGCCGGTTGCCTGCATGATGGACTTTCCGCGGGCGCAGCGCCGTGGTACAAATCCTGGCACAACATGGCTGTAGCCCTTGCGGTGACTGCGCGGCACGCTATTTACTCAGTAGCAAGCAGCATTCGCGCCGGGTACCGGGCAGACGCTGTGCGGGTTTACTCCACCCCCAGCAGGTCGTAAATCCGCGTCATGTAGGCACCGAAGGCCGGCGTTGTCTTGATGTGCAGTTTGCGCGGTTCGTGCAGGGCGATGGGAAAGAAGTCGGCCATGCGCGCCGGTCCGGCAGTCAACACCGCGCAATGCGAGCCGAGAAACACCGCCTCCTGGATACTGTGGGTCACCACCACGAAGGTCTTGCGGCTCTGTTCCCAGATGCGCAGCATCTCCAGATTCATTTTTTCCCGAGTCAGCGCGTCGAGCGCGCCAAAGGGCTCGTCCATCAGCACCAGCTTGGGATCGTGAATCAGGGCCCTGGCGATGGAGGCACGCTGCTGCATGCCACCCGACAGCTCGTAGGGATGTTTGTCGGCAAAACCGGTCAGGCCCACCATCTCGAGCAGCCCGTGCGCCCGTTCCACCGCAGCCTTGCGCGGCAGGCCCAGGATGTCGGCAGGCAGTAACACGTTGTCCAGGATGTTGCGCCACTTCAGCAGCAGCGGCTGCTGGAACACCATGCCCACGTCGCGTCCGGGATTGAAGGCGCCGCTACCGGTGCCGCCTATCTGCAGAGTGCCGCCGTCGTGGCCATGCAGGCCGGCGAGTATCTTCAGCAGCGTGGACTTGCCACAGCCCGAGGGACCGACCAGCGACACCATGTCGCCTTCGTGGATGTCCAGGGTGACGTCGGAGATCGCGAGGAACTCCTGCGCGCCCTTACGGTAGACCTTGCGCAACTGGTTCATGCTAATCAGGGGCCCGCCCCGCCCAGCAACGCCGGAAGCCGCGCTCATGCCAGCCACCGCTGCAGGTTCTCGGCCACAAAGCTGTCGTCGCCCAGGTCGCCATGGGCCTGGTAAACGCGGTCGATTTCAGCGGCCTGGCCAGCGCCCAGGCCTTCGGCCGGGTCCAGGCACCAGATGCCTTCGAGCAGGCCCTGGCGCCGCAACACCTCGTGGCAGCCAGCAATACAGCCATGGAAGTTGTTGGCCACGTCGAAGAAGGCGCTGTTGCAGTCGGTCACCCGCGAGTCGAGCGCCAGCAACTGCGGACTCAAGGCCCCCCCGCCAACCGCCAGTTCGGCCTTGATCTGCGCCAGCTGGCTGACGGCACTGGCCGTCCACACCGACCAGTGGCCCAGCAGGCCGCCGCGAAAACGCACGGTCACGGCCTGGCCGTCGCGCATGGCGGAAAACGGCAGGGCGAGATCAAGCACGATATGGTCGTCGTTGCCGGTGTAGAGGAAAACACGCTCCTCGGCACGCGCATCGACCAGGCCGCGCACCACGTCCAGGCTGCGGTAGCGGTTGAAGGGCGCGACCTTGATGGCCAGGGCATTCGGGATCAGGGCAAAACGGCGCCAGAAATCACTCGACAATACCGGCCCGCCCACCACCGTCTGCAGGTAAAAACCAATCAGGGGTATCTCCTGCGCCACGGCTTCGCAGTGCGCAATCAGTTCGTCCTCGGAGAACTGCGCCAGCGCCGCCAGGCTGAGCAGGCCCGCGTGGTAACCCAGCCCCACCGCGGTTTGCGCCTCGGCGCACGCCTGCGCCGTGTTGCCGCACAGGCCGGCAATCATCACCATGGGACGGTTGGACCACGCCAGCCGGTCTTCGATGGCAGCGCGCAACACTGGCTCGTACAGGCCGCGCTCACGGATGCTGAACTGCGTGGTGTGCACGCCCACGGCGAGGCCGCCGGCGCCGGCATCGACGTAATACCGTGTCAATGCCCGCTGGCGCTGGCGGTCAAATTGACGCTCGGCAGTCAGTGCCAGCGGATGCGCGGGAATCACCGTGCCTTGCACCAGCAGCGCCAGCACGTCTTCAGGCAGGTCGGATCGTTTCAAAGGCATGGGAACTCCTGTGTCAGTGGTGCAGCGGCTTATCCGAATTCCGGGCCTGCGATGGCGTGAATGAAATGGGTCTGTCCCCGCGGTGGCTGCTCACCCAGCACCATGCGCATGAAACTGCGCTGCTGCGTGAAGCCGGCATCGCGAAGCTGGCGGGCCAGCAAGGCGCGCTCATCGGGGACGTCCATGAAGACCAGGCCCGCCAGGCCGTGCGCGGCACGTTTCATCAGCTCGGCGGCGCCAGCTTCAGTGAGCGCCAGCAGGGGGCCGATCTGGTGAGCAATGCGCCCGCGGCGCACGATGGCAAAACCCTCGCTGCTGCGCACACAGGCTGCGTCCGGCCGCGCCAGGAAATCCTCCAGCAGTGCAGGAAGTGGCGCGTCCAGCACTGCCAGCGTTTTTGAATCCGCGAGCTCGGGTCCGCGTGTGGTCGGCACGACCTGCGGCCGGGCAGCGCGCTGCCAGCGTGTCACCCCATACACCGGTACGAAACTGAACTGGCTGTAGAGGCGCTGGCCGTCGGGTGTGGCGTCCAGGCAAGCGGTACGTCCGGCGGCTTTCACCAAGGCCAGGCAGTGCAAAAACACCGCGCGGCCCAGGCCCCGGCCGCGAAGATCGGGCGCCACCAGGATCATGCTGATCCAGGCGACTTGCGCGGCATGGGGCAACACCGCGCCGCTGGCAATGATGCGTCCCTGCACATCACGCACGACGCAGACCGTACCTTCGCGCGAAAAAAAGGCCCAGTCCTGTGGCGTCTGGTTCCAGCCGCTTTGCAGCACGAGGGCATCCAGCCCGTCCTGCACGTCGGGCGTCAGCGGCCCCAGCGTTTCGACGGCAACGGCAGCTTCAGTATTTACCATCGCGTGATTCGAACTTGGTCGGCTTGCCGTAGAGGCGCTGCTCGCGGGAAATCCAGTCCGCCACCCAGCCGATCTGGCGCGACAACGATACACGCGGGTAGCCGAACAGCCGCTCGGCCTCGCCAGTGTTCATGAGCCAGGCGGTGGGCGCTTCCTCGCCGACGATGTGGGCAGGCTTGCTGAAGCGGCGGGCAAACTCCTGCGCAAGCCATCGGATGGAGGTGGTCTCGGGTCCGCTCACGTTCAGGGGCGAGGTCGGCACGGTCGCGACGCCCAGGCAACGCAAGGCCTGCGCATTGGCATCGCCCTGCCAGATCACGTTGACGTGGCCCATGGTCACATCAATCTGCTCGCCGCGCCACACCTTGGTGGCCACATCGGCCAGCACGCCGTAACGCAGGTCAATCGCGTAGCTCAGGCGGAACAGGCGGCCCGGCGTGTCATGAATCTTGGAAAAATATTCGAACATGCGCTCCCGCCCGACGCAGGAGTTGGCGTACTCGCCGGGCGGGCTCAGAGAGGAATCTTCGGCGGAGCCCTGGCTGATGACCGGTACAAATGGGTAGACGCAAGCGGTGGAGAAAGCCACGATACGCGCCGTTTTGAAGGTCTCGGCCACCAGGGCTGGGACATGGACATTCATGGCCCAGGTCAGCGGGTTGTTGGCGTCGGCCCCGAACTTGCGCCCGGCCATGAACACCACGTTCGCGCACTGCGGCAACGCAGCCACGGCAGCGCGGTCCAGCAGGTCACAGCTGATGGTGTCGATGCCGTGTTTTTCCAGCATCTCGCGGACACCGGGTTCGCTGAACCGTGCCACGGCGATCACACGGCGTCCGGGCATGGCATTGCGTGCCAGGCGCGCCAGGGTGGGACCCATTTTTCCACCCACACCCAGAATCATCAGGTCGCCATTGAGGCGCGCCAGATCCCGGACCAGATCAAGCGAGGGCGTGGCCAGGTAGTCCTCAAGAGCCTGTTCGTCGGCAAAACTTTCCGGAAAGGGCAGGTTCTCCAGTACGGCTGGAAAGGGATTTGGCGTATGGGTCATTGGATTCTTGCGTCCTGGGTGATGAAGAGCCGCTCCAGCAGGAGGACCAGCAGGTAAAGCAGCACGCCCAGCCCGGTGATGAGCAAAACGGCCATGAAAACGGCTGGGGTGTCGAGCGAGGCCTGCAGCTGGATCATCAGGTAGCCCAGGCCCTTGTCGGATGCAATGAACTCGCCCACCACAGCGCCAGCCACCGCCAGGATGGTGGCAACTTTCATCCCCGAAAACACGTAGGGCAGGGAGCCCGGCAACTGGATGTAGCAAAACAGCTGCCAGCGTGAACCCTTGAGCGTGCGCACCAGGTCAAGCAGCTCGGGTTCAGTCTCATTGAGGCCGCGAATGGTGGTCAGCAGGATCGGGAAAAAGCACAGGCTGAAGGTGATCAGGATATTGGTGCCTATGCCGTAGCTGAACCAGACAATGACCAGCGGCCCCAGCGCCACTTTGGGGATCATGTTCAGCGTGACCAGTACCGGAAACACCAGCAGCGTGAGCCGGCGGCTGGTGACGAACAGCAAGGCACACAGGATGCCCAGCAACAGCCCCAGGACATAGCCGCCGAAAATCTCGATCGCCGTGACCGTGGTGTTGCTGAGCCAGCTCAGGTTGGGATTGGCCAGGGTCGCCAGCACGCGTGAGGGCGCGGGCAGGATGAAGGCCTGGATGGCGAAAATGCGCACCACGGCCTCCCAGAGCAACACGCCGGCCAGATGGATGCCCACAACAGTCCCCCAGCGCCGCCACGGCGGCCCGCTGCCCTCCGCCGCCGGCATAACAGCCAACACCGCGCCATCGAGGGGAGTATTCATGTGAATTCTTTCGCGCAACCAGTCATTTGCGAATAATAGATTTGCCACGACCTATTGTCAACCAACTAGTTGAAATAATTACAGATCAGCAGGCGCACCTCGCAGCGCGCGGGATTAACACTCGATCACGTTGACCGCCAGGCCGCCGCGCGAGGTTTCCTTGTATTTGGTCTTCATGTCGGCGCCGGTCTCGCGCATGGTCTTGATGACCTGATCAAGCGACACCGAGTGGCTGCCGTCACCACGCAGCGCCATGCGCGCGGCATTGATGGCTTTGGTCGCCCCCATGGCGTTGCGCTCAATGCAGGGCACCTGCACCAGCCCCCCCACCGGATCGCAGGTCAGGCCCAGGTTATGTTCCATGCCGATCTCCGCGGCGTTTTCCACCTGGGCCGGCGTACCGCCCAAGACCTCGGCCAGCGCGCCAGCCGCCATTGAACAAGCCACGCCCACCTCGCCCTGGCAGCCCACTTCGGCGCCCGAGAGCGAGGCGTTTTCCTTGTACAAAAGGGCAATCGCTGCCGCCGTCAGCAAAAAGCGCTCCACGCCTTCGGCCGTCGCCCCATGGATGAAGCGGGTGTAGTAATGCAGCACTGCCGGGATGATGCCGGCCGCGCCGTTGGTCGGCGCTGTCACCACACGCCCTCCGCCGGCGTTTTCCTCGTTGACGGCCAGGGCATACAGGCTCACCCAGTCCAGCACCACCAGGGGATCGGTCAGTCCTGCCTGGGGCTTGCTGTTGAGTTGACGCAGCAGGTCGGGAGCCCGGCGCTTCAGATGCATAGGTCCGGGCAACACACCCTCCCGGTCGCATCCGCTGTGCACGCATTCCTGCATCACCGTCCAGATACGCGCCAGAGCAGCCGCGGTAGCGCTATCGGGCCGCAGTGCTGCTTCATTGGCGCGCATCAGCGCGCTGACGGACAGGCCCTGCGTATTGCACAAGGCCAGGAGCTGGTCACCCGTGGTGAATGGGTAAGGCACTGGCGTGTCAAGCGCCACCAGCGCCTGGGCGCCGTCATCCACCACAAAGCCTCCGCCTACCGAGTAATAGTCCCGCGTGCACAGCACGGCACCGTCGGCCGCCAGGGCGAAAAAACGCATGCCGTTGGGATGAAACGGGAGGCTCTTGCGGTAGTACAGCACATGTTCGGCTTCGACAAAACGCACACTGTAGGCACCCTGCAGAAGCAGGCTTTGGTCGCTGCGAATCTGCGCCAGCCGGGCATCCATCGTCGATGTATCGACGCAGTCCGGCTCCTCGCCCAGCAGCCCCAGAATCACGGCTTTTCCGCTGCCGTGACCCTTGCCGGTAGCGCCCAGCGAGCCATAAAGCTCGATTCGCACTGCGGCGGTTTGCTCAATCAGCCCGCCCTGCACCAAGCAGCGCACAAAGCGGGCAGCAGCACGCATGGGGCCGACCGTATGCGAGCTCGACGGGCCGATACCGATCTTGAAGACGTCCAGTACGCTGAGGGTCATCGACGATCCAGATCCACGACACAAGCGTCCATGGGGCGTCAGGGCCTCAGAGCGTTGAGCGCGAAATCGATCACATGGCGACGGCGCTGCACCAAGGCACCGCGCGAGCCCAGCGGCTTGCCGAAGATGGCCGAAAGCGTATGGTTGTTCGAGAAGAAGAAATACGAAATGCCAGCGATGGAGATATAGAGGTTGATCGCGTCAAAATCAGCGCGAAACACGCCCGCAGCCACGCCACGCTCCAACGTGGCCTCCAGCATCTCGATGAATGGCGAGTGCATCTTCTGCAGGCGCTCGGACGCCATGATGTGACTACCCTGGCTGCGGTTCTCGTCGGTCAACAGCGCGATGAATTCCGGATGCTCAGCGAGGTAGTCGAATGAGAATCCCACCAGCTGGACCATGGCCTCCATGGGCTCCAGTGCCCCCAGTGACAGCTTCTGCTCCTTCTCCCGTATTTCGGCGTAGACCGACTCCAGCGCCACAAGGTAAAGCCCCTGCTTGCTGTCGAAATAGTGGTAGACCAGCTGCTTGTTGACACCCGCGGCCGCCGCGATCTCGTCCACACGTGCTCCGGCAAAGCCCTTGCGCGCGAACTCCGCCACGGCGGCCGCGATAAGGGCTGCTCTGGCGACCGAAGCATCGCGCCTGGGTGTCTGCAGTGCAGGTTCAGAGGTTTTAGATAAAGTGGTCATATTTGCTTCTCAACCAAACAGTTGGTAATATAAACTGGAAAGTGCTCAATCCGATCAATCATTCATTCTCTGGAGTTGAACCCATGCGAAGACTAGTGAAATCCGCCGCCACCGTATTGTTGGCGACAAGTGCCTCCTTTGCCATGGCGGCAGACCCGATGAGCCTGATGTTGAACTGGACCCCCACAGCCGATCATTCCCCGATCTACTATGCAAAGTCCAAGGGCTGGTACAGCGACGCCGGGATTGACCTCAAGATCGAGACCGGCCGGGGCTCTGGTGTGGCAGCGCAACGCGTGGGTTCGGGCGGCGCCGACGTCGGCATTGCCGACCTGCCCACAGCCATGCAGGCCAAGGGCAAGGGCGCAGACCTCAAGGCCGTGATGGTGATCTACGCCAATTCCCCGCAAGGTTTTTACTGGCTGAAATCGTCGGGAATCAATGGCCCCAGGGACTTTGCCGGCCGCAAGATCGGCAACCCACCCGGCGATGCCTCGCGCCTGATGTGGCCCGCCTTTGCCAAAAAAATCGGTCTGGCCCCGACCGCCGTGACCTTTGTCAACATCAGCCCTCCCGCCAAGGTCGCCGCTCTGAAAAGCAAGTCAGTGGACATCATCAGCGACTTCTACAACGAACATGACCTGAAGGTTCGCGAATTCGGCGCCGACTTGGGTTTTGTGGCATGGCGCTCCATCGGTGTCAACGTGTACGGCAATGCGTTTGTGGTCAATGGCGCCTACCTGGCCGCCAATACCGAACGCATCAGGAAATTTGTCGCCGTGACGCAACGCGCCTACGCAGAATGCATCAAGGATTTTTCCCCTTGCCTGCAAGCACTGAGTACCGACGTCAGCGGCTTGAGCCCGGACAACCAGCGCGACCAGTGGGAACGCATCAAGCAACTGATGCGCGACGACGCTACAACCAAAGTCGCCCTGGGCAGCTTTGACAACGCTCGTGTGAAAGCCGACTATGACTTGGTCAGAGAGCTGATTGGCATCGACAAGCCATTCGAGCCAGCAACCATGTTCACCAACGAGTTTCTCGACCAGCAACTGCGAATGACCGCCAACTGATGGCCCTCTGACACCTGCCGCTAGCCCACCGGCCATTCACGGCCGGTGGGCAGCGGAGAACCTGCGCGTCAGCTCAGGTGCTTCCCAACAATCCCCGCCAACTCAAACATCGTCACCTGCGGTTTGCCAAACACGGCAAGCAGTTTGGTATCGGCATTGATGGCGCGTTTGTTGGCGGCGTCCTGCAGGCCTTCGGCCTTGATGTAGTCCCAGAGCTTTTTGATGACCTGGGTGCGAGCCACCGGCTCGTTGCCGATCACCGCGGCCAGTGCGTCGCTGGGCTTGAGGCCGCTGCCGGGCTTGGCAATGCGTGGGGTCTTCGGCTTCGCGGTTTTGGCAGCGGGCGCTTTTTTGGCTGCGACTTTCTTGGCGGCTACTTTTTTCGCAGCAGGCCCGGCGGTCTTCGCGGCCACTGTTTTCCCGAACGGCGTTTTCACCGTACCAGTGCGCGGCGGGCCGGCGGTTTTGCGCGGCGGGAACTTGGACGGTGCGAACTCGAAGTTGACCTTGCCGGCTTCGGCGTCCCATGCCAGCATGGCCTTGAAGGGGCGCCGTGTACGCATGGAGACAAACTTGTCGAGCAAATCGGTCTTGCCCGCGGTCAGCAGCTTGACCATCTGCTCACGCTCCACCGGTTGCTGCAGGATCACCTGGCCGGTTTTGAAGTCGCAGCTGGGTGTCGGCTGCGCGTTGGTGGGCACCGACTTTTCGCACACATAGTTCTTGCCGTGTTCGAACACACCGGCGCCGCACTTGGGGCAGGCGCCCAGCGACTGCTGGCCTGAAAAATCGACAATCTCGCCGGTCTCGCCGTTCTTGTCGTCGCCGAAGTCGAACTCGAGCTTGTAGTTCTTGGTTTCTTCGTCGAACTTGATGACCATCTCGGCCGTGAAGGGCCAGCCCGCCTTGGAGCGAAAACCATCGAGCGGACCGATTTTCCTGTCGCGCAGGAACTGCTCGACCTCGGCCACCTCGAAGGTGCGGCCGGCTGGCGTCTTGCCGAAAGAGAAGCCGCAGCCTTCTGCGCCGTTCTTGCCGGTGCAGGTATAGCGCCTGTAGTTTTCCTTGATCACGCCGCCGCAGTTGGGGCAGGGCGCGCTGAGCGTGGCGTAGTCGCCGGGAATGGTGTCCTTGTCGTAACCCTTGGCCTTGGCCACCAGGTTTTTGGTCATGGCGGCAATTTCGGCCATGAAGCTCTCGCGGCTCAGCTTGCCGTGCTCCATCTGCGCGAGCTTGTGCTCCCACTCGCCGGTCAGGTCGGCGCGCGACAGTTCTTCCACACCCAGGCCGCGCAACAGCGTCATGAGCTGGAAGGCCTTGGCCGTCGGAATCAGCTCGCGGCCTTCGCGCAGCATGTATTTCTCGTTGATCAAGCCTTCGATCGTGGCCGCGCGGGTAGCCGGCGTGCCCAGGCCTTTTTCCTGCATGGCCTCACGCAGCTCGTCGTCGTCAATCGTCTTGCCGGCGCCTTCCATCGCGCCCAGCAAGGTGGCTTCCGAATAGCGAGCAGGCGGACGGGTCTTGAGCCCCTTGGCCTCGACCACTTCGGCGCGCACCATCTCGCCGGGTTTGACCGGCACCAGGCTCTGGCCCTTGTCGCCTTCCTTGGCGTCCGCCACTTCGTCGGCGGCTTCCTTGCCGTAAATCGCCAGCCAGCCCGGCTTGACCAGCACCTTGCCCTCGGTCTTGAAGCTGTGGCCCACCGCCTGCGAAATGCGTGTGGTCACCAGGTATTCGGCGCTCGGGAAAAACACCGCCATGAAGCGGCGCACCACCAGGTCGTACAGCTTTTGTTCGGCATCGCTCAGGCCGCTGGGCGCCTGCAATGTGGGGATGATCGCAAAGTGATCACTCACCTTGCTGTTGTCGAAAATGCGCTTGCTGGGCTTGATGTAGTTGCCCTTGATGGCCGTGGCCGCGTGCGGTGCCAGATGTTTCATCGAACTCGCGGCCAGCATTTCAAAGGTCTGCTTCACCACCGGCAAGTAGTCTTCAGGCAGTGCGCGTGAATCGGTACGCGGGTAAGTCAGCGCCTTGTGGCGCTCATACAAACTCTGCGCAATCGACAGCGTGGTCTTGGCGGAAAAACCGAACTTGCCGTTGGCCTCGCGCTGCAGCGAAGTCAGGTCAAACAGCAAACCCGCCGCTTGCGTGGTCGGCTTGCTTTCTTCGGTGACCGTGGCGGCCTTGCCGCGCACGGCCTCGGCAATCGCCAGCGCCTCGCGCTCGGACCAGACGCGGTCGGCCCTCAACTCGGCATCGGGCTCGGCATTGTCGGCGTTGGCTGCCGCTTTTTTCCACTTCGGGTCAAACCACTTGGCGGGGTACTCACCGGCCTCGGCCAGGAAACTCGCATGAATTTCCCAGTAGTCGCGGGAGACAAACTTGCGGATTTTTTCCTCGCGCTCGACCACCACCGACAGCGTGGGTGTCTGCACCCGGCCCACCGTCGTCAGAAAGAAACCGCCGTCACGCGAGTTGAAGGCCGTCATGGCACGCGTGCCGTTGATGCCGACCATCCAGTCGGCCTCGGAGCGGCAGCGCGCAGCATCGGCCAGCGGCAGCATCTGCGCGTCGGTGCGCAGGCTGTCAAAACCCTCGCGGATGGCGGCCGGCGTCATCGACTGCAGCCACAGGCGCTTCACGGGGTGCGCGCTCTTGGCGTACTGCTGGATCAGGCGGAAGATCAGCTCGCCTTCGCGGCCCGCGTCGCAGGCGTTGACGATGGCACCCACGTCCTTGCGTTTGGTCAGCTTGACGATGGCATTCAGCCGCGTCTTGGTCTTGTCCATCGGCTTCAGGTCAAAGTAGGGCGGAATCACCGGCAGATTGGCAAAACTCCATTTGCCGCGCTTGACGTCAAACTCTTCCGGCGCCTGGATCTCAACCAGATGGCCCACGGCCGAAGTGATGACCCAGTCATCGCTTTCGAAATATTCGTCGTGCTTTTCAAATTTGCCCGCAGTGGGCGTAATGGCGCGAACGATGTCCTGCGCCACCGAGGGTTTTTCTGCAATCACCAATGTTTTCATAAAAACTTCTTCAAACCTTCTACATCTTCGGGGAACATTTCCCCGGCTTCGGCAAACACGACTTTTCCGCCCTTGCCGCTGACTTTCAAAACCACCACCACCGGCAAGCCGGCCGGCTTGGGCAGCATTTTGGCCACTTCCGGAGTCAGCATCCCGGCGGGAAAGCTGTACCCCTTGGCCTTCATATAGTTAGCCGCCGCAGCGGCTTCCTTGTCAATCGACAGCGCCAGCACCTCCAGGCCGCTGGCCTTTTGTGCCCGCCACAGCGCCTCTATATGGGGCGATTGCACCGCACAAAAAGGGCACCAGCTGGCCCACCAGTACACCACAAGCAACTTGCCCTGCACCTGCGCGGGCGTCCAGGAACGCCCGTCCAGCAAGGTCACAGGGGGTAACGCCAGGGTGCTGCCCACTTTGGGCAAAGGGCTTTCCCGCCCCTTGCCCAGCACGGGCAAGCCCAGGGCTGCAGCAGCCAATGCGGCGGCAGACACGATGGCCTTACGGCGCTTCAACATGGCTTGCTCCTTGCGTGCATCACTACAATAACGGCTTCGCGCGTACGTACGCGCGCACCCGCATGTGCGCGCACATGCATGAATTAACCATACCAAAAAAATTTGTCGTGTCAAAAAATCAGGACTCTGCCCCCCTTTCCGGCCTGCCCGCCGGCCCTGCGCCAGACTCTGGCCGCCGCATCCAGACCCGCCGTTCCGGCGTGCATGGCAAGGGCGTGTTTGCCGTGCAGGACCTCGCCGAAGGTGAGACCCTGATCGAATACATCGGTGAGGTCGTCACCTGGAAGGAAGCGCTGCGCCGCCACCCGCACGACCCGAAGGACCCGAACCACACCTTCTACTTCCACATGGACGAAGACCATGTGATCGACGCCAAGTACGGCGGCAACTCCTCGCGCTGGATCAACCACAGCTGCAACCCCAACTGCGAAGCCGACGAACAGGACGGCCGCGTCTTCATCAAGGCGCTGCGCAACATCAAGGCCGGTGAAGAGCTGTTTTACGACTACGGCCTGATCATCGACGCCAAGTACACGAAGAAGCTCAAGGCCGAATACCCCTGCTGGTGCGGCGCACCCAACTGCCGCGGCACGCTGCTGGCGCCCAAGGACGACAAGCCGGGCAAGAAAGAGAAAAAGAAGAAGGCCGAAAAAGCATCCAGGGCCGACAAGCCCGTGAAGGGCAAGCAGCTCAGGAAAGAGCTCAACAAGGAACTCAAAAAAGTGCTGAAAAAAGCCGGAAAAACCAGCAAGGCCGGGAAGGCCGACAAGCCAGGCAAAGGCAAAAAGGACTGAGCGGTCCCTGCCGTGCATCCCACTCCCACCGCCCCCATCCGCTGGCCCGCCGAAGCCATCTGGGAGGCCGTGGCACCTGTGCTGCCCGGCTTCACGGTCGAGGTGCTGCCGCAGATCGATTCGACCAACACCGAGCTGATGCGGCGCTTCCGCAACGCCGGCCCCACTGCCGCCGAGCCGGTGCTGCTGGTGGCCGAACAACAGACCGCCGGGCGCGGGCGCATGGGGCGCAGCTGGCAAAGCAGCGTGGGCGACAGCCTGACGTTTTCACTCGGCTTGCCCCTGCAGCCGGCCGACTGGTCGGGGCTGTCGCTGGCAGTCGGCATCAGCATTGCCGAAAGCCTGGAACCCGGCAACCCCGCCGTACCGGCCATCCGCCTGAAATGGCCCAATGACCTGTGGCTGGCCGACGCCCAGGGCGGCGAATCCAAGTTGGGCGGCATCCTGGTGGAAACCGCCAACTGGGGCGAACTGCGCTACGTGGTGATTGGGGTGGGCATCAATGTGCGCGCCATGGCGCAGCCCCTGCCCCCCGCCGCGGCCGACCAGGCCGCCGCACTGGCACCCGGCGCCCTGGAAACCCTGCTGCCCGGCATCGACGTGGCCGGCACCCTGCAGCGCGTGGCCGCCCCGCTGGTGCAGGCGGTCCAGGCCTTCGGCCTGTTCGGCTTCACGCCTTTCCAGGCGCGCTTCGGGGTGCGCGACACGCTCGCGGGACGCGTGGTGAAGCTCTCCGACGGCACCCAGGGCGTCGCCCACGGCGTTGGCGAAAACGGCGCGCTGCTGGTGCATACTGCGGCTGGCATGAAAGAAATCACCAGCTCCGAAGTCAGCGTCCGGCCCGTGGCGCCTCCCGTTCCAGGCAGCACACGCGCATGCTGAGGCTGCTGGTGTTGCTGCTGGCGCTGGCCAATATCGGCTACTTCGCCTGGACCCAGGGTGTGCTGGAACCGGTCGGCCTGGTACCCAGCGTGCAAACCGAACCCCAGCGCATGGGAACGCAGATCCGGCCCGACGCCATCCGCGTGCTGACGCCCGAAGAAACCAGGCAGCTGGAAAACGAAGACACTCCGCGCCGCCCGTCCCAGGGGACCAGCTCCCCGGTATCGTCGGCCGACACGTTCGCGTCCGAATGCCTGCAGGCCGGGCTGTTCAATGAGCAGCAGACCGCCGTGCTGCGCACCAGCCTGCAAAGCGCACTGCCCGCCGGCAGCTGGCAGTTCGAAAGCAGCGTCGAGCCGGCGCGCTGGATCGTCTACATGGGCAAATACAGCACCGAAGAGGCCATGGCCAAAAAGCGCGGCGAGCTGCGCCAGCTCGGCGTCGCCTTCCGCTCTGTCGACAGCGAGGCGCTGTCGCCCGGGCTGGCACTGGCCAGCTTCCCGCTACAGGCCGATGCTGAAAAAGAGCTCGCGCGTGTTGCCACCAAAGGCGTGCGCACCGCGCGCGTGGCGCAGGAGCGTGCCGAGGCGCGCGGGCAAATCCTCAAGCTCTCCGCGGTCGATGCCGCCCTGCGCGCGCAGCTCGACACGCTCAAACCGCAACTCGAAGGCAAGGCCCTGCGCACCTGCTCCTGATACCGGGCCGGGGCGTATTTGCTCCCTTTTTAATAGCTGATTGTGCCCGCTGCATAAGGGCCTACATCACTTTTACCTTGTAATTTTCGGCGTCCTGCGCGGCTTGTCCTACAGGCCCACCCGGCCAGCACTGGCGTCGCGCCTTGCCGCTACGGGCGAAGCTTGAAACACGGGCTCCCGCACCCCCGGGGTGCGCCGGCAGCCCCTGTTCAAGGAGTACTCGCCCATGTTCTTCATCCACCCACCTTCCTCGCACGCAGCCCACCAAGTCAGCCGGGCCCTGCTCGCCGCCGCCGTTTCAGTGTTTGCCTTCGCGGCCATGCCCGTTTCGGCGCAGGGCACGGGCAGCGGCACGGCCGGCCTCAGCGCCATGCAGCCAGCGAACCCCGACCAGCAGTTGCTGGAAAACCTGGCGCAAGCCAGCATTGCAGAAATCGAGACCGGGAAAACAGCGCTTGAAAAGTCGACGGATCCGCAGGTCAAGAAGTTCGCCCGGCAGGTGATCGACGACCACAACGCAGCGCTGAAGGACCTGGAGCGGCTGGCCCAATCCCGGCGCATGACCGTGCCCAAGGACGCCGACATGCAGCACAAGGCCACTGGCACGGCGCTCAAGCTGCTGTCGGGCGACAGCTTCGACAAGCAGTACATGGGCCGCGCCGGCGTCAATGACCACGAACAAACAGTGGCGCTGCTGCAAAAAACCCGGCGTGAGGCCAGGGACCCGGAGGTGAAGGCGCTGGCCGCCAGAATGCTGCCCACCGTCCAGCAGCACCTGGACACAGCCCGGCAGATGGCCGCCCAGAAGAAGTAAGAACCCCGTCGAAACAGTCCCGGCAAACCGCCTTGTCCGCGGCTTGGGCAGCAGTTTGTCAGCGCTGTCCTACACGTCAAAAGGCCCGCAGACGACCGGCGCCGAAGGGCAGGCTGGGCTACCGTGTGGAGGCCATCAAAGGACTTTATGTTGCTGAGCACATTTCTTGTCGAGGACAAGGCCGAAATACGAGACACCGTGGTCGAGGCCATGGAAGAAATAGCCCCCCTCCGGTTCATCGGCCACGCCGCAGGCGAGACTGCAGCCAGGCAATGGTTGCGCGCCTGCAACGATGACTGGCAGCTGGCCATTGTTGACTTGTTCCTCACCGATGGTTCGGGTTTTGGGGTGCTCCGCGACTGCCAGTCCCGCAAGCCCAGCCAGAAGGTGGTGGTGCTCACCAGCTACAAACACCAGAACATCACCGACCGTTGCCTGCAACTCGGCGCTGACAAGGTGTTCGACAAGTCCGCCGACCTGGAAGAGCTGGTGGCCTTCTGCAAGGAATACGCAGCCAGTCTGGACGGCCTGTTGCTGCAGCCGGCCTCCGCTGGCACGGTGCACTGAAACTCCAAAACTCCGCTCCCGCCGTGCCCGAACCAAGTCCGGCACGGCCCCGGTGAAAAACGCCTTGTTCGTGTACCCTCACCGGCATGACCGTTGCCGCACCGCCACCTTCCACCCCATCCGGTTCACCCGACTCATCCACCTCCCCCGTCCTGCCTGACCCCCGCGCCGTGTCCGCGCGCGCCATCTGGGTCATGCTGTTTGCACTGGTTTCCGCGTTTTCGCTGAGCCAGGCGTTTCGCACCGTGGCCGCCATCATGGCCGCACCGCTGCAGGCCGACTTCGGCATCAACGCCCAGGCGCTGGGCCTCTTTGCCAGCGCCTTTCACTTTGCCTTCGGCACCATGCAGCTGTTCATGGGCATTGGCATTGACCTGCACGGCGTGCGCCGTACCGTGCTCACCGCCTTTCCCATCGCCATTGCCGGCGCGGTGCTGTCGGCCCTGTCCACCAGTTTCAACATGCTGCTGGCCGGCCAGGTGCTGATCGGCATCGGCTGCGCGCCGACCTTCCTCGTGTGCACGGTGTTCATCGCGCGGCACCTGCCGGCGCACCGTTTTGCCGCCATCTCGGGCCTGGCCATGAGCCTGGGCGGCATCGGCCTGCTGCTCACCGGCACGCCGCTGGCCTGGCTCATCGAAGCCAGCTCCTGGCGCATGGGCTTCTGGGTGCTGGGCGGCTGGGGCGTGCTGGCCTGGGTGCTGATCTGGACGCTGGTGCACGAACCGGCGCACCCCATGGACGCAACCAGGAAAAAGGAATCCGTGGGCCAGGCGCTTGCCGGCTTTGGCGCACTGTTCACGCTGCCGCACACCTGGGGCATCCTGCTGCTGGCCAGCGTGTGTTACGCCTCTTTCGTTTCGCTGCGCGGCCTGTGGCTGGGCCCCATGCTGATCGAGCGGCATGGCTTTTCGCTGGTGCAAAGCGGCAACGTGGCGCTGGTCATGTCGCTGGTGTCGCTGGCCGGCCCGCCGCTGTTCGGCCGCCTTGACCCAGGCCCCGCCACCCGGCGCCGCTGGATCGCCGGCTTCACGCTGCTGCTGGCCGGCCTGTTCGCCGGTTTTGCCTTCACGCACAGCCCGTTCATCGACGTGGCCGCACCCATCGCCATCGGCCTCCTGTCGGGCTACATGATCCTGCAGTACTCCGATGTGCGTGCCGCCTATCCGGCAGCCATGACGGGCCGGGCCCTGTCGGTCTTCACCATGGCCATGTTCATGGGCGTGGCCACCATGCAGTGGTTCACCGGCATCGTTGCTTCCATGGCCACGGCTCGCGGCGTGGAACCTTTCACCGCCGTGCTGGCCAGCATTGCCGCGCTGCTGGCACTGGGCGCATTGGCGTTTGTGGCACTGCCCGGCCCGCCGCCTCAAAAGTAAGCGTCTTCACCGCATCGGCATTCGGGGCTGCAGGCTCCCTTGGCATGCAGGCATCAACGCTATTGTTTCAATAGCTGCTTATCCCCGTACAACAAGGGCAGTAGCCGCTTTTTCTATCCCATCGCCAACTTCGCCCGCGCACGCCGCGCAGGCACAAGTTCGGCCAGTTTCCGGATGCCGGTTCGTATGTCGGGCACGGACAGCGACGCGTAGCCAAAAAGCAGCCCGCCGCGGGCCGGGGGCTTTGCAAAGTAGGGGGCAATGGAATACAGGCCCACCCCCGCCTGCGCCGCGCGGGCAATGAACGCGTCCACGTCTTGCGGCCCCACATCGTTGAGCCAGACCAGGAGGTGAACACCGGTTTTCCCGCCGGCAATCTCGACGCGGTCGCCAAAATGCTGCGTCAGGGCGTCCACCAGCGCCTGGCGCCTGGCCGCATTTCTTGCGCCTGCTCTGCGCAGGTATTTTTCAAACTGGCCACTGCTGATGAAGTCAGCCAAGGCCATTTGCGGCAGCAACATCGAAAACCGGTCGGTCATCCATTTGGCGGCAATGAAGTGCGGAACAAGTGTGCGCGGCAACACCAGGTAACCCAGCCGCAGCGACGGGAACAGTGTTTTCGAAAACGTGCCGGTGTAGATCACACGCCCCTGGCGGTCCAGCGCCTGCAGAGGCTCCAGCGGCTTGCCCTCGTAGCGAAACTCGCTCACGTAGTCGTCTTCCAGCACCCAGGCACCGGTGCGCGCTGCCCAGTCGAGCAATGCCTGCCTTCGCTCCAGCGGAAGAATCGTCCCCGATGGAAACTGGTGGCAGGGTGTCAGGTAAGCCAGCCTGGTACCAGCGGAGACGGGCGGCAGCTGCGCGGTGTCCAGCCCCTGCGCGTCCGTTGACAGCCGCAAGAGGCGTGCACCGATGGCTTCAAAGGTCTTGGTGGCACCCGGGTAGTGCGGCTCCTCCACCACCACCACATCGCCCGGGTCCAGAAGCACACGGGCCGCGAGGTCGATCGCCTGCTGGGCACCATTGACGATGATGATCTGGTCGGCATCGCAATGCAGCCCGCGTGCGCGCTTGAGGTAATCGGCCAGCGCCGTCCGCAGCGGCAGGTAGCCCGCAGGAAACGCATACCCCAGGGTGTCGCGGCTGGCCTGCCTGGCATGCACCGACAGCAGGCGCCGCCAGATTTCATTCGGAAACTCGTCCAGTGCAGCGCTGCCGTAGCGGAAGTCCTGGCGAACGCCGGGCCGGCGGCCATAGGCGGCAGCGGGCGGCGGCAGGGACTTGTCCTGCATCAGTCTTCTGGCGTATGCCGATACCTGCAGCCCTTGCGGCACCCGTTCTGCAACCGTCCGCACCGCAGGCTGCGGCGGCACGACACCCAGCACCGTGGTGCTTGACCGGCCCTTGCTCAGCACGTAACCCTCGGCGGCCAGCTGCTCATAGGCCAGCATGACCGTGTTGCGTGAAACCCCGAGGTCAGCGGCGAGAGCCCGCGTCGAAGGAAGCCGGCTCCCCGGCGCAAACCGGCCGTCCCGGATGCCGCCCTTGAGCGCCAGGTACACGCGCCGGTTCAGGGGTGCAGCAGAACTCTTGAAGGCTAGAAGCATGGCAATGCGCAGGATGTTGCAGGTGTTGTGGCGTTTGCAAAAAAAATGCGGGATGAACCGCCCTGAGAGTTGAAGATCATACGCGCCTCGGCCGAATCTGGCACCTTGATATGAAGGAAATCTGGCACTTAGAAAGTGCCAGTCCAAAACTATGCTTCACCCAGGATTCGTCAACCAAGGAGCTTTCCCCATGCAACAAACAGACCTTGCCCCAACCCGGACGCAGGACATCCAGACGCTGGAAGACCTCAACCGGCACTTCATCCGTTCGGCCGAACATTCCGATGCGGCGTGGTACCGGGAACACCTGGCGGAAGATTTTCTAAGCAGCCACCGCGACGGCTCCATCGTGGACCGCGACGGTTTCCTGCAGCGGATCTCCGGGCCCTACCCGGGAACGCAGCTGCAGGCGGTGGACGTGCAAATCCGCTTTGCCGGCGAACTGGCCCTGATTCATGCGGGCTTCAAGTACAAACGCCCGGATGGCCAGTGGGGCAGTGGCCGCTACACCGACATCTACACGCGCCGACAGCAGCGCTGGCTTTGCGTGTCCGCCCATTTCAACCGTTTTTGAGCAAGGACGACCATGATGAAGCAGGAGAAACCCCAGACCCATGCCGCCAAGCCCGGCGATGAAACGCAACTCACCAGGCTGAACCAGGAATTCATTACCGCCGTCAAAACATCTGACGTAGCCTGGTTCGAAAGCAAACTCGCTCCGGACTTTCTCAACAGCAATGCCGATGGCTCGCTGTCTGACCGCGCCGGGTTTCTAAAGCGGGTCGCATCGCCCATCCAGGTCGGCGACTTCGCTGTCCATGACGTCCTTATCCGGATGTTTGGCACCACCGCCATCATTCACGGCAGGACGAGTTTTACGCATCCTGACGGGCAGACGGGCCGCGGCCGCTACACCGACGTCTGGGCGCGGCATGCGAACCGCTGGCTGTGCATTGCGGCGGATGTATCGCGGGGCTGATTGTTGCCTGGGCACGTATCTCATTCCGTTTCTAAATCATTCGTGAACGCGAAGGCGAAGCGACGACAGTACAAACGTACGGCTAGCGAAGCCGACAAAGTGCACGGATGATTTTGAAATGGAATCAGTCGGCGCTGTCCAGCATGCCGAGCACAAAGGCTGCACCCTGGCGGCCGGCGCGCGCCGCCTGTACCAACAAGGAAGTGGCACGCGCGACATAAGCCTGGCCTCCCCGGGCGCCGGGTCCAGCCCGGCGCAGCAGGATGAATCCCGCGCGTTCGGCCGCTTCGGCATTTCCGGTGGCGGCCAGCCTCTCGTAGATCAGCAGTGCGCGTTCTGACTCCCCAAGGTAGTAGGCGCGGTGCGCCTCCTCGATGGCCGGCAGGGCTTCGGTACCAGCGCAGGCAGGGCCAGCAAAGGCGAAAGCGAGCACGGTGGAGATGAGCGTTTTTTGGAGGGTTGTCGGGTTGGGCATGGGAGTGTTTTTTTCTGTTTAGTTCATCAGCGGGCTCAGCGCCGACTGGATGCGCTGCCACTGGCTGGCGGTAATCATCTGGACAAGCAGCTCACGAAACCTGGCTTGCTGCACACCGGAGACAATGTATTGCCAGCGGTACGCATCCAGCAGGCCGGCGGCCAACCCGTCGCGCTGCGCCTGCGGCACGCGCCGCCCGCAGGTGACCACGAAATAATGCGCGTCGGCCAGCGACTGCTTTTGCAGGATGCCGTCAACAGCACCTATCAGGGCCATCAGCCCGTCCACCGCCTCGTCGCGCTCCTCCGGCGTGATGCGCGCGTTCTCGCGCTCCCACTCCAGCGCATCCAGGATGGCGTGCTGCGACTCCTCCTGCCAGTGGTACAGGAATACATCCTTGTACAACTCCGAGAGATGGTCGTCGGGCTCAATGCTCTGGCGGTAGTGGGTCTGGGTGAACAGCTCGATATGGCAGGTAAGTGCAAGCACCGACCAGGTAGGTGCCTGCAGCACCTGTGCGGCCACCTCGTTGGCGGTGGGCAGGAATTCATAGCCGGGAGGCATGCCTGCGGCGGCCATGCGTTCGATCCGGCGGAACAGCTCCTGGTGCTTGAGTTCTTCATCGGTGAAGCGCACCAGCGCTTCCAATGCCACCTGGTCGCCGAACCAGTGGTCCCGGCTGATCTCCAGCATCTTGATGCCGATGAAGCGTTCGACCAGGCCGAACATGTTGGCATAGGTGCGCCCCTGGATCTGGCTCAAGTGAACCTGCTCGGCCGGCTGCAGAAAATCCAGCCGGCTGATGCGCGAGAGCCCGTCGGGCAGGAAATGTTTCGAAAAATCGAACACACGCCCGCGGATCACATCGCGGCCGATGTCCCAGCGAACACGCGTGGACGCCGCGATGCAGCGCGCATAGTTTTCAGTATGGGTGGTGGTGAAGCTCATTTTTCTCAGTTGCATGGTTTCGGGGTTGAAAAAGCGAACAAGGGCAAGGCCGGCGCCGGCGTCGCTTGCTCAAGCGCGCCTACGATCTCCCGCAGGTGCGCCTGCGCGGCACGCCTGCCGGCATCGAAGAGATACGGCATGGCCGAGGTGTCCCACAGGCCGACATGGCGGTCCAGCGCCAGCTCGATGCTGATCACCTTCTGCCCTGCCGCATGCGCCGCGTCGGTGCGCGCCTGCATCAGGTTGTTGATCAGTGTGGTGCTGGTCTGGGCCACCAGCCGCGAGAGGCGGTCGATGCGGCGCGGCATGGCCCCACGAAAGCCCAGCGCCAGCACCACCTGCGCGTCGGCCGCCGCAGAAAGCGGCAGCGGGTCCGACAGCACGCCATCCACCAGGCGCTGGCCGCCAATTTCCACACTCGGAAAAATGATGGGTACCGCCATGCTTGCGCGCAGCGCATCCACGACGCTGCCGCGCGTCAGCACCACCGGCCGCCCGCTGGCCGCGTCCGTGGCGGAGACGCGCAGCGGCGTGTCAAGCTGCTCCAGCCGGCCGTCCCCGAAAGCACGGGCAATGCGCTGGGCAATCAGGCGATCGTCACGCAGCGCAAAGCCCGCACCGAAACCCGCCAGCCTGGGCACCAGAAGCTGTACATAGGCGCGCCAGCGGCGTTGCTGCGTCAGCTCGGCAGACCACAATGCGGTGGCCGTACGAAGGGCCTGCTCACCCTGCATGCCCATTGCAATCTGCGCGCCAAACAGCGCGCCGGAACTGCAACCGGCAATAAAGTCTGGCCGTATGCCCTCCTGCGCCAGTCTTTCCGCCATACCGAGCGCGGCAATGCTGCGTACCCCGCCGCTGCCCAGCACAAAAGCCAGCCGGTGGGCGCGGGGATGTGAAGATGAAAACCTCTGGTGCTGCATGGTGCGCTCTACTGCGAGGCCTGCGCGGCAAACGCCACGACACGCTGGATGACTTCGTGATGACGCACCACCCGGTGGTGCCCGAGGCCGCGGGTCGCCATGAACTGCGCATCCCTGCGCGCCGCCGTCAAGGCGAGGCCGTGTTCGAATGGAATCTCCTCGTCGTCCTCGTCATGGATGAAGAGCATGGGAAATTCCGCCTGGCGGGCCATGTCCACCACCGACATGCGGCTCCAGTTCAGCCGGCCACCGTACAGGCGCACCAGCATCTGGCGCATGCGGTCGAGCACGCCGGACGTCAGGCCGACATGTTCCGCAAACATCTGCAGGAACCAGTTGCAATGGCTGAAGGAGCTGACGAGCACCATCCTGCCGGTCGCCACGCCCCAGTCCCTGGCGGCATACATGGCCATGGCCGCGCCAAAGGAGTGGCCGATCACGCAGTGCAGCGGCCCCACATGCCTGGCCACGACGGCCACCGCGTTGGCAAACTGCACGATGTCGGTCGTCCCGCCCGAGGATTTTCCGTGCGCAGGCGCATCGAAAGCAACAACGCGGAAGCCCGCGTCCACCAGCGGGCCGATCATCCGGCCCATGTGGGTGGCATGCGAGCCCCAGCCATGAACCATCAAAATCGCCGGGCCTTCGCCCCATTCATAAACAGCCAGCTTGTTGCACCCCACCGGCAGGCGCCGTACCCGTGCCTGCTTGCGCAGGACCATGTGCCGCTCACCCAGGGCCGGTCGCGGCGGCCTGGCCAGCTGTGCATAGGCCAGGTGTGCGGCCAGGGCCGGCGCGAACCGGCAAAGAACACGGAAGACACGGCGCAAGGTGCTGATGCCGCGTGTTGGCGCGAAGCGCCCGGCGCGCTGCGGCTGCAATGACGCCGCCGCTTCGTGCACGCCGGAGAAGCGGCCTTCTGATGAAAACTGGTAACTCATGATCGTTTCCTCTGGACATCGGGCGTGCACGACGGTGTGCAGCCCATGCAGATGAATTTACCGGCGCGACGCAGAAACGACCATATGAAATTAGTCATACCCGGAGCAAGTGCCCGGTGCCGCATGCGGACGGAAAGCACGCAGACGCTACAGGCTCTGCAGGGCCGAGAGCAGCTGGGGAGGGGAAACGGGTTTGGTGAGCAGCAGCAGCTGATGCTGCTGCGCCGCTTCCCGCAATGCGGCGTTGGTCTCGCCGCTGATCAGCAGCACTTTCTTGCCGATGCCGCGCAAGGCAAGCGCAACATCCAACCCCGACGCGTTATGGGGAAGCCGGGCATCACAGATGGCCACCTCCCCGTACCCGGCCTCGCGAAATGCCTCGGCAGCGGTCTCCACATGCCGCACGCGCAGGCCCCACGAGGTCAGCAAATCGCGAGTGGCTCCGGCCACCAGCGCATCGTCTTCGACCAGCAACACCTTGCGCATGGCCAGCACAGGCATCACGTGACCGGCCTGCGGCAAAAGCTCGCCGGGCGCGGTTTCATGCCGCTGCACCGCTGCGTCTGCGCTGTCGGCCTCTGCCGGTCGCCGCGCCCTGGGCAGCGTGATCGTCATGCAGCAGCCCCGGCCCAGCGCAGAGCGAACCTCGATGTTCCCGTTCATCAGCAGGGCAAAACGCTTGGCAATCGCCAGCCCCAGCCCCAGGCCGTGCCGCCGGTCGCGGGCATCATTATCGATCTGCACGAACTCCTCGAAGATCCGCTCCTGCGCGCCCTGCGCAATGCCGACGCCACAGTCGCGCACCTGCAACCGCCAGTGTGCGCCCGCACTTCGCAGCACGATCAACACCGAACCGCCCTGCGGCGAGAACTTGATGGCGTTGTCCAGCAGGTTCGACAGCATGCGGATGAGCATGAGCCCGTCCGCCATCGCGAAGGCGCCCGGCCTGACCAGCGCCACCACCCGCACGCCGGCCGCCTCGGCAACCGCGCTGTGCTGCATGACCAGGCTGGTGACAAGCGGCGCAATCTCGGTGGATTGCAGGTCGGCCTTCACCACACCCGAGTCCATGCGCGTCAGATCCAGCACCTGGGAGAGCAGGCCGTCCAGGGCCCGCCAGGACTGGTTGATGCCTTCCACGGCGCGCAGGGCAGCCCGGTCCTGCGCGTTCTGCGCCAGCGCGAGCAACGGCACCAGGTACAGCCCGATGGCGTGCACCGGCTGGCGCAGGTCGTGGCTGACCGCCGCAAAAAAACGGGACTTGCTCAGCCCCATGGCAGCCACCGCGTTCGCGGCAACCTCGGCGCGCCGGCGCTGCTCGTACTGGTGCAGCACGCTGCGTTCCTGCGCGCGCGAGAGAAACACCATGGTGATGGTCATGAAGATCCCGCCTATGCCCATCAGCATCAGCAGGGTGTTGCTTGCAGCGCCTTCCACGATGAAGCGCATCGAGGTGGGCAACACCGCCAGGCACAGGGCAATGGTCGTGCGCATCAGGTCGCCTGTGAGGCGCACTGCAATCAGGGTGGCGTTGCCCAGCAGGTAGCTCATCAGCACCGCCTGGATCGGCACGTTGCCCGGCACGTAGAGAAAGTAGCAGGAACTGCCGACGTAAGCCATCAGCACCCACATGTAGATGCGGTAGATGCGCCGGCGCTGCAGCTTGGGCCGCGCCTTGAAGGAAGGGCGGTTCACATGCCACCACCGGAACATGCCCACCCCGGCAATGATGGCAAACCAGGCAAAGGGCTGCTGCCAGGGCAACGCCGTAGCGAACATCAGCGCGCACAGCAGTTCGCAGATGCGCAGCGCCCAAAGCGACGCGATCGTGTGCGCGCTGTCTTCAGGGTCCGGCCGCTCGTCCTTTGGCGGCATCATAGGCTTTCGGAGTCGAGCTGCGCTGCCTGCGTACGGTTGGACACGTTGAGCGCCTTGAAGATCTCGCTCATGTAGTTTTTCACGGTCCCTTCCGTGATGCCCAGGGTGCTGGCAATCAGCTTGTTGCTCATGCCCAGACGCAGCAGCTGCCGCACCTCCTCCATGCGCGGCGTCAGAAGCAGCTCCGGACGCTTGACGTCGGCCACGCGCAGCGCGAATGGCAGCTTGATGCCCTGCATCGCGGCTTCGATGGCCGCGCAGATCTGTTCGGAGGGCGCGCTTTTGGACACGAAGGCATGAACCGTCGAAATCTCCAGCGTGCGCCGCACCACGTCCGGGGAGGTCAGCGCCGAAATCACCACCAGGGGCAGCGAAGGGCACAAACGCGCCAGCTCCGCAAGCCGGAAGCCCTTCTCCATGCCCGGCATGTTCAGATCGACCAGGGCCACCGCGGCCATCGGCCTGGCGCAGGCCGCCTGCATCAGCGAGTCGCCATCGTCCGCTTCCACAAAATACACGTCGCCCAGCACGCCGGCGACCAGACCACGCAGGCCGTCACGCACAAGCGCATGGTCGTCTGCGATCAGGACAGTCATGTCCTGGCTGGTTAAGAAGCCATTCAATTCTTCACTCCCGTAACATGCCGGCCTGGCGAGTACCCATAAAAACTCGCCAGTGTGCGGGGTTCCACGGGCCAGGCGAAGTGCGTGATTGGTGCTCTTCAGGCGCCAATTTTTACCGTGCCAGAGTGCCGGATGTCACAGGAAGACCTGATGCCCGGCTCAGCAAGCCTGCCGGCAAAGGGCTTGCAGAGCCAAGCATAAAGGTGGGGTGGCTACTTTCGAGGTGCCAGTTTTTTCCCACAGGAGGGTGCCAGTTTTTGCCCATGGAGGGCAGTCAACACTGCTGGTCGCCGGGCCACAGCAGCGTAGCGCGACCCTGAAGCTGCGCAAACATCGGCCTATTTCGCCGCGTGGCGGTAGCCCAGCTTTTTCATCGCCGCGGTGAGGCTCTGGGCGGACTTGGCATACGCCTTCCAGGGCTCGTTGCCCTGGTCCAGCCGGGTCTGCACCGTGCGTAGGGTCCACTGGCTCGCACTTTTGAGGCCGGCCAACTCGCTCCAGGCCAGCGGCACCGAAATCCCCATGCCCGGGCGCGCCCGCGCCGACCAGGCGCTGACCGTGGTGGAGCCTATGCCGTTGCGCAGGTAGTCGATGAAAATTTTGCCGACACGGTTTTTCGGCCCGCTCTTGGCCACAAACAGCTGCGGAATCGTCTGCGCCAGGTGTTGCACGATGGCTTCAGAAAAACCACGCACCACCTCCCAGTCATGCACACGGCGCAACGGCACCACCACATGCAGGCCCTTGCCGCCGCTGGTTTTCAGGAATGACTTCAAACCGAGCTGCTCCAGAAAGGCGTGCACCAGCCCGGTCCCCTGCACCACCGCGGGCCAGCCCACACCTTCGCCCGGGTCCAGGTCAAAAATCATGCGGTCGGCGCGCTGCAGCGAATCGGTGCCGGTATTGAAGGTGTGCAGCTCCACCACGTTCCACTGCGCGCCCGACAGCAGGCCCTGCTTGTTGGCCACCTCCAGCAGCTCCGGATGGCCGGGGTAGAGCGCCGGGTCCAGCTGGGCGATGCCTGGCAGCTTGTCGGTCTCGGCGTGTTTCTGGAAAAACAGCTGGCCGGTGATGCCGGCAGGCGCGCGCACCAGCGCCACTGGCCGCTTCTTCAGGTGCGGCATCATCAACTCGCCCACCAGGTCGTAGTAGCGCACCAGCTCGATCTTGGTGATGCCGGTGCTGGGGTCAATCACACGGTCCGGGTTGCTCACGCGCACCTTGCTTGAGAGCGCATGCGCCTGCGACTCGGTCACCTTGCCCGGCTTCGACACCTTTTGCACACTGACCGGTTTTTCCCGAACAATCACCTTCGGGTCTTTGTCGCTGCGCAGCCCGTGAAACACCGAATGGCGTATGCGCCCGCCGCGCGTCCATTCGCCAAACGTCACCTCTGCCACCAGCCTGGGCTGCACCCAATGCGGCTTGCCCGCAATGCCTGTGGCCTCGGTGAAAGGATTTTTGGTGGAAGAACTCGCGTCCAGCAGGGCCTTGAGCTCACGGAGCCTGGCCTCGCTGAATCCCGTGCCCACGTTGCCGGCGTATTGCAGCTTGCCCTTGGCGTCATGTACGCCCAGCAGCAGCGAACCGATGCCGGTGCGCCCTCCCTGCGGGTCGGTGTAGCCACCAATGACGAACTCCTGGCGCTGGCTGCACTTGAGCTTGATCCAGTCGGCCGAACGGCGCGACTGGTAGCCTGCGTCGCGCCGCTTGGCAATCACGCCCTCCAGGCCCAGCTTGCAGGCCGAGGTGACCACGCTTTCGGCCGACGCGTCGAAAACAGCGCTGAAACGCACGCTGTCCGAGGTCTTGTCGGCCAGTACCATCTCCAGCAGCGCGCGCCGCGCCTCCAACGGCACCGCACGCAAATCGTGCCCGTCAAAAAACGGCACATCGAACAGGTAATAAACAACGTTGCCGGGCCGCGAGACATCGAAAGCCAGCTGCAGAGCCCCGAAGTCCGGCACGCCGTCCTCGTTCAGCACCACAATCTCGCCGTCGTACCAGCCGTCGGGCAACTTGGCTTTCGCCAGCGCCTTGTACAGCGGCTGCAGCTTGTCGGTCCAGTCGTTGCCGTTGCGGGTGAAGAGCTGGATGCTTTTGCCATGAACCCGCACCAGCAAACGGTAACCGTCGAACTTGATTTCATACACCCAGTTCTCCGGGTCGGCCGGCGGGCCGTCCACCAGCGTGGCCAGCTGCGGCGCCAGCTTGTCAGGCAATGCTGCCTTGACGGCGCCTTCCGGCAGGCCGGCCTTGGCGGCCTTCGAGGCTTTTTCACTTTTGGCGGGTGCGCTTTTGGCGGAAGCGGTTTTCTTTGCGGCTTTGGCTTTTTCAGCTTCCGGGCCGGGCAGCGCCTTCACGCTGTCGGGCAGTTCGTCCACCACGCTGAACTCGGCCGCGGGGCGGGCCAGTGCGTCTTTTTCCTTGATCAGCAGCCAGGGCGTCTGCTTTTCACCGCGGCCCTTCATGCGCACCAGCACCCACTTGCCCTGCAGCTTGTGGCCATGCAGCTCGAACTTGAGGTTGCCGCTGCGCAGGCCCTTGTGCGGGTCGCCCTCCGGCTGCCACCTGCCCTTGTCCCAGATGATGACCTTGCCCGCACCGTATTGTTTCGGCGGAATCGTGCCTTCAAAACTGGAATAGGAAATCGGGTGATCTTCCACCTCCACGGCCATGCGCTTGTCGGACGGGTCATAACTCGGGCCTTTGGGCACGGCCCAGCTTTTCATGGTGCCATCCAGCTCCAGCCGGAAGTCGTAGTGCAGGCGGCTGGCCCAGTGCTTTTGCACCACAAAGGAAAGCGCACCGGCGCTCGCCTCACCACCTTCGCTGGGCTCGGAGGTGAGCGCGAAGTTGCGTTTGGACTTGTAGAGCTGCAGCGCGTCTCTGGAAGCCCGGGAAGCCATGGGGGTCCGGGCCGCTTACTGGGCAGACCGCAGGCGTGCCCGCACGTCGGCGGCGCTGGGGCCGGCCGCCGCAACGGCGGCCTTCAGCTCTTCAGCCGAGCAACCGAACTTTTCTGTCCAGTAGCGCACTTCATAAGGTTCGTGAATGTTGATGCGTGAGCTGTCGGCGGGCCCGCGCCGGGTTTTGTCGTCAGGCATGGTTGGCTCTCCTGTTGCTGGACGGCGCACATGCGCCCTGTCCCCCAAGGTAGCCCTGCTGCCTCGCGCGTCGCGTCAGACATCGCCCTACGCCCTTGTCGGCGGGGGTGGCTTCCAGACCCATCACGGTATCGCGCCCGGCCGGACCTGGCACGGCGGCAAAAGGCATTCGCTACTCTATTGATAGCTGACTACATTCGCCACATAAGGGCTTCCGGCCGATTTTGCTTATGAATTTCAGCAAAATACGTCCTAGGCGCGCCCGGCGGCTCAGCCGCCCTGCCTTTCGTTTTCCTTTTTCTCGGTTTCCCCTTCAAATTTACCGGCCCACCACTGCTTCATGGTGGCCTTGATGGTTTGCAGCGCAGCAGGGTCGCCGTGCAGCAAAGCCGACACATAACCCTGCAGCTGGCTCAGGCCGAAAGCGGGCGGCAGCGCGCCCACCTCGGGGTCGGTCACCATCTCCAGCACCACCGGGCGGTCCACCATCAGCGCTTCGTCCCAGGCCGCGCCCACCTGTTCCGGGTTGTCCACCCGAATGCCGTGCAGGCCCAGCATGCGGCCGAAGTCGGCGTAGGGAAAGTCGGGCAGCACCTGCGAGGGCTCGTACTTCGGGTCGCCCGCCAGCACGCGCTGCTCCCAGGTCACCATGTTCAGGTCGCGGTTGTTCAGCACCATCACCACCAGGCGCCGGTTGGCCCATCCGCGCCAGAGCTTGGCAATGGTGATCAGGCCATTGATGCCATTCATCTGCATGGCGCCGTCGCCCACCATGGCCACCACCGGGCGGTCGGGGTGCGTGTGTTTGGCGGCAATCGCATAGGGCACCGCCGACCCCATGGAGGCCAGCCCGCCGGAGAGCGAGCCCATCATGCCGGGGCGCATCTTGATGTCGCGCGCATACCAGATGGCCGAGGTGCCGCTGTCCACCGTGAGGATGGTGTTTTCGGGCAGGCGCGGCGAAAGCTCCCAGAACACGCGCTGCGGGTTGATCGGCGTGGCCTCCACCATGGCGCGCTCCTCCAGCACCCGCCACCAGTGCGCCACATTCGCCTCGATGCCTTCGCGCCAGCGCTGGTCGGCCCTTGGTTTCAGCAGCGGCAGCAGCGCGGCCAGCGTCGCCTTGCTGTCGCCCACCAGGCCCACTTCCATCGGGTAGCGCAAGTTGACAAAGCGCGGGTCGATGTCGATCTGTACACCGCGCGCCTGCCCTTCGGGCGGCAAAAACTCGGCATACGGGAACGACGAGCCCACCATGAGCAGGGTGTCGCACTCCTCCATCATCTGCGAGCTGGGCTGCGTGCCCAGCACGCCGATGCAGCCGGTCACAAAGGGCAGGCCGTCGGGCACTGCTGCCTTGCCCAGCAGCGCCTTGGCCACGCCGGCGCCCAGCACCCGGGCCACCGCAATGATCTCGTCCGTGGCGTGCAGCGCGCCCGCCCCCACCAGCATGGCCACCTTGTTGCCGGCGTTCAGCACATCGGCCGCACGGCGCAACCCGTCGGCCGGCGGCACCGCCGCACAGGCCAGCCGGCCAATGCCGCTGTGCACCGTGCCGTGTTCGCGCGGCGGCACCGGCACGGCCGGCAGCGACTGCAGGTCGTTGGGCAAGATGACGCAGGTCACCGCGCGGCGCTCCTGGGCAATCTGCATGGCGCGGTCTATCAGGTGGCGCACCTGCTCGGGTGCGGTGGCCATTTGTACAAACTCGTGCGCCACGTCCTTGAACAGCGACACCAGGTCCACCTCCTGCTGGTAGTCGCCGCCCAGCGCGCTGCGCTTTTGCTGGCCGACGATGGCCAGCACCGGCTGGTGGTCCAGCTTGGCGTCGTACAGGCCATTGAGCAGATGAATCGCGCCCGGCCCCGAGGTGGCCAGGCACACCCCCACCTCACCCGTGAACTTGGCATGCGCGCAGGCCATGAAGGCCGACAGCTCTTCATGGCGCGACTGCACAAAGTCCATCTTGCCCTCGGCCCGCCCCAGCGCGCCCAGGATGCCGTTGATGCCGTCGCCCGGGTAGCCATACAGCCGGCGCACGCCCCACTGGTTCAGGCGGTCGAGCACAAAGTCGGCAACGGTGGCAGTCATGGGTGTCTCCTGCGTTTTTGAACCAATCGGCCTTCAATTTAGGCAGCGCTGGCGCGAAATCCTGTCAGCCGGCGCCTATACCGGCGGTGAGATTTCGCAAAGCAGCAGCCTGGTTTCCGCCCAGGTGTAAAAGCAGGTTTTTTTGCTTTGCCTGCAGCCGGTGGCGCCGGTATGCTTTTAAAAAGAGGGGACTCCAGCCATGGCAAACAAACCGGTTCAACAATCCCTCAACGTCGGCCTGGGCGTGGTGATTGGTGTGGTCATCGGCATGCTGATCGACAACATCGGCCTGGGCATTGGCATCGGCATAGCGATCGGCATTGCCTTCTCTCTCGCCGCCCGGAAGAAAGACGAGAGCGACAAGCAGGAGTAGTGCAGCCGGCCAGTCTTTCCCACACCGTTAGGATGAGCCCATCCAGACAGATGTGGGGATGGACACAAGATGAGCCAGAGCAGGCAAAAAATCGTCATCGTCGGTGGCGGGGTAATCGGCAGCGCGCTGGCGTACTTCCTGGCGTCGCACACGCGCTTTCGCGGCGACATCACGGTGGTGGAACGCGACCCGACGTATGCCCAGGCTTCTTCGGCGCTGTCGGCCAGCTCCATCCGCCAGCAGTTTTCGCAGCCGGTGAATATTGCGATCTCGCAGTTCGGCATCGGCTTTCTGCGCAACATCAGGCAGCACCTGACGGTGGATGGCGACGTGCCCGACATCGCCCTCACGGAAAAGGGTTACCTGTACCTGGCCAGCGAAGCCGGCGCGGCCACCCTGCGGGAGAACCACGCCACCCAGCAAGCGCACGGCGTCAAGGTTGCGCTGCTGGAGCCGGCCGCCTTGCAGCAGCGCTTTCCGTGGCTGCGGGTGGACGACCTGGCGCTGGCGTCGCTGGGGCTGGAAGGCGAAGGTTGGTTCGACGGCTACGGCCTGCTGATGGCCTTCAAGAACAAGGCGCGCAGCCTGGGCGTGCAGTACCTCAAGGCGCAGGCCACTGGCTTTGCCCACAGCCAGGGCCGCGTGACCGCCGTCACGCTGGAAGGCGGCGCAACGCTGCCCTGCGACTGGGCCGTGAACGCCGCCGGCGCCTGGGCCAGGCCCCTGCTGGCCGGCACCGGGCTGGACTTGCCGGTGTATGGCCGCAAGCGCTGCGTGTATGCGTTTTCCAGCCCCGCCCAAACGCCCGATTGCCCGCTGGTGATTGACCCGAGCGGGCTGTGGTTCCGGCCTGAAGGCAATATCTGGATCTGCGGCCTGCCGCCACCGCAGGACGACAACGATGCGCCGCTGGAAGTGGACCACGCGCTGTTCGACGAAGCCTGGCTCACGCTGGCCAACCGCGTGCCCGGCTTTGAAGCTTTGCGCCAGCAGCGCGCCTGGGCCGGCTACTACGAATACAACACGCATGACCATAACGCGCTGCTCGGGCCGCACCCGGCCTTGGCCAACCTGCTGCTGGCCAATGGCTTCAGCGGCCACGGCCTGCAGCAGGCACCCGCCGTGGGGCGCGGCCTGGCCGAATGGATATGCGAAGGCGCCTACACCAGCCTGGACTTGTCGCCGCTGTCGGTGCGGCGGCTGGTGGAAGGACGCGTGTTGCTGGAGAAGAATGTGATCTGAGCTGCCGCCTTCCCCGCGCCCTGCCGGCATGGACTCATGCGCGCGCCAAGCTGTCCACAGCGGGGGAAATACCCCATACTGCTTACATTACATCGGCAAGCGGGCGGACTGACCCGTGAAGACCGGCCCTGGCGAGACAACCCACAGGACACGCATGAAGCAGAAAGAGCCGAAGGAGCCGCAAGTGCAAAGTCCGCAGGACCGCGTGCTTGCACTGACGCAGCTGGTGCAGGACCTGCAACAACAGCTGCAGCAGCAGGCCGTCCAGCTCGACATGTATGAGCGCGCCGCCAGCGACCCGGGCAGCGGACAACAGGTCACCAGCGCCTTCGAGAATGCAGCCATAGGCATGGTGGTGCTGGGAACCGACTTCCGGCGGCTGCGCGTCAACCGGGCGTTTTGCGCACTGTTGGGTTATTCGCAGGCAGAACTGCTGGCACCGGACGCACCCGACATCACCCACCCCGACGACCTGGCCGAGGACCTGCTGCAGCGCAAGCGCGCGCTGGCCGGCGAGATCGACACCTACCAGCGCGAAAAGCGCTACCTGCACAAATCCGGCAGCATTGTCTGGGTCACGCTGACCTGCTCGCTGGTGCGTGATACCCAGGGCCAGCCGCTGCATTTCGTCTCGCAGCTGCAGGACATCACCGAACGCAAAAATGCCGAACAGCAGTCGCGCGACAACCAGGAGCGGTTTCGTGCGCTGGTCGAGCTGTCCACCGACTGGTTCTGGGAGCAGGACGAGCACTTTCGCTTTGTGCAGATCTCGGGCGATCTGGCGAACAAGGGCTCGCCAGGCGGCGGCAGCAACAGCAGCATCGGCAAGCAGCGGCAGGAATTGCCGTACGTGAACATGGACGAAAGCGCCTGGGCCGTCCATGAGGCGCAGCTTCAAAGACGCGAGCCTTTCCGCGAATTTGAAGTCACGCGGCTGGACGCCAAAGGCCAGGTCCGTCACCTCAGCATCAGCGGCGTCCCGATTTTTGACGGCTCGGGGCGCTTCACCGGTTACCGGGGCACCGGCCGCGACAACACCGAGATGCGTCGCGCCAGCGACCGCCTGCACGCCAGCGAGCAGCAACTGCGCGAGATCACCGACGCCGTGCCGGCGCTGATCGCCTACGTGGATGCCGACCAGCGCTGCCGCTTCCACAACCGCGCCTACCAGGAGGCCTTCGGCCTCTCCAGCGAAGACATCCTGGGCAAGAGCATGCGCGAGCTGATGGAGCCAGCGTTCTACGAGGCACTGCGTCCCAAAGTGGAGGAGGTGTTGTCCGGCTATCCGGTGGTGTACGAACGCAGGCAGCGCACCTCGGGTGGGGTGCGCAACTACATCGTCAACTATTTTCCGCGCTACGGCGAAGGCGCCGACGAAGGCAAGGTGATCGGCTTTTACTCCCTGGCCACCGACATCACCGAGCTCAAGCGCATCGACCGGCTGAAAACTGAATTTGTCTCCACCGTGAGCCATGAATTGCGTACCCCGCTGACATCCATACGCGGCTCGCTGGGCCTGGTTGCAGGCGGCATCGCCGGCAAGCTGCCCGACGCCGCCATGAAGCTGATCGACATCGCCAAGAACAACTGCGAGCGCCTGATCCGGTTGATCAACGACATTCTGGACATCGAAAAAATCGAGTCCGGGAAAATGCAGCTGGACCTGCAGCCGATGGCGCTGACGCCGCTGTTGGAGCAGGCCATTGCCGCCAACGAAGGTTACGGCCTGGCCAACAACGTCAGCCTGACGCTGCACTGTGATGACCCGGCGCTGCAGGTGAAGGTGGAGGCCGACCGCCTTACCCAAGTCGTCACCAACCTGCTGTCCAACGCGCTGAAGTTCTCGCCCACCGGCGGCACGGTGGAAGTGCAGGTGGAAAAGGCAGGGCTGGGCGTGCGGGTCGAGGTGCGCGACCATGGCCCGGGCATTCCCGAAGAGTTTCGCACGCGCATCTTCCAGAAGTTCTCCCAGGCCGACTCTTCGGACACCCGGCAAAAAGGCGGCACCGGGCTGGGCCTGAACATCTCGCGCGCCCTGGTGGAACGCATGGGGGGCACCATCGGTTTTGAAACCCGGCTTGGTGAAGGCACGACGTTCTTCTTCGAGCTGCCGCTGTGCGCGGAGCCGGCACAGGAGGCGCCGCCTGCGCCCCGCTCGCGCATTCTGGTGTGCGAAGCAGACAGAGACGTGGCCAGGCTGATAGCCATCATGCTGGACAAAGCCGGTTTTGACTGCGACCTGGCGCACAGCGCGCAGCAGGCTTCGGCGCTGCTGGCCGCCGGCAGCTATGCCGCGGTGACGCTGGACCTGCGCCTGCCCGACCAGAGCGGCGGCACCTTTCTCAACAGCCTGCGCCAGAACGAAGCCACCCGCGCGCTGCCCGTGATCGTGATCTCCACCCTGGCCGGCGACGGCCAGCTTCAACTGGACCACATCCCTTCGGCCGTGTCGGACTGGCTGACCAAGCCGATTGACGAAGGGCAACTGGTCGCGGCCATGCAGCGCGCGGTGGCCGCGCTGCACGGCCGCAAGCCGCGCATTCTGCATGTGGAAGACGACCTGGATATCCAGCACATCGCCGCAGCCATTGCGGCCGATTTCGCCACCTTTGAGTTCGCCAGCAACCTGACCGAGGCGCGGGAGAGCCTGCGCACCAAACCCTTTGACCTGGTGCTGCTGGACCTGGGCCTGGGCAAGGAATCAGGCTGGGACCTGGTGGAACTGATTGACAGCCTGCAGCCCCGGCCTGCGCTGGTGGTGTTTTCTGCCAGCGAAGTGCTGCCCAACGCCGGCACCCGCCCCGACGCGGTGCTGGTCAAGGCCTCCACATCCAACGCCGAGCTGCTGCAGACCATTCAGCGCGTACTGAAGCTGCCGGCAGCGCCACCTGCCGAAGCCCCTGAGGCCGGGGACAGCCCCTGACCGGTAGCCGTAGCACGATTGCAGCTTGTCAGGACGCTCTTATATTGATAGCTGTTTGCGCCCGTGGAACAAGGGCCAGGGGCCGATTTGATGCATGACGCTCAAGGGAAGACGGTGTAAGCCGCTGCCGCCTTTCCAGCGCTTGAAAGTCAAGGCTGCGCAGACACCGGCGTACGCTGCGCCGGGTCATAAAAGAAAGTTTCCTCGGCGATGCGGTCGCCCTCCCAGCGCTGGTAAGCCAGCTCTTCCATGCGCGTGGTGCTGCCATCGGCCCACACAAAGTTGAAGATCCAGCGGATCACCACCTTGTCGCCGCTGATGAACACCGGTCGCACGCATTCAGAAGTCAGCGATTTCGCACGCGCCATCACCTTGGACTCGCCCGCCATCAACGCATCGCGGCCCCGGCGCGGGGGTGCCTGGTTCTCCTGCATGCTGGCATCGGGCGTGTAGAACTCTCCAATCGCTTCGGTGTGCGCGTTTTGCTCAACGCGTGCGACAAAGCGGTCTACGGTTTCAGGCGTGGGCATGGTTTTCCTTCTCTGGCTGTTGACGATGGGTCTCGGTTTTCCCTGGCTGCTTCATCGTAGCAAGACACGACGGGCCAAGTCCGTCATTGCCAGCCGCAGCGACGGCGATATAGTGGTAGCCACCTGAAAGGAAACCGCCATGCTTGTTGAAGTCTCCTGGTGGCTGTTCATCGCCACCTCGCTCGTCATCATCATCACGCCCGGGCAAGACATGGTGCTCGTCATGTCCAGGTCCATCGCGCAGGGCGCGTCGGCCGGCGTGGCCACCGCTGCGGGCGTCAGCGTCGGGCTGATCGGCCATACCGTTCTGGCCACACTGGGCCTGGGCGCCATCTTGCGCACGTCGGAATGGCTGTTCATTGCCCTCAAGCTGGTCGGCGCCGCGTACCTCATCTACATAGGCATCGGCTTGCTGCGCACCAAAGACACTGCGCTGCTGGTAGAGGCTTCTTCAGCGCGCTCGAAGGGCCGGCTGTTTTGGGATGGCGCACTTTCCAACGTGTCCAACCCCAAGATCGCGGTGTTCTACTTCGCCTTTTTGCCGCAGTTTGTGACCCCCGGCGCCACGCAGCCCACGCTGGCCGTCTTCGTGCTGGGCTTGACCTTCGCCACCCTGACCTTTCTGGTGAAAGGCCCCGTCGGGTACGGTGCAGGCATGCTGTCGGGCTGGCTACGTGCCCGGCCCGGCGTGTTGAAGTGGGTGTATCGCTCCAGCGGTGCCGTCCTCGTCGGGCTCGGCATCAAGCTGGCGTTTGAGCGCAAGCCGTAAGCACAACCAGCCACGCCCTCAAGACAGGGCCGTCAGTGCTTTTTCGCGTCGGCTGCTTCAGTCAAAGGGTCCGCATGCCGGTGTACCAGCTTCCATGAATCGCCTTCACGGCGAAACACCTCCGTCACACGCAGCTTGTTCGCCACGGGCTCTGGCTGGCCCTTCATGCGGGCCTGCGCTTTCTGAATGCCCGTCCAGTAAGCGACGGTGTCGCCCGCCGCCATGTCCAGAATCTCCAGCTCGGTCGTGCTGCCCGCCTCGAACCGGCCGGCATCCTGCTGGTAGCGCGACCACACTTCCTTCGTGCCCCGCACCACCCCGCCGCCCGGGCTCATGAAGGTGGCCGGTGATTCCTGCGCCACAACCCGCCCCAGCGGCGCCGAGTCGCCACTGACATACGCGGCCGCAACTTGCTGCCGCTCTTTCATGAAGGTTTTGAAATCCTGCTGCTGTTTGCTCATCTTGCGTCTCCTAAATAAAGCAAGGTAAGCCCGGCGTGTGGGCTGCGGCGTAGGACAAGGGATGAGGGGCAGAGCGGAGAAGTCGTACTAAGCAAGTATTTTGGTGAATATTCACCTCCGCTTTGACAGCATTAACGCAGAACCACCCTAGCTACGATGCGACTACGGGGTCATGATGGTTGTCACAAAGTGTTAGCTTGCTCATCACAAAGCATCGCCCTCATTAACTTACGCCAGAGAGCTCAATGAGCTTGGAGAAATAGCTATGCACATAGCCTACATAGAGATAGCAAACTTTCGCAAATTGCTATCAGTTCGCGTGGATCTCGCAAAGGAAACTACGCTCTTTGTTGGAGCGAACAACAGCGGCAAAACATCAGCAATGCTAGCTCTAAGAAGATTCTTGGTGGACAAAGGAAAGCGCTTCAGAACGCAAGACTTCACACTTTCCCATTGGAGCGCGATTGATGCAATCGGCCAGCGCTGGGAGTCTTCGCCTAATGAGGAGCTACCACCACTACAACCAGAAGAGTGGTCGCCGCTACTGCCTGCCCTCGACCTATGGTTGCAAGTGGAAAACGGTGAACTTCACCACGTTAGCGAACTTCTGCCTGTTCTTGACTGGGAAGGTGGCATGCTGGGAGTACGCATGCGCCTAGAACCAAAAGATATCGAAGCGCTCTATCGTGACTACTGCTCGGCAAGACGAGACGTCGAAGCACTTCATGAAGCTGCCGGCGACGACGACGCGACTAAGAAACTGACTCTTTGGCCTGTAAGTCTCACTGATTTTTTAACTCGCAAGTTATCGCAATATTTAGTCATGAGAGCATATTTGCTCGACCCAACCAAACTGACAGACCCGCAAAACGGGCAAGCTCGGCCTCAAAGCCTCGCTGAAGAAGCAGACGCCATCGAAGGTGATCCCCTGCAAGGGTTAATACGGGTTAACGAGATAAATGCGCAGCGTGGCCTTGGCGAGGCCGACAGTGTGGACGTTGACGGCATGGGAAGTCACGACCGAGATAGCCAGAAGCTCTCAGACCAACTTCGCGCTTACTACGCAAGACACCTCGATCCCTCCGAAACTCCAGACATCGCCGATCTAGCCGCTCTTCGAGCAATAGAGACTGCACAAGAGGCGTTTGATCAGCGATTGCATTCAAGTTTCGAGGGCGCATTCACAGAAGTAGAAGGAATGGGATACCCGGGGGTATCTAATCCAAAACTGAAAATAGCGTCTCGCCTTAAAGCTGTTGATGGGCTTAATCACGAAGCGGCCTTGTCGTTTGAAATACAAATGTTGGCCGAGGCAGGAGTAACTCTTCCACTTCTCCGCTTGCCAGAGAGCTACAACGGGTTGGGATATCAAAATCTCATCTCGATGATCTTTAGGCTGATGAGCTTTAGAGACGCATGGATGCGCGTCGGCAAAGCTGGGAAATCATTCTCCGATGTAAAAATTGAGCCCATTCATCTTGTTTTAGTAGAAGAGCCTGAGGCCCACTTACACGCGCAAGTGCAGCAGGTCTTCATCACCAAAGCGTACAAAGTCCTACGAGACCACGAAAACTTGCAAGCGAATTCCGCACTGCATAGTCAACTTGTTGTTAGTACTCATTCAAGCCATGTCGCGCACGAAACCAGTTTTTCATGCCTTAGATACTTCAGACGATTACCTGCAGGTATGGTTGTGCCAATACCCGTATCGACTGTCATCAACATGTCAGCCGTCTTTGGTCCTGGCACTGAGACTGAGAGGTTTGTAACCCGCTATTTGCGCGCACAGCACTGCGACCTCTTTTTTGCGGATGCGGCAATATTGGTCGAAGGCCCAGCTGAAAAGATGCTCGTTCCAAACTTAATTCGGAATCATCACGCCTATTTGACCCAATGCTACATATCACTTCTGGAAATAAATGGGAGTCATGCTCATCGACTTAGACCGCTCATTGAAGCCCTTGGACTTCTCACTCTAGTGATCACCGACCTAGATGCTGGCGAAATAAAAGACTCGAAGAATACAGCGTGTCAACCAAAACGCGGGGTCGATCAAACTACCAACAACACTGTGCTGAAAAGTTGGGTACCACAGATCAACGATATTGATGGTCTTTATGCCGCCAGCCCTGAGCAAAGAACTCTTATAGGTGACCAATTATTTGCTGTTCGCGTGGCCTATCAATTGCCAGTGTCAATAACTACAGATACCGAGCAAGAAGCGCTAGCAAGCACATTTGAAGATGCCCTTGCTTTTGAAAATTTATCCTTCTTTGCCAACCTAGAAGGCAACGGCCTCGCGCGGAAATTTCGTGAGGCTATAAATGGACAGAACAATGTGGAAATAATTGGCGCTGCAATGTTTGAAGCGTTACGCAATGGAAGTAAAGCTCAGCTGTCACTTGACATTATTCTGAGCGAACAGTTTGGCACTCTCAATTGCCCTACATATATCGGCGATGGATTGGCGTGGCTGGAACTCCGACTACGCGCAAAACAGGTAGACGTGCTACCTCTACTGGTCGAAAATGCAGCTATCGTTTAAGCGACTAAATCATGCAGCATGACAACGGTATTGACGACAGCGTAGATGACGAAATTTCTGCTTGCTTAGATCTCTCTAAGCCTAGAAGTTTTTTCCTGTATGCGGGGGCAGGATCGGGGAAAACTCGGTCACTGGTTAACGCAATCAATCGCGTACGTAAAGATCATCGAAAGTCTTTGGTACTTCAAGGTCGTCGCATCGCGGTGATCACTTATACAAACGCGGCTTGTGATGAGATCAAAAAGAGACTCGACTTCGACCCACTAGTGGAAGTCTCAACGATTCACTCCTTTGCTTGGTCTTTGATTCGTGGCTATGACAACGACATTAAGAAATGGGTGAAGGTCAATTTGGTTCAAGAGATCACCGATTTAGAGGCGGCTGCGGCAAAAGGCAGAGCTGGCACCCAAGCCGCAATCGATCGAGAGCAGTCAATCCAGAGTAAACAAAGACGGTTAAGTCGAATTGACTCGGTTCGGCGGTTTATCTATAGCCCCACCGGAGACAACAGAAGTCGAGACTCTCTCAATCACAGTGAAGTCATCGCGATAACTGCAGATTTTCTAACAAGCAAAGTTGTTTTGCAAAGTGTACTTGTTAGTCGTTTCCCCATCCTTTTCATTGATGAAAGCCAGGATACAAATAGGCACTTGATGGATGCGTTTCTCGAAGTTCAAAGGAATCACGAGAGAAATTTTTGCCTTGGGCTCTTCGGGGACATGATGCAACGTATTTACTCTGATGGGAAAGCGGGTCTCACAGAAGCAATACCGGGGAATTGGGCCACTCCAGCAAAGAGAATGAATCATCGATGCCCCCAACGCGTAATTAAATTGATAAACCGTATTCGTAGGGATGTTGACGGTCAAGAGCAAATCGGCCGCACGGATAAGGAAGAAGGGGTAGTTAGGCTTTTCATTCTTCCCAATTCGATGATGAATATCTCCGGCGTGGAAGCAACGATAGCAAGTCGCATGGCGGAAATATCAGGGGATCTGAAATGGGCGTCCGGCCTTGGAGAGTACAAAACTCTAATCTTGGAGCACCACATGGCAGCTCGGCGTTTGGGCTTCGAAGCCATGTTTGCGCCACTTTATAAAATTGATCGCTTGCGCACCTCGCTTATCGACGGGAATTTATCCGGTGTCCGATTGTTTAGTAACGACGTTCTGCCAGTTATTGAGGCGGCGCGAATACAAGATCAATTTGCTATAGCAGAGGTTGTTCGAAATCGCTCTCCTCTTTTAAGCGAAAAGACGCTGGCAGGACTAGGATCCGGTCAACTGGATCAACTTAAGAAGACAAAGAGCGCCGTCGACGATCTCTTAAGATTGTGGACGGCAGATATGGCACCAACATTTCAGGATGTCTTGACCTGCCTGGCGAATACAAAGCTATTTGCAATACCAGAATCGTTGCAGAGCTTCACATCGGATGGCGCATTAAGGCCACCAGAACTTTCGACACTGGAGCAAGAGGAGGTTGATTTAACTGCGGGGGAAAAAGAACTTGCGGCATGGCGAGAGTTTCTTGCCACATCATTTGATCAGATCAAGTCATATGCAGAATACGTAGCTGGGAACTCTCCCTTTGGGACACACCAAGGAGTTAAAGGCCTTGAATTCCCTCGAGTTATGGTAATTACCAGCGACGATGAAGCTCGGGGCTTTTTGTTTAGTTATGACAAGCTCTTCGGAGCAAAGGCTAAAAGCGCGAGCGATTTGAAAAACGAGGGTGCCGGGCAAGAAACCACCATCGACCGGACGCGCCGACTTTTTTACGTAACATGCAGTCGGGCAGAAGAAAGCCTTGCAATAGTGGCCTATTCGGAGCACCCCGAGGCAGTCAGGCAGCAAGTATTAAAAGAGCTTTGGTTTGACGAAACAGAAGTGACCGTGCTGTCAGATAGCTCCTCATGATGAGCGGGTCACTTCCCCGCAGCTATCCTCTGAAACAACTGGATTCCCCACGCTAGTTTTCTGGTAGTGGATAGCATGTAATTCAATACCAAACCAAGGCTCATTGCCTTGGCACTGGCCCCGGCGTCGCCAACAAGAACCGCTACTTCTACCGCAGCCCGGGCGGCTCGTTCGATATCACCACGCCCATCGATGGCGTGCCGGCGTGCCATGGCAGCACCATCGGTTTCACGGCTGAGTCGCCTGAACAGTGACGTCAGCGTGAGGGCTCCACCCACCCAAGCTGCACCCGCGAACCCTGCCATTTCTTCCCCCTGAGCCATACTCCATGGCATGCACCCGGGGCCTTGCCCCATTTCCCCTTATCCGCTGCCGGACGCCACATGCGCTGTTGCCGTCGCGTGGCATGCGGATGACCTGAAGAAGAAAGAAGAGCAAAGCGCGTGAAATCTGCAAGTGACTCATGGTTCGACGAAGCGTATTACCAGCGTTATTACTTTGACGAGAAGACCGGCGTGGTGGACCCGGCGCATGTAGAGCGCCTGGGCACCTTTGTGTGCAGCTTCCTCAAGTACCTGCGTGTGCCCGTGACGCGGGTGCTGGACATGGGCTGCGGCATTGGCGTGTGGCGCGAGATTGTGGCCACGCACTTTCCTGACGCGAGTTACCAGGGCGTGGAGTACAGCGCCTACCTGTGCGAACGGTTTGGCTGGGAGCGGGGGTCGGTGGTGGACTACGCCTCTGCCGAGCCCTTCGACCTGGTGATCTGCCAGGCGGTGCTGTCCTACCTGAACCCGCCGGACCTGAAGCTGGCCCTGCGCAACCTGGGCCGCTTGTGCCGGGGCGCGCTGTATGTAGAGGCCGCAACGCGCGAAGACTACGAGCGCGACATCATCGACGATGAACTGGCCGACCCGCGCCTGTATCGCCACCCGGCGGAGCTGTACCGGCGCGGCCTGCGCGAGGGCCTGACCGAACTGGGCGGCGGCGTGTGGCTGAGCCGCAAGCTCGATGTGCCGCTGTTTGAACTGGAATGCGCTGGCAGCCCGTGAACGGCAAGGTACACGGGCTCCAGAACCCCGATGCCGCGGCCAGCCCGCTCAAGTAACATGCCCAGTTCCATTCGCCCGATCCCCGGGCGCCTCACGGAGACAAAAACTAATGTTCAGTCATGTCATGGTCGGCGTTAACGACCTCGAAGCCTCGAAGAAGTTTTACGACGCGGTGCTCGGCACCTTGGGCATTGACCCCGGCGTCGCCAACAAGAACCGGTACTTCTACCGCAGCAAGACGGGCACGTTTGCGATCAGCACCCCCATCGATGGCGAGCCGGCCTGCCGGGGCAACGGCGGCACCACGTGTGAAGACCCGCCGGGCCTTCGTGACGGTGCTGTGGGCAAGCTGTATCTGGCCTACCTGCGCGACCCGGACGGCAACAAGCTGTGCGGGTTGCACCGGCCCAAAGCCGCCTGAGCTGACGCAATCGCCTGGGGACCTGCGCTGTTATTCCGACACGCGCATCACGCGCTCAGGCCGGGATTCCCTTTCGACCTGTCCCGTATTCACGTCCTTCCTTCGCTAACCCCCAGGATACCCATGCGCCTAACCTCCCGGCCGCTTTGCGCCACGCTTGCCACCTTCGCCCTCACCTTGCTGCCGCTGGCCGGCGCGCAGGCGCTGACTGCGGCTGAAAAGCCGTATGTGGGTGGCTACACCCAGGGCTCGGTGGATACGCGTGCGCAGCTGATGCTGCTGGACGACAACACGTTTTGCTTTAGCTTCATGGGCGGCTCGCTCGACATGCTGGCCGGCGGGCATTGGAAAGCCGAGGGCAACGGCGTGCGCCTGCAAGAGATTCGGCAAAACGGCTCCGTCTTCCCCGCCTTTGGCCGGGCGGTGGCTGAGCAGAAGGAGAGCGTGGCGTTTGACTTTCATGGCCAGTCGCTTTCTGACGCAACGTCCGTGGTGTTTGCCACCTCCGGCGACGAGGCCCTGCCCACCACGATGCGGCCACTGTTCAAGCCCGACCACAACGGCTGGTCTTCCAGCTACAAGCTGCCGCCTTTGCCGGTGGCGCAGGTGCTGTACTTCTACATGGGCGACGTGGAAGGCGACGACGTGCGCCAGCCCAGGCGGCTGCGTGTGGTGCAGTACCGGCGCGGCGATGCGAACACGCTGCGCGTGGGCTACAACCAGGCGCTTGGCAGCCCGCCGCTGAACCTGTCTGCCACGCTGAAAGACGATGTGCTGCATGTGGACGGCCGCCGCTTTGGCACGCGCAAGGAGCTGCCGGAAAAAGCCCTGGAGCAGATACGCACCGCCTGCATACGGCCGGCGCTGGTGGCCAGCGCCAAACGCCCAACGGAAGAGGGCAGCCAGGAAGCGGCCGCAGCGGCCGGAGGCAAGGTGGTGGCGAAGAATGCGCCGCTGGTGCCGGTGAAAACTTTTTACCTGCCGCTGACGGCGATGCAGGGCGCGCCTTACTTTCCCGGCACGGACAAGTAAAAGTCACGCCGGGCGGGTTGCCTGGCGCGGCCGCGTTTGACTTTGCTACTGAATTTATAGCTTATTGTTCCCGTATTCATTGGGCTGCAGCCGTTTTTTGCCACAAGCGCTCAATGCAATCAGCTTCAGGGCTCAGGGCTGTGGCACACGGCTTCGATGTTGTGGCCATCGGGGCCGATGACATAGGCGCCGTAATAGTTGGGGTGGTATTTCTGCCGGACGCCGGGGGCGCCGTTGTCTGAGCCACCTGCCGCCAGGGCTGCGGAATAGAACTGGCGAACCTGCTCTCTGTTGGCAGCAGAAAAAGCCACGTGAATGGGGCCCGGTGTTTCCCCGAACGAGCCAATCCACAACGCGCCTTCTCCTCTGCGGCCAATCATGACCCAGCCCTGGCCCTCCTGGGTGATGGCCATACCCAGGGGTTTAAGCGCCTCGATAAAGAACTGCTTGCCCTTTTCAAAGTCAGTGACGTTAAAGCCCAAGTGATCAAAAACCATGTCGCTGTTCCTTGTGAAGTGAGTCCAGGTTCATTTGTACGCTCATCGAAGCACGCCGGAGCATTTATCACCGTGTCTTTGTGTTTGAAGATGTGCGAGTTCGGCCGCTGCAATTCTTGAAGGTATCGCACCGCCAAAGAAAAAGGCTTCGGAACCGAAGTTTCGAAGCCTTTTTGCTTTGCTCAACGCGAGGCTGAGGCAGCTGGTTTGCTACGGCATCTCTGCCGTTGGCTGGGTCTGCAGGGCCTAGTAGCCGCCGCGGCCACCGCCACCGCCGGAGCGATCACCGCCGCCGCCATACCCACCACCGCCAGAGCGATCGCCGCCGCCGTAACCGCCACCACCACCGCCGCCGAAGCCGCCGCTACGTGGAGGACGTGCCTCCATCGGACGGGCTTCGTTGACGGTGATGCTGCGACCACCAAGAGACTGGCCGTTCATGCCGGCGATAGCTGCTTGAGCTTCGGCATCATTGCCCATTTCCACAAAGCCAAAGCCTTTGGAGCGACCGGTGTCGCGTTCCATCATGACCTTGGCGCTGGTGACAGCGCCGTACTGGCCAAAGGACTGTTGCAGATCTTCGTCGCGCACTGTGTAAGGCAGATTGCCGACATAAAGTTTATTGCCCATGGGGACTCCTCAAAAACATATAAAACAAAAGTGATGGGGTCCCGAAAGCACAACAAACTTGAAAAGTAGCGCCGTAGCGCGCGAAACTGACCGATCACTAACCTGTGTGGGTGGTTTCCACCCACACAGTTGAATTATCCGTCAATAAGCCGCCAAGCGGCTCTGGAGGGGCAAACCCAGGTTCCGCCTGGGGGAAACCCGGGCCGCGGCCCAACGACCTGGACAGGTTATTGCGAGATGCGCACCACGCGGCCATTCAGAGGCTGCACTGGCCGCGCGTTGGCCGGGTAGAGCTGGCGAAAACGGCGAATCGCCTCTGCCGAGACCTTGACGGGCTGCGTCAGCACCATCCAGTGCACACCTTCGGAGCAGGGCGGCGTGGTCAGGGAACCTTCAAAATCCCAATAGCGCCGCTCGGTGGGCAGCAAGCCCGCCAGGTCGAGCTCGAGGCCCTCGACGGTCAGCGTTTCGCCGGCTTGCCGCGGCAAATGCGACAAAACCGTGTCGAACCCGTTGGAGGCCTTGCCCGGCTGGATCAGCGCGGCGACGACGGCCAGCTTGCCCTCGTCATTGCGGTGCACAAAATGCGCGACCATGGCGCTCGGCTTGCCTTTCACCTTCTCTTCGCTGGGCGTGTGGAAATGGAACTGCACGAGCTCGTAGCGCTGCCCGGCCATGGTCAGGAACTGGCCTTTGGGCACATTAACCTGGATGGTGTGGCCGTTGTTCACGATGGACGGCGCCACGCGGCCGTACGAGAACTCCAGCGCGGGCAGCTGCGCTGCCTGGGCATTGCGAATGTCGATGGGCGACTGCGTCTGGCCCTTGGCGCAGGATTCGTACGCAGGCTCCATTTCACCCCAGTGGGCGGCGCCGTGCGGCCCGCGGTAGTCCCAGTGCGCAGCATGGGGCGGGGCGGCAAAGGACGCGGAGGCGCACAGGGCGGCCACGGTGATGAAGCAGGAGGCAAAGGTGCGGGAAAGTTTCATGAATAAGGACTCAAAAAGAAAAGGAGTTGAACTCCCGCGCGGGCAAGGCCTGTAGGCGCGCACCCGTCGCGGTGACCGCATTAGATACCCAAAGTCTGAGGCGAATCTTAAGAAGCCGGCTGTTCGGGGTACAGGACCACGGCAGGAGGCGAGCACACGAAAGCCCGGGACCTGGGGACGGCAGGCGCCCCCCATGTCCCGTTGAACTTCAAGCTTCGATGCCGCCGGCGCGCTCTGACTTTTCGAGGGCAGCCACGATGATTGCAACAACGAGCGACAGCACAGACGACGCCAGCATCACGCTGAGCACCGCAAGGTGCGCATTCGAAGCATTGACAATCAGGCCCGACAGGAACGCGACGATTCCAGCGCCGGCTACCGTCAGGGCGTTGGCCAGCCCCAAGGTGGTGCCCGCAAGATCAGGGCGCACAGACAGAATGCGGGAATTCGCCACAGGCATGGTCAGGCCATTCCCCAGGCCAATGCACACGCAGGGGCCGAAGAACGCGAGGGGATGCGTCGCGCCGGAAATAAAGAGAGCAAGTCCAACAAGGAGCCCTGAGCACGCAAGGATGCGGCCGGCGAGGATGAAGCCTGTGGGCGTGTACCGGGAGCCGAAGCGCCCGACAACGTAGCTTCCCAGGATAAAGCCTGCTGGAACCATCCCCATGTAGAACCCGAGCGTCACGCTCGAAGACTCAAGCAGTTGCGTCGCCACCAAGGGCGCGCCGCCAAGGAATGCGTACAGCGTTCCTATTGAGAACGCCATGCAAAGGGCATAGGCCCAGAACCGCGCCGACTGGCCCAGATCACGATAACCCCTTATCTGGAGCGCGATTGAACTGGATCGACGCATGTTCGTTTCCCTCAGATGGAAAGCCGCCAGGCCCAAGCCGACAGCCCCGAGGACGGCGAATGCAATGAAATTTGCACGCCAACCGAAGAACTCGTCAAGCAATCCGCCAAGCGTTGGCCCGATCATCGGGGCCACCGCCCAGGCGGAAGAGACATATCCGATCCTGCTGGTGGCCGTGCGCTCGTCCGATGTTTCACGGATGGTGGCGAGGCAGACCGAATAGAGCGCAATGACGGAACCCTGGAACAGCCGGCACACGAGGAAGGTTCCGATATCAGTCGCCAGGCTGCACCCGATAGATGCGAGCGTAAAAATCGCAAGAGCGACCAGTGCGACAGGCTTGCGCCCAAATCTGTCCGCAAGTGCTCCCGCGACCAGGTGTGTGACGGCGGTGACGACCGCATAGCCAGCGACCGCAAGATTGACGAGTACAAAGTCCGCTGCGAGATCTTTTGCGATGCCCGGCAGCGAAGGCAGAAACATGTTCATTGGCAGCACCGAAAGCGCTGACAAGGCAATGAGAACCCAAAGGCGGGGACTTTCCGGCTTGATCATCTGTGTTGACTCCATGAGAGGGCGTTCCTGAATCTCTTCGGGTACGCCAAAAAGGGATCTGACCTTTTCGGACCGCATGGTTGCACGGCCTTGATCTGCTCATGTCCGATCAAACAGGAGTCAACGCGTCGCCAGTCCTTGTGAAGCTGCACGACATATTTGCGAGAGGTACCATTCTGCCAAAACGCCCGGCAGGAAGATTTCGCAGCGGGTCTTGGCCCCTCAATGACACCCGTGCCGCCCGTCAGGGCGTAGCGCCGCCGCCAATCAACCTCAGCCCCCTGTCAATCAGCTGCGGCGTGAGCTGCGTGGCGTTGTATTCCCGGTTGACGTACACCGTGCGCGGCTGGGCCAGCCACTTGAACATGAGGATGTCGCGCACCGGCACTTCACCGAGGCCTGTCACTTCGGCCTGGTGGTGGCCGTGCAGGTGGGGAGCGATGACGATGCCTCCCTCGACGTGGAACAGGTACACAAAACCGAACTCGCCCTGCGCGGCATCCAGCCCACTTCTGGCGAACTTGTGTGCCACGGCAAGTGAACGTGTGCCGGAGACGTAAGCCGTGTGATATTGGGCACTGCTGTGTACGTGTTCACCGATGTTCGTGTTCATGCCGGTCGATCTCAGCCCCCCGGTTTCGTAAATGGTGTCCCACGTGTGCTTGGTGCCGTGGAAAACAAATTCAGCCCCGCTGATCGTGTCATCGACCATGTACGGATTGCCCAGGTCAAAGTCAAGATCGAACTCGCTGAGTTCTCTGACCACTCTTACCGTCGCTTGAAGTTGGCGCAGAGGAACGCGCTGATGCCGGGCGCTGCGCTGCCTGGGCGGCGCAGCATGTGCGGCTAGCTGCGCGCCCTGCAACTGAAAAACGGGATCGATGGTGACGACTCCACTGTTCAGGTAGCGTATTTGCAGGTCACCCAAAGCCACGCTGCGTTTTCCAACCGGATAGGGCATGGCTCACTCCTCTTTCTGGCCGTTTCACATCTGGTGTGCCCAGCAAGAATACGTGGCTAACTTTTCAGTAGCAAGCCAGCAGCGCAGGCGCTGTAGGTGGAAAGTTGTCAATGGCGATGCGGGCGTGCCGCTGACGCAACACCGCAGCAGGCGATGCGGCTGGTGCATTGCGCCCTTTTGGGGCGGTCGTTCAAGTGCTGAGGGCCTGGCAAAGCAGCCGCTTGCGTGGGCTGCTGGCTGCAGTCAACGAAAGAAAGTGCCCGCCGCGCTTGAGACCCACTTACTGGCAAGCGCCCTGTTCCGCGGAGCAGGCAGAGCGGCGAATGGTGCCGGCGCCAAAGTTCAGGGGGGTCATCATCTTCTGCAGGTCGGCATACGACCACCGCAGCACGACGTTGCTGGCCGGAAATACCTTGTCGTCAAACCCGCTGGACAGGTCGTCCGCCAATTGGCCGCGGGTTGCGGCGACAACGTTGGTGAGCCCTGTGCCCCCGTTGGCAGAGCTGCCCGCCACCACCGCAGTTGAAACAGTTGCGGGCGGCGGAACCACTACGGCCGGCAGGGTGATGGTGCCGGTGGTGGTGATGGTGACCGTTCCCGTGATTGGCGCGCCCAGAAAGCTGATGTTGCCGCCGCCGGTGCTGGCAACGGTGACAGGAGTCGGCGCAGTAACGTTCTCGCCATAACTCTGCGCGCCGGTGGTGGTGACATTGCCGCCCAGGCTGAGTGTGCCGCCTACGTTGGTGGTCAGGGACGTCAGTGCGGTTGTCGCCCCGACAACCCCGCCAAGGGTGGTGGCCCCGGATGTATTCAGCGTCAAAGCCCTGGCACCGTTGATGGTGTTGCCAAAGCTGATGGCGCCGCCGCCGGTACTGGCCAATACCGCGTCAGCCGTGAGCGTGACGGGATCGCCAAAACTCTGGGCGCCGGTGGTCGTGACGTCTGCAGCGATGGACGTGGAACCCGCTGCATCAGTCGTCAGGGATGCCACGTTGACGGCGCCACCCAGCGTGGTGGCACCGCTGCTGTTGATGGTCAAGGCCTGCGCGCCGCTTGTGGCGCCCGCGAGGTTGACGCTGCTTGCGGCAAGTGTGGTGGCTGCACCCAGGGTGACAGGGCCGCTGTACGTTTGCGCGCCGGTACTGGTGATGATTCCTGAAAGGGTGGTGCCTGCTCCGCCGTTGGTGATGGTGCCGGTGACACTGCCGCCGTTGCCGGCGATGGTGTTGGCCACGGCCGCCCCCTGCAGGTTGGCAACACCGCTGTAGGCAATGCCTGCGTCCGCCGTACCGCTGTTGGCACCGGTGAGGCTGAAGGCTGCACTGGTCAGGGTGGTATTGGCACCATTGCCTATGAAGGCTTCAATGCCGCTGGTGCCTGCCGAACCCGTGGCCACGCCGGTTTGCGTGTTGATGGCTACAGGCCCGGTTTTGGCGCTCAGGTCAACCGTGTCCACCGAGACGGTTGCGCCGCCTGCAACCGTTCCCGTGACGGAGCCAGCATTGGCAAAGGTGAAGGTGTCGGCACCCGTTCCGCCCGTTAAATTGGTGATGGCGCTGAAAGTTGCGGCGCCATTGAGCGAACCTGCATTGGCGCCGGTGATGGCCCAGGCGTTGGTGCCGTCGGTTGTGGCCAGGGTGTCCGTGCCGCCGCCGCCAGCAACCGTGCCCACAAAGGTTACGCCCGAGCCCAGGGTGAAGGTGTCGCCGGCCGTGCCGCCGGTCAATATGTTGATGGCGGAAAACGAGAGCCCGTCGCCGTTGCCGGCGGCAGCGCCAGTCAGGGTGTAGGAAGCAGCGGTATTGCGGCCGGTGAGCGTATTGACGCCGCCCCCGCCTGCAACGGTTGCGCTGAAGGCGGGCGCACTGCTGAAATCAAAGCTGTCGTTGTTGCTTCCACCGGTGATGGTGGTGCCTGCGTTGGACGAAATGGCGGCTGTTGTTGAAAACGCCCCGGCGGCTGAACCACCCAAAGTGAGCCCCACCGTGCCACCCGCTCCATTGGCGCTAACCGTAGCGCTCAGGTTGATGTTTTTACCGGCACTCATGGTGACGTTGCCGGCCGTGGCAGTCACCGTGCCGCCGGTGGCGGAGGTGATGTCACCGGCAACACCTTGAGAAGTCAGCAAAACACCGGTGGCGCCTTGCACCGCATTGGTCCCAAGGGCCAGGGTGCCGTCGCTGGTTTGGATGTTCACAGTTCCCGCGGTTGCGGTAATGGAGCCGCCCAGCGAAAGCCCCGCAGAGCTGTCGGTTACCGCCACACCGGATCCGGAAATTGTGCCGAGCGAACCAATGGCATTGCCCGCGTTGCCCAGATTGAACTGCCCCGTCGCCATGCCGCGTACCACTGCAGCCGTGACTGCGCCAGTCTGCGTCAGAGCTCCAGCGGTGGTGACGTCGAGCGTCCCGCTCAAGGTGGTGGTGGGCAGCGACACGGCGGCTGGGCCACCTGCGATGGTCAGGTTCGTGAGGTTGCTGATGGCACCGCCAAACGTGAGAGCACCGGTGTTGGTGGTGGTCAACGACTCGGTGCCGCCCGTACCGGCCACGATGGAGCCGAAGGAGATGGCGCCTGAACCCGTGCTGACCGACGATGTGCCCGCCAGGGTGGTGGTGCCGGCGGCGGTGAAGGCACTGTTGGTGGTTGCGTAGGTGCCGTTCAGGGTGACGTTGTCGCCGTAGTTCTGTTGCCCGGTTGTGGTCACATTGCCCAGGCTTGTCGTTCCACCCGCATCTGTCACCAGCGAGGCAATGTTGACCGCGCCATTGAAGGCTGTAGCCCCGGCGCTGTTGACGGCAAGGGTGTGGGCGCCGCCAACAGTGCCGTTCACGGTGACACTACTGCCGGACAGCCCGAGGTTGTTCGTCAGCGTGAGTGCGCCATAAGTCTGCGCGCCGGTGGTGGTGACGCTACCGCCCAAGCTCGCCGTGCCCGTGCCTGCCATGGACGCGGCGGCAATGGCAGCCCCGGTGACCAGCGCACCGTTGTTCACGACCACACCGGTGCCGCCGCCCAGGTTTTGCGTGGCTGCGCCGGTGTTCAGCGTGGCGCCGCCGGCAATGGTGATGGCGGCTCCAGCACCGGTGAGCCTGTCGGTTGTTGCACCCAAAGCAAGCGTGCCGCCGTTGACGTTAATGGTTGTGGAGGCAGCCGTTCCATTCAGCGTAGTGGTATTACCTGTTTGCGTGATGGTGGCCGTGCCGGCCAGGTTGGCGTTGATGGTGCCGCCGTTGAGTGTGGCGCCACTGCTTGCGGTTAGGCTGCCGGTGCCGCCCAACGTGCCGCTGTTCAGGGCGAGAGAGGTCACGGTATCGTTGAACGCTCCCATGCCAAGCGTGGCACCGCTGCCAATGGTGACTGCGGCGCCGTTGGCGAGCCGGTCGTTGGCCCCCAGTGTCAGCGTGCCGCTGTTGATGTTGACAGTGGTTGCTGCCGAAGTGCCGCTGAGAGTGGCGGTTCCTGTGGACGTCAGCGTGCCCGTGCCGAGGTTGGCGCTGATGGTGCCGCTTCCAACGGCATAGCTGCTGCCGGTCAGGACGCCGCCGGAGCCGGTGATGGAACCGCTGGTGAGCGTGACGCCAGCAACCGTGTCGCTGAATGCACCCAGCGCGAGCGTGCTGTTGGACGACACCACCACGTTGGTTGTGTCGCTGATGCGGTTCGAGCCAAGAAGCGTGACTGTCTTGCCCGAGCCGCCGTTGATGTTCAGGTTGGTGGCATTCAGGGTAGCCGCTGAGCCAACGCTGGTGCTGTTGAAGAAATTGATGTCGCCCGTGGCGGTGAGGGCACCGTTGACGGAGTTGGTTGCCGAGCTGAAGTCACTGGCCAGGCTGATGTTTGCGCCGGACAGCGTCACACCCGAAGCCACGTTGACCTTACCCGTTCCGTTGGCGCCACCGGGAGTTGCGCTGTAGTTCGCATTCAAGAAGATGGCTGTGCTGGCGGTGATGTTCGCGATGACAGTGATGTCATTGCCGGCCATCACCGTCAGGCCGCCATTGCTCTTGTTAATGGCTCCGTTGACGGTGACGTCGTTCGTCGCCTGCAGGACGACCTGTCCAGCGACATTCTGGATGGCCGTGGCGCCGATCTGGAAGTTGCCGGCCCCGCCGTCTGCAAACGCGACAGAGGTGTCGCTGACTTCCGCATCATTCGCGCCTGCACCGGCGACGATGGTGATGTTGGCCGGATCGAGCAGCACGGTGCCAAGCGCGCCGTTGGCCGCGCTGGTGTCCACGGCTCCGGTGAATGCCAGGTTGTTCTTGCCAGAGACCTCGACGAAGCCGCCATTGCCGTTGTTGGCGCCACCCTTGGTACTGATCGCGCCGTGATAGCGGGTCGTGTCGTCTGCCCACACGATGACCTTGCCGCCGTTGCCAGTGGTTTTGGCGCTGGCGTCGATGCTGGCATCGCCACTCACCAGGGTCACTTTGGCATTGCGCTCGGAGCCCTTGCCCTGGAAGTTGCCACCCACCAGCACCGTGCCGCCGCCTGCATCACCGCTGGCGTCGATTCTGGTTCCGTCCATCAGCCCTACACGTTCGCCCAGCACCTTGACAGTGCCACCGGTTTCGCCCGCCTCTGCGCCCCGCGCCTCCAGCGTGCCGCTGACCTTGACAATGCCGGAAGCTCCGCCGTCCAGCACGATGGTGCCGTTCTGGTTGGCGATGGAGTTGGCGCGGATCACGCCGCTCTGGTTGATGACGGTTGAGAAGGTGTCACCCAGAGAGGAAACCAGAATGGCGGCCTTGCCTCCGTCCACCGTGATGGTGCCCGTGTTGGAGGCCACCGCGTTGACGGCTGCCGCGTCCACTGAAAATTTCACCAGACCGCCGCCCGTGGGATCCACAGTGACGCGTGAGCCGGCCAGCAGCCCCACGGCACCGCCGGGCGCCGAGATGGTGCCGTGGTTGGCAACATCGGGCGCGGCCAGCACCACGTAGCCGCCCTGGATGTTTCCATAGTTCACAACACTGCCGCCGCCGGTACCGCTGAACTGGTATTTGCCGGCCATGAAGTCTGCGTTGCTCAGGTTCAGGGTGGACGCCACCAGCCCGCCCACGTTCACCTGCGCGCCGGGCGCAAACACCACGCCTGCGGGATTGAGCAGGAAGACCTGCCCATTGGATGTCAGGGTGCCGAAGATGGAGGAAACGTCACCCCCCCACACCCGGTTCAAAGCCACCGAAGTCGCGCTGGGCTGTATGAACTGAACCGACTGCCCCTGCCCAATGCTGAACGCCTTCCACCCCAGCACGGCCTTGTCCGTGGTCTGGTTGATCACCATCGACGACGACGTGGGTGTGCTGACCGTGGCGGCGCCTGCCTGGACAACCGCGCCCTGGGGCAATGCTTTTGCCAGCGAAGGCAAGGTCAGCGAAAGCACAGCGAGCAGCAGATGCGACAGATAGGGCTCCGTTCGGATGCGGTAGGTTGCCCTGAGTTTTCGGGAAAGGCGCACGACCACCGTACAAACGGAAAAACGATGGCGGTGAACACGTGGAGCTTGATGTGGGGTCATGAGAGTCTCGACAACGTAGGGGAGGGACGCGTTCTAAAAAGGAAACTTCCGCCGGCTGCGATCAGGTGCGGCAATGCGGCTACAGCCACTTCTGGAAGGAGAGCCAGAGTCTTGGCTTTTTGTCAGGCTCCATCGTTGGCACGCTGCGGTCGGTGCGCCAAGCCAGCTGGGTGCTGATCAGATAGTCCCCCACCGTGCCTGCCGAGAGACCGATGCCTACGGAGCTGAGCGTCTCGGTGGCGGGCGCGACAAAAGGAGAACCCGCACGGTTGAACCTGACCTTGCCCCAGTCGTAAAACACGGAGCCGGAGAGAGGAATTTTTGTACCCAGGTCAGGCAACTGGTGGCGGTACTCGACGCTGGCAATCGCGCCGCTATCTCCCAGCGCCTCGCCAATGGGGTAGCCGCGCACGCCGGTGGGGCCGCCGAGGGAGAGCTTTTCTGCAGAGGTGAGGTTTTTCGACGCGTATTGCCCTTGCACCGCGACGTTGACGCGTCCGGCTGCCGAAAGAAACATGGTTCGTTGTAATTCGACGTTGACCTTGCTGAAGGACCCCGCCGTGTGCAGGCCAAAGATGCTCTGGTCGAGCGTCAGGCTGGCCGCATCCATGTGAAGCGTCCCGCGGGTGAGGTTCAACGCGTAGCTGGTGAATGAATCGAAGCCAAGGTAGTCGATGAAATTGCCCAGGACACCCAGGCGCACATCGTCGACCCGCCTGTCGTTGGCAGACGCGGGTGTGGTGGTCCGGTCGGCAAAGTCCTTGCGCTCCGCGGCGAACTCGGCGTACAGGTTGGCTGTTCTGGAGCGGATGATGGACTGCGTGGCAGACACCGCCAGAACATCCGCCTGACCGCTGGCGCCGAGGGCCGCGAACTCCTTGCCCAACGCGTAATCGGCACGGGCTACATTGATTCCCAGCCTTGTGGCGTAGCCGCCGACCGCGGTGCTGTAGCCGACGCGGTACAGCTCGGAGGCAGAATGCTCGGAGACTTGCGCACGCGCCGACAACACGTCGCCGCGGCCTGTGAGATTGCTGAGGCTGGCCTCGACATACGTGCGTATGCGTCCTGCGCTGCGTGGGCCCAGATTGTCGAGCCCCACCACCGCGGCAAACTTCGAGCCTGTGGGCTTGACACTCACAACGATGTCGGCCTCACCCTCCGCTCCCCCGGGCTCAACCGTGGCACTTGCTTCAATGCCGGCAAGGTCGCGCAGCAGCAGAACGGGTTTTTCGAGCTGGTTGACGGTGATCAGGCTGCCCGGTACAAGTTGTTTCTGCACGATTTGCGTGACCAGTGCTTCCGAGACGCTCGAGCCTTCCACGATGACACGCGCCTTGCCCACGCGGGCTTCCAGCACCTGGATCAGCACCGTGCCGCCGGACTCGGAAAATTTTTGCGCAGGCAGGTAAGCCTCTGTCAGCAGGTAGCCCTGGTCCCGGTAGTAGCGTCGAACTGCAGCGGCTACTTCGAACAGGCCTTCCATACCGGTCAGCTTCCCCACAAACGGGGCAACTACCGCGGCAAGTTTTGCCTCGTCAAAGACAGTGTTGCCCTGAAAGCGAAATGCGGCGGGGGTGAGCTGCACGCTCCTGTCAAATCCTGTAGGTGCTGGCGGTGGAGGCACGGACACCGGGGGAGCTCCGCCGGGCGCGGGCAGAGTGAGGATCTGTCTACCGGGTTCCAGCAAGGTTCCGGCATCGGGCCGGACCTGTTGTGCAATGACGGGCATTGCACAGGCGGAAGCAACAAGAACAAATAACGGTTTGATGCTGCGCAACAACATTTCCTCTTTCGTGGGTACGGACAGCGTCCTTGGGAGACGTGTCAGGAGAAATGCCAGCGGGGTCCCCTTTCTGGATCTACCTGATCGAAATCACTATATGTTTCAAGATGTGTATTAACAATCCCATGTTTGTGGGAGCGCATCCACAGGGTTGCGCTCGCGGTAAGCTGCGCACTGAAGAAACTCCACTTGCTTTCTGATAGCTCTCAAAACTCAATGCCCCATGCTGTCTCACGCCTGCGCACCAGACGCCTGGCGCGCGCCTCCAAGCTCTTTCTGGCCCGAGGGGGCCCACGCAATGCGCGCTGCGCCGGTTGCCGGCTGATCCCTAGCCATTGCATGTGTGCCCTGTGCCCTGTCGTGCCCACGCGTGTGGGGGTGTGCCTGGTCATGGCCGACATCGAACCGCTCAAGCCCAGCAACACGGGCTGGCTGATTGCTGATGTGGTGGCGGACACGTTTGCGTTTGGATGGGCGCGTACGGAGGTGGACCCGGCGCTGCTTGCCCTGTTGGCGGACCCGCAGTGGCAGCCGTATCTAGTCTTTCCCGGGGAGTTTGTGGCGGTGCAGCGGGTGGTGAAGGATGTGTTGCCTGCTGAAACTGGCGAGACCACAGCCAGGCGCCCACTGTTTGTATTGCTCGACGCCACCTGGCCCGAGGCGCGAAAAATGTTTCGCAAAAGCCCATACTTGAATCACTTGCCGGTGCTGAGCCTGCAAAGTGAGCAGCTCTCTCGCTACAAGCTGCGGCGCTCGCAGCGCGATGAACACTTTTGCACTTCGGAGGTGGCGGCACTGTGCCTGGAACTGGCCGGTGAAACACGTGCGGCGCAAACGCTGGAGGCCTACCTGGACGTGTTTACCAACCACTACTTGAATGCGAAGCAGCAACTGCCACTCAATCTGGAAGACGCTGCGCACCAGCGTTTGCGCAGCTTGCGCTTGCCTGAATAGCGCGCAAACCCAATCGGCGCCAACCCATCACAGTCATCGCTTGCGCCTGCGCACCGGTGCGGGCTTCATGGCCAACGCACCCAGGAGGTACATCGAAAAAAGCCGAAGCGGAGCATTCACCGAAGGGCCGTGTTTGCCGAGGTGAGGCTTTTCGGCGCCGGGGCTGGGTTCAACTTGTGCAGCATGCAGGGAAAGTGCAGCGCCAGGGCGCGCTTGACGTTTCGTCATCTTGATTTGTCCAGTATCGAAAAGAGAAGGCAAAAACCGTAATTGAATGAACTACGGTGCTGCCATCGGCTGAGGCGGCTTGTTGTTGTCAACAAGGTTCTTGCGGCGCTGCAGATACGCGTCGCGAACGAACAGATATTTGTCCAGTGCAATCTGGTCCAGCATGTCGGTAACGGGGCAATGCCTTTGCCCTTCCATCGGCCAGCTTGAGCGCTGTCAGGGCGTTGCCCAATCCGACGTCGCTGCCATGCAGGGCAACAGTGCCCATGGCATCCAGCGGAAAGCTTGCGGTTTCGCGCAGGCTGGATGGCTCGAACAGCGGCAACACCAGGTACGCACCCGGCCCCACACCCCAGACACCCAGCGTCTGGCCGAAGTCCTCGCCATGCTTTTCCAGGCCAACTTTGGTGGCGACGTCAAAGACACCCAGCAGGCCAAACACGGTGTTGGTGCCAAAACGAAGTGCATCTGACGCGCCGTCCAGGGGCCGGCCCTGCAGCCCCAGGTTGACGGCGGACCACAGGTCTTTCGTGTTGGAGAAAACATTGCCGACGCCGGTACGCACCGGTGCCGGGACCACGCGTGTGTAGGCCCGCGCCACCGGTGCCAGCACTGCGCTGTCCACACGTTCGTTCAGGGCGAAGGTCTTGCGGTTCAGCGACTCCAGGGGGTCGGGGTTTTGAACTGTTGCGCAGCCGGCTGTCAGCACCAGGGTGGCGATGAGGAACAGGGCGAATACGCGTGGAAGAAAGGGCTTGTGGTCGTTCTGCATGGCAACTGCCTTTCATGGGAAAAAGTTGAATGTCAGAGGAAGGGATGAACGGTGCGGCGCACTGAACACAGGAAGGCACGGATGGTGATGGGTGCTTGTCGCCAAGATGTCGTGATGCACCAGCCTTCATCGCGACATCTCCGCGACAGCGGCGCGGCACAGTGCGTCCAGCCCGGCACTCCGCCGGCGACTTTTCCAATACCGTCAAAGAGGAAACCTCCCCATGAAACGCAGATTTATTGTTCCCGCCGGTGTGTTGTTGCTGTCGACGTTTACGGGTGCGTTTGCGCAACCCAAGCCTGAGCCTGGCGCATCCTCCTGGGGGCTCGGTATGGGCTTCGTCGCGAAAACCAGCATCTACGCGGGGGAGGATTCAAACGCCAAGGTGCTGCCGATGATCAGCTATGACAGCGAGACATTCTTCTGGCGCGGCTTCGGCGGTGGTTACCATTTGCTGGACCGTGACGGCTTCAAACTGGACGCGACCTTGGGCGGCAGGCTCAATGGCATAGAGAAGGATGATTTCGGTGCGGCGCAACTGGCAGCCAGGGGCATCAACCGCAACCTTCTGGAAGACCGGGACAACGGCCTGGACCTGGGAATTGCAGGGTCGTTCAAAGGCCGGATGGGTGTGCTGGAGCTGGCGCTGAAAGCCGATGTGTCAGGTGCCAGCAAAGGTTTTGAGACATCTGCCAAGTACGGCTACCCGCTGCATTGGGGGTCCACGATGGTCACGCCCAACGTCGCGATCAGCCATTACTCCAGCAAGCTTGCCAACTACTACTACGGAACACTCGACACCGAGGTTGCTCGCGGTGTGGTGAACTACAAGCCGGGAAGCGCCGTCATTCCCCGTGTCGGCGTTGACGTGATGCGGCCATTCGCTGACAAGTGGATGCTGATGGGCGGCCTGTCTTACAGCGCACTGCCCAGCAAGATCAGCAACAGCCCCTTGGTGGACAAGGATGCAAATGGAGTAACTTCTGTTTTTGTCGGGGTTTCCAGGAAATTCTGACCTCACTGCAACACTGTCGGGTAACGGCCGCCGCACACACGCGCAAGAAGGATGGCGATGGAAATGATCAAGGGCCCGTTAAGTATTCTGATCGTCGAGGACAACGCGCCGATGGCGGCGAATATCTATGACTACCTGGAAGCCTGTGGCCACAAGCCCGACGCTGCGCCCGACGGGAAGTCGGGTCTTGGCCTGGTACAGCTCAACCACTACGACGCGATTGTTCTGGACTGGATGATGCCCCGCATGGATGGCGTGACCATGCTCGCGCAGCTCAGGGGTGAACTCAAGTCCAGGATTCCGGTCATCATGCTGACGGCCAAAGACCAGCTGGGCAACAAGCTGCAGGGCTTTGAAGCGGGGGCCGACGACTACCTCGTCAAACCCGTCGCGCTGCCGGAACTGGAAATGCGCCTGCGGGTGCTGGTGACGCGAAGCAACGGCGCGCAAGCCCCGGGCCAGGTGCTGGAGGTGGGTGACTTGCGCTTCAACCTGGAGTCGCTGGTCGTGACCCGGGGCGACCGCGAACTGTCACTGTCACCCATCAGGCGGCAAATACTGGAGATACTGATGCGCCGTTCGCCCCACATCGTGAGCCGCGAACACCTGGAGTCGCAGATCTGGGGTGACCGGGTTCTGGACAACGACATCCTGAGGTCGCACATGCACCTGCTGCGCAAAGAGGTCGATGGCGACGGCGCGCAGAAAATCCTGCACACCGTGTTCGGACAAGGCTACAACATTCGGGTGCAGGATGCAGAGTAAAAAACGTCGCGTGTTTGACCTGCATTGGCGCATCAGCGCGCTGTTTGTCGCTTTCGGCTTGCTGATGGCGGCGGGGGTCATTGCAGTGGCCGCCTTCGGGCAGGTGATGATTCTGCATCCGGTGTGGGAGCAGATTCTTCAATCGACCACGAAGCACTACATTGCCGGCAACACGGGCAAGCACCCTGCGCCCTTGCCGACAGAAGGCGCCTACAGGGGCTGGCATCTCAAGAGCGGCGCGGCTTTGCCGGCCGATATGCCGGCCTACCTGGCTCCCTTGCCCGCCGGCTTTTACAGCGAAGAGGATCTGGAGGAACATGACCCGCTGTCGCACTATGCGGCACTGATCACCCCGGTTGCGGACGGCCGCGTGATCACGATGATCGACATGACCGACATCGAAAACCTGCAGAACAGCATGGGGATCGCGAGCGCTGTTTTCGTCCTGGTCAACCTGCTGCTGGTCGGCGCCACCATCTTCTGGCTCTACGGCAGCCTGCGCAAGCCCGCGCGGGACCTGGCGCAGAAAATGGAAGCGCTCGACCCGGAGCAACCGTCGCAGCGGCTTTCGGTCGACTACCCCCAAGCGGAACTGCACGATATCGCCGTGCAAACCAATCGCCACCTTGAACGGGTGGAGCGCTTCATCGAGCGTGAACGCAGCCTGCTGGACCAGGCCAGCCATGAGTTTCGCACCCCGGTTGCCGTGATCAGTGGCGCTGTGGACGTATTGGCCAGGCAGGCCCTTCCTGCGCAGGCGAAAGGGCCGCTGGAGCGCATTCGCGGCACCGTCGACAACCTCACTGAAACCATGAGTGCCCTGCTTTACCTGTCGCGCGAGCCGGACGTCAATGCGAAGGAGGAGATCACCCGGGTCGATCTGATACTGCAGGAACTGATGCAGGACCATGAGCATCTGCTGGCGTTCAAGCCCGCACGTTTCGTGCTGGTTGAGTGCGTGAGTCTTTCGGTCAATGCACCGGAAGCGATGGTCAGGATTGTGATTGCCAACCTTCTCAGGAACGCAGCCGAGAGTACCCAGAAGGGAGAAGTCACGGTCGACCTCACCCCGGAAAGGTTGCGTGTGACCGATTCCGGAGAAGGATTCGACGCAGTGGAGGCCGCGCGCAGCTACAGTGCGGCCTTGCAAAGCTCCATGAAGCCTGGTGGCGGCCGGGGGCTGGGGCTGTTCCTGACGAAGCGAATCTGCGAGCGCTTCAAATGGTCACTCGCCATTTCGTCGGCTGAGAACAAGGGTGCGGTGGTGGATGTCCGCTTCCAGCCAGGCATTCGTCAATGATGCCTTGAGAATGCCCGGCGGAACCATGGCCCGCCCGCTTCAGGCATTCACCGTACCGAGAAAGGCCGCCGGGTAACGCAGGCCGGCAGCGGCGTCGGGCGGGAAGGCCTTGTCGAGCTGGGCCAGCTCGGCGGTGCTCAGCGTGACGTCAAGCGCTGCAATGTTCTGGTCAAGATAGGTGCGGCGCTTGGTGCCGGGAATGGGAATGATGTCGTCGCCCTGCGCCAGGACCCAGGCCAGCGCGACTTGCGAAGCGGTGACGCCCTTGGCCGCGGCCAACTGCTTGACGGCATCGACCAAGGCCAGGTTTTGCTTGAAGTTGTCTTCGGCAAAGCGGGGCGAGAACTTGCGGCGGTAGTCGTCGGCGGGCAGGTCTTCAGGTTTGCTGAACGCGCCCGTGAGAAAGCCGCGGCCCAGCGGCGAATAGGCGACAAAGCTCACGCCGTGCTCGCGGCAGGCGGCCAGCGTGCCGGTGACTTCGGGGTCACGCGTCCACAACGAATATTCGCTCTGCAGCGCGGCGATGGGGTGCACCTTGCAGGCGCGGGCAACGGTGGCGGCCGATGCCTCAGACAAACCGAGGTAACGCACCTTGCCGGCCCGCACCAGCTCGGCCATGGCGCCCACGGTGTCTTCAATGGGCACGGTTTTGTCGACGCGGTGCTGGTAATAGAGGTCGATCTGGTCGATACCCAGGCGCTTGAGGCTGGCGTCGCAGCTGGCCTTGACGTATTCCGGCCGGCCATTGACGCCACGTACTGTTTCGTCGGCCGGGTCGCGCATGATGCCGAACTTGGTGGCAATGAACACTTCTTTGCGGCGCCCGGCGATGGCCTTGCCGATGAGCAGCTCATTGGTGTGCGGACCATAGATATCCGAGGTGTCGAGAAAATTGAGGCCGCGGTCCAGCGCATGGTGAAGGGTGGCAATGGACTCGGCGTCGTCACGGTTGCTGTAGAAATCGCTCATGCCCATGCAGCCGAGGCCGATGGCGGAGATGGAGGGGCCGTTGCGGCCTAGGGTGCGGGTTTTCATGATGTGCTTTGGGGTTGGGTTGAAAGGGTTGATGTGCAGAGAGGGTGGGCTCAGGCGCGTTTGGGCACGGCGCGAAGCTCTTCGTACAGGTCGATTTTTTTGCGGATGTACTGGAGGGTTTCGCGCTGGGCACGCATGCCGGCTTCCAGGCACGCGGCGTGTTCTTCCAGCAGGGTTTGCCGCTCGGCCAGGCTGTCGGCGGTATTGCCTTTGCGCAGCAGCTGGGCATAACGCTGCATGCCCTGCATGGACATGCCGGTGGCGCGCAGCCGCACCAGGAATTCGAGCCAGCGCATGTCGGCGTCGCTGTAACGGCGCGCGCCGCTGCGCCGGTCGATGGGTGCGATGAGGCCGATCTGCTCGTAGTAACGCAGCGTGTAGGCGCTCAGCCCCGAGGCTTCTGCAGCTCTGGCAATGCTCAAAGAGACGGTGGGTACGGTGGTCATGCATTGACTGTAAAACTTCGAGTGCACTCGAAGTCAAGCCCCTTCTTCGCGCGGGGTGTTTTGGCCGCGGTGGCAGGTGAAAGCGCCTGCGCACCACCTGGGGCGACAATGGGGCATACCCAGCAACGCCAGAGCATCACCATGACCCAAGCCCAAGACCCGAACCGTGAACAAGAACTGAAGAAGATGGCGCTGTGCGACTCCTGCACAGGCATTCAGCGCAACTGGCGCAAGGCTCCCGGCCACCCCGAGCTGGTGCAGGGCGGCAGTCGTCAGGAAAAGCGCAAGGGCCACTTCGTCACCGTGACCAGATACAGCTGCGACCGCTGCGGCACGGCGTGGGACTACGAGAACGACAAGAGCAATCTGCATGCGGGATGGTCGGTCGTAGGGCGGTAGGCTGCATCAGCCGTTAAATATCAAGCGCGCATAAAAAAAGACAGGCCAGGCCTGTCTTTCTTGTTTTGGCTTGCGGCAGTCAACAGCCGCTGCGTTGCAATTACTTGCTGCCGGCTGCTTTCACGTCGGCCTTGACATCAGCCTTGACGGCATTGGTTTCAATATTGGCGTTGGCCTTGGTGGCTGCGGCATCAGTCTTGACGGTGTCCAGCTTGGCATCAGCCTTGATGGTGGCTTTCTCGGCTTTTGCATCGGCCTTGCCGGTTTTGACAGCGGCCTTGGCATCCACCTTGTCAGCTTTGGCAGCAGCCTTGGCCTTCTTCGCGTCAGCTGCCATTTCTGCCTTTTCAACCTTGGTGTCGGCCTTGGCATCTACCTTGGCTTCGCTTTTTACAGCAGCGGCCACAGCCTTGTCGGCCTTGACTTCTGCCTTCGTCGTTGCTGCGGTAGCAGGAACGGCAGGTGTGGCAGGAACAGCAGGCGCCGTGACTTGTGCAAATGCAGCGCCGGTAACCAGGGTAGCAATCAGGGTAGCGAGTAATTTGTTCATGAGAGTCCTTCGATTAAGCGAGTTGTGACCACTGAAAATCATGATGATCCCGTGTTCAACGTCTCACGAAAGGATGCTGGGGACACAACACACATGCTGTTTCAAGACAGCACATGCGCTTTACATGTGTGTCTTTGTGATGCGGACTGTGGAGAGACACTTCGGTGCGACTGCTTGTGCAGCGAGGAAGAGAATGGTCAAAGGTATTGACGGCAGATGAGCCGAAGAACAACCGCTAATGAAGCGTACAGCGCTGAAGGTCTCACCACCTCAGGCCTACACATTGATCCAATTCACGGTAGCCGGAGCGCAATACTGCCACTGGCTCAAATTATTCATGGTCGGACTCGTCACTGCCGGTCGCACCGCGTTGAAAGCCGGTACGGTAACGACGATGTCCCTGGCGGAAGAAGTCGTCCTCACTGCATTGCCGACGGTCACATCTACAAGTATCCGGTAAGTGACCTGCTTGAGATGCCGCTCCGCGTTGCCTTTCCGGCGCGTGAGCCAAAGTGTGAAGGCCTGGTCGCGGTGAATGCTGGTGAGGGTACTGCCCGCGTTGACATTGTTCGCCAGCGCCGGCTTCGGATGAAAAAAATGGGAGTTGTTGTTGAAGTAGTCCCCGACTTCAAGATCAAGGGTGGACTCCCCGGCGGCCGGGTGCAGGTAAGCTGCGGCAACGCACCCGTGGCTTATGCCTTGAAAATAAAAAGGCGCATCCTGCAGTCCGGCACTGTCACCAACGGGCATTGCCGCGGTGCAGTGATCCCGCATCTTGGCGCCGTTGGTGTATTGGGCAACATCGGATTTGTTTGTGCAGTGCTGGATGAAACCGAGTTCAAAAGGTGTTGGGGCGGCGTGGCCCACGATGCAGAACACCCTGGCCCTGGCCTTGAACTCCGCGCTCGTGTAACGGATGCTCCGGTTTATGGGGGGCAGAGCTGCCTGCGTTGATGCAGGTTGCGGTGTCTGGGTGGACGAGGTCGTGAAAGTTTCGACACCGATGTAGCAGACGGCGGGATAGTCGTCGAGCAACATCTGAAGTGCGTTTTTGTATCTTCTCGCTTTGACGACTGGAAGATTGTCCAGTGCCTCTTGAAGGCTGGCTTCAAGTCCTGGCCCTCCCTGAGCCAAGGCGTCCACGACTATGCGCAGTGACGAAGCGGCCAGCTTGAAGCCTGCATTGATCTGGAAGATTTCTCTCCAGAACTCAGCCATTCGGCTCCACCCAACCAATCCCTGAACGGTCAGTGCTGGCATGTTTTATCTTTCATGAAATAACAATATCTGTTCAGCGGTGATGAGGCCCGCGCGAACGCAGCGGGATTTGCCTGGACTGCAGGCAGCCGCCCGCCACGATGAACAAACGCCCGACCTTCAGCGCGCCACCTGCGCAGCCGGAAACTCGAAGCGCGCCTTTGACCGTGTCAGCACACGCGCCTTGGCCACCGCTTCGGGCCAGGCGGCGGCCACTTCGTGCATGAGGGCAGCCATCAGCGTGCGCATGTCTTGCGACGCCAGGTCATGTAAGGCTTCGGCGACGATCAGGGCCGAGGTGGTGTTGGCACTGACGGCAGACAGGCTGCTTTGCCGGTTGGTCCAGCGCCGCGCATGGGCCTTGCCGGCCTGGTCGGCAAAAATGACTTCGCCTGGCTCGGGGTGCTCTACCTCGCCGGAAAAAGTCTCGTAGGTTTCGGTGCCGGTGGCAAAGCGCACTTCCAGGTCGCCGCTGAGTTTGGCCACGTCGAACACCGCCACCGGAATGGCAAAGGCTGCCGACACGGCATTGCACAGATCAACGAGAGGATGAAGCCGCGGCAGGGCATTTTCCTTGCGCAGGCGGCGCAGCAATGCCTCGGATGCGCAACGGTACTTGGTGGGCTTGAGTCCCATCTTCGCGAACACCGCGCGCCAGGCCTGGATTTCGGGCAGCTCGCTTTCGGTGTTGTTGGCCAGCCGGGAAGTGGCCATGGCGCTGAGCCGTTCGACCTGCGCGCCGACCGACGCTTTCTTGTTGATGCCCTGGACAAAAAGCGCACCCGGCACCAGCTCGGGGTGGCGTTCCCAAATGTCGATGGAATGGCTGAAAAACATGCGCTGACCTTAGCTCTTTGCTGCAATGACGAACAGGCTGGAGTGTCCCCCATTTTTGCGCCTGCCCCATTGGCAAAAAATGACACCCGGCTTGGCTTGCCCGTCTGGTAAGCGATTTGACTTACAAGACTGCGCGTCGTGCCTCTAGTCCCCGCGCATGCGCTGCGCAAACCCGCCGGCCTGGAAATGCTCGACCACGAAGTCGACAAAGGCGCGGGTGCGTGCCGGCAGTAGCGTGCGGCTGGGGTAGTACAGCAGCATGGGCCCGGCATCGGCATGCCAGCCGGGCAACACACGCAGCAGCGCGCCGCTTTGCAGCCAGGGCGCGGCAAAAGGCATGGGCAGCAGCGCCACGCCCATGCCCAGCAGCGCGGCCTGGCAAATCGCCTCTGGGTCGTCAAACACGATGCGGGGTTTCAGCAACGCGGCGGCGGCGTCGCCGGTGGCGTTGTGCAGGGTGGTCACCAGCACGCGCCCGGTTCGCAGGGAACGGCGAACAATGCCGTCGAAGGCGGCCAGGTCATCGGGGTGCTGCGGCACGGGCTTGCCCTGCAGCTGCGCGGGCGAGGCCACCGCCACGATGTGTACGCGCCCCAGTTCGCGCGCCACCATGCCGGGGTTCAGGTTGAGGCCGCCACCTATGCCGGCATCGAAGCCTTCGCCGATCAAGTCGACCTGCCGGTTGTCAAAACGCCAGTCGGGTTGCACGGCGGGGTAGCGGGCCAGAAAGCCTTCCAGCAAGGGCACCAGGTAAGTGCGGCCAAAAGCCTGGCCCATGCTGACCTTGAGAGTGCCGGCCGGCTGGCGGTCGGCTTCGGCAGCGTGGCTCAGCGCATCGGCGAGGGTGCTCAGGGCGCCGCCCAGGTCGCGCAACAGGTGCTCACCGCCTTCCGTCAGCGTCAGGCGGCGGGTGCTGCGCTGGAACAGGCGCACGCCCAGGCTGGCTTCGAGCCGCGCGACGTTTTTGCTGACGGCAGCGGGTGTCAGCCCCAGCAGGCGCGCCGCTGCCGAAAAGCTGCCGGACTCGGCGGATTTGACGAACGATTCGATGTGGCTGAGGGGCTGCATGGCCGCTATTTTCAACTTAGGGTTGAAACTAATCCAGCGCTTTCATGGCTACCGCGCAGGCAATGGAAGCGGAACACTGGCCTTGTTCCTTCTTTCAACCCTTTGTTATCCGGAGAAAACACCATGTCTACCCCTGTATCCACCCCTCTGTCCACCCCCGCCGTGCTGGCCGGAAAAGCCGCCTTTGTGACCGGCGGCTCGCGCGGCATTGGCGCGGCCATCGTGCAGCGCCTCGCGCGCGACGGTGCCGCCGTGGCCTTCACCTATACCAGCGCAGAAGGCGCCGCCAAGGCGCTGGTCAAAACCATCGAGGCCGCGGGCGGCCGCGCCGTCGCGCTGCGCGCCGACAGCGCCGATGCCGCGGCATTGACCGCGGCGGTGGACGAAGCCGCCGGCAAACTGGGCCGGCTCGATATCCTGGTCAACAACGCCGGCGTGGGGCTGATGGGCCCATTCGACAGCTTCACGCTCGCCGACCTCGACAAAACACTGGCGGTGAATGTGCGCGCGGTGTTTGTCGCCACGCAGGCGGCCGCGCGCCACATGGGCCAGGGCGGCGCGTATGGGCGCGTCATCACCATCGGCAGCACCAACGCCGAACGCATGCCCTGGGCCGACGGCGGCGTGTACGCGATGAGCAAGGCAGCCGTGGCCGGCCTGACGCGGGGGATGGCGCGCGACCTGGGTCCGCGCGGCATTACCGTCAACAACGTGCAGCCCGGCCCGGTCAACACCGACCTGAACCCCGCCGACGGCCCCATGGCCAGCAGCATGCACGGCCTGATGGCCGTGGCACGCCACGCGCATCCGGACGAAATTGCCGGCATGGTGGCCTACCTGGCCGGGCCGGAAGCCGGCATGGTGACAGGCGCCAGCCTGATGATTGACGGCGGCTTCTCGGCTTAAGCAACTCGGGGCGCCAGGCTGGCGCTTCTGTTTTGATAGCTGCTTGTGCCCGACAGACAAGGGTTTGTGGCCGATTTCGCTTGTCAAAACCGGAAACTACCACCGGTGGTGCGGCAAACGCGGCCCTTCACGGAGGCGCCTGTGGAGGTGTTCGCGTGCGCCATGGCCCGGGTGCGGCACATGCGCGTGGGGTGGCGCCGCATGGGGCCGGTGGTAGTAACCCCGCGGATAAGCGCGGTAGCCACCATAGGGATACACGGCACCACCATAAATATAGGTGGGCTCCACCACCCCATAAAGCACGGGGGCGGGGTAGGTTTCGTAAACGGGTGCCGGGTAGACCGCGCAGCCGGACAGGGCTACGGTGGCCAGAAGCAACAGCGTGGTGTTGATCGTTTTCATAAAGCATCCTGACACCCCGCCGGCAGGGCGGCGGGACCATTCCATTCGGCGCGTGCCGCGTATCACGGGTGTGTATGACTTGTGGCAAGGACGTGTCCCAGGTTACAAGGTGTGCCTGCGCAGCCATGGTCACAATGAATGGTTTGGCGAAGGACACGGATGAGACGCAAAAGTTTGTTGTTGGCGCTGGCCGCGTGCATGGCCCTGGGTACCGGCCTGCTCGTCACGAGCCATGCACACGCCCAACCCAAGTACACGGTGGCGGCAGAGCAGCTGCAGGAGGCGGTGGCTCAGCGTTTCCCGCGGCGTTATGCGATGGGCGATTTGCTGAACCTGACTTTGCAGGCACCGCGCCTGCGCCTGCTGCCCCAGCAAAACCGCCTGGGCACAGAAATGGTGGTGGATGCAGCCGGCCCGGCGCTGGCCAGCAGTTCGACCGGCACCTTCGACGTGGACTTTGCGCTGCGCTACGAGGCCAGTGACCAGACGGTGCGTGCGCACCAGCTGCGCTTCAACACACTGCGCCTGGCCGGCCTGCCGCCGGGCCCGGCAGCACTGCTGGAGGCCTACGGCCCAACCCTCGCCAGCCAGACGCTACAGGAAGTGGTGCTGCACAAGCTGGAACCCAAAGACCTGATGCTGGCCGATGGCATGGGGCTGGAGCCGGGCAGCATCACCGTCACGCCCAAGGGTCTGGTGATCGGGTTCGTGAACAAGCCGCTGCGCTGAGCGAAGCGGCCGCCCAGGCCACGGCTTGAGATTCACTGAGGTGTAAGGTGGAGATGACCGGGCGGCAAGAACGTGATGGCAGCGATGGATGGTGCAACGCTCTCGCCGCGGTCAAGGGCTGCGCCGACAACTACCGTCATGCGCGTCGTTTGCGCCAGGTCCCGGATGGGCGTCAGACGGCTGTCGTCAGGTTGCAGGCGGCAGTCTCGGAGAAGTGGCAACTCGTAGCCACTGAGCGACAACTCGGGAAAGACGAGGAGGTCGATTCGTGCCTGATGCGCCGTCGCAATGAACTTTGTGTGCATGCGCACGTTCGCGGCGACATCGCCCGCTGTGCTGACGGTCTGTGCGGCTGCGATTCGAATGGATGGAGTGGGTTTCATGGAGTGGGGATCAGGTCTTCGACCGCAAGGAGTCCGACAAAAATGCTACTGCCATGGCCGTCGAATACTCCGGGATGGAAAAGTCAAGTCTCGGCCGTCGCCTTCAGTTTGGCTAGCGTAACCGGAAGGCCTTTGTTCAATTGCGAGCCGATGACCCGCCCCAGCAGGAAAGCGAGCGCGCCAGAGAAAGTGACGCGATGGATGACCTTGGTGGACTCGTTCACGAGCAGCAGTTCATGCTCGAAGACCATGCGGAAAAGAGGAATCTTGACCTCAACCGTAAACGAATGATCTGGAACTACCGACGTGAAAAGCATGGGGACGGTATTGCCCTTCGCCGGTGTGAGAGAGCCGCGCGTACCGGTCTGGAATGGCCCGCCTATGGATGAGGCCTTGGTGTCTGGGTCCCAGCGATTCCAGTTGGAAACGTCGGCGTAAAGAGAGAACAGGCGCTCGGGCGCCGCATTGACGAGGATGGAGTGCTCAACTTGCATAGGTGTGCGGAGTGTCAGGCCTCGGCAATGGCCGCTATGGACACCTTCAGGCCAGGAACGCGCGCAGGCAGCTTGGCGCCCTGGCGGGCGGGCGGATTCGAAGGGAACCACTTGAGCCACTCCTCATTCATTCCCGCGAAATCATCTTCGTCCGCCAGCACGACCGTGACGCTGACGATCTTGTCCAGGGAGCTTCCCGCTTCCTCAAGGATGGCCTGTATGTTGGTCAGGCACTGCCGGGTTTGCTCCTGAATGGTGGTGCCCTTGAAGGCGCCCGTAGCAGGATCAGCCGGGCTGGTGCCCGAAACAAAAACCAGGCCGGCGGCCTTGACTGCCTGGCTGTATGACGATGGCGGTTTGGCTGCCTTTGGGGTGAATACGATTTGACGGGTCATGGTGCTTCCTTCGAGTGCATGGGTAGAGGGGCGGCTACGTTTTGTAGGCTTGATTTTGATGTGTGGTCGACGGCGGAGTGAGAACCGCCGGGTCAGTTCGTCGTTGAAGGTTTCGGTTTGAGCCCCGTCTGTTTCAAAAACTCTTCAGTTAGCTGTTCAGTGCCTGGGGTCAGGCCCGACACATCCAGTTTGAACTTCCTTCCACGATTTCCGCTGCCGTTTTTCAGCCTCACGTACAGAAACAGGAACGGAGACCGGCCACCGTAGCCGAGCCAGTATGAATCGATGTCGGCCCATAGCACGCGCACTGCGCCAAAAAGGCCCTTGTAGATAAACCCGCGTGGATAGGTCGCAATTCGCCGGCTGGGACCCAGCAACCTGCGCAGGCAAAGAAGAAGCAGCCAGCCCAAAAGGAATAACGAGAGTCCCGCAATTACCCGCACTGCCCATGGAATGGATGGCTGGGACCCGGAAGAGCCACGGAGGAACGGGAAGGCCATCAGCGCAAACATGGTGAAACTGGCGGTCGCCATCATCAAATAGCCGAGCCGTCCATACCAGGAAGTTCTGTATTCGGAAATTGGCGGATTTTCACTCATTCAGCGGCGGAGAAGTTGTTGACCGATGGCTGGATCAGGTCTTGTTGCGGTGGACAGGCACGACAGAGGCTTAGTCCGTCTTGAGCAACGCTCTTCTTCCCCAACGACAGCACGCTAGATCTCGGCATAGATCTCCAGAACATTGCCATCAGGATCCCGAAAAAACAGGGTGCGGTGCCCCCATGGCTGGTCCGTGGGCCCCGAGATGATGTTGACTCCGCGCTCCTTCAGCGTACTTGCGCAGGTCAAAATCTCGCCGGGCGCGACGCGGAACGCCAGCTGCAGCGACAGCACACCCACAGGCGGCAACGGATCGTCAAACACGGCGCCGCGTTCAGTGAGGGCCAGCGTGTTGGACCCGACGCGGTATTCAATCCATTTCGATCCCAGCTCCTTATGCACAGGAAAGCCGAGAACCGTGCCATAGAACTCCCGCATCGCCGGCATCTGGCGCACAAAGATCACGGTGTAGTCGAGACTGCGTATCGGTAGCTTGGGATCCATGATTTGAATTCTCTCTGATCCGTGCTTCGGCCAAAGGATTGGATTAAACGAAGGGTCACCATCGTCAAAGCACCTTGTTTAACTCAAATTAGTTATCTGTGTCCGGTGCCTGCAGGCGAAACGGCCCGGTTAACCAAAGACCTGTTTTTTGACAATCAAAAAGAAGAACACCACTACGGCCAGCCCCAGCAATCGAAATACACCTCGGAAACTTGCGGACCATTTCTTCCGACTTTCTTCCGCCGCCTGCTCATTCGTGCGCCCCTGAAGATACTGCCTGAATTCTTTTTCACCGTCCAAGAGTGCCGTCAGGCGTGCGTTCTCGTCGGGCTGAGCAACCGCGTTCAGCTTGCCCAATTGAAGCTCCAGCTCTTTCGACCGCACTACCGACTGCTGCAGGGGACTGCGCCAAAGGAATTGGAGATTTTTCATAACGCGTCCCAAAAGTAAAAATCGATGCGCTGGGGCTAGGAAATATCAAAGAAATCGAAAACGGACAAGTCAATGTCAGGGAACTGAAGCCACGACAGATCCAGGTTGAACCACGAGGTGTCGCTGGCGGTGCTGACGGATGACAACATATCGCCCTTCATGGACAGGTAGTCGCAGCTCTCGCCGATGGACTGGTGGTAACTGTCGAAGTCTTCGTGGGTGTTGAAGGTGGCGTGCGACCAGCAGCCAAAGTCCGGCGAGACGCCCTGCCGGCGGTTGGCGTTCTTGACCTGCTCGACGGTGTAGTAAGGCTTCTTGCCGTAATGCCTGAGCAGGTCGTTCCCCACCAGGCTGACTTGTTTACGACGATGTGATGGACTGATGGCGCAGGCTGGCATGCAGGCTTCCTCCCTTTTTGTTCCCCGTAATGTATCCGGCCCAGGTTGCCTTGCCCGGACGACAGCTTTCACTGCATCCACTCAGGCGCACACCGCACATTGCAGCGCCGCACGCGCCAGCAGGCGCGTGGAGTCCAGCGTGGGCAGCGGGGAGTTGGCATCGTTGATGATGAGCGGGATCTCTGTGCAGCCGAGGACGACTGCGTCGCAGCCTTCGTTTTTCATTCTTTCAATCACGCGCTGGAAACTAGCCACAGCCTCGGGCCTGAAGATGCCGCACACCAGCTCGTCCATGATGATGCGGCCGGTCTCGTCCCGCTCGGCATTCGTGGGGCGCAGGTACTGCAGGCCGCGCGCGCTGAGTTTTTCCGGGTACACCTCGCTGTTCACCAGCCAGCGGGTGCCGGTGATGCCGATGCGGCGAAAGCCGCGCCTGACGGCTTCGTCGGCCACCACCTCAGCAATGTGCAGCCAGGGCAGCGGCGAGCGCGGCGCCACATAGGCAAAGGCCTGGTGGATGGTGTTGTCGGGACAGATCAGGAAGTCGGCTCCCGCGGCGGCCAGCTTGCGTGCGGAGGCGAGCATGAGCTCGCCCACACCAGCGGCGTCGCCGCGGTCCAGGCAGGCCACATAGTCGGCCAGCGAAGGCGTGTGCATGGAGACCTCGGGGTGCGCGTGCGGGCCAAGCAGCTGCGCACCTTCGGCGCAGATGGTGCGATAGCAAAGCGCTGCGCCTTCCGCGGAGCAGCCGACGATTCCGATATGTTGGGGCATGGCGGTTTCCAGAAAGAGGCGGCGGCAACAGGCCACCGCGTCACTGGATTATTGCGGCGGCACGCTCCTAACGCGCCCGATGCAGCGCAACCCCCACGATGACCAGGGCAACCCCGGCGGCCTCGGTAAAGGTCGGAATCTGGCCGAGCACAACGATGCCGACCACGGTGGCCACAGCCGGCAACAGGGCCAGCAGCAAGGCAAAGGTGGCTCGTGCCAGCCTGGCCATGGCCAGCTGGTCGCACACATAGGGAATGACCGAAGAACACACGCCGACGGCCAGGCCGGCCGCAAGCAGGCTGATGCTGCTGAAGGCCGGCAGGGCTTGCATCAGGCCGAGCGGACTGACCACCACAAAAGCGATGAGCATGGCAGCGGCCAGCCGGTCGATGCCGCCCGAGCCGCCGTCGGCCGCGATCCTGTGGCCCAGCACGATGTACAGCATGAAGAGCAGGCAGTTGGCGAAGGCATAGGCCAGGCCCAGCGGCTCGCCGCTCCAGCGGATGTCGGTGAGCAGCAGCACGCCCAGCACCGCCAGCGCCAGGGCGCCGATGTTGCGGGCCGACCGCGCGCCGGCAGCTGCCAGCAGGATGGGGCCGAGGAACTCGATGGCGCCCACGGTGGCCAGCGGCAGGCGTTCGATGGCCAGGTAAAAGACGGCGTTCATGACGCCGAGCACTGCGCCCAGTGCCAGTAGCAGCCAGCGCTGCGGCGCCGGCGCAGACAGCAGCACGCGCCACGGCTTGCGCCACAGCGCAAACACCAGCGCCGCCGTGGCAATGCGCAGCCAGGCCACGCCCAGGCTGTCGACCCGCTGGAACAGCAGCACCGCAAACGCCGGGCCCAGGTAATGGAAAACCGCGCTGACCAGGAAATACACATGCGGCGGCAGGCGCTCCGTCACGGCGGGTGCACGGGTCGGGGGTGTGGTGGTGGCGCTCTGGTTCGTCATGCTTGCTCCATTCACTGGAATGGAATAGTGTGCAAAACATATCGCCCGATTTGAATACCCTGTGCAAGGAAAAGCCGCCTTTATGCCTTCAGCAAAGCAGCCCAAACGCACGACCGCCTTTTTCGCGGCAAACCCGGTGCTGGACGCCACCAACCTGCGCATCCTCAGGCAGGTCAGCGCGAACCCGCGCATCAGCGTGAAGGCGCTGGCGGCAGAGATCGGCATGTCGGGGCCGGCGGCGGCAGAACGCCTGCAGCGGCTGCACGAGGCCGGCGTCATCACGGGCCAGCGGCTGGAGGTGGACCCGCGGCAACTGGGCCTGCAGGTGACGGCTTATGTGCGGGTGCGGCCCATGCCGGGCGAGCTGCAGAACGTGGCCGCGCTGGCGGTGGCCACGCCGGAGGTGATCGAATGCCACCGCGTCACGGGCGAGGACTGCTTCATCATGAAGGTGCTGGTGGCGCGCATCGAAGACCTCGAGGCCGTGCTGGACGATTTTTTGAGGCTGGGCAACACTACCTCGTCCATCGTGCAGTCAACGCCGGTGCCGCTTCGGAGTGCACCGTTTCCCGAGCGTTAGTCTGTTATGGACTGCTATCTGATTGATAGCTATTGATGTCCATCTTTATTGGGCAAATGACCAATTTTGTACTTGAAACTAGTCAAGAACCAGCGTGGATGAACGGGCAAAGGTGTAGGTCAGCCCCAGGCCGATACTGGCGCCCAGGGTCTGCTGCACCAGCGGGCTGGCCCGATTGGCGGCGCCGGCCACCGAGTCGATGTGGGCAAAGCCGAACACGCGCAATTGCTGCGTGAGTTCGCGCGACATGCCGGCGCCCAGGCGCCAGGCGATCAGCCCGCTTTCGGCCGTGTGGGCCGGGCGCGTGGCCGTGGCATAGGCCGGGGCCACGCCGTAAAAAGTGTCGGCCAGACGCCGATTGCCCAGCACAGCGCCCACGCTGGCGTTGTAACGCCAGCCGCCGCTGCCGCGCCACTCGTGGATCAGCCGGGGCTCGAACGAGATGCCCTTGTGGCTGAGCCTGTCGTCCAGGTCAAACACGCCGCGCAGCGCAAACTCGGCCCGCGTGCGGCTGCCGCCCGGCCCCTGGCCCAGGTGCCACTTCAGGCGCGGCCCGAACTCGACCAGGGTGCCCAGGTCCGGCATGCCGCGGCGCGCGTCGACTTCATCCGAAGGCGCACCAAAGGCGGCGGCAAGGCCGATATCGAACTCGAAGCGCGGTGTGTTGAGGGCGCGTATGCCCAGACCTTCCCGGTCGGCGCGCAGAAACCTGCCGCGATAAATCAGATAAGGCAAGGCCAGGCCGCGGCCGACCTGCTGCGAGGCGCCCGGATAAGCCTGCTGCGACATGCCCAGGCCAACCAGGCCGATTTCCCACAGCGGAAGTTGCGCGGTACCCGCCGTGCTTTCTTCCGGCACGCCCTGGATCTGCGCCAGAACAGCGGGCGGCGCGGCCAGCAGCAGCATGGCGGCCAGGCCGCAGCAGGAAGCGTGTTGAACTTTCAAGGTGACCTCCTGGCAAGCAAGGACGCACAGATGCCGGGTGCCCCTGGCTCAGGGGGTTTACCGCACGACAGACTCAAGCATATCGGCATGCCGATGCGATGGGCAAACGCTTCGCGCGCGCGTTCGGCAGCTTCAGTGATTTCCGTTGCAGCATGTGGCCCTGCTGCCACAAGTAACTTGTGGTTACGCGTTGGTGGAATGGCTGGCCGACGTGATGAGCCAAGCCTGAAGCTTAAGATCACGGGCGATGCGCCGTTTACTCTTTATATGCAGCCGCAACCGGCTGCGCAGCCCCACGGCCGAGCAGCTGTTTGCGAACTGGCCGGGTGTGGAAACGGATTCCGCTGGACTTGCGCCCGATGCCGAGGCGCCGCTGGAAGCCGAGCAGATCCATTGGGCCGATGTGATCTTCGTGATGGAACGCTCCCATCGCAGCAAGCTTGGCCAGAAGTTCAGGCAGCAACTCAAGGGCAAAAAGCTGGTCTGCCTGGACATCCCGGACAACTACGACTTCATGCAGCCCGAACTGGTGGCCCTGCTGGAGAAGCGGGTCGCACCGCACCTGGCCTGAACCGGTTCACGCTCTCTTTTTTATAGCTGATGGCGACCGGCAGATAAGGGCCTGTCAGTGTTTTGATCACTGACTACCCCCGGTCTGCCGTTCATTGCGGCAGCGCATACGCCGTCACATGGTCGCCGGCCCTGGTTCCCAGCGAGCCGTGGCCACCGGCGACCACGAGCACATACTGCCGGCCGTCGGCACCGGTGTAAGTCATGGGCGTGGCCTGGCCGCCGGCCGGCAGGCGGCTGCGCCACAGCTCCCTGCCGTTGCTGACGTCGTAGGCACGCACGAAATAGTCGAGCGTGCCGGAAAGGAAGGCCACGCCGCCCGCGGTGAGGAGAGGCCCGCCGAGACTGGGCACACCCATCCTGAAAGGCAGGGGCACCGGGGCGAGGTCGCGCACTGTGCCGTTCCTGTGCATCCAGATGGTTTTGCCGGTGCCGAGGTCGGCGCCCGCCACCATGCCCCAGGGCGGCGCCTGGCAGGGAATGCCGAGCGGCGAGGTGAAGGCGCTGAGCTTGACGGCAAACGGCGCGCCGAAATTTTCGTTGAGCGAGGGCAGGCTGCCATCCGGGCGTTCCTTGCCCTGCACCAGCAGCGAAGTGTCGTCCGGGCGCGGAACCAGCTGCGAGACAAACGCAAGGTAGGTAGGGGTGGCAAATACCATCTGGCGCTGCGGGTCCACTGCGACGCCGCCCCAGTTGAAAACGCCAAAATTGCCGGGATAGATCAAGCTGCCCTGCGTCGAAGGCGGTGTGTAGCGGCCTTCGTAACGCAGGCGATGGAAGGCGATGCGGCAATAAAGCTGGTCGAACATCGTCGCGCCCCACATGTCGCGGTCGGTCAGAGGCTTGGGGTCAAAACTCAGCGCCGAGCGCGGCTGTGTGGCGGCTGTGCGGTCACCCTCGGCAGCGCCCTGCGGCACGGCTTCTTCCGTGACCGGCAGCAGCGGAATGCCGCTGCGCCGGTCCAGCACAAACAGCTCGCCCTGCTTGGTGGGCTGCACCAGCGCCGGCACCACACGGCCGCCCATGCGCAGGTCCACCAGGCTGGGCTGGGCCGGCACGTCGTAGTCCCACAGGTCGTGGTGCACGGTCTGGAAGTGCCAGCGCACGCGGCCGGTCGCGAGCTCCAGTGCCACCACGGACGAGGAATATTTTTCGACGGAGGCGCTGCGCCGGCCGCCCCACTGGTCGGGCGGCTGGTTGCCGAGCGGCACATAGACCAGGCCCAGGGCTTCATCAACGCTGGAGATAGACCAGCTGTTGGGCGAGTTGGGCGTGTAGGTCTGGCCGGCTGCGAGCGGTGCGGTGGCCTCGGGGTTGCCGGAATCCCAGTTCCACACCAGTGCACCGGTGTTCACGTCAAACGCGCGGATCACGCCCGACTGCTCCTGCGTCGAGACGTTGTCGAGCACGGTGCCGCCGACAATGATGAGCCCGCGCGCCAGCACCGGCGGCGAGGTGGAGTAGTAGGCGCCGGGCTTGACGTTGGGCATGTGGGCCCACAGGTCGATCTGCCCGGTGCCGCTGCCAAAGCTGGTGCAAACTGCGCCGCTGTCCGGATTGAGTGCAATGACGCGGCCGTCGGCAGTGGGCATGAACAGTTTGCCCGGGCAGCTGGCCGTGGTGGGGACGGCTGCAGTGGCGGCCACGGGCAGGCCGGGACGCTGGACTGGTGCCTGCGCTGCGGCAACAGGTGGCTGCCCCGCGGCGGCCGGCGCTGCGAGCGGGGGAGATGCCGCCTGGTAGGACAGGCCGCGGCAAGTCAGGTGCTGCAGTGCCAGCTTGCCCTGGATTTGCGGGTTGTAGCGCCAGACTTCCGCGCCGGTGGTGGCATCCAGCGCAATCACCGACTGATGCGGCGTGCACAGGAACAGCCGGTTGCCGACTTTCAGCGGCGTGACCTGGAAGGTGGTTTCAACCGGGTCGCCGGGCTGGCCGCGCAAGTCGCCCGTGCGGTACTGCCAGGCCGGCTGCAGGCCGGTGACGTTGGCCGGGGTGATCTGCCCGAGTGGGGAATAGCGTTGCCCATGGCCGGTGCGCCCGTAAGCGTGCCATTCACCGGGTGGTGTGCCATCGGCGGCAGCCGCGGCGGGCTCTCCCGGCGCGGCCGTGCTGGCGGGCGCGAAGGTCCCCGCTACCTCGTGCGCATCATGAAACCACGAGGCCAGCCCCACCAGGGCGAATGCGGCCAGCGCAAATGCCAGCGCCCGGCCGCCACCGTACAGGTCGGGCGCGGGGGGATGGTCGTCCCAGCGGTCCAGGTCGTAATAGGGCGAGCCCGCATCGAGGCTGCGCGTCACCTGCGGCAGGAGCAGCAACAGGCCGAGCAGGAACAACATGTCGCCGCGCGCGGCCAGCGGCCACCAGTCCAGCCCGGTCTCCCACAGCGACCAGGCCAGCGTGGCGAGCACCAGCGCGGCATAAATCCACAGCGCGGCCGGCCGGCGCAGCAAAAGCAGCACGCCGGACAGCAGGAAACCGGTGCCGGCCGGAACGTAGTACCACGAGCCGCCCAGCCGAACGAGCCAGAGGCCGGCCAGGCCCAGGGCCAGGCCGATGAGCACCAGCAAAAGGCCCAGGATCCAGGCCATGATGGAACGTACGCGAAGTCGCGGAGGGTTTCGCGCGCCGGGGTTTTGCACAGTTTCTCCTCAAGGCGCGGAGCCGCGCGGGCTCCAGTCACTGGGGCGCCGGGTGGTGCCAGGCGATGAAGAGCAACCCTAAAGGCAGCGGCCCGGCTGGCTGGTCAGGGTTTGGCTGGCGCCGGTGTAGGACGCTGTATGGTGCACGGGCCCAGCTTCAGGGCACGCCCTGGCGAGAAATGGCGAAAGGGTGGCGACATCGGGTCGCTACCGTTTTAATAGCAACTACAGCCCGTGAGTAAAGGGCTGATACCTCTTTTTGTTTATGCCGGGAGGCGAGTTGCCGTCTACAGCCCTTTTTCAACCATGTCCAGCAGGCGCTGGCCGATCTGCTGCATGTGCGGGCCGATGACCGGCCCCAGCGGGCCGTCGATGACCAGGATGGCCAGGCCGTGCACTGCGGACCAGGCGAGGAACTCGGCGCCCGGCCGCTTTTCGGGCGGCATCACGCCGGCTTCCACCAGCTTGTCGAGCGCGGTGCCCAGCAGTTCGAAAGGGTTGAGGCCGCCGGGGCCGGCGGTGGGCGTTTCGGGCGTGGCCTGCATCAGCACGTCTGAGCGGGCAAAGGCGGTACGGAACAAGCCGGGCTCGGCCTGGGCGAAGCGCAGGTAACCGCTGCCCACCGCGCGAACGCTGGCGCGGGCGAAGTCTGCGGGGGGCAGGCCGGCGGGCAGGCTGGCCAGCTCGGCTTCCATGGCCGCGGCCACTGCGGACAGCGCCGCCGCGCGCACCGCCTGCAGCAAGGCCTCGCGGCTGGCGAAGTGGCGGTAGGCGGCATTGGGCGCCACACCGGCGCGGCGGGTGGCTTCGCGCAGCACCACCGCGTCGGGCCCGCCCGTGCGCGCAAGCTCAATCCCTTCTTCCAGCAGCGCACGCCGCAGATCACCGTGGCGGTAGGTGCTGCGGGAAGGCGGGGTCACTGGAGGGAAGGGCATATATTTTGTTACGTTTAATGTGGACAGCGTCCATTATCTTTGCTATTCTCTTGTGGACGCCGTACACAATACATCTGATTTCCAGCTGCGGCAACTGTTTTTGAGTTTTCCTCCAAGTTATTCCAAGGAGTTTTGACATGCAAAAAATCACCCCTTTCCTCTGGTTCAACAACCAGGCCGAGGAAGCCATGAACTTCTACACCTCCGTCTTCAAGAACTCGAAGGCCGGCGAAATCAGGCGTTACGGCGAAGGCGGGCCTGCGCCCAAAGACGCTGTGATGTCCGCCAGCTTCCAGCTGGAGGGACAGGAACTGATTGCCTTCAACGGCGGCCCGCACTTCAGCTTTACACCGGCGATTTCGCTGTTTGTCGACTGCAAGACGCAGGAGGAAGTGGACGAGCTGTGGGAAAAACTGTCCGAAGGCGGCGCTCCCAGCCAGTGCGGCTGGCTGCAGGACAAGTTCGGCGTGTCATGGCAAATCATTCCCTCGGCCCTGGGCGAAATGTTGCAGGACAAAAACCCGGCCAAGGCCAAGGCCGCCATGCAGGCCATGCTGCAGATGGTCAAGCTGGACATCAAAAAACTGCAACGAGCTTACGCGGAGGCCTGAGCCGTGAATTACCGGGGAAGCTGCCACTGCGGCAACATTGCCTACGAAGTGGACGGCGAACTCACCGGGGCGCTGGCCTGCAACTGCTCGATCTGCTCGCGCAAGGGTTCGCTGCTGTGGTTTGTGCCGCACGGCAAGCTGCGGCTGCTCACGCCGGAAAAAGACATCAGCACCTACGTCTTCAACAAGCATGTCATCCAGCATCGGTTTTGTCCGACATGCGGCATGCACCCTTTCGGCGAAGGTGTAGATCCCAAAGGCAACAAGATGGCAGCCATCAATATCCGCTGCCTGGAAAACATCGACCTGGCCTCTGTGCCGGTACATCACTTCGACGGCCGGTCGAAGTGATGGCTGCAAACCATAACAACAGGTCACCATCCACTGCATCAAAGGAGATCCCCATGCTGGTTCAACCCTATCTGTTTTTTGACGGCCGCTGCGAAGAGGCCCTGAACTTTTACAAGAAGGCGCTGGGCGCCAAAGTGACGGCAATGATGCGTTTCAGCGAAAGCCCGGTACCGCCCTCGCCGGAGATGTGCGCCGGCGGCGACGTTGCCGCGATGGACATGAGCAAGATCATGCACGCCAACTTCGAGATCGGCGACACGCAGATCATGGCGTCGGACGGCATGGCGCAGGGCAAAGCGGAGTTCAAGGGCATCAGCCTCTCGATCACCGCGGCCAGCGATGCCGAAGCGCAGCGGGTATTCAAGGCGCTGGGCGAAGGCGGCCAGGTGCAGATGCCCATGTCGGAAACTTTCTTCGCCCATAACTTCGGCATGGTGGCCGACCGCTTCGGCGTTTCGTGGATGGTGATCAACCCGAAACCTGAAAAGTAATGTCGCCCACCTGAGCGGCGAAAGCGGCCGCGCGCACTGGCGGCGTTTTTGCACAGTCCGGCGTCAAGCCACACCCAGCCCTCAAGGAGAAACATCATGATTTACCCAACACCCCAGGCAGAACACGAATGGCTCAAACAGTTGCTGGGCGACTGGACGACGGAAGGCAGCTGCGACGGGCCGCCCGGCGAGCCGAACATGAAAACCAGCGGCTCGGAACACGTGCGCGGGCTGGGCGACTTGTGGGCGGTCTGCGAGGGCCAGGGCGAGATGCCCGCCGGCGGCGGCGTCGGTTACATGCTGATGACGCTGGGCTACGACACTGAGAAGAAGAAGTTTGTTGGCAGCTGGGCCGGCTCCATGATGCCGGGCATGTTTTTCTATGAGGGCCAGCTCGACGCCGAGAAGAAGGTACTGACCCTGGACACCGAAGGCCCGAGTTTCGAGGGCGACGGCAAAACCGCGCGTTATCAGGACGTGATCACCATCAAGAGCAAGGATGAGCGGACACTGCACTCGCAGACACTGCAGCCGGACGGCAGTTGGAAACGTTTCATGACGGCGACCTATCGCCGGGTGAAGTAACTTTCTTTTGGGCCCGATCAACAGGATCGACGCACCAACAAACCAGCTGGAGAATGACCATGAGCACACAGCAAGCACTGGCGCCGGCGAGTGAGCTGGCGAAGAAAAACGGGGTACGCTTTCCGAACGAAAGTGAGGATTACAGACGCGCACGCGATGCGCTCCTCGCCGAGGAAATCGAACTCAGGCGGCATATCGAACGTGTGGCGCAGCAACGCCGCGAACTGCCGCCTGGTGGCGTGCTGCCAAAGGACTACGCCTTTGAGGGCGAAGACGGTCCGGTGCGCCTTTCAGAACTGTTCGCAGACAAGCAGACGCTGGCTGTTTACAGCTACATGTTCGGGCCCCAACGCAAGCAGCCCTGCCCGATGTGCACCTCGCTGCTGTCGGCCTGGGACGGCGAGGCCGAAGATGTTGCGCAGCGCATCGCACTGGTGGTGGTAGCGCGCTCACCCATCGCCCGCCTGCTGGCGTTTAAAAAAGAACGCGGCTGGCGCCATCTGAAGCTCTATTCGGATACCAGCGGCGACTACACGCGCGATTATGTGAGCGCAGAAGACGGGGACGACCCGGCCTTCAACGTCTTCACGCGGCGCGACGGCAGCATGCGCCATTTCTGGAGCGGCGAGATGGGGATGAGCACCGCCGACCCCGGCCAGGACCCGCGGGGCGCACCCGACTTGATGCCGCTGTGGACCATCCTGGACAGCACGCCGGAAGGCCGCGGCAGTGACTGGTACCCCGAGCTCAGCTATCCCAAACCCTGAAGTTTTACACCTCCATGAAAAAGACTTTTCACGGCAGCTGCCATTGCGGCGCCGTCCGCTTTGAAGCCGACATTGACCTGGCCGCCAGCACTTACCGCTGCAATTGCTCGATCTGTTCACGCAACCGATTCTGGCCGGCCATCGTTGCACCTGAAGATTTCCGCCTGCTGTCGGGCCAGCCGGAACTGACCTCCTATCGATTCAACACGATGCGCAACGAACATCTTTTCTGCAAACACTGCGGGGTTCGCGCCTTCGGCATCGGCAACACGCCTGACGGCAAGCAAATCTACGGTGTGAACCTGGGCTGCCTGGAAGATGCCACGCCCGAAGAACTGGCCGCAGCCCCCATCACCTATGTGGACGGCAAGCACGATAACTGGTCAGAAGCACCGGCCATCACCAGCCACCTGTAAAGATGTCCCGGCGCCAGCCGTTTTCGCAGGAAATGAACCCCGGCGAGCCTGCCAGACGAGCGCACGCAAAAAAGGCTCCTGTTGGGGCGGGAGCCTTTTTCTTATGAGGCAGTGCAGTGCACTGCGCCTGGCCGCAAGCTTACTTTTGCGGAACCACGATCACGGTGTCGCCCGTGGTGCCCTTGTCACCCGTGGCACCTGTAGCGCCAGTGGCACCGGTGGCGCCCGTCGCGCCGGTTGCACCACCGCTGGCTCCCGTGGCGCCGGTGGAACCGGTCGAGCCTGTGGAACCCGTGCTTCCGGTGGCACCGGTAGCGCCGGCAGGGCCGGGCACAGTCACAACAGCGGGAGTTGGTGTGACAACGGTACGTTCGCAAGCAGTCAGGCCGAGGGTAGCGAGCAGTGCGACCAGCAGGATGGAATATTTCATGGGGAGTCCTTTAAGGGTTGAGCGAAAAATGCGCGTGATGCGCAGGCAGTCTTCCTGCCTCGACCATGAACTTCCAAAAATGATTTCTGGGCAGATGCAAAGGACGAACACTGAACTTAACTGTGCTGCACCCTGCAGGCTGTAGGACGGCCGCACCACTCCCTGTCCCGAATCGGCGGGTCTGGCGCGCATGGATAGGCCGCCGCCATGGCCAGAAGCCCTGGCTTCGCCGTTTTCACCAGCACTCGATAGAATCAGCCGGGCCTGTTCCGGCACCAACACATCAGGATGCGTGTGCAACCCATTATTTCGATCAAGCAACTCAGCAAGACCTACGCCTCCGGCTTTCATGCGCTCAAGTCGGTAGACCTGGCCATCCAGCGCGGTGAAATTTTCGCGCTGCTCGGCCCCAACGGCGCCGGCAAGACCACGCTGATCAACATTGTCTGCGGTATCGTCAAGCCGAGCTCGGGCAGCGTGACGGCTGACGGGCACGACATCGTGCGCGACTACCGGGCCGCGCGCGCCAAGATCGGGCTGGTGCCGCAGGAGCTGTCGACCGACGCGTTCGAGAGCGTGTGGTCCACCGTGAGCTTCAGCCGCGGCCTGTTCGGCAAGCCGCCCAACCCGGCCCATATCGAAAAGGTGCTGCGCGACCTGTCGCTGTGGGACAAGAAGGACAGCAAGATCATGGCGCTGTCGGGCGGCATGAAGCGCCGGGTACTGATTGCTAAAGCCCTGTCGCATGAGCCGGCCATCCTCTTCCTCGACGAACCCACGGCAGGTGTGGACGTGGAGCTGCGGCGCGACATGTGGCAGATGGTGCGCGAGCTGCGCAGCAGCGGCGTCACCATCATTTTGACCACGCACTACATTGAGGAAGCCGAGGAAATGGCCGACCGCATCGGCGTGATCAGCAAGGGCGAGCTGATCCTGGTGGAGGACAAGGCGGTGCTGATGCGCAAGCTCGGCAAGAAACAGCTGACGCTGCAGCTGCAGGCGCCGCTGCAGCGCATTCCAGATGCGCTGGCGGGACTGCCGCTGGAACTGGCCGCGGAAGGCTACGCCCTGGTCTATACCTTCGACACCCAGACCGAGGAAACCGGCATTGCAGCGCTGCTCAAACAGCTGGCCGAACTTCATATCGACTTCAAGGACCTGCATTCGAGCGAGAGTTCGCTGGAAGACATCTTCGTGAGCCTGGTGCATGCCGACAAACCTTCCACCACGAAGGAGGCCGCATGAACTGGAACGCCATCCGCGCCATTTACCGCTTTGAAATGGCGCGCACTTTCCGCACGCTGATGCAGTCCATCGCCTCGCCGGTGATCTCGACTTCTCTGTACTTCGTGGTGTTCGGCGCGGCCATCGGTTCGCGCATGGGCGACATCGACGGCATCGGCTACGGCGCCTTCATCATCCCCGGCCTTGTCATGCTGTCGCTGCTCAATGAAAGCATTTCCAACGCTGCGTTCGGCATCTACATGCCGAAATGGTCGGGCACGATTTACGAGCTGCTGTCGGCGCCGGTGTCCTCCATGGAGGTGGTCATGGGCTACGTGGGCGCAGCGGCAAGCAAGTCCGTTTTGCTGGGCCTGCTGATCCTGGCGACCGCGCGGCTGTTCGTGCCTTACGAGATCGCGCATCCTTTCTGGATGCTGTGCTTTTTGCTGCTGACCGCGCTGACCTTCAGCTTGTTCGGTTTCATCATCGGGCTGTGGGCGGACAACTTCCAGAAGCTGCAGATCGTGCCGCTGATGGTGGTGACACCGCTGACCTTTCTGGGCGGCGCGTTTTATTCGATCAACATGCTGCCGCCGCTGTGGCAGAAGATTGCCTTGTTCAACCCGGTGGTCTACCTGATCAGCGGATTCCGCTGGAGCTTTTACGGCGTGGCCGATGTCAACGTGGGCATCAGCGTGGCGGCTATCCTGTGCTTCCTGGCAGCGTGCCTGGGCACCGTGTGGTGGATCTTCCGCACGGGGTGGAAGCTGAAGGCCTGAAAAGGCGCGAGCCTGCGGGCTTGCCGGTTTCTTCGAATGCTATTGATTTCATAGCTTACTACTCATATGACACATGAGTTGCAAGCCAATCTGGTTTGCAACAACTTCGGGAATGGCCTGCCGGACGGGACTGGCGCTGCAGCTTGAAAGAACACGGGGTAACCTCATATGTGTTCTTTGAGTCTCACGCCAGAAAGGCCCCGTCATGTCTGCCAGCACCGCCGCCAGCCCTGTTCTCCAGATCAAGCCGCTTGGTTTTCCATGGGAAACCATCGACCCCTTCCTGTTCTGCGCGTACCACGACGACGCCTATCCCAAAGGTAATGCCGACATGGGGCCGGCCACCTCGCTGGCCGGCCGCGCCATCGGCCAGGACTTCAGCCGCAAGGACGGCTGGAGCATGTATCACGGTGAAAAGGTGCCCGGCTTCCCGCCGCACCCGCACCGCGGGTTCGAGACCGTAACGATTGTGCGCAAGGGCCTGATCGACCACTCGGATTCGCTGGGCGCCACTGCGCGCTTCGGCCGCGGCGACGTGCAGTGGCTCACGGCCGGCAAGGGCATCGTGCACGCGGAAATGTTTCCCCTGCTCGACGAGAAGAACGACAACCCGCTGGAGCTGTTCCAGATCTGGCTGAACCTGCCTGCGCGCAGCAAGATGAGCAAGCCGCATTTCACGATGTTCTGGTCGCAGGACATTCCACGCCTGCTTGCCAGGGACAGCGAGGGGCGCACGACCGAGGTGGCCGTGATCGCCGGGCAGCTGCAGGACGCCGGCACGCCGCTGGCGCCGCCGCCCGACTCGTGGGCCGCCCAGGCAGATGCCGACGTGGCGATCTGGACCCTGCGCATGGCGCCCGGCGCGCGCTGGACCTTGCCCGCAGCCGGCAGGGGCACGCGGCGCAATCTGTACTTCTTCAAGGGCCAGTCGGTCAGCATAGGCGGCGAGGACGTGCGCAGCCCGGCGGCCATCGAGCTACGCGCCGACGTGGCGGTGGAACTGGTCAATGGCAATGAAGTGGGTGAATTTTTACTGCTGCAAGGCAAGCCGATCGGCGAGCCGGTGGCGCAGTACGGCCCCTTCGTGATGAACACGCAGGCAGAGATTGCGCAGACCATGGCGGACTACCAGCGCACACAGTTCGGCGGCTGGTCGTTTGACAGCGATGCGCCGGTGCATGGGCGCGACCCGGCGCGGTTTGCCGTGCATCCGGGCGGGCGCGAGGAGCGGCCGGCCTGACCTTGCACATGCGCAGACTCGGGGCCGGTTCAGACCGCCGCCTTGTTGCGCAGTCGCAGCAGGCTCAGGCCCAGAACGATGAACAGGCCGCCTGACACCCGGTTGAACAGTCGCGCGCTCGCGGGGCTGGCCAGCCGGCCCTTGAGCAGGCGCACCAGCACCACGTAAAACGCATGCGAGAGCAAAGCGCAAGCCGTGAAGGTGCCCGTGAGCATCAGGTACTGGCCGAAGATGGGCCTGCCCGGTGTCACGAACTGCGGGAACAAGGCCGAGAAAAACAGGATGGACTTGGGATTCGTCAATGCCACGCCGAGGCCCTGCGCAAACAGCCGCCATTCAACGCTGGAGCGCATCTGGCCGGCCGGCGCTGGCGCCGTCGAAGCAAAGGCGTTGTCCCTGCTGCGCCATTGCCGCACACCGAGGTAAACCAGGTAGAGCGCGCCGACGACCTTGAGCACCATGAAAGCCGTCGCGGACACGGCCAGCACCGCACCCAAACCGGCCATCGCGACGCCTGAGATGATGAAGATGCCCAGCGTATTGCCAAGCGAGCTGATCACCGTGCGGCGCATGCCGACGGCCACCGAATTCGACACCGCGAGCAGCACGGCCGGCCCGGGCGTGAAGCAGACCACCAGCGACACGCCGCAAAACACCAGCCAGTTCGATATCTGCATTGTTTAAACCCTCGGAAATTTCAGGAGCACCTGAACGAGTCTAGGGCGAAATGTTCAGCCTCGCGGCCTTGTCGGGATTGGAGGCGGTGCCGCGTGGCCGCCACCGGCCTGCGTGCATGATGGGGCTTCTACCTGAAAGGCAGAAGATGGCATTTGGATGGATCGCGGTATTGCAGATGGTTCCCTGGTCGGATGTGATCAAGAACGCGCCCAAGGTGGCCGAGGGCGCCAAAAAACTCTGGAATGCCGTTGGCAAAAAGCCACCGCCGCTGGCCTTGCCGGCCGGGGACGTGTCGGCACTGTCGCTGGAGGCACGGGCCATCGCCACGCTGGAGGCACGCATTGCTGCCATGGAGGAAGCCACGGACGACCTGCACCAGCAGATGCTCGCGTCGTCCGAACTCATCAAGACCTTGGCCGACCAGAACACGCAGTTGATCCAGCGCATTGAACTCAACCGCGTGCGCATGCTGCTGCTGGCCGGCGTCACCGGGGTGCTGGCCATCGTTGCCGTGATCGGCCTGACGCTGGCCCTGGTGCGCTGATGAACGCACCTTTACGCGGTATCCGGCTGACGGCACTGGCCGGAGATCTCCTCCGGCTGGGATGGAGCAAGGGCCAGGGTGCTACGTTATTGATAGCTGTTTCTGTCCACCACATCTGGGCAAAAGCCAGTTTTTAATCATGCAAATCTTGCGCTGATGTTCCTGCAGCACAGGATGATCGACTTCCTGCCGGCGCCGGTCGCGCGCGGCGACTTGGTGCAGGTGCTGGCGCGCGATACGGCGTTCCTGGACTCATGACGGAACGGCTGAAGTCGCCGGGCCCAGCAGCCAGTGGGTGGACATCAGGCCCCGGCCGTGAATGTCCATCGGCTCACGCGCCTCAAACGCAAACCGGTCGCGGGTCTGGAGGTACACCGCATCCGTGACGTGGACGGCGCCCGGTGCACCGGTCGCTTCCATGCGGCTGGCCACATTGACCGTGTCACCCCAGACATCGTAGAGAAAGCGCTTGACGCCGATCACGCCCGCCACCGCAGGGCCCACATGGATGCCGATGCGCATGCCCAGCTGGGTGCCGTTGTCCGTGTTGTAGCGCTTGAGCGCATCGCCCATGTCCAGCGCCAGCTGCACCAGGCTGCCCAGCCTGTGATTCGACACGACCATGTAGGCGTCGCCTATGGTCTTGATCTTCTCCAGTGCATGCCTGTCCACCTGTTCGTCGAACGAGGAAAAGATCTGGTTCAGCACCAGCACGAGTGCGTCGGGTGGCAGCGTGCGCGAAAAACTGGTGAAACCGGCGATGTCGGCGAAAAGCACGCCGATGTTTTCGAACTTGACCGCGTTGACCTTGCCGTCGCGCTTGAGCTCCTCCGCAATCGATGCAGGGAAGACGTTGTACAGGACCTTGTCGGCGCGTGCGCGCTCGGCTTCCGCGCGCTGCGTCTGCGTATACAACTCGACATTGCGCGCGTGGGTGAACTTGTCCAGCTCGATGCACAGGACGACGACGCAAAAGGGGTTGACCAGTGCCGCAAGGGCCTCCGCGCCGCCGGCCGTGTTCAACCCCACTGCCATTGCCAGCACCAGGAAACTCAGAACATACATCGGGCGGCGAATGGGCCGCGGCGTGCACATCACGGCGGCAACAAAGGTCAGGCCGGCAGCATAGATGGACAGATCCGCGCGCAGCCGGCCGTCAACGATGCACAGCCAGGTGGCGAGCGCCACGGCGCTGGCGCACGCGGCATTGAGCGCCCATTCCTTTCCGCGCAACCGTGGCACCCATCGGTCCAGCAGGATGATGGCGATGAAGAACAGCTCGGCTGTGACATGCCAGGCCAGAAGCCAGGCCGAGCTTGCAGGAAATGCCTGCCAGCCGCCACCGAGAAAACGGGCGTGGATGGCCAGCGCGCCCAGCGGCAACAGGCAAGCCACCACTTTGCTGTACCGGACCCCTTGCGTCCAGCTCTTGTGGACAAGCCACTCCCGAAACGGCTGCTCCGCCATGTTGCCTCCCTTGCACCGTGCGACATGGGCGCGGCATCGGCCGACCATACGTGCTGGGCAGCAGGCGGTCAAGGAAAGCTTGGGCGACTTGTGGTTTTCAAGGGCCGGAGGTTCTCGCGCTCCAGAGCCAGGATACCGGCGCCGGGGCGCAGGTCGTCCATAAAAAAAGCGCCCTTCCGGGCGCTTTCTGCGGGGCGTTGTACGTTCACTTGGCCACGACGCGCACCATCTCCAGGCACTTGTTCGAATAACCCCATTCGTTGTCGTACCAGGCGACGACCTTGATGAAGGTGCCGTCCAGTGCGATGCTGGCGTCGGCATCAAAAATCGAGGTACGGGCATCGCCGCGGAAATCGGTGGCAACCACCTTGTCTTCGGTATAGCCGAGGATGCCTTTGAGGGCGCCTTCGCTTTGCGCTTTCATCTCAGCGCAAATCTCTTTCAGCGTCGCTTCCTTGTTCAACTCGCAGGTCAGGTCGACCACCGACACGTCGGAGGTGGGAACGCGAAAGGACATGCCGGTGAGCTTTTTGTTCAGCTCGGGGATCACCACGCCAACGGCCTTGGCTGCGCCGGTGCTTGAAGGGATGATGTTTTCCAGGATGCCGCGGCCGCCGCGCCAGTCCTTGTTGCTCGGGCCGTCCACGGTTTTCTGCGTGGCGGTGGCGGCATGCACCGTGGTCATCAGGCCACGCTTGATGCCCCACTTGTCGTTGAGCACCTTGGCCACGGGTGCCAGGCAGTTGGTGGTGCAGCTGGCGTTGGAGATGATGGCCTGGCCCTTGTAGGTCTTGTCATTGACACCATAGACAAACATGGGGGTGTCGTCTTTCGACGGGGCCGAGAAGATGACCTTCTTGGCACCGGCGGCCAGGTGTTTCTCACCGGAAGCCTTGTCCAGGAAGAGGCCGGTGGCCTCGAGCACGACGTCGGCGCCGATCTCGTTCCACTTCAGGTTGGCCGGGTCACGCTCCTGGGTCAGGCGGATTTTCTTGCCGTTGACGATGAGGGTGTTGCCTTCGACCGATACGTCGCCCTCGAAGCGGCCGTGCACCGAGTCGTACTGCAGCATGTACTTCAGGTAGTCAGGTTCGAGCAGGTCGTTGATGCCGACGATTTCGATGTCGCTGAAGTTCTGCACGGCGGCGCGCAACACGTTGCGGCCGATGCGGCCGAAGCCGTTGATACCTAGTTTGATCGTCATCTGCTTTGCTCCTGGAAGTTAAAAATGGGGATCACCATGCGCCTGCCGGCCATGGTGCTTATTTTTTCGACAGCACCTTGCGCACGGTGTCAGCCACGTTCTCGGGCGTGAAGCCGAAATGCTTGAACAGCACCGGAGCCGGGGCCGACTCGCCATAGGTGTCGATGCCGACCACAGCGGCGCAGCCGTATTTCCACCAGCCGTCGGTCACGCCCATCTCGACCGCAATACGCGGAATGCCTTCCGGCAACACTTCGGATTTGTAGGCGGATTTCTGTTTGTCGAAAGTGGTGGTGCTGGGCATGGAAACCACGCGCACGGCAATCTTGTGGGCGGCCAGCAGCTCCTGCGCCTTCAGTGCCAGCTGCACTTCAGAGCCGGTGGCAATGATCACTGCCTGGGCTTTCCTGTTCAAGCCCACCTCGGCGGGTTCGGCCAGCACGTAAGCGCCTTTGCTGATTTCGCCGAGGTCGTTTTTCGGTGCGTAAGGCAGATTCTGGCGGCTGAGCAACAGGGCCGTCGGCTTGTTCTTGTTCTGCAGGGCCACGGCCCAGGCCACCGCGGTCTCGGCGGTGTCGCCAGGACGCCAGACGTCGAGGTTGGGAATCAGGCGCAGGCTGGCGGCATGTTCAATGGACTGGTGCGTCGGGCCGTCTTCGCCCAGGCCGATGGAGTCGTGCGTGAACACGTGCACCACGCGGATCTTCATCAATGCAGCCATGCGGATAGCGTTGCGGCTGTAGTCGCTGAAGGTCAGGAAGGTGCCGCCGTAGGGAATGTAGCCGCCATGCAGCGCAATGCCGTTCATGATGGCGGCCATGCCGAACTCGCGCACGCCGTAGTTGATGTGGCGTCCGATGACCTTGCCGCCTTCGGCTGTCTCGGTCATCGCCACATTGCCGGCCAGGTCAAAGCGCAGCGCAGGTGTGCTCCTGGTGTTGGTCAGGTTGGAGCCGGTCAGGTCGGCGGAGCCGCCCAGCATTTCAGGCAAGCCGGCGGTGAAGGCTTCGAGCGCCAGCTGCGAGGCCTTGCGCGAAGCAACGGTTTCATACTTGGTGTGGGCGCCGACGACGGTGTCCACCGCGATCTGCGAGAAGGCCCTGGGCAGGTCACCCTTCATGCGGCGTGTGAACTCTGCTGCCAGTTCGGGGTGCGCCACCTTGTAGGCGGTGAATTTGGCATCCCACGCGGCTTCGAGCGCCAGGCCTTTGGCTTTGGCATCCCAGGCTTCGTAGGCTTCCTTGGGCAACTCGAACGGGGCGTGTGTCCAACCCAAGGCTTCGCGCGTGAGCTTGATTTCTTCGGCACCCAGCGGCTCACCGTGGGCCTTGGCGGTGTTGGCGCGGTTTGGTGAGCCTTTGCCGATATGGGTTTTGCAGATGATCAGCGTGGGTTTGTCGGCGCTGTTTTTTGCGTCGGCCAGCGCACGCGAGACAGCGTCAACATTGTGGCCGTCGATCGGACCGATGACGTTCCAGCCGTAGGCGGCAAAACGCAAGGCGGTATTGTCGATGAACCAGGGGGTGACCTGGCCATCGATGGAAATGCCGTTGTCGTCGTACAGCGCGACCAGCTTGTTGAGCTTCCAGGCACCGGCCAGTGCGCAGGCTTCGTGGCTGATGCCTTCCATCAGGCAGCCGTCACCCATGAATACATAAGTGTGGTGGTCAACGATGGCATGGTCGGCATGGTTGAATTCAGCCGCCAGCAGCTTTTCTGCCAGCGCCATGCCGACGGCATTGCTGATGCCCTGGCCCAGCGGGCCGGTGGTGGTTTCGACGCCGGCGGTGTAGCCGAACTCGGGGTGGCCCGGCGTCTTGCTGTGCAGCTGGCGGAAGTTTTTCAGCTCATTGATGGGCAGCGGGTAACCGGTCAGGTGCAGCAGCGCATAAATCAGCATGGAGCCGTGGCCGTTGGACAGCACAAAGCGGTCGCGGTTGAACCACTGCGGGTTGTGCGGGCTGTGCTTGAGGTGCTGGCCCCAGAGGGCAACGGCCATGTCGGCCATGCCCATGGGGGCGCCGGGATGGCCGGAGTTGGCTTGCTGCACGGCATCCATGGCCAGAGCGCGGATGGAGTTGGCCATGAGGGATGGGGAAGTGTCAGCCATTGCTTGAAGTCCAGGATGTGAGAAGGGTCGCAGCGCCCGGCGCCGGTTAACCGGGCACTCGGGAAAACCCCTGATTTTACGGGATGCCACTGCGCGCGATCTGCAGCGGGGCTGCACCACCCAGACGCTACCAATTTGGTAGCTGTTAGCGCCCGTTGCATATGGGCAAATGGCCAATTTGACTTCATACCCGTCATAATTCAGCGCCATGAGCACCCAAGCCCTGATTCTTGCCGCCGGCCGCGGCGAACGCATGCGCCCGCTGACCGACCAAACGCCCAAGCCGCTGTTGCCGGTGCAGGGCAAACCGCTGATCGCCTGGCACCTGGACAGCCTGGCGCGCGCCGGTGTGAAGGAGGTGGTGATCAACACTGCCTGGCTGGAAGACCAGTTTCCGGCCGCGCTCGGTGACGGCAGCGCGTGGGGCCTGCGCCTCCGCTATTCGCATGAAGGCGCGCTTTTTGGCGGCGCACTGGAAACCGCAGGGGGTATTGCCACCGCGCTGCCGCTGCTGCAGGACGCGCCCTTCTGGCTGGTCGCCGGTGACGTGTTCATGCCGGGCTTTGATTTTCCGGTGGCCGATGCGTTGCGATTTGCCGCTTCGTCCGCGCTGGCGCACATTTACCTGGTGCCCAACCCGCCGCACAACCCGAAAGGCGACTTCGGCATCAGCAGCGCTAGCCTGGCGCTGTCGCAGGCGGATGAAAAATTCACCTACAGCACTGTGGGCCTATACCGCCCGGCCCTGTTCGAACATACGCCGGCCGGGAAGAAAGCAGCACTGGCACCCCTGCTGCGCGAGGCCATGCAAAGCGGCCAGGTCGGCGCAACGCTATATTCAGGGCCATGGACTGACGTGGGCACGCCCGAGCGTCTGGCCGAGCTGAACATCCCACGTTAGGAAACGCTTTACCCATGACCACCATCTACGAAAAACGCCGCGCCGCCGTGGCACGTGCACTCAAGGCTGCCGGCGGCGGCATTGCCCTGCTGCCCACGGCCCCTGAAGTGGCGCGCAACCGCGACAGTGACTTCGCTTACCGCCACGACAGCTATTTTTATTACCTGACCGGCTTCAGCGAACCCGGTGCCTGGCTGGCGATTGAAGCCAGCGGCAAGAGCACGCTGTTCTGCCGGCCCAAGGACCTGGAGCGCGAGATCTGGGATGGCATCCGGCTGGGCCCGAAAGCTGCACCGGCAGCGCTTGGTGTCGACGTGGCCTTCAGCGCGGAAGCCCTCGAAGAAAAAATGCCGGCCCTGCTGTCCAACCAGAACGCCGTGTGGTTTCCTTTTGCCACGCACCAGGGTCTGGAAACGCAGGTGGACGGCTGGCTGGCCAAGGTTCGGGCCCGTATCCGCTTCGGTGCCGAATGTCCGCAAAGCCAGCACGACCTTTGCAAGTTGCTGGACGAAATGCGCCTGGTCAAGGACACGCAAGAAATCGCGATCTTGCGGCGTGCCGGCAAGATCTCGGCCGGTGCCCATGTGCGTGCCATGCAAACCTCGGCAGCCATGCTGCGCAACGGCGCCAAAGGCGGGCTGCGCGAATACCACCTGGAAGCCGAGCTGCTGCACGAGTTCCGCCGCCATGGCTCACAGTACCCGGCCTATACCAGCATCGTCGCGGCAGGTGCCAATGCCTGTGTGCTGCATTACCGCGCCGGCGACGCCGAACTCAAACCCGGTGAGCTGTGCCTGATTGACGCAGGCTGCGAGCTCGATGGTTACGCCAGCGACATCACCCGCACCTTTCCCGCCGATGGCAAGTTCACACCGGCGCAGCGCACGCTATACGACATCGTTCTTGCCGCACAGGATGCAGCGGTGAAAGTCACCAAACCCGGCAAACGTTTCATGGACCCGCACGACGCAGCGACGCGTGTGCTGGCCCAAGGCATGCTGGACACCGGCCTGCTCGACAAAAAGAAACACGGCAAAGTCGACGACGTGTTGGAATCGGGCGCCTACCGCCAGTTCTACATGCACCGCACCGGCCACTGGATGGGCATGGACGTGCACGACTGCGGTGACTACACCGAACCTGGCAGCAAACCACGCGAGGAAAAAGACGCGCTGGGCCAGACCGTGATGCGCAAGCCTTCACGCATCCTGCGGCCGGGCATGGTCACCACCATCGAGCCGGGGATCTATGTGCGGCCGGGCAAAGGCGTGCCGAAGGAGTTCTGGAACATCGGCATCCGCATCGAGGACGACGCGCTGGTCACGGCTAAGGGCTGCGAGCTGATGACACGCGGCGTGCCTGTGAAGGCCGATGAGATAGAGGCATTGATGAGGGGATGAGGGGATGAGGGGATGAGATTTTTTCGCGGCATGTTCGGCCGCGGCAAGGATCAATCGGGTTCGTCCTCACCCAGCACGGTACGCGCCCACTGCGGCAAATGATCGACAAAGGTCGTGACCTTCTGGCCCTGGCACATGGCCACCATGTAAGGCCCACCTTCGTGCAGCTCGCGCCCGTCGTACAGATAGGCAACGGATACAAGGCCCACTGCTTTCGACAGGTTCTCCAGCGTGCGGGGATAACGCGCCAGGATCTTTTGGGGCGGCACGGCATGACCGCCTTCGTGAATGCGGCGTTGCACGCGGGCAAGCAATCGCTGCGGATCATCGAGTGCGACAACATAAAGCGCGACAACGTAACCCTGCGCCATCGCTTCGTCAATCAGGGCCAGCTTGGACTCGTGGGAGAAAACCGTTTCACTGACAAACGATTCTTCACGGGCCAGTTTGGCCGCGCGTTGGGTATCTGCCCAATGCCGGGCAGCTTCCGAGCGCTGCGCCGGGTCCGTGACGTGCTGCAAGTGGTCACGCTCGAAAAGATCAGCATTTACAAACGCCAGATCGGCAGGGATGATTTCATCGCGCACCAAGGCGCGGTACAGGGTTGATTTTCCGGCGCCGTTGGGGCCTGCAAGCAGATGGAAGACCGGGGGTGCGGTCAATTGGCGAGTTTGCGGTTTTCTTCGACCACTTCGCGCACGCGCCCGGCCAGCGACCTGCTGACTTCAGCCGCCAGCAAACGACTGGTAAGGTCAGCCACGGTTCGGGTTTGCTGTGACTTGCGCGCAGCGGCTTCATACCCTTCAATGGCCGTTTGCGCCTCCTGCGCTGTCAAACCTGAATGCTCAACCACCCGGCCGAGAGTGGCCCAGTACTCGATTTGCCCGGCAGCCGAGCGGCGCAAAGGCTGAGCGGCTTCCCGCGCCTGCTCGACAAGATCGATGGGAAGTTTGACAGAGGCAAAATTGCTGGGTCCGGCCATAATGATCTCCTGTGTGGCCTATTTTGCGCCATATTGCCACTTTTTGCAATTTTGTAAATAAACAAACTGCTGCTTCTTCCCGTTACTCACCGGACGTTGCTGAACCCGCGGATCACACGGTGCAAGGTCCGGGCTCGCCAGAGGCCGGTCGGGGGAGAGCCTAGCCCCCCTCAGACGAAGACTTTTCGGCGGCATTACGTAGCGCCGGGGCCGCCATTGCCGTTTCGGCCATCGTCAACACCACGGAACGAGACCCCAGGCCGACACGAAGCTGCTGCGGCAGCGCACCAGAAGGCATAGCGGCTGCGGTGAACGCACCAGAGGCCGCATCAAACCGCAACCACGCCGGAAGCGGTTTGCCCGAAAGCGTGGTGGCATCTACCACTGCATCACCGGCCATGACCATCAGGCCTTTGGGCAAGGCAAACCGGAAACCCGTGCCGGTTGCCATGAGCTCGCTGGAAACACTCACTGACACAATGCCGGGGCGCTGATCGGCCGGTTCGCGCAGGGTTTGCACCATCACAGCCGAATCATCCGCTGCGCAGGCGGCTTCCGGATCGGCGCAAGGCCCGGCCGCGGAAGGGGCCGACTCCAGCAGGGCGTTCATGGCCGACACGGAGAATCCGGTGGAGGCTGGCGTCGGCACAGCAGTCGGCAAGGTTATGGAAGCCACCGATGGCCGGAACGCGCCCCCCTGGCCTGCCGCATCAACAATGGTGGCGACCGTACTTGCCGTGTTGCTGGCCAGAACATAATTGCCCGCATCCGCTCCGCCAAGCGCAATGCCGGTGATAGCCACTTGTTTCCCGAGGCCGGGCGCAGCCGTGTCAAAGTTTCCGGCGGCTGCCGCGACATTGAGCACGTCGCCCCCGATCATTCCGGCAAAGCCGGCAGCACCGGTGTTCAGCGCGGCCGTGGTGTTTCCGTCGGCAACTTTGGTGTTCGCCGTGATACCGGTCACGCTCGCAATGGTTGCAGGCGTGATATTGGCGGTGGTTGCTGCCGTCGTGTTGAAGGTGTAATTGGCGGCATCCGCTCCCGTCACGCTGATTCCGGCCACACTGACCGTCTTGCCGGTTGCGACATTCTTGTCGGAAAAACTGGCGCCTGCATTGCTCAGGTTGAGCAAATCACCGGTCACGCGGTTGTCTGTCAGGGCCACGGCCGCTGTGGTCGTGGCATCGTAGACCTTGTTGGTGCCCGTGGCACTGACCGTCAGGGCGCGTGCCGTGATGTCGCCAATGTTTCCGGTGGCTGTACCGCCGCTGGCAACCTGATAACCGTACACGGTTGTTGCGCCGTTCGAGGCACTGGCGGTGATGCCCGACACGCTGACGGTCTTGCCTGTATCCACATTTTTGTCGGCGTAATTGCCGGCAGTCGGGTTGTTCAGGGTAACCACGTCTCCATCGATGCCCGCGGAACTGGTGTAGTTGCCGGCCGTCAATGTGGCGCTGGTGTTGCCGTCGTACACCTTGGTTACCGTGCCGGTGAGGCCTGCGGTAATGGTCGGCGCCACTGTATGGAGGAACCCATTGCCGGCACCAAGGATGGCGTCGCCGTAGATGGCGTTGTACTGCTTGAAATTCGCGACCAGGCCGTTTCGGGTATCGCTTGTCGGGCTGGTTGAATAAACCAGCCAGCGGCCCAGGCCGGAATTGATGGCAGCAGCGCCAACGCTGTTAACGAAATTCTGTTTGGCCACCAGGACCACCGAATCTCCACTTCCCGTCGCGGTCTGGGTCCCGGTGAGCGTGAGGTTGCCGGTGGTGCTGCGGGCCATGATGCCCACCGCGCGAACCGCGCCCAGGCTGACAGCCGCGCCCGTCGCGCTGAAGGTCCCCAGGGCAGTCGTTTGCCCGATGCCGGCTGTGGTGGTGACGTTGCCGCTGGTGCCGGCATTCAGTGTGAGGTTGTGAGCACCGTTGATGGTTTGCGTCATGGCGATGTTGTCGCCCACGCCGCCAGCCGTCGTGATCGAAGAGTTTCCGGTGAGGGTCACCGGACTGTTGAAGGCGATGGTATCCGCGCCTGCCGTACCCAGCGTCGCCAGATCACCATTGAGGCTGGTGGCACCGGTGTAGCTTTGCGCGCCTTTGGTCTGCACCGAGCCCAGCGCAATGCTGGCTCCAGTCGCGCTCAAGGTAGTGACAGCACTGGTGGCCGCGCCGCCGGCCAGCGTCACGGCTCCGGTGCCGGCGGTCAATGTCAATGTACGCGCCGTGGCGTCTTCATTCAGAGCTCCGTCCAGCCGAATGGCGCCCCCGGTACCGCCCGTCGTGCCGCCGATGGTATTAACGGTGAGGTTCGCGGTTTGTGTCGCCGCGTCCTTGACCCAAACCTGGCCGCCGCTACCGGCCGTGCCAGCACCGACCCGGTTGCCGCCGGTGGCTGTGAGATTGCCATTGAGAGTGATGAGAGGCACACCGCCGCCCGCGTCCAGCGTGATGCTGCCGGCATTGCCGCCGTTGGCGCTAACTGTTCCTGCATTGGCGCCCGCCACCGAAATGGCCCCGACCGAAACGTTGCCGCCGCTGCCGGTCACCATCACCGCGGCGCCATTGCCGCCCGCCATGTTCGCGCCGCTGCCCGCCGCGCCATTGGCCGTGATCGCCGTGGTGGTGACCGAGTTGCCTGTCAGTGTTACCGTGCCGGCGCTTCGGCCCGCTGTGTTGGTCAGTGCTGTACCACCCGAGGTTGTAATTGCGCCTGTCACATTGAGCAACCCCGTGCTTGCCGTTGCGCTGACATTGCCGCCCTCGCCGTTGCTGCCACCTGTGGTGGTCAATGCACCCGCTGTCACTGTTGCGCCGGTGAGTGCAATACTGCCGGTGGAGCCACCGGCTCCGATGCCTGTGGCCGCACCGGTCGAGGCGGTGATGGTGCTGGTGCCCAGCGTGCCGCTGCCGGTGATGCTCACCACGCCAGCGTTACCGCCGGCCTGGTCGGTGCCCAATCCGGCGCCGCCGCTGGCGGT